>Ga0075163_10009709_pt1 | contig 12618 bp, 3 predicted proteins | sample JI1023141ADNA_FD_71478 | JGI IMG/M metagenome (GOLD analysis project Ga0075163, IMG submission 71478) | Wastewater effluent complex algal communities from Wisconsin, to seasonally profile nutrient transformation and Carbon sequestration -... | ecosystem: Engineered > WWTP > Effluent > Algae...
CCGCACGTGTCGCCCGCCGCGCGCATCGCCTTCGTCACCGCGCACAACGAATACGCCGTGCGCGCCTTCGAAATCAACGCCCTCGATTATCTCCTGAAACCCGTTTCGGCCGCGCGTCTCGCCGCTACCGTCGCGCGCCTGATCCCGCCCGCTGCACCAACCGCTCCCGAGCCCGGCGATTCCTCCGAACGTCCCCTCGGCACGCTCGCCGCTGGCGACCGCGTCTTCCTCAAGAACGACCGCGGCGCCCGCTTCGTGCCGCTCGCCGATCTCGCCGCCATCGTATCCAGCGATAATTACACCGATGTCTACGTCGCCGACGGCTCGCACTTTTTCGTCCGCCGCTCGCTGAAGGCCTGGGAGAGCGCCCTCCCGGCCGATATTTTTGTCCGCGTGCACCGACAGGCCCTCGTCAATCTCGCTCAACTCGACCGCATCGACACCCCCGACGGCGAGACGCCCACACTCCATCTCCGCGGCATGAAACAGTCCGTCGCCTGCAGCCACCGCCTCGCGCCCGACCTCCGCCGCCGCCTGACCAAGTAGGGCTGCCGCTCGCCGGCAGGCCGTCGCGGCTATCACGTTCGTCTCACCCCGCCGCCTGCGCCCCGGCTCCACGCGGCCCCCCGTCTCGCCCTAGCGCGCCGCGCGCCTACGCAGGCGCGGCACGCTCGCCACATCCTGCGCCACGCTCGCCCCTGCCGCATTGCGGCACCCGCCCACTCCGCCACCAACGGCGCCGTTCAGCCCACTCATGCCCCGTGAACTCACTCCGCGGAAACCACGATCCTCTTCCCACCCCGGCAAACCCGCCGGTCCTCGTGTATCCGCGTTCCCCTCACCGCCTTCCCCGCTCCCTGCCGCTCTCGTGTATGACGATTTTTTCCTCGTTCGCCCGCCGGTGCGCCGCACTCCGCGCGCTCGCTGAGCCCGCCGCCGCCCGTCGCACCTCACCGGTTGCGACCGCCCTCGCCGCGATCGCCTTCGCCGCGCTCGTCTTCGCCTCCCCGCGCCTCGCCGCCTACCCGCCAGCGCCCTACTACACGATCTACGGCCTCGTCCGCGACCAAGTCGGCGCCACCCTCCGCGTCGACGGCGCGAAAATCCTCCTCCTCAAAGACAACGTCGAAATCGGCCGCGCCGCCGTCTTCGCCGATCTCCGCGACGACGCCAACTACGAGCTGCAAATCCGCCTCGACCAAAACCGTCCTTCCTCGCGCGCCTACTCCTCCCAGTCCGTCGCCGCTCAGGGCATATACTCCCTGGTCGTCGACCTGAACGGCGAGCGTTTCTTCCCCATCGAAGTCGCCGGCACGCTCCGCGCCGGCCAAGGCGGTGAACGCGTCCGCCTCGATCTCACCCTCGGCGCCGACGCCAACCACGATGGCCTCCCCGATGTGTGGCAGGAGTGGCAACTCTACCAAGCCGGCCGCCGCCCCGGCACTCCCGGCTGGGACATCAACCTCCTCACGCGCGACGGCGATTTCGACCACGACGGTCTGTCCAACTGGCAGGAATACGTCGCCGGCACTTTCGCCGGCGATGCCACCGAGCGCTTCGAACTCGTCTTGAAAAACAAGACCGCCACCGCCGTCGAGTGCGAGTTCTTCGCCATCACCGGCAAGGTCTATGCCATCGAGCAAAGCGACGATCTCAAGACCTGGGCCGCCGTCCCGATCGCCCTCACGCCCGGCGGCCCGACCGCCATTTTCCAGCGCGCCACCGCCATCGGAATTTTGCCCGCCTACATCGCCACCACCCCCGGCGCCTCCCGCTTCTACCGGCTCACCGTCCGATGAAAACGCTCTCCTCCCGCCACGCTTCTCCGCGTCCCGTAGTTTCACAGCTCCCCGTAGCCGCACCAGTTACGGTGCGGTCCGTCACTCCCCGTCTCTCTTTCGCTCCCGCCCACCTCCTTTCGCTCCGTCTCCCGCTCTCCCTCGCTCTCTTTCTCTCCCTCTTCCTCGGCCTCACCCCCACCGCCCGCGCCCAGTGGCAGACCACCACCTACACACTCCAAGGCGGTTGGAACGCGATCTACCTCCACGGTGATGCCTCGCACGTCACGCCCGACGTGCTCTTCGCCGCCAACCCCGAAGTCGTTTCCGTCTGGCGTTGGAATCCGAATCCCACGCAAACCCAGTTCACCAACTCCCCGCTCATCCCCTCCGTCGGCGCCGTCGAGTGGAGCGTGTGGAACCGCGGCTCGCCCGGCACCAGCACGCTCGCGAGCCTTCCCGGCCAGCACGCCTACCTCGTGCAATGCGCCGGCACCGTCGCCGACACCTACTTCGTTGCCATCACACAGAAAACGCTCCCGCCCCGCAGCACCTGGGTCCGCAACGGCGCCAATCTCCTCGGTTTCCCCACGCGCCAAACCAACAGCACCTTCCCGACCTTCTCCGCGTATTTCGCCACGTTCCCCGCCGCCCTCGCAGCAAACTCTCGCGTCTACACCTACGCCGGCGGCGACCTCGGCGCCGCAAATCCCGTCCAAGTTTTCGCACCCGCCGGCACGCCGCTCGACCGCACCATAGCCTACTGGTTCGAAGCCCCCGTCGTCGGAAATTTTTACGCGCCCCTCGAGATCACGCCGTCCCAGCCCGACGGCCTCCACTTCGGCCGCACTGGCGCGCTCTTCACGGTGCGCGTGCGCAACCGCACCGCCGCTCCCGTCACGATCACCGTCGCCCCGCTCGACTCCGTCGGCGCCCCCGTCGGCCAGCCCCAGATCACCGGCCCCGTCCCGCTCACGCGCCGCACGTTCAACGCCACGACCGCCGTCACCACCGAGACGCTCCTCACCACCGCCTTCGCCGAAGTCATCGGCCCGCAGGCCACCGTCGAACTCAGCTTCGGCCTCTCCCGCGCGCAGATGACCGGCCCCGGCGGCGCGCTCTACGCCTCCTTCCTCCGCTTCACCGACGGCGGCAACCTCCTCGACGTCTCCCTCCCCACCAGCGCCACTGTCGCCTCCCTCGCCGGCCTCTGGATCGGCGACATCGCCGTCAACGGCGTCGAAAGCAAAGCCCCCGGTTCACCCGGCACCACCACCGGCCGCCCCTTCCCGCTCCGCGTGCTTCTCCATGTCGACGACGCCGGCACCGCCCGTCTCCTCTCCCAAGTTTTCGTCGGCAGCCTCGCTCCCGCCCCGCACAACCTCGGCCTCTGCACCCGCGAGAGCGGCCTCAAGTCCGACGCCAAAGCCACCGCCGCCCGCTACGTCTCCACGCAGCTCCCGCTCGACACCGAAGTCGCCACCGGCTCCGGCAGCGTCGCTCTCGGCGGCACGCTCGTCCGCACCTTCACCCTCGGCTTCAACGACCGCACCAACCCCTTCGTCCACACGTATCACCCGGATCACGACAACCGCGACGCCCGCCTCCAGTCCATCTCCGCCCCCGGCATCGAGAGCTACTCGGTAACGCGCGCCTGCACCTTCCAGTTTTCCCCCACCCCACCAGCCGGCTCCGCCGCGCTCGGCTGGGGCGCCTCCGTGATCGGCGGCACCTACACCGAGACCGTCACCGGCCTCCACAAAGCCCCGCTCACCGTCACCGGCACCTTCGAACTCCGCCGCGCCAGCGAACTCGGCGCCATCACGCTCAACTGAAGAATTCCAGTCCACCGCTCACCGCCAATCCCAACCAGCCCCCGCGCCTCGCCGATCAGGCGAGGCCCGCACGCGTCCCTCACCTCCACCGCCTCCGAAAGATAAGCGCCAATTAGCGGTTCACTCCTCCGCTCCTCTCGTCCCTCGCCACGCACTCCGCCCACTCTCCCTTTCACTCTCCTTTTCACTTTCTCTCCCATGAAACGCCACCTGCACTCCGCCCTCGCCGCCCTCGCACTCACCCTGGCCGCTCTCCCGCTCACGACCCGCGCCCAGACCTCCGCCGTCCCCACCTTCATCACATATCAGGGCAAAGTCTCCGACGCCGCCGGCAACCTCATCGGCTCCCCGTCGCCCGTTAACCGCACCGTCATCTTCCGCATCTACGACCACGCCACCAACACCGCCGCGGTCAACCGCCTCTACTCCGAGCAGCAGACCGTCACCATCGCCAACGGCGAGTTCAACGTCCTCGTCGGTGGCGGCGCCGTCGTCGGCACCGAGGCCAAACCTGCCTTTGATACTTTGTTCACCGGCGCTTCCCGCTTTCTCGGCGTCACCGTCGACGACGGCAACGCCGCCAGCACCGATCCCGAGATTTCCCCTCGCCAGCAGATCGTCACGATGCCCTATGCCTTCCGCGCCAAAGTCGCCGAAGGCCTCGCCGCCTCTATCACCGCCACCCAGATCGCCGACACCACGATCACCGGCGCGAAGCTCGTCGCCGACACCGTCGCCACCCTCCAACTCGCCAATCTCGCAGTCACCACCGCCAAGCTCGCCGACGCCAACGTCACCACGGCCAAACTCGCCGACGCCAACATCACCACCGCCAAACTGACCGACGCCAACGTCACCCTCGCCAAACTCGCCGCCAACTCCGTCGACACCTCCAAGATCGTCGACGCCACCATTGCCACGGCCGACCTCGCCGCCAACGCCGTCACCTCCGCCAAAATCCTCGATGGCACCATCGTCACCGCCGACCTCGCCGACAACGCCGTCACTTCCGCCAAAATCGTCGACGCCACCATCGCCACCGCCGACCTCGCCAACAATGCCGTCAGCACCGCCAAACTCGCCGACGCTTCCATCACCGCCGCCAAACTCGCCACCGACATCGGCGGCACGAACGGCGCCTACAACTACCTCCGCATCAACGGCGGCAATACCTCCGGCTACCTGTTCGGCGCCTTCAACCAGATCGGTGACGGCATTCATCTCACGTATAATAATTTCAACAACAACGCTGGCTGGAGCGTCGCCGCGCCCGCCGGCGGCCAGTCGCGCGTCTCCCTCGGCTACGGCACGATCACGCTCGCGACTGCCCCAGTCGGCGGCGTCCCTGCCGGCGGCACCTCCCGAATGGAAGTCGCCGCCGATGGCCGCGTCGGCTTCTCCGGCGCGAATGGCGACGCCAACGTTCAGGTCCTCGTCAACAACACCTCCGGCCGCGTCTACCCCTTCGCCATCGCCACGTCCGCCGGCCCCTGGTTCTATTTTGAGCACAACGGCAACGCCTACAAATCCGGTGGCGGCAGTTGGGCCAGCAGTTCGGACCTCCGACTGAAAACCGATGTCCGCGCTCTCTCCGGTTCCCTCGAAAAACTGCTGCAGCTTCGCAGCGTCCACTTCCTCTTCAAGGATCAGGCAAAATATGCGTCGGGTCTCCAGACCGGCTTCATCGCGCAGGAAATGGAGCGGATTTTTCCCGAGTGGGTCAGCACCGGCGCCGACGGCATGAAGGCCATCAGCTTCTCCGGTTTCGAGTCTCACACCGTCCAAGCCCTCCGCGAACTCCGCGCAGAAAAGGACGCCCAGATCGCGCAACGCGACGCCACCATCGCCGCCCTGGACCAGCGTATCCGCGACCTCGAGACGCAGACGACCACGCGCCTCGCCGCCATTGAGCGCCGGCTCAACGCCGCCTCCCTCTCCGCCAACTCCCCTCGCTAACCGCGCCGCCCCTCCTCGCGCATGAAAGCCGCCAATTTGATCGTAGGGCCGGCGCTTGACGCCGTGCCGTCGCGCGCCGCCCCGCCTCCCCGCCACGCCCTGCTCCCCTTCTCCCCTTCTCTCCGCCTCTCCCTCCGCGCCGCTGCGGCCCTCGTCACTTCAACTTCAACTCTCATCTTCACTCTGGCGTTCGCGCCCCTCGCCTCCGCCCAATACGAACTCAAAGGCGGCGAATTCAACCGACTCTACGATTCCCACGTCGCCGCTACGTCCATCGTCCCCACTCCCGACAATCCGCCTGCCACCACGCCGCAATTCAAATCCGTCCACGGCGTCGCCGCCGGCTCCTCGTCCCGCGCCGCCACCGGCACGCTGCAACAACGCTACCCCGCCGGGCTCTATCTCGCCCCCGGCACGGGCGCCCCCACCGGCGCCGCCACCGTCCTCCATCGCTCCAGCTTCGGCGCCGCCTTCGCCGCCGGCGTGCCGCGCTACCTCCTCGGCGATATCATTCCGCCGCCCGCCACCAAAGCCGGCAACAGCCCCGACGTGGCTGACGCCCTCTACTGGCGCCTCCAACCTCTCGCCCCGGGCGAAATCATCAACGGCGCGCCCACCATCGCGGCCGGCACCACCCTCGCTTACTACTACAGCCCCCACGCCGAAAAGGCCTTCGCCACCCAAGCCGGCCAAGTCTCCATCACTTGGGTCACCCGCCTCCCCGTCTCCGGCTCCACCTACGGCTACAAGACCGAAATCTTCAACGTCTCTGGCGCGACCACCAAGCCCACGCGCACACTCTACTGGACCGAGCGCAGCTTCACCGGGCCGCCCGTCAATATCCCCACCGGCAGCATTGAAACCGTAAATCCCGTATACAATCCGATCGTCCCCGCCACCGTCGCCGAGGAATACCGCGTCGTCGGCCTCGATCCCAATCCCAGCCCCAACTCCGCCCCGCCCGCCGAACACCGCACCCTCTGGTTCGAACGAGTCGGCAGCGTCGCCTCCCTCCGTGCCTACAACGTCGAGGGCCGCATCTTCGTCGAATATCTTGGCGCCCTCAAACCCGGCTCCACCACCAATCGCGAATTCCTCGGCGCCGACATCGTCGACATCGTCGCCGTCGCACCGCCCACCAATGTCGCCGTGTGGCTCGGCGAGCGCCTCACCCCGTTCGACAGCGACGGCCGTCCGCTCCCTCGCGATGGCACGTCCGAGCTCCTCGCGTCCCCCGTGCTTAATGCCACACCGGATGGCCAATCCCTCTACGGCACCCACACCCGCGCCGATGGCTACGTCCAATACTACGCCGAGCGCGAAAACGAGAATCCCGACCGCATCGTCTTCTACTGGCTTCAGCGCTCCGATGCCGCGATCAGCCTGTTGACGCCGCCCGCCTCACCCAATCTCGGCATCTACTGGCCCCTTCAGCGCAACCACTACCAGCAGGTCTGGCCGTCCAGTCTGCTCAACTTCCCCGCGCACTACACCGTCGGCGCCAGCGGCAGCACCGCCGCCACCGGCCTCGCGTTTCCCGGCGGCCAGTTGCCGCAAATCATTTATCAGGACGATCCGGCCCAAACCGAAACCGCCATCGATATCGCCAGCCAACGGCTCCTCGTCTCCCTCGGCAGCGACGGCGTCAACCGCACCCTCCTCAAGTTCTCCGGCGGCAGCGAAGTCTGGTATGTCCGCCTCTACACGCAGACGGAGACGCGCCCCCGTGTCGCCACCGTCACGAGCGGCGGCTCCGGCTACACCTCCGCGCCCACCGTCGCCTTCACCGGCGGCGCCACCGGTGCGACTGCCGTCGCCACCGTCTCCGGCGGCCAGGTCACCGCCATCACGATCACGAATCCGGGCGCCAACTTCACCACCGCCACCGGTATGACACTCACCGGCGGCGGTGGCACGGGCGCAACGGCCGCCTTTATCGGCACCGGCCTCGGCTTCCAGGAAAGCGACGGCCTCGCCGCGCTCGCGACGACCGCCACCGTCGGCTTACGCATCGACGCCCCCGCCGGCTACGAGATCGCCGGCCACATCGTCAGCGGCACGCACTACCACCCGGGCGCCTACCGCAATCCCTTCGCCGTCGGCATGGCCGACGCCGCCCGCGGCGCGATCATCCCCGTCAACGCCCCGCCCGGTGCCAACGTTCTCAAAGTCTGGTGGTTCAAAAAAATCACGCCGCCCAGCGCCGCGTTTCAGGAATTCTACACGCCCGCCAAGATCGGCACCTACACCGTATCCTATCCAGCCTCACCCCACCAAATCATCCTCGCCAGTAACGACGGCAGTGGCGACCTCACGCCCGCCGAAATCGCCGGCAGCCTCTACGTGCAAAACGACCCTGCGCTGCCTGGCTTCAATCCCAACGAAGAGCACGCGCTCATGATCGGCGGTCGCGCCTACGCCCTCCGCGATGATCTCAACGACACCACGGCCGACGCCACGCCCTACACGTCGCAGCCTTTCGTCCTGATCGACTACACCTCGGATGATGGGCGGCCCGACATGCACGCCTTCAAGGTCGTGCGCGAACTCGATCTCGCCGGCACCGTCGACGACAAACTGTTCAACTACCCCGTCACCGCCGGCACCATCCTCCAGGGCCCGATGCCGCTCCCGCTCTTGCCGCTCCCGCTCAACCCCGACGGCACAGTCCGCAACACCGAAGTCCCCGGCACGGCCGACTCCGCGCACCAGGCGCCCACCGACCTCGCCGCCCACTACACGCGCTTCACCTTTGAAGATCGCAAAGGCTATCACTGGGTCTACCGCGGCCCGCACGCCGCCGCCCTACCCACACTCGGCATGAAGTTCTACTACACCATGCGCGAGGGCTTCTACGTCCCCGGCGCCACGCCGCAGCCCGCCGTCGGCACCATTCTGCCCTACCTCCGCCCGCTCGTGAGCAACGTGCCGCAAGGCGATCCCGTCACCGGCACCGCACTCACAATCACCTACCGCCCGGTCTGGCCCGACAACGCCCCCGAGCTCCGCGTCGCCGAGTCGCTCACCCTCCCGAAATTCGGCCTGCCCGACGTCTTCAACCAAGCCAGCGCCCACGTCCTCTACCAGCAGTCCATCGCGCTCAACGGCGCCACGAAACCCAGCGTCACGCTCCACGATCCGATCCGCGAAAAGATCTTCGCCCTAGGCACCAACAGCGGCCTCGCCTCCCTGCCGACTTCCCTCCGCACGACCGTGTATCAGGGAAAAACTTATTTCCAGGGGCTGCCTCCGCATCTCCAAACGCGTTTCTTCTACGATCCGCTCCGCGGCACGAAGGGCGCCCTCGTCCTGCGCGGCGTCTTCGTCGACGAGCCCGCCGGCGAAGACTATCTTCACCTCAACGTCCTCTCCGCGGGCGACAAGACCGCCCTCGAGTCGCTCCCCGCACTCACGGACACCAATCGCACCCCCTGGATCTCCGCCATCGGCGCGCTCACCACCAGCGTCGAAACCTTCATTCCCGATCCGCAGAAAGCCGGCACCTACAAACCCGCCCCCGCTCCCGCGTCCGTCGGCGCCCAGACCCTCGCCACCATCACCGACTCCGACACCGCCGTCACTGACTACGCCCTCACCGCCACCGGCGCCGGCTCCGGTTGGGTCACCATGCTCTTCGGCAACGGCCGCGCTTTCACGCCCGTCGGCGATCCCGTCGCCCTCAAAGTCTTCCGCGTATCCACGCAACTTTACACGGGCGATCTCAAGGTCCTCCCGTCCGCCAACCCGCTCGACGAGCAGGTCACGCTTCGTCACAGCGGCGATTTCGCGGCCCGCCCCGACGACTACGAATTCGAATGGCGCTACGCCCCGCCCCAAGGCGGCGTCGCCCCACCCGTTTACACCTACGCGCTCGCCGCCCGCGCGCTCGGCAACTGGCAGTTTGTGCAAAACCCCGCCGCCGCTCTCCCCACCGCGGCCGAGTATGCCCTCAGCACCGTGACCGCCGCCCTTCCGCGTGGCGTCGAGATCAGCAACGCGAACTACACCGCCGCCGGCACCCGCCCCGGTCTCGTCGTCCGCTCCGTCTCCGGTGTCGATTTCACCACCGGCATCCCCGCGCAGATCGTGTTCAGCGCCAACCTCAGCGACCTCGCCGGCTTCGTCCTCTACGTCAACGGCACCGCCGCCCTCGCTTACAACGCCCCCGCCGGTTTCACGAGCACCTCCGCCAGCACCGGCCTCGCCCCAGCCGATGCCCTCACGCGCCAATTCGCTGTCGATGCCAACTACTTCCAGCGCGGCATCAACCGCCTCGAAGTCGCCCTCTACTCCGACGCCGACGTCGGCACGTCGTCCTCGCTCGACCTCCTTCTGCATGTTTCCACCGAGACCGACCAAGTCGTCGCCGGCGGCTCCCCGTGGCAGACGCCCAACGGCACGCTCCTCAACCAAGCCATCGTCGGCGGCTCGCCCACCGCCCCGCTCGGCAGCCCGTTGCTCGTGATGTCCGACAACTACTTCACGATGCGCTACCGCCCCAAAGCCTCGGCGGCCAACGTCGCCGGCACCGCGTGGTCCCGCTGGATGCCGCCCAAGCTCGTCGAGGGCTGGATCAAGCGCGTCCTCGCCGCGATCAACCCGTTCAACCAGCGCATGACCGATCTCTACAACAACGCGGTCAACACCGACGTCAGCCTCGTCACGCAAGCCGGCAAACGGTGGGAGGGTGACATCGCCCTCTCCCTCGAAAACATCAACGACTTCGGCCTCATCGAAATTTACGAGACCGTCCTCAACCGCGGGAAAAACATCTCCATCGATTCCGGCTACGACTACTCGCCCGCCAACGACGCCCTCCTCCTCGCCGCCGGCTACCTCAACGACCTCTACACCCTGCTGGGCAACGAGGCCTACGCCGACGCCGCCAACCCCACCATCTCGGTCGACGACTCCACCACCGTCACCGAAGTGAACACCTCGCGCTTCTCCTTCGAGGGCCAGGTGAAATCGGTCCTCGAAGAAGAGCTCGCCCTCCTCCGCGGTCGCGACGATTTCGTTGCCCCCGGCGTCGCCGTCACGCCCGCCTACAATCGCCTGTATTGGAACTACACCCGCGGCATCAATTCCGGCGAAGCCCTCTACGCCGTGAACTACAACATCCGCGAAAAAGCCGGCAGCACCACCGCCAACGGCGTGGTCGATGCCGCGGACGCGCAGCGCATGTTCCCGCAAGGCCACGGCGACGCCTACGGCCACTATCTTACCGCCCTCACCGGCTACTATCGCCTCCTCCAGAATCCGAACTTCACGTGGACGCCCCGCAGCGAAGCCGTGACCGTTCTCGGCCAGGCCGTGCAGATCGACTACTTCGACGAGCGCAAATTCGCCGCCGCCGCCTCCAACCTCGCGCGCACTGCCACGCAGATCATCGGCCTTACCCACCGCCAAAGCTATCGCGACGATCCCGCCGCCGGTTGGACTCAGTTCCGCGATGGCAAGTTCAACAGCAGCACCAACGTCACCCGCCACTGGGGCCTCGATGAATGGTCCGCCCGCACCACGCAAGGCGCCTACTTTCACTGGATCGTCGGCAACGCCCTTCTCCCCGACAAAGACACCTCCCCCTCCCACAGCGGCGTGCAGGTCATCGACCGCACCACCGTCCCCGGTCTCGCCGAGCTCACCCTCGCCGCCGAGACCTCGCAGACCACGATGGACAACGCCAACGCCCGCCTCAATCCCCTCGGCCTCAGCCCCGGCGCCATCGCGTTCGACATCTCCCCCGCCGAACTCAAGTCAGGGAAATCCCACTACGAACAAATCTACGAGCGCTCCCTCCGCTCCGTCCTCAACGCGAAAGGCGCCTTCGACCAAGCCGCCAAGATGACACGTCTGCTCCGCAATCAGGAGAACCAGATCGAGAACTCCAACGCCGCCATCGTCGACCAAGAGCGCGCCTACGTGAAACAGCTCATCGACCTCTACGGCACGCCCTACCCGGGCGAGATCGGCCCTGGCCGAACTTTCGCCCAAGGCTACGCCGGCCCCGATCTGCTGGAATGGTTCGTCGTCGACCGCCCGAACGACTTCTCCGACGCCTCCGACACTATCTCGCTCGAGGTCAAAGTGCCGACCGGCATTAGCACCTTCACTGGCTTTAACGTCGCCGACATCACCGCCGCTGCGACCACGCCCTCGTCGACATCTACGTCGACGTCTACGTTTACCACGCGAACGGTCACGATTCAGCCCAACCGCTTCGTGCAATACTCCGACCTCTGGCGTCCCGGTGTCGCACTGGGCTCGCGCTCCGTCACCGGCACCTTGCAACAAGCTCTTCTCGACGTGCACCAGGCGCACTTGGCGCTCCTTGGTGCCAAAGACAAAGTCCTCAACCAATATCAAGTATTCGAACGGCGTCGTCAGCTCTACGATGAGATGGTGCGCACGCACGAGGAAGTGCTCTCGACCCAACAAAGTGCCAACGCAGAAATCGCCCAGCTGAGACTGACGCAGGTCAGCCTGGAAAAAGTCGCTGCCACGGCCGCCAATACCGTCACCATGGTAGGCAACATCGCGAACGCGCTCCAGGAGTTTCACCCCCGGGTTACCGGCCTTGCCAACGACGTTTTCGCTCCGGTTCGGGGCGCCATCGTGAAATATGCCAGCATTATACAAGGCGTCGCTGGCACCACCAGCGTATCGTTCGCGATCGGCGCTAAAGTTGTCGCTTCCCAAGCGGCCGACGCACGCGAAAACGCCGATGCGCGCGTCGTCGATCTCGGCTTCAGCTACCAACAGGCCCAGGTCGCCTACGAGTATGAACTTCTCCTGCGCGAGCTCTCCGCCGGTTTCTTCGAACTGGCTCAGCTCTCCACGAATCTCCAACGCGCCAGCGAGCGCGTTCGCAACCTCATCGCCGAGGGCGAACGGCTCCAGGCCGAGCGGGAGATCTTCCGCCAGCGCGCCGCCGGCCTCATCCAGGGCTACCGCACGAAAGATCTCACGTTCCGCACCTTTAGGAACGAGGGCCTCGAGCAATACCGCTCCCTCTTCGACCTCGCCTCGCGCTACACCTACCTCGCCGC
>Ga0075163_10009710_pt1 | contig 12617 bp, 14 predicted proteins | sample JI1023141ADNA_FD_71478 | JGI IMG/M metagenome (GOLD analysis project Ga0075163, IMG submission 71478) | Wastewater effluent complex algal communities from Wisconsin, to seasonally profile nutrient transformation and Carbon sequestration -... | ecosystem: Engineered > WWTP > Effluent > Algae...
AGCACGCTGGCGTACATCCAGCGCCAGCAGCAGGCCCAGGGCCAGGGCTGAGCGTACCGATCAGCTGCCGAGTTGTTGCAGCGGCACCGACTCGCCGCGCAGCCAGCGGTCGATCAACCGATCGTCCTGGAACAGCGGCGTGACGAAGTACCCGGCCGCCCGCGAATTGTCGATCACCTCGGCGGTCGCGAGCGGCTCGGACGTCACGACCTGCGCGCCCGTATAGCTCGCGTGCACGACGTTGACCTGGCCGCCGTGCACGTCGACGAACCCGATGTGGTTGTTGAGGCCGATGACGTAGATCCCCTCGCCGAGCGCCGCGATCCGCCGGGCCAGCGCGTCGCCGGGGATGCTGAAGAAGCGGTGCAGGTCCTCCTTGTCCGGCGCGAGCGACCTCTGGGCGTACAGGGCAGGGGCCTGGGCGTAGGTGAACCGCGTCCCGAGGCGCAGCCCGACGTTCTCGAGCACGCTCGACACGAAGTATCCGCACGCGATCTCCGTCCCCGCCGCGTGCGGCCGCAGCGGCGTGCTGTTCGGCCCGAGCCCCCAGGACATGCCCATCCACGCCGGGAACACGACGTCCCGCATCGCCGCCAGCACATAAGCCCGGGCCTCGGCCCGCACCTCTTCACGCGCCGCGCCGCTGTCGGCCGCGGCCAGCCGCTGGCCGAGCGCGACCCGCCGCGCCTCGACGCGGGCCAGCGCCGCCTCGTACGCCGCCGCGTCGTGCCCGGCTGGCGCGGCCGCGGCCGCGGGTCCCTCGATCGCCACCGACGCCGCCGCCGGCTCGATCGCACAGCCCAGCAGCATGACCCAAAGGACAGACGCGCGCATGCCCGCCACGACGCGCGGCCGCGCCGGTCTATTCCTCTATAATCGCCGGGCCGCGATGAACGTCCTCCTCCTCGAACCAGACGAGCTCCGCGACGGCCACGCGGTCGTCCGCGGCCGCCGTCACGCCCACGTCCGCGACGTCCACCGCGCGACCGTCGGCGCCAGCCTGAAGGTCGGCGTGGTCGGCGACCGCCTCGGCAGCGCCACCATCGTCGCCCTCGATGACGACCACCTGGGGCTCACCGTCGTGCTCGACCAGGACCCGCCGCCGCCGCTGCCGGTCACCCTTGTCGTGGCGATGGCCCGCCCGCACAGCCTGCGCAAGGTCGTCCAGCAGGCCACGGCGATGGGCGTGAAGCGGTTCGTGCTGTTCAACTGCGCCCGGGTCGAGCAGAGCTTCTTCACCGCCGGCGCGGCCCGGCCGCACGAGCTCGCGGAGGAGCTGCGCCTCGGCCTCGAGCAGGCGCGGGACACCATCCTGCCGACCGTCGAGGTCCACCCGCAGAAGTTCCACCGGTTCCTCGTCGACGTGTGGCCGAGCCTCGGCGCGCCGGCCCTGATCGCCCACCCGGAGCCCGGTGCAGCGCCGTGTCCTCGCGGCCTCGCCGGCCCGACCACTCTGGTCGTCGGCCCCGAGGGCGGCTTCATCCCCGCCGAGGTCGAGCGCCTGCGGGCCCTCGGCACGCTGATCGACCTCGGCCCGCGGATCCTCCGCGTCGAGACCGCGGTGGTCGCACTGCTCGCGCGGCTGTTCTGATCACGTGACGGTGATCGTGATCGCCGGCAGGAACTTGCGCAGGTTGGGCAGCGACTTGCTCTGCCACGCGATCGACGACGACGACGCGACGTGGACCTCGATGTTGCCGAGCTTGCGCAGCCCGATCGCGAACTTGTAGAGCGTGTTGATCCCCGAGCTGTTGAGGAACACCAGGTCGGTCATGCGGAGGTTGATGAGGGACGGCTTGCGCTCGACGACGGCGTTGAGGAGGTTGGTGATCGGGTCGTACTCCGCGGTGCCGAGCCGCAGCGACCCCTCGAAGTGGATCGTGCTGGTAGCTTCGTCGAAGTGAACCCGGTATCCGGGACCCTTGATATCCATAGCGCTCATGGTTTCTTCACCTCTAGCCGTGCCATGGTCTCGAGGAGCACGTTGTTGGGGTTGTCGGCGACCGGGGTGAAGCGCCACCCGATCTTGGCGCCGTAGTCGGACATCATCGTCAAGAAGCCGAGGCCCGAGCCGCCGGCCTCCGGGTTCTCGGCGTTCATCTCGACCCGGGCGAACAGCAGCTCCTGCGGGTCCCCGGCGACCAGCTCGTCGAACGTCGTCGACAGCAGCTCGACCGTGGTGGCGAGGATCTGGTTGGCGACCGCCGCGACCAGCTCGTCGCCGTCGAGCCCGACCGTCACCTCGACGCGCTCGCCGATGCTGAACTTGACCGCGTTCTCGACCAGCTCGTTGACCACGTAGCTGACCGTGCCGATGAACTCGGCGCGCGCGTCGTCGTCGGCCGGCTTGCACGCCGGCACCGCCGCGAAGTACTCGGCGAAGAAGTCGGCGGTCGCCGAGCACTGGCTCCACCGGACCTGGAAGTCCGCGGGGAAGAACACGAGGGTGACGCGCGCGCCGCCCTGGTGGGTGAACTCCCGAAAGTCGCCGATACACGCGGTCATGGCGGGGCGTCCAGCACGGTATCACAACTCTCCGCCGGGCTGGGGGGCAGCGTCTGGCCGGCGGGGCGCGACGCGGCGGCGCGCAGCGGCCTGCGCCCGGAGGCGACGAAGATCGGCCAGATGGCGAAGCCCCGCCGGCTGCGGATGGCGTACACGTGGTCCTTGAAGCCCGCGTGCAGCCGCTCGACGATCTCGTCGGGCTGGCGGGTCGCGCTCGACAGCTCCCCGGTGATGTACTCCTCCCACGACTCGATGACGCGGGCGAAGTCCTCGACCTGGGTGTTCGCGTTGGTGATCCCGATCTGCTCGATCCGGATGTCCTCGAAGCCCATGTCGGTCAGCAGCGAGTACATCTTCGGGCCGATGGTCAGATCCATCCCGAGCGACGCCAGCATCTTGAGCGTCTGCTGGTACGTCCAGCTGACCGACTCGTGGCGCGGGTAGGCGTAGTTGTGCCCCATCATCTCGTTGGTCAAATAGACCCGCCCGCCCGGCTTGCAGATGCGCATCAGCTCGCGGAGGATCTGCTCCGGCTGGTCGAACACCTGCAGCGACAGACGTGACGTCACGAAGTCGAACGCCCCGTCCGGCAGGAACAGGTTGGCCGCGTCGCCGTAGTGATACTCGACGCCCTGGATCCCGAACTCGCGGGCGACCTGGATCGCGTACTGCAAGAACGGCCGCGAGTGATCGACCGCGACCACCACCTCCGGCGCGAACTCTTTGTGCAGCAGCACCGCGAAGTCGCCGATGCCGCAGCAGATGTCGGCGATCTTCAGCCCGGGCCGCAGGCCGTGGCGGCGCAGCAGCTCGCGCTCGTGGGCCCACACGATGTTGGTCTGGGTCCGCAGCACGGGGATCAGGTGGTCGTTCTCGATGACGCCCTGGCCCGGGTAGAACGCCTTGTCGTACTGCTCGACGATCGCGTTGGGGTACAGCTCGGTCAAGAAGCCGAACCGCAGCGGCGCCCACGGCACCGCGCTCGAGACGATGAACTTGATGCGCAGCTCGGGGCGCGTGGTCTGACAGTCGGCGACGAACCGGGCCAGCTGCACGAACGCCGCGTGGTTGCAGTAGCGCAGCCGCTTGAGGTTGACGAACAGCAGCCCGCGCGCGGCCGCCGCGGCGTCGTCCAGGCACGCGCGCACCGGGGCGAACGCCGCGACGTCCGCGGTGCGCAGCGAGCCCTCGAGCTGCACCTCCTGGTTGTTCTCGTGGTAGCGGACCGTGAAGGGCAGGGGGCTGGCCATGGCGATCACTCGTGCGGCACGGTCAGCGTGAGGGTGAGGACGTCGCCGTCGTCGCGGGCCGCGAACACGACGCCGTGCAGCGCGACCAGCTCGAGCAGACCGGCGCCCGCGTCGTCGTCGCCGGCGACGATCCCCGCGAAGTCGGCGTGGTACGCCGCGGCGGGGTCGCCCGCGCCGGCGCGGCGGACGCTGCGGCGCAGGCGCTCGCCGCTGGCCGCGTCGACGGGGACCGCGACGGCGAGCTGCAGGCGGTCGGCGCGTCGCACGATGGCGACGACGAGCTCGCCGCCGGGCGCCTCGCCGGCGTTGTGACAGCGCAGCACCAGCTCGAGCAGCTCGTGCAGATACGTGGCCAGCCGCGTGGTCAGCTGCTCCGGGTCGAAGCGATCCGACGCGGCGAAGCGGGCCACGAACTCGGCGACGTGCTGGCAGTGCGACCAGTCGTCGATGAATCCACGGAGGGACAGGGTCGCTGTGACGACCGGCAAAGGTCGGTCGTGCTGGTTATCCGCGTCGGGCGCGAGCGACGTGTCGTCATGCGACAAGGTCCTACCAATACCGGAAGATCGGCCCCGAGGGAAAGTTCGCGGGCGCGCCGGCCCGCGCCGGATGACCGGGCTTCCCCGCGGGGCCGCTCGAAAAGGCGCGAATTTTGCCAGTTTCCTGCGGCTAGGAATGTAGATGTCCCATGGGACAGGTCAATGCAGGAGCTTGCCAACGGTCGCAGCAGTGTGTGACCTTGAGCGGCACCCCCCCCCAGGGCGAGCTATGAGCCGGCCCATGATCTTTGAGGAGCGTTACAAGATCCTCCTGTCCGCGTGTCAGGATATTCGGCGCCATCGCGAGCGCCTCGCCAAACCGGTGATGGTGGACCAGATCCTCGACGAGATCGGGATGGACGTCTCGAGCGAGTCGCTGCTCTCGCACATGATCGCCGAGGCCCTGCTGCTGCGTGTCGACCGCAACCTGCTGGTCGGCAAGAACATCTACTTGCAGCAGTACGAGGTCGCGCAGATCGACCTGTTCGGGCTGTTGCCGCGGGCGATCCCCCACGTCCCGCAGAGCTACGCGATCGCCAACCAGTACCTGTGCCACGCCCTGCGCCCGCTGGCGACCGCGGCGGTGGTCGACATCGGCATCGGCAAGGGCCTGCAGATCGTCGACCTGCTGCGCAGCCTCGCCGTCGACCCGGGCCGGCTGCGCCGCCTGCGGATCGTCGCGCTCGACCCGAGCGCGGCCAACATCGCCGAGGCCGCCGCGGCGATCGCCGCGGTCCAGCCCGAGCTGCCGTTCACCGTCGACGTGCTCGGCCTGCGCGCCCTCGTCGAGCAGTGCGACGCGACCATGCTGCGGGCCGCCGCCGGCGACGTCGAGGGCATCGTCGTCAACGCGGCCTACGCCCTCCACCACACCCGCCACCCGCCGAACGAGACCGAGGCGCGCACCGACCTGCTGCGCCGGCTCGCGGTGCTGCAGCCGCGGGTGTTCACGCTGGTCGAGCCGAGCGCCAACCACGACACCGATCAGCTGACGCGCCGCGTGCACTCGTGCTGGGAGCACTTCGGGACCGTGTTCGACCTGATCGACCACAGCGCCGCGACGCCGCTCGAGAAGTTCGCCATCAAGGAGAAGTTCTTCGGCCGCGAGGTCCGCGACATCCTCGGGACGTCCGACGCGTTCCGCTGCGAGCGCCACGAGCCCTACGAGTCGTGGCTGCTGCGCCTGGCGAAGGCCGGGCTGCGCCCGTTCCCCGGCGCCGACCTGACCGTCGCGCTCCCCGATTATTGCTCGGCGATCGTGCGCGAGGGGCTGGTCCGCCTGTGTTATCGTGGCGTGCCCTTGATCGCCGTGTTCGCCTACCGCAGCCCGGAGGGGGTGCATTGACCGAAGAGACCGAACCGATGGTCCACGGCACGCTCATGGCGGGGTTCGCCCAGGCGTGCATCAACCTCAACATCGTGGCTGGCCGCCGCGCCGCCGACCTCCTGACCGACCTCGACGTGGCCCGCTGGTACCCGCTCAAGCGGTGGTTCGAGCTCGAGCAGACGCTCGGCGCCTCGTACACCGACGTCGACCCGATCCGACTCAAGCTCGGGATCGAGATGATGACGCTGTGGTACCACCGCGGCCCCGGTCGCGACATCATCCGCAACGGCGCCGACTTCCTGCACTTCCAGACCGGCAGCACGGGCATCGCGTCGGTGATCCGCGGCCCCGTCGGCTCGTTCACGCTGCGTGAGTTCGACGCGCTGTCGGGGCGGGCGGTGGTCCACTCGACGACGCCGTTCAACCGCAAGATCGAGTGCGGCGTGCTGATCGGCGGGCTGCTCGCCCCGGGGGACATCGACTATGTCGACGTCCGCAACGACGGGGACCCGGACCTCCTCATCGCCGAGTTTCACTGATAAAACCGCGAAAGGCGAGCCCATGTCCCTGCTAGACGATGTCCTCGAGCAAGGCGAGGCGACCCGCGTGCACGAGCTCGCGCGCGAGGACCTCGAGCGGCTGTTCTGGAAGTACCGCGGCCTGCACAAGCAGGTCGAGCGCGACACGGCGTTCTGGCGGGCCACCAACGACTCGCTCAAGCTGGCCTACGAGCGCCTCGACGAGCAGGAGCGCGAGCTGGCCCGCGCGTACCAGACGATCCGCAACGACCTGGAGATCGCCCAGCAGGTCCAGCACGCGCTGCTGCCCAAGCAGTCGCCCGACATGATGGCCCAGCTCGAGCTGGCCGTGTACCACAAGCAGTTGACCGAGGTCGGCGGCGATTACTACGACGTCTTCCGGACCCGCGCCGGCCACTACGCGATCGGCCTGTTCGACATCTCCGGCCACGGCGTGTCGGCGGCGCTGATCATGGCCTTCTTGAAGGCCCAGTTCATGCAGGCGTTGGAGCAGGTCGAGCGGCCCAAGGACATCGTCGAGTGGGTGAACAACGCGTCTCTGACGTTCCTGCGGGAAGTTCGTCGCTATGCCACGGTTAACTTTGTGGTTTTCGACGACCGCGCGATCCGATACGTTTGCGGCGGAGGATATGGCGTCCTCGTGCGCGGCGGAGAAGTCCACACGTTCAGCAAGGGGGACCCCTTCATCGGGCTTCGCCGCCGTCCGTTCAGCGAATTCGAACAGCCGTTCGTCGCGGGCGACCTGCTCGCGCTGTACACCGACGGGCTGGTCGAGACGCAGAACGCGGCCGGTGAGGATTACACGTCGCGCCGCCTCAACACCATGATCTGCGAGCACGCCCACGAACCACTGCCGCAGATCGTCGAGCGCTGCGTCGCCGACTACCGCGGTTTTCGTCGCGCCGACACCGATGACATCACGCTGATCCTGCTGCGCCGCCGCCCCGTCGGGGCCAGCGCGGGCCCCGGCGAGCCCGAGGGCGGCGCATGAACACCGCGTCCGACGAGTCGTCCGACGCGCCGGCCCAGGCCCAGGCCCAGGCGCCCGACGCCACCCGAATCGGCATGTCGTTCAACGTCGCCCCGCTCGGCGACATCAGCGGCAACCTGCCGCGCCTGCTCGGCGAGTCGATCCTCGAGCTGCTCGGGATGTTCTACCCGTCGGCCGTCGGCAAGAAGGCCAACGTGGTCGTCACCGAGCTGGTCCAGAACGTCATCGAGAACATCGTCGACCCGCACAGCGAGCTCCACCTCGAGCTCCGCGTCGACGGCGACGCCCTCATCGTCCGCGTGACCAACAAGGCGACCCCCGAGCAGTACGAGGGCGTGCGCGCCCGCGTCGACGCCCTCACCGGCACGACCGACGCCAAGAAGCTGTTCTCGACCACCCTGCGGGCCCGCCGCGCCGACCGCCTCAAGGGCGGCCTCGGCCTCATGCGCCTGGTCTCGGAGAACCGGTTCCGCCTGGCGGTGAGCTACGAGGGCGGGCTGTTGACGATGCAGGCGGCGTTCCCCCTGCGAGGTAGCGTATGAACATCCTCACCTACGGCGAGATCATGGACGGCGGCGCCAGCGTATTTCATTGCGTGGTGCGCGAGGACGCGGGCTCGCTGTTCGTGACGTTCAGCGGGGTCGTCCGGGTCGACAACCCGTACCGCTACCTGTCCGAGATGCTGCGCCAGCTGCACGAGATCCTCCCGCTGCGCCCGCTCGAGCGGTCGGTGATCGACTTCTCCGAGCTCGAGTTCTGCAACTCCAACGGCTTCTACGTCATCATGGACATCATCGAGACGGTCTACGGCAAGGTGTCGGGCCCCGTCCTCGTCCGCCGCCTCGAAGAGGACGACTGGCAGCAGGAGACGCTGCCGATCCTCCTCAACCTCGACGAGGCCTCGATCGCCGCGCGCACCACGTTCGAGGACGTGCGCGAGATCTAGGACGCCGATACCCATGACATCTCTGCTCGAGCTGCTGACCCCCGTGATCCTCCGCGTCGACGCGGTCGGCCGCCTCACGCCCGCCGACACCCGCTCCGCCGCGTGGCTCGAGGAGTCCGGCCCCCGGTCGCGCACGCTGCAGGCCCTGTGCGGCGCCAAGGACCCGGGCGAGCTCGCGGACGGGCCCGGCCCGTGGCGCAGCCTGCCGGACGTCGACGGCAACTACCTCATCGTCGGCGCCGCGTGGGCCGCCCCCGAGTCGATCGCTCAGCGCATCGCCCCGGAGTCGCTGCAAGACAAGCAGATCATGCTCAACGTGCTGCCCCGCGCCGTCGCCGACCACCTCGGCGAGGCCAAGGGCCTCCAGCCGAAGGCCTACCGCGAGGCCACGGTCGTGTTCATCGACGCGGTCCAGTTCTCCCGCCTGGCCGCGCGCGTCGACCCGGTCACGTGCCTCAAGCAGCTCGACTTCTACTTCTCGCTGTTCGACCAGATCACGTCGGTGTTCGGCGTCGAGAAGGTGACGACCATCGGCGACGCGTACATGGCCGTGTCCGGCGTGCCGGTCCGCCGCGCCGCGCACGCGGTCGACGCGACGCTGGCGGCCCTGCGGGTCGCGCGGGCGATCGCCGCCCGCCCGGCCCCGGTCGTCGACGAGTGGGAGTGGAGCTTCCGCCTCGGCCTGCACTCGGGCCCGTGCATCTCCGGGGTGCTCGGCGCGCGCCGCCAGGTGTTCGACCTGTGGGGCGACACGGTCAGCGTCGCGGCCCACGTGCAGCGCGTCGGCCGGCCCGACGCGGTCAGCGTGTCGGGCGCGACGTTCCGCCTGATCGAGCCGTTCTTCGACGTGTCGTTCGACGGCACGACGGTGGTCCGCAACGCCGGCGAGGTCGAGATCTACCTGGTCCGCGGGGTCCGCTCCGAGCTGCTCGCCGACGCGTCCGAGATCATCGTCAACAACGCGTTCTGCGACAAGTACCGCGACACCTACGGCACGCCGTGCCCCGAGGCGGCCTGGGTCCCGCAGGCCGCCCGCCAGGCGATCTTCGGCGAGGTGTACTGAGCGCCCGCGGGCCAGGTCAGACGAACCACGTCCCGACGATCGGCCGCAGCGCCTCGACGATGGCCGCGTGGTGCGGGCCGTGCGACGCGAGCAGGCCGAACTCGTTCTTGAGGTGCGCGAGGTCGTAGGTCAGCGGCTCGCCGCGCACGTCGGTCAGCACGCCGCCGGCCGCGGCGAGCACCGCGTGCGGCGCACAGGTGTCCCACAGCGAGGTGCCGCGCGACGGGTGGATGTAGAGGTCGGCGACCCCGCGGGCCACCGCCATCATCTTCACGCCGGTCGAGCCGACCCGCAGGTTGCGGGCGTCGGGGATGCCCAGAGCGCGCATGGCCGACCCGATCTTGGGCGAGGCGTGACTCTTGCTGCTGACGACCTGCAGCGCGCCCGGCCCGCGGTCGCTCGGGCGCAGCGGGGCGGCCACGCCGTTCGTCTCGAGGGTCGCCACGGCCTCGCCGCCCCAGCGCAGGCCCCAGCACAGGCGGCCGGCGCCGGCCTCGTGGACCACGCCGAGGACCGGCTCGCCGTCGACGCACAGGCCGATGTGCACGGCCCAGTCGGGCTCGCCGCGGGCGTACTCGCTGGTCCCGTCGATCGGGTCGATGTACCAGCAGCGTGCGCGACCGCGGACCTCCGCGCCGGACTCCTCGGCGATGATGTCGTCGTCCGGAAACGCGGATCGCAGGGCGGAGACGATGCGGGCGTTGACCTCGGTGTCGGCGCGGGTGACCGGGCCGGCCTCGTCGGGCTTCTCGCGGGTGTCGAGCTCACCTGTCTGATAGGTCAGGGCCAGGGCGCCGCACTCGCGTGCGAGGGCGAGGGCGAGGTGTTGTTCACGATCGAGGCGCATCGGGCCGTCAGGGTGCGACGGTTGGGGCCGCCAGACCCGGACGGGGGGCTGCATGGGTGCAGAGAGATCTCGCACGCACGGCTGCTCGCGGTCGCTCCGTCAGTGGGGCTTCATCCTGTCAATGTGAGGATAACAGTGCATAACCTAGCGATAGATCTGCGTTCTCCAGTTTTGACAATCTTGGCATGAACGCCATACGACCGGTGAATGAACCGCGTTCTAGTGAGCCCGCGCAGGTCGACGGACACCCGTCCGAATCGGACATGTGTTACCGATGAGGAATGTCACGGATTCAACGGGCAGGACTACGACAGGGAATCATTCAAACCAGTCTCGAGATCGGGAGCGAGCTCGGCGAGGAGGGACTGACGATGCGCGGCATCGCGGCCCGGCTCGGCGTCAGCGCCACCGCGCTCTACCAGCACTTCGAGAGCAAGGCGTCGATCCTCCGGGAGATCCGGTTGTACGGCGCCGACCTGCTGCAGACCGAGGTCATCGAGAAGGCCGCCGCGCACACCGACCCCGCCCTGCGACTCGCCGCGGCGGCGCAGCACTACGTCGAGTTCGCTCGCACGCACAAGTGGCTGTACTCGGTGATGATGGAGCACGCGCAGCTCGACTGGACCGCGATGTCGCCCGAGGAGACCGGGCTGATGCTGCGACCGCTGAAGGTGTTCCAGGAGTGGCTGCGAGACGGCGCCGAGCAGGGCTGCTGGCGACGCGGGCTGCACGTCGAGAGCGCGGCGTTCCGGCTGTGGCTGTCGATGCACGGGCTGTGCTCGATGCTCAACTCGGGTCGCATCGACGAGAAGCACCCCGCGTTCCCGTTCGCCGATCAGGAGACGTTCATCGCGCACTTCATCGCCGACACCGTACAGACGCTGCGCTCCGAGACGGCCGCCTGAGCGCGCGCTCGCGGGCGGCGCTGTCGATGCGGGCTCGGGTCTCCTGCCCCCCGGAGGCTCAGCGCGTCAACAGGTCGTCGAGCGCGACCACCCACTCGCCCGCCGGCGTGTAGACCCACGACGGCGGGCGCAGCCGCGTCTGCACGATCGGCCGCAGTGATTCCGGCAGGTCGGCGAGCAGCGGGTGCAGGCCGCGGTCGTCGGCGCCGTCGGCGAGGCGGCGGCAGCCCTCGGGCCAGCTGGCGAGCATGACCGTGCGGCCGCTGCGGTCGAGCACGGGCTGCAGGCGCGGGGCGTCGCTGGCGAGCAGGGCGTCGAGCTCGGCGTCGGTCCACGCGGCGGCGGCGGTGACCGGCAGGCCGCGCAGCGAGCCGGCGACGGCGGTGGCGAGACCTGGCGCTTCGGACAGGTCGGGCCCGGGCACGTCGGCGAGCTCGTTGATCAGGGCGACGCGCACGCGCAGGCGCTCGAGCAGCGCGGCGCTGTCGGGGCGGGCGGCGGGGTCGTCCGCGAGGGCGTCGGCGACGATGCGCCGCTCCGCGGGGGTCAGGCGGTCGATGTCGGCGCCGAGCTGGCCGGTGCGCAGGGCGACGAACAGCGCGGCGGCCCCGTAGACGTCGCTGGCGGCGGTCGGGGCCCCGCCGGCGCGCAGCTCGGGGGCGGTGATCGTCAGCAGCTCCTCGAGCGCGCCGGTGCGGGTGGCGACGAGGCCGGCGATCTCGTCGGCGCCGAACGGGCCGAGCAGCGGGCGGCCGGCGGCGTCGCACACGATCTGGGCCGGCATCAGCGAGCCGTGGACCAGGCCGCGGGCGTGCGCGGCGACCAGGGCGTCGACGAGGAAGGCGATCAGGGCGCGCGCGCGGGCCAGCGGCATCCCGGGCGGGCGGATGAGGCTGCGCAGCGACGGGCCGTCGGCGTGCGGGAGCAGGAGCAGGCCGGCGCCGACGTCGAAGCGCAGCAGCGGACGGACCGCGGGGTGGCCGAGCGCCTGGCCGGCCTCGGCGCGGCGGGCGAACGCGGCGAGGGCCGCCTGGGTCGCCGACTGCTCGGCGCCGGTGTCCTGGATCTCGGCGAGCAGCAGGTGGATCTCGACCTCCTGCTGGCTGACGCGATCGACGCCCTCGTAGGCGGCGCCGGCGAAGCTGGCCGGCAGCACGCGGCGCACGCGGTAGCGGCCGGGCAGCGCGGCGAGCGTGAGGCCCTCGCCGCTGCCCTGCAGGACCAGCGCGGCGGCGAGGTCGTGGCCGAGGGCGGCGAGGCCGTGGGCGAGGATCCGCGCGAGCTCGCGGCGCAGGCCGTCGTCGCGGGGAGCTGGCGCATCGGACAGGTCGCGGGTCTCGCCGATCGTGCCGCGGATCTCGCGGGGGGGCGGCGGCGGGGGTGGACCGCCGCGCCCGGACGGAGCGGTGGCCAGCGGGCGTGGTTTTGGATCTGTCCCCGAGGACAGGGCCCGCGGCGGCGCCGACGGCTCGCGCGGCGGGCGGCGGGCCTCGCTGGCCAGCGCGCGCATGGCGGCCTGCGCGTGGCGGACGCACGCCTCGGCGTCGCCGAGGTCCCACGCGAGGCGGGCGGCGAACGCCAGCGTCGGCGCGTGGGCCTCGGGGAACGGCTCGAGCGCGGCGAGGGCCTCGGGGATCCGGCCGGCGTCGGCGAACGTGCGGGCGGCCGCCAGGCGATCGCCGGCGCGCAGCAGGGCGGCGGCCTG
>Ga0075163_10009711_pt1 | contig 12617 bp, 8 predicted proteins | sample JI1023141ADNA_FD_71478 | JGI IMG/M metagenome (GOLD analysis project Ga0075163, IMG submission 71478) | Wastewater effluent complex algal communities from Wisconsin, to seasonally profile nutrient transformation and Carbon sequestration -... | ecosystem: Engineered > WWTP > Effluent > Algae...
GCCGCGTCGCCGTCGCCGCCGCCATCGCTGCCGGCGTCGAGGGCGCAGTTCAGGCAGTAGTCGTTGACCGAGCACGCGGTGAGCCCGAGCGCCAGGGCCGCGACCGCCGCGGTGGCCAGGCGCGCGATCACGAGCGCCCTCCGCGCGCCGCCACCGCCCGCCGCCGGCGCAGCATCCCGGCGGCCACCGCCAGCGCCAGCGCGCCGGCGCCCAACCCACCACCCGGACCGGACTGACAGCCACCGCCGCCGCCGGTCGTCACGCGATCCTCATCGTAGGGCCGGGCGTCGGGGCCGGCGGGCGGCGCCGCGCAGGTGCCGAGGCTGCACACGTCGCCGTCGCGCGGGCAGACCACGCCGAGGCACGGGTCGGGGCCACACTGCGCGGTCTGCGGATCGCAGGCCTCGCCCGGCTGGCAGGTGATGTCCTGGCACGGGTTCTCGATGCACATCCCGGCGTCCTCGTCGCACACCCGGGTGCCTGGGCACGGCGCACCGCACGGATCGGGCTCGCAGGTGCCGCGGTCGCAGCGCTGCCCGGTCGGGCAGACGACGCCGGTGCACGAGCCGTAGCACTGACCGCCCTGGCAGTACTCCTGGGCGCCGCAGGTCACGCCGGCGCACGGATCGTCGACGCACACCCCGGCGACGCAGCGCTCGTCGGCGGCGCAGCGGTCGGGGAAGGTCGTGCAGTTGTCGGGCCGGCACTCGCCGAGGGCGCCGACGCAGACCTGGCCGGCGCCGCAGCTCACCGAGTCGCAGGCCCGGACGCAGGTGCCGGCGTCGCACACCGTGCGATCGCCGTTGGGCAGCGGATCGCAGGTCACGCCGAAGCACGGATCGAGGATGCACAGGCCGTCGGTGCACACCCGGCCCTCGGGACACGGGAACTCGCCCGACGCGCACGGCAGCGCGCACTGACAGTGGATCTGGCTACAGGTCGCGCCCGGCCCACACAGGCTGCCCTCGTCGGTCTGGCCGTCGCAGTCGTTGTCGTCGCAGTCGCACTGCTCCGGCACCGGCGGCTCGCCGCCCTGGCAGACGTAGGTGCCACCGACGCAGCGGAACACGCCCGGCATGCACAGCGGCTGACCGTCGGGCGCCATCGTGCACGGCCCGTTGTCGGGCACGCTCTCGTCGACCCGCCCGTCGCAGTCGTCGTCGAAGTCGTTGCACACCTCGGGGCCGCCGCCGGTCGTGCCCTCGCAGGTGAGGACGCCGGCGGTGCACACGGTCTGGCCGACGCCGCACGAGCTCGAGCAGTCGGCGCCGCCGGTGCCCTCGTCGGTGCGGGTGTCACAGTCGTTGTCGAGCGTGTCGCAGGCCTCGGTGGCCGGGCCGATCTCGCCGACGCAGCCGCCCCACGCGCCGGTGGTGCAGGTCTGGACCCCGGGCCGGCAGATGCCGGTGTCGGGGTTGCCGCCGGGCAGCGCCGAGCAGTCGCGGACCAGGCCATCGATCACGCCGTCGCAGTCGTCGTCGCGGTTGTTGCAGCTCTCGGCGGTCGGGCCGACGCCCGAGCACGCGCCCCACGCGCCGGCGGTGCACACCTGGGTGCCGACCGAGCACTCGCCGACGTCGGTGCCGCAGCCGCGGCTCAGGCTCTCGTCGATGCGGCCGTCGCAGTCGTCGTCGGCGTTGTTGCAGATCTCGACGCCGGTGCACGAGCAGCTCAGGCCCTCGTCGATCCGGTTGTCGCAGTCGTCGTCCAGCGCGTTGCAGGTCTCGGTCCGCGGGCTCTGCCCCGGGCTGGTGATGTTGCACTGGGTGCCGGCGCCGGTCGGCGTGCAGCCGTAGGTGCCGGTGCCGCGGCAGATGCCGAACAGGCCGTTGTCGCAGGCCGCGCCGCGGTTGGGGAAGTCCTCGTCGATCAGCGTGTCGCAGTCGTCATCGAGGTTGTTGCACTGCTCGAACTTGACCGCCTCGGCGAGGATGCTCGAGATCGCGAGCTGGAGCTGCTCCTCGTTCTGGACGTAGATGCCCTCGTTGACCCCGGCGACGTCGGTCGCGCCGCCGGCGTGGGCGATGCCCTCGATCGACGAGTTGCCGGGCGACACGCCGAAGCCGATCGCCTTGGTCTCGATGCGGTAGGTCCGGGCGTCGACCGCGGTGGTGAGGAGCGACGCGGCGGCCGCGGTCGTGTTGGAGAACTGGGTGCAGCTCTCCTCGCCGTCGGTCAACGAGATGACGATGTACGGACGGCACTGCCGGCCGCTCGGCAGGAACACGTTGCGCAGCGGATCGTTGCGGATCGGATCGAACCCGGGCTGACCGGAGGCGAGCAGCGTAGTGCCATCGCTGGCCTGCAGGCCCTGCCAGTAGCGCTTGGTGCCGTTTAGCGAGCCGGCGATCGGGGTCCAGCCGCCGGCGTAGATGTCGGGGTTGTTGGCGACGTTGTTGCTGGTGCAGGTGCCAGCGGTGAAGTCGTTCCAGCGCACCAGATCGCTGTTGTTGCCGTCGAACATGCCGACCAGCACCTCGAGCCGGGCGTCGCTGAACAGCGCCGCGGTGCAGCTCGGCCCGGTGAGGCCGGCGTTCCAGCAGTCGGTGCAGTCGACGCCGTTCATCGAGCAGCCGTTGGCCGGGTTGGTGTCGGTCGACGACTCGCGGAAGCGACCGAGGCCGACCACCATGTCGCCGTAGCTGTTGGCGATGCCGGCGATCGCGCACTTGGCGTGATCGAGCCGGGTGTCGACCGAGCCAGGGCAGCTCGGCGGACCGAAGCCGGTGGCGTTGTCGATCATCGACCCCGAGGTGTCGACGACCAGGAACACGTAGGGCTTGAGCGGCTCGCCGGCGAGCGCAGGCGTGGCGATGGCGGCCACCGCCGCGAAGGTGGCGAGGCCCCCGAAGACTCGTCTCATAGTCGCCGATACTATCGCGAAGCGGGGGCGAGCCGACGGTCGTCGCGATCACACGTACCCCACCGACTACCCGCTCGGCGGGTCACTCGTGGCGCAGGGCGACGATCGGGTCGAGCCGGGACGCCCGTCGAGCCGGGTACCAGCCGAAGACCACGCCGACGGTGGCGGCCACCACGACCGCCAGGACCACGACGTCGGCCCGGACCAGCAGCGGAAACCCGAAACGTGCGGCCATGGTCCGACCAGCGGCGACGCCGACCGCGATCCCCAGCACCCCGCCGGCCGACGACAGCAGGATGGCCTCGACCAAGAACTGCTGGCGCAGGTGCCGGGGCCGGGCGCCGATCGCCAGCCGCAGGCCGATCTCCCGCGTGCGCTCGGTCACGCTCACCAGCATCACGTTCATGATCCCGATGCCACCGACCAGCAGGCTGACCAGCGCGACCCCGGCGAGCAGCGAGGTGATGGTCGCGGTCGAGGCCTTCATCGCGTCGGCGACCTGGGTCAGGTCGCGGACCGTGAAGTCGTCGGCGGCGTCGGCGCGGAGCTGATGGCGGGTGCGCAGGAGCTCCTCGATCGCGACCTTGGTCTCGGCGGTCTGGTCGCGCCCGGCGGCCATGACCATGACCTGACCGTTCACGTAGCGAGCGTTGCCGCCGACCTTGCGCACGAAGGTCGTCGACGGCACGACGACGACGTCGTCGTTGTCCTGGCCGAACCCCGAGGTGCCCTGGCGGGCCAGGACGCCGATCACGGTGTACGGCGTGCGATCGATGCGCACGGTCTGGCCGATCGGATCGACGTCGGGGAACAGGTTGGTCACCACGGTCTGCCCCAGGACCGCGACCCGGCGAGCGCGCGCGACGTCGGCCTCGGTCAGCGCCGCGCCGCGGGTCACCGCCCACGACCGGATCGTGAACCACGCCGGGGTGGTCGCGGTGATCTGCGTCTGCCAGTTGGCGAGGTCGGTCACGACCTGGGCGCCGGCCCGGAGCTGAGGCGCGGCGGCCGCGACCTCGGGCAGCGCCGCGATCGCGGTCAGATCGTCCCAGGTCAAGGTTGGCTTCGAGCCGGCGCCGCCGCGCGCGCCGCCGGCGGTCGAGGCGCCGCTGGTGACGATCAAGGTCGAGGTGCCCATGGCCTGGAACTGCTGGGCGACCCGGGCCTTGGCGCCCTCGCCGATCGCGACCATCGCGATGACCGCGGCGACGCCGATCACGACGCCGAGCACGGTGAGGAGCGAGCGGACCTTGGCCCGGCCCAGGGCGGTGACGGCGATCGCGGTGGTGCGGGTGAGGTTCACGACGGCTCCTCCGGCAAGGCGGCCAAGGCGACCGCGGCGTCGGCCGGGGCCTGCGGGCGATCGGCGGCGATCCGGCCGTCGCGCATGACCACGATCCGCGACGCGAAGCGCGCGATGTCGGGCTCGTGGGTCACCAGCACGATCGTGATGCCCTCGTCGGACAGCTCCTGGAACAGCGCCATGATCTCGAGGCTGGTCCGGGTGTCGAGGTTGCCGGTCGGCTCGTCGGCCAGGATCACCGCCGGGTGGGTGACGATGGCGCGCGCGATCGCGACCCGTTGCTGCTGGCCGCCCGACAGCTCGCTGGGATGGTGGGCAGCCCGCGCCGACAGCCCGACCCGCGCGAGCGCGGCCTGGGCCCGGGACGCGATCGCGCGCCGGCCGACGCCGGCGTAGAGCAGCGGCAGGGCGACGTTGTCGACGGCGCTGGTGCGCGGCAGGAGCCCGTAGTTCTGGAACACGAAGCCGAGCGTGCGGTTGCGGACGTCGGCCTTGCGATCGGCGGACAACCCGGCGACGTCGACGCCGTCGAGGAGATAGCGGCCCGCGGTCGGCGCGTCGAGGCAGCCGAGGATGTTCATGAGCGTCGACTTGCCCGAGCCCGAGGTGCCCATCACGGCGACGAAGTCGCGCGGCGCGATCGCCAGGTCGACGCCGCGCAGGGCGTGGACCGCGGAGTCGCCGCGACCGTAGACCCGGGCGACGCCCTCGAGGGCGATGACCGGCCGCGCGGGTTCGGCGGTGATGGCGGTGGTGGCGGTGGTGGTGGTGGTGGAGGTCATTGCGGTCGCGGTCGCGATCATGGTGGGCATCGACATGGGAGCCTCGGCGCCTCGCGGCGGTCAGAACATCGGCGGCGGCCCGGGGGGGCGGCCGCTAGACGAGGAGGAACGCGCGGTCGAGGCGGCGCGGGCGCCGGCGCCGCTGGTGCGCGAGTCGGCGGTGATGACCAGGTCGTCCTCCTGCAGGCCGTCGCCGGCGACCGCGGTCACCGCGCCATCGGACAGGCCGGGGGTCACCGCGATCGCGACCGGCGCGCCGGCGCGCAGGACCCACACCGCGGCGCGCGGCGCCCCGCCGGACGATGCCCCCGCGCCGGTCGGGCCCGGAGCGCCGGCGGATCCTGCGGCGGGACCACGCGCCGGCCGGGCGGCGGCCGGGCGATAGCGCAGCGCCTTGGCCGGGACGATCAGCGTGTCGCGGGCCTGGTCGACGATGAAGGTGGCGGTCGCGGTCATGCCCGGGCGGAGCGCACCGTCGGGGTTGGCGACCGCGATGACCGCGTCGTACGACACGACGTTGGCGGTGGTGAGGGCCTGGTTGCGGACCTGCCGCACCACCCCGCCGAAGCTGCGGTCGGGGAACGCGTCGAAGCGCAGCTCGACGGTCTGGCCGTCGCGGACCTGGCCGACGTCGGCCTCGGCGACGCTGGCGTGCAGCTCCATGCGCGCCAGGTCGCCGGCGATCACGAACAGCTCGGGCGCCTGCAGCGACGCGGCGACGGTGTTGCCGGGATCGACCGAGCGCGACACCACCACGCCCGCGATCGGCGCGGTGATCGTCGCGTAGGTCAGGTTGGTGCGGGCGGTGTCGACCTGGGCCTTGGCCTCGACCAACCCGGCGCGCGCGGCCGCGACCGCGGCCTCGGCGACCCGCAGCGCCGCCAGCGCGGCGTCGACCTCGGCGGTGGCGACCGCGCCGCTGGCGACCAGCCCGGCCGCGCGCTGATGGGTGGCGCGGGCGTTGGTCGACGTGGCCGTGGCCCGCGCCACCTCGGCCTGAGCCGCGGTCAAGCGCGCCCGCGCCGACGCGAGCTGGGCGGTGAGCAGCGTCGGATCCAGGCGCGCCAGCACCTGGCCGGCCTCGACCCGATCGTTGTAGTCGACCAGCACCTCGGCGACCCGCCCGGACACCTGACTGCCGACGGTCGACGCCACGACCGGGGACAGCGTGCCGGCGGCGGTCACCGTGCGCGTCACGGCGCCGCGGGTCACGGGCGCGGTGGTGTAGGTGAGCGCGGTCGGCGCCGCGCGCCAGCGCTGCCAGCCGAACCAACCGACGGCCAGCGCGCCGACCAGGAGCGCGGGGGTCAACGCGCGCCGAGCGAGGCGCGGCAGCGGCGAGTCATGGGCGACGCGAGTCGGCGGCGAAGGCATGCCGAGCGCGATTGCAAGCGTCAGGCCCGCCGCGCCGCGCGACCGCGCGGGCGCCGGAGGGCCGCGCCGACGAGCGGACTGCGGGAGTTGCAGGACGTCTGCAGCGGCCGCGGTCCCGGCCAAGGACGCTCACTCGATGCCGTAGCGCTTGAGCTTGTCGTACAGCGTGCGCTCGGCGATGCCGAGCAGCTCGGCGGCCTTGCGGCGGTTGCCGCCGACCGAGGTCAAGGCGGCGACGATCGCGTCGCGCTCGAGCTCGACCAGCGGCCGCGCGACCGCGACCGCCGGGGCGACCGACGCGTTGCTGTCGTGGGGCGGCCCGCCGGTCTCGAGCCAGACGTCGGCCGCGCCGATCACGTCGCGCTCGGCGAGGATCGCGGCGCGCTCGAGGGTATTGGCCAGCTCGCGGACGTTGCCCGGCCAGTGCCACGCCGCGAGGCGCGCCTCGGCGTCAGGCCCCAGGGTCAGGACCCGACCGCGCACGCTGGGGCCGAGGCGCGCCAGGAGCGCGCGGGCCAGCGGGATCAGATCGCCTCTGCGCTCGCGCAGCGGCGGCAACCGGATCGGAAAGACCGCCAGGCGATGGAACAGATCCTCGCGGAAGCGCCCGCTCGCCATCATCGCCCCGAGATCGCGGTTGGTGGCCGCGATCCACCGCACGTCGACCTCCAGGCTGCGGGTGCCGCCCAGGCGCTCGAAGCGGCGCTCCTGCAGGACCCGCAGGAGCTTGGCCTGCAGCTCGCCCTTGAGCTCGCCGACCTCGTCGAGGAAGAAGCTGCCGCCGTCGGCCAGCTCGATCTTGCCGCGGCGCCGCTCGACCGCGCCGGTGAACGCGCCGCGCTCGTGGCCGAACAGCTCGCTCTCGAGGAGGTTCTCGGCCAGGGCGGCGCCGTTGACCGCCAGAAACGGGCGGGCCCGGCGCTCGCTCTTGGCGTGGATCGCGCGGGCCGCGACCTCCTTGCCGGTGCCGGTCTCGCCCAGGAGCAGCACGCTGGCGCTGGTGCGCGCGACCTTGTCGATCGCCGCGACCACCGGCGCCATCGCGGGATCGCCGTAGGTGAGCGGCGGCAGCCCGTCGTCGACCGCGGCCCGGGCGTCGAGCAAGCGGCGCCGCTCGAGGGCCCGCTCGACCACCAGGCGCAGCTCGTCGGGTCCGCCCAGGGGCTTCTGCAGGTAGTCGAGGGCGCCGAGCTTCATGGCCTCGACCGCGGTGTCGACCGTGCCGTAGGCGGTCATCACGATCACCTCGACCTCGGGCTGCTCGGCCTTGAGCTTGCGGACCAGGGCCAGGCCGTCGAGGTGCGGCATCTTCAGGTCGGTGATGAGCAGGTCGAAGCCGCGCTCGTCGAGCCGTCGGGCCGCGACCCGACCGTCCTCGGCCTCGACGACGTCGTGGCCCTCTAGGCGCAGGGCGTCGCCGACGAACTCGCGCAGCCCCGGCTCGTCGTCGGCCACCAGGATCCGCGCCATCACCGCACCGCCTTGGGCAAGAGGATCGTGAAGGCGGCGCCACCGCCGTCAGCCGGCGCGGCCGCGATCGTGCCGCCGTGGGCCTCGACCAGGCGCTTGCACACCGCCAGGCCGAGCCCGGTGCCCCGGGTCCGGGTGGTGAAGAACGGCTCGAAGATCTTCGCGGCGTCACCGTCGGGGAGGCCCGGGCCATGGTCGCGCACGACCAAGCGTAGCGCCGAACCGGCGCGACCGACGGTGGCGGTGACCGGTCGCTCGGACAGCGCGACCGCGTTGTCGAACAGGTTGACCAGCACCTGGCGCAGGCGCTCGCCGTCGACCGGCCAGGTCCGCGGCGCGTCGTCGTCGATCACCTCGATCCGCCCAGGCGCGACCGCGGACGCCGCGGCCCGCACCAGCTCGACCGGATCGGTCGGCGTGGGATGGATCTCGCCCGACCGCGCGAAGGCCAGGAGGTCGTTGGTCAGGTGCTCGAGGCGGACCGCCTCCTCGACCACGCGATCGGCCTTGGCGCGGCTGCGCTCACCCTCGGGGAGGGCCCGGGCCAGGAGCTGGGCGTTGCCCTTGAGCGAGGCCAGCGGGTTGCGGATCTCGTGGGCCAGGACCGCCGACATCTGCCCGAGGTTCGCCAGGTGGCGGGCCTGCTCGACCGCGCGGACCGCGGCCTCGCGGCGCAGCGACCAGCGCACCAGCACCACCGCCAGCGCCAAGAGGAGCAGCGCGGTCGCGACGCCGATGATCAAGGCCCGAGCCGCGGCGGTGTCGATCGCGTCGACCGAGGCCGGATCGATCTCGAGCAGGAGCTCGCCCGGCCCGCGCCCCGGTCGCCCCCCGCCCCGCATCGGCGGCGGTCGCTTGAACGCGATCCGGATGCGACCGTCGATCTCGACCGCCTCGGCGACCGGCGCGAGCGCGAACCACGCGATCAGCTCGGCCGACGACCGCGACGGCGCCCCGGCCTCGGCGATCAGGACGCCGCGCTCGAACAGCGCGACATAGCGGACGTGCTGGGCCCGGGTCGCCTCGAGGGCCTCCGCCGCCCGCGTCGCCGCCGGTTCGTGCTCGGCCTCGCCCAGCGTGGTCCGCACCGCGACCGCGGCCTCGGCGGCCAACCCGCGCAGGAACGTCGCGCGCGCGTCGGCGACCGCGCGCCGGGTCAGCCACACGTTACTCACGAGCGCCGCCCCCACCGCGACCAGCGCGGCGACCACCGCGAAGCGCGACCAGCGAGGCAACCATCGGAGCGACACGGGCGGCAGCACTGTACCGCGTGACAGCAAGCCGCGGGCCACGCGCACGGCCCCACGTCGACGGCGATGACCGCGCCGACCTGCAGGATCCGCAGGCCGCTGCAGGTCTCGCAGGCGCACCGGGTGGGTTCGCGCTGGCGCGTCCCTTGCTGCGCGCTCGATCATGCCTCGCGCCCGCTCGACCTTCGCCGCCCTCGTCCTCACCGCCGGTTGTGTCCACACCGCGCCGCCCACGCCGCGCACGGCGCTCGATCCGATCGCCGCGTTCTCGGTCAGCGGCGCCGCGCGCGCGCCGGCCCGGTGGTGGCAAGCCTTCGGCGATCGCGCGCTCGACGCGCTGATCGCCGAGGCGATCACCGATGGCTTCGAGGTCCGCCTGGCGTGGAGCCGGCTGACCGCCGCCGAGGCCGCGGCCCGCGGCGCCGGCGCTAGCGCGTGGCCGACGCTCGATGCCAGCGCCAGCGCCGGCGCGGCGGTGACCGTCGATGGCGACGGCGCCGTCACTCGTCGCTCGACCAGCGTCGGCCTCGGCGCCAGCTACGAGCTCGACCTGTGGGGGCGCCTGGCCGCCGGACGGCGCGCCGCCACCGACTCCGCGGCCGCCGCCGCCCTCGAGGTCGAGGCCGCGGCGATGACCGTGGCGGCGCAGCTCGCCACCGCCTGGTTCCAGCGCGCGACGACCGCCGCGACGATCGAGCTCCTCGAGGCGCAGCTCGCGGCCAGCGCGTCGACCCTGGCCTTGATCGAGGCCCGGGTCGCGGCCGGGGCGGCGCCGCCCACCGAGCGCGCCAGCCAGGCCCAGGCCGTCGAGTCCCTGCGCGGCCAGCTCGCGACCGCGCGGCCGCAGCTCGCGATCGCGGCGCACACGATCAACTTGCTGCGCGGGGCCCCGCCGAACGCGCCGCTACCGCCGCCGCCGCGCCTGCCCGAGGTGCCGGACCTGCCGGCGACCGGGATCCCGTCCGAGGTCCTGACCGCGCGCCCCGACGTGGCCGCGGCGTGGCGCCGGGTCGAGGCCGCCGACGCCGCCGTGGCCCAGGCCCTGGCCGACCGCTACCCGCGCCTGTCGCTGTCGTTCGGCGTCAGCACCGCCGCGTCCTTGGCCAGCGCCCTGGCCGACCTCGGCGCCAACCTGATCGCGCCGCTGTTCGACGGCGGCACGCGCGCGGCGACGATCGATCGCCGGCGCGCCGAGCTCGACACCGCATGGCTGACCTACCAGCGCGCCGTGGTCGCCGCCGCCGTCGAGGTCGAGGACGCGCTCGCGACCGAGGCCGGTCAGGCCGCGCTGGTCGCCAGCCTCGACGCCCAGGCGCTCCACGCCGAGGCCACCCTGGCCGGAGTCCGGGCCCAGTACGCCGCCGGCGCCGCCGACCAGCTCCGCGTGCTCGACGCCGAGCGCACCGCCCAGAGCGTGGCGCGGGCCCGGCTCTCGGCCCACGCCGCCCAGCTCGCCGCGCGGGTGGCCCTGTATCGGTCGCTCGCCGGTCGCCTGGCCCTGCCCCGCCCTGCGGATCCCGCAGCCCTCCCGCGGATCCCGCAGCCCGCCGTCGCGCCGACCCGCGCGGCCGAGGCCGGTTAGGCCGATCGCGGCTGGCCCGCGCCATGCACTACCGAAGCCCGACTGACCGTCGTCAGGAGGACGTCATGATCGCCAAGCTCTCGCCGCTCCCGCTCATCACTCTCGGGCTCCTCGCCGCGCTCGGCTGCGCCGAGGACGCCGATCCCGCCACCACCACCACCACCGCGGCCGACCGCATGGCCGCCTCCGAGGATGGCCGCCGCGGTCCTCGCGATCGCCACCAGCGCCTCGACACCGACGGCGACGGCGCGATCTCGGACGCCGAGCGCGCCGCCGCTCACCAGGCCCGGCTCGACGGTCTGTTCGCCGACCTCGACGCCGACGGCGACGGCAAGCTCACCGCGGACGAGCTGGCGGCCCGTCCCGGACGACGGGGCCCCGACCTCGCGCGCCTCGACACCGACGGCGACGGCGCGCTGTCCAAGGCCGAGCTGGCCGCCGGCAAGCCGCCGCGCGATCACGACCGCGGTCGCGGCGGTCGCGGCGGGCCGCCGGGCGACGGGCTCGCGAAGCACGACACCGACGGCGACGGCACGCTGTCCGACGCCGAGCGCGCCGCGGCCCACCAGGCGCGCGCCGCCGAGCGGTTCGCGCGCCTCGACGTCGACGGCGACGGCAAGGTCACGGCCGCCGAGTGGGACGCCGCGCCCAGCCGCGGCCATCGCCGCCCGGCCCTCGCCGAGCTCGACGGCGACGGCGACGGCGCGATCTCGCTCGCGGAGCTGCAGGCCCACCAGCCGCCGCGCCCGCCGCGGCCGTGAAGCGCGGCGCGCTACCCGCGTCCGGCCAGGAGCGCGCGCCCGACCACCTTGAGCGCGAGGATCGGGCGAACCCCCTCGAAGATCGGCAGGACCAGCGCGTCGACCACGTAGCGGCTGATCGGGTACTCCTCGGCGTAGCCCCAGCCGCCGTGCAGCACCTGGCCGAGCTGGGTGATCTCGACCGCGGCGTCGCACGCGAACAGCTTGGCCTGGGCCGCCAGCGGCGCGGCGGCGCGCTCGTCGCCGTCCATGGCCACCGCGGCCTCGTAGGTGATCGCCCGCGCGGCCGCCAGCCGGCACGCCATCCGGCCGAGCTGATGCTGGGTCAGGCCGTACTCGATGATCGGTCGACCGAACTGGCCGCGCGCGACCACGTACTCAGCGGTGCGCTCGACCGCTGCCTGGGCCAGGCCGCAGGCCCGGCCACCGGTCTGTAGGCGCCCGGCGGCGAAGCCCGCCATCTGCAGGTAGAAGCCGCGGCCGAGCCCGGCGGCCTCGCCGACCAGATGGGTCGCGGGCACGAACCAGTCGTCGAACGCCAGCGTGAACGAGTGCATGCCGCGGTAGCCGGGCGTCCGATCGGCCTTGCCGGTCAGCCGTCCACCGCTCGGCTGGGTCGCGACGAACTCGTGGCCGTCGAAGCGCGGCTTCTCGACGATGAACAGCGACAGGCCCTTGGCGCCCTTGGTCGGATCGGGATCGGTCCGCGCCAGCACCGCGATCACGTCGGCGCGCCCGGCGAAGGTGCACCAGGCCTTGGCGCCGTCGATCCGATACCCAGCGACGCCGTCGACCGTCGCGGCGATCGCGCGACACGCCACCGCCGCGACGTCGGAGCCGACGTTGGGCTCGGTCACCGAGATCGCGACCATCCGCTCGCCGGCCGCGAGCTTCGGCAGCCAGGTCGCCTTCTGGGCCTCGGTGCCGCCAGCGAGGAGCGCCTTGGCCAAGATCTCGGGGCGGGTGATGAGCGAGCCGGCGCCGGCCAAGGACGCCCGCGACAGCTCCTCGGTGGTGAGGACCATCGCCAGGTTGCCCAGCTCGTGGCCACCGAAGGCCTCGGGCACCGACAACCCGAAGTAGCCGAGCTCGGCCATCTGCGCGATCACCGTGTCGGCGACCAGCTCGTCGTGGCGGTGCAGGTGCTCGGCGCCCGGCGCGATCACGCGGTCGGCGAACTGCCGCACGCTCTGCCGGACCTCGGACAGCGTGGGCTCGAGGGGCCAGGGATT
>Ga0075163_10009712_pt1 | contig 12614 bp, 10 predicted proteins | sample JI1023141ADNA_FD_71478 | JGI IMG/M metagenome (GOLD analysis project Ga0075163, IMG submission 71478) | Wastewater effluent complex algal communities from Wisconsin, to seasonally profile nutrient transformation and Carbon sequestration -... | ecosystem: Engineered > WWTP > Effluent > Algae...
GGCGGTCTCGGCCGCGGCGACGTCGTCGCCCTGCACCTCGAGCGCGGCCCGACGATGGTCGCGGCGCTCCTGGCCTGCGCGCGCGTCGGCGCCACCTACCTGCCGCTCGATCCGGCGTTCCCGATCGAGCGCCTGACGTTCATGCTGGCCGACAGCGAGGCCAAGCGGGTGCTCGCCGATCGCGCCCTCGATCACCTCGGCCTCGACCCGAACCGGGTGCTGCGCCTCGACGGCGACCTGCCGCCGGCCGCGCCGCTGCCGCCGTGCCCGACCCAGCCCGACGATCCGGCCTACCTGATCTACACCTCGGGCTCGACCGGTCAGCCTAAGGGCGTGCTGGTCCCGCACCGCGCGATCGTCAACTTCCTGGCGGCGATGGCCACCCGCCCAGGCCTGACCGCCGACGATCGCCTGGCCGCGATCACCACGCTGTCGTTCGACATCGCCGCGCTCGAGCTCTGGCTCCCGCTCGCGGTCGGCGCCGAGATCGTGCTCGCGACCCGCGACCAGGTCACCGACGGCCACGCGCTCAAGACTCTGCTCGAGCGGCAGCGCGTGACGGTCATGCAGGCCACCCCGGCGACCTGGCGCCTCTTGCTCGAGGCCGGCTGGCGCGGCGGCCCAGGGTTCCGCGCGCTGTGCGGCGGCGAGGCCCTGCCGAGCGAGCTGGCCGAGGCGCTCCTCGAGCGCACCGGCGAGCTGTGGAACATGTACGGCCCGACCGAGACCACGGTGTGGTCGACGTGCGCGCGGATCGCGCCCGGCCAGGGCGACATCTCGATCGGCACGCCGATCGCCAACACCACGGTGTGGGTCCTCGACGAGACCGGTCGGCCCGCGCCGATCGGCGTCCCCGGCGAGCTGGCGATCGGCGGCGCCGGCGTCGCCCTCGGCTACCACCGACGCCCCGAGCTGACCGCCGAGCGCTTCGTCGTCACCGACGCCGCCAACGGCGCCCGCTTGTACCGCACCGGCGATCTCGGGCGCTGGCGCGCCGACGGCACGCTGCAGCACCTCGGCCGCACCGACTTCCAGGTCAAGGTCCGCGGCTACCGCATCGAGCTCGGTGAGATCGAGGCGGCCCTGGCCCGCCATCCCGCGGTCGCCCAGGCGGTCGTGGTCGCCGGCCCGGGCCCGGGTGGCGAGCCGCGGCTGGTGGCCTACCTGGTCGCGCGCGACGGCGGCGCCACCCCCGAGGCCCTGCGCGCGCACCTCGCGATCACCCTGCCCGACTACATGATCCCGGCGCTGTTCGTGGTGCTGTCGGCCCTGCCGCTCACCGCCAACGGCAAGGTCGATCGCAAGGCCCTGCCAGCGCCGACCGACGTCGGTGCGCCGGCCGCGCGCAGCTACGCGGCGCCGCGGACCCCGGCCGAGGAGCTGGTCGCCGCGGTGTGGCGCGAGCTCCTCGGCGTCGAGCGCATCGCGGTCGCCGACAACTTCCTCGACCTCGGCGGGCACTCGCTCCTGATCATGCGGGCGATCGCGCGCCTCGAGGCCCAGACCGGTCGGCGCCTGAGCCCGCGGGCCTTGATCTTCTCGACCCTCGAGCAGGTCGCCCGCGAGCTCGACGGCGCGGTCGCCTCGCCGCCCGGCCCCAAGCCGCCCACCACCCCGACCCCGCCGCGCCCGACCCCGCCCGCGCCGGCCCCAACGCCGGCCTCTCCGACCGCCCGCCTGCGCCGCTGGCTGTCGTCGCTCAAGTCGTGACCGCGGCGACCTGGCGCTGGCTCACCGTCGCGACCGCGGTCGCGTGGGCGGTGGTCATGCTCACCGTCCGCCGCGCCGACGTCATCACCGACGACTGGCACGGCTGGCGGCAGGCCGACACCGCCGCGATCGCGCGCAACCTCGCCGCCGAGGAGCCCAACCCGCTCCGGCCGCGCATCGACTGGCGCGGCGATGGCCCGGGCTACGTCGAGACCGAGCTCCAGCTCTACCCGGCGATCGTCGCCGCGGTCGCCGCCGCCACCGGCGACCTCGAGCGCTCGGCCCAGGTGGTGTCGTTGGGCTGTGTCCTGGCCGCCGCCCTCATCCTCGCCAGCGCCCTCGGCCGGCGCTACGGCCCGGCCGCCGGCTACGCCGCGCTCGTCGCGATCCTGTCGATGCAGGGCGCGGTGGTCGCGTCGACGACGATCCAGCCCGACCCGCTGGCGTTCCTGGCCTTCACGCTCGGCTGGGTCGCGTTCCTCGCCGATCTCGCGGCGCCGCGCCGCGCCACCTGGGCCGCGTGGGTCGCCGCCACCGCGGTCGCCGGCCTGGTCAAGCCCACCACCCTCGAGCTCGGCCTGGCGCAGTTCACGCTGATCGCCGTCGCCCACCGCGCGCACCTGCGCAGCGCGCGGCTGTGGCTGGGCTGGGCCGTCGTCCTCGCCGCGGTCGGCGGGTACCTCCTGTACGCGCGCACGCTCTACACCACCTACGGCAACACCTTCGGCGTGCTGTCGGGCGGCGACAGCAAGCTGCCGGCGCTCGGCGCCCTGGCCGGCCTCGAGCCGTGGCGCGAGCTCGCGCGCTACGGCCTGGTGTGGGGCGTCGGCCTGCTCGCGGTGCCGGCCGCGCTCTACCTCGCGGTGCGTCGCCGCCTGACCGCCGAGCACCTGGCCCTGGCGCTCGGCGCCGCCGCGCTATCGCTCCTCGCCCTGCGCTACACCGCCAGCTACTTCGGCACCCACTACCACCTGCCCCACGTCGTCCTCGGCGCCCACCTGGTCGCCGCCGCGGTCGCCGAGCTGCGCTGGCCGCGGGCCGCCACCGCCGCGGTCGCCGTGGTCGCGCTGGCCCTCACCGTCCGCGCGCTGGCCTTCATCACCTCCCGCCCGCGCGAGCCCGAGACCACCCTGGGCCGCGCCCTCGCGACCGTCGCCGCGCCCGGCACCCGGGTCGCGGTGCGCGCGCGCGCCGAGGGCTACAACCGGCAGTGGCGCACCGAGAACAACTTTCAGGATCCGCGGGTGTTCTACCTGTCGCGCACGACCGGCTGGGTCCTGCCCAACGATCTGGCCGGCAGCGCCGCGCTGGCCGACTACGCCCGCCGCGGCGCGCGCTTCTACGTCCACGTCAACCAGCACCCGATCGACGCCGACCTCGCGGCCTGGCTGGCGCTCCACGCCCATGTGGTCGCGACCTCGACCGCCGGCACGATCTACGAGCTGGCGTTCGCGACGAAGTAGAACCCCGAGTACGCGTCGATGTCCTTGCCGCGCGTGAACGGGATCTCGCAGTGCTGCTCGCGGTTCTGCCAGTCGTCGACCAGGCGGTAGCCCAGGGCCTCGATCGACGTCACCAGCTCGGTGCGGTTGTAGATGCGGTAAGCGTGGAACGCGCGCCCGGTCGACTGCACCGTCCAGAACCCCTCGCCGTCGTAGACCGGCAGCTTGTTGAGCACCAGATGGCGCGGCCGGCTGCCGACCGCGGCCAGGAGCTGCGGCACGGTCAGATCGACGTACTGCAGCGCGCCGGCCGACAGGAGCACGTCGCAGCCCCGTCCGGCGGCCAGGTCGCTGGTGAAGCTGAGCTGGGTGGCGCCGCGCTCCTTGGCCAAGGTCGCGCCGGCCGCCGCCACCGCCGGCACCTCCTGGACCAGCCAGCGCAGGCCCGGCTGGTAGTCGAGGTAGCGACGCCAGCCGTGGAAGCTGACGCCGACGTGACCGCCGACGTCGAACACCAGCGCCGTCGGCTGGGCGCGCAAGATCTCGCGCATCCAGAACAAGACCGCGTAGTCGCTCTGGCACGCCTTGTCCATGCGATCGCGGTACATCGTCGTCATCGCGTCGTGGTCGTAGCCGACCGGCTGTCCCGACGGGATCGCGGCCTCGGCCTCGGCGAAGGTCCGGTACACGCCGCGGAAGCGGTTGGCCGGCCGACGCGCGAAGGCCCGCGCGTAGTCAGCCTCGAGGACCTGGCCCAGGCCAGGCACGCGCCAGGCGTTGCGTCCGAGTCGCTTGGAGACGTCGAGGATGCCCATCACCGCGACTGTACCCGATGCTATCGTCGGCCGGCGCCATGCCGCGGATCCATCTCCCCTCTGACTTCGCCCCGTGGAAGATCGCCGCCGTCACCCACGAGCTGGCCAACCACCCGCTGCTCCAGCTCGACGCGCTCCGCGAGCTCGGTCAGCGCCAGCAGGCGCGCAAGCTGGTGCGCACCCACGCCGCCACCGCCACCGCCGGCACCAGCTTCGCCGACGCCCCCCACCTGCATCCCACCGGCAAGACCGCGGCCGAGACCCTGTCGGACCTGGCCAACGCCAGCGCGTGGATGTCGCTCCTGAACGTCCAGGCCGATCCGCTGTACCGCGCCTTCATCGACGAGATCCTCGACGAGCTACGCCCGACGATCGACCGCGTCGATCCCGGCATGTGCTACCGGGCCGGGTGGATCTTCGTGTCGTCGCCGGGCGCGGTGACGCCGTTCCACATCGACCACGAGCACAACTTCATCCTGCAGATCCGCGGGCCCAAGCGGCTCTACACCTGGGCCCACGACGACCGCCAGGTGGTGAGCGAGGTCGCCCTCGAGAAGTTCCACGAGCACCACTCGCGCGAGCTGGTGACCTGGCGCGAGGACCTGCGGGCGCGGGCCCGGATCTTCGACCTGGTGCCGGGCCAGGGCGGCTACATGCCGTCGACCACCGGCCACATGGTCGAGAACGGCCCCGAGCCCTCGATCACGATCAGCTTCACCTACTACACCGACTCGACGCGCGCCAACGAGCTCCTGTACCGCGGCAACGCGCGCCTGCGCCGCCTCGGGCTGAGCCCGCGCCCGATCGGTGTGTCGCCGGGGCGCGATCGGGTCAAGCACGCGGTCCTGGCCGCGGCCTTCGGCGCCCAGAGCCGGGTCAAGCGCGCGCTCGGCAAGGGAGTCCGCGACACCGGCGTGCGGTACGCGCCGGCGTGACCGGGGAGGACGAGACGGAGACGGAGACGGAGGCCGAGACCGAGGCGGAGACGGAGGCCGAGGCCGAGGCCGAGGCCGAGACCGAGACCGAGACCGAACCCGAGACCGAGAACGAGGCCGAGGCGGAGGCCGAGACCGAACCCGAGACCGAGGCGGAGACCGAGACCGAGGGCTAGCGGGTCCAGACGCCGGAGCGACCGCCGCGCTTGGCCTCGAGCATGATCGGGCCGATCACCATGCCGCGATCGACGGCCTTGGCCATGTCGTAGATGGTCAGCGCGGCCGCCGCCACGGCGGTCATCGCCTCCATCTCGACCCCGGTGCGATCGAAGGCCCGCACCGCGACGGTGATCGCGACCTTGGTCTCGTGGACCACGAGCTCGACGTCGACGCCGGTGACCCGGACCGGGTGACACAGCGGGATCAGCAGGTGGGCCTGCTTGGTCGCGCTGATCGCGGCGATCCGCGCCACCGCCAGGGCGTCGCCCTTGGCCAGCTCGCCGGCCGCCAGGAGCCGCGCGGCCTCGGCGGTCATGTGGACCTCGCCCGAGGCGATGGCCTCGCGCGCGGTCTCGGCCTTGGCTCCGACCTCGACCATGTGGGCCGCGCCGGTGGCGTCGACGTGGGTCAGGGTCGTCGACGGCGGCGGCACCGTCGCGCGCCGCGGCGGCCGCGGGGGCGTGGTCTCGGCGCGCCCCAGGCGGGTCTCGCGCTGGGCCACCGCGCGCCGCGGCGGCGGCCGCGTCCGCTCACTCGACCGTGACACTCTTGGCCAGGTTGCGCGGCTGGTCGATGTCGGTGCCCTTGAAGTCGGCCACGTAGTAGCTGAGCATCTGCAGCGGCACCACGCTGACGATCGGCTGGAGCTCGAGGGCGACGTCGGGGATGAGCACGACCTCGTCGGCCACGCCGCCGATGACGGTGTCGCCGCGGCTCGCGATCGCCAGGATCTTGCCCTGGCGCGCCTTCACCTCCGACAGGTTCGACACCACCTTGTCGTAGTTCGGGCCGCGCGGCGCCAGCACGACCACCGGCAGGTGCTCGTCGATGAGCGCGATCGGCCCGTGCTTCATCTCGCCGGCGGCGTAGCCCTCGGCGTGGATGTACGAGATCTCCTTCAACTTGAGCGCGCCCTCGAGGGCGATCGGGTACTGCGCGCCGCGGCCGAGGAACAGGAAGCCGGTGGCCGGGCCGTAGCGCCGGGCCAGGACCTGGAGCTGGGCGCCGTGATCGACGACGTCCTTCAGCTTGGCCGGGAGCTGGACCAGCTCGGCCAGGAGCTCGCGGGCCCGGGCCTGGGGCAGCTTGCCGTTGCGGCGCCCCAGGTAGATCGCCAGGAGCACCATCGACACGAGCTGGGTCGTGAAGGCCTTGGTCGAGGCCACGCCGATCTCGGGGCCGGCGTGGGTGTAGAAGGCGTGGTCCGCCAGCCGCGGGATCGACGACTCGACGACGTTGGAGATCGCCAGGACCTTGGCGCCCTTGCCCTTGGCCTCGCGGACCGCGGCCATCGTGTCGGCGGTCTCGCCCGACTGGCTGACCGCGACCACCAGATCGCCGGGGCCGACGATCGGATCGCGGTAGCGGAACTCCGAGGCCAGCTCGACCTCGACCGGGATGCGCGCCAGGCCCTCGATCAGGAACTCGCCGACCATCGACGCGTGGTACGAGGTGCCGCAGGCGACGAAGATGATCCGCTTGATCGCCGGGACGTCGAGCTTGACCTCGTCGAAGACCACGTCGTCGCGCTCGAGGTCGACCCGGCCGACCAGGGTGTCGGCGATCGCCCGCGGCTGCTCGTGGATCTCCTTCAGCATGAAGTGCTTGAAGCCGCCCTTCTCCGCCTGCATCGCCGACCAGGTGATGATCTTGGGCTCGCGCTTCTTCTCGCGGCCCTCGAAGTCGGTGATCGTGACCGCGTCCTTGGTCAGGGTGATGAGCTCACCCTCCTCGACGAAGATGATCTTGCGGGTCTCCGACAGGATCGCGGTGACGTCGGAGGCGATGAAGTTCTCGCCGTCGCCCAGGCCGATGACCATCGGCGAGGCGTTCTTGGCCGCGACCAGCGTCGACGGCTCGTTGTCGCTCATGACGACGAAGGCGTAGGCGCCGTGGACCTTGGCCAGGGCGGTGCGCACCGCGGTGGTCAGGTCGGGCGCGCCCTGGCGGAGCGCGCGATCGATCAGGTGCGCGAACAGCTCGGTGTCGGTCTCCGAGCTGAACTTGGAGCCGCCGGCCGCCAGCTCCTGGCGCAGCGCCAGGTGGTTCTCGATGATGCCGTTGTGGATGACCGAGACCGCGCCGACCTTGTGCGGGTGGGCGTTCTCGTCGGACGGCCGCCCGTGGGTCGCCCACCGGGTGTGGCCGATGCCGATCGTGCCCGGGGCCGGCTCCTTCTGCAGCTTGTCCTCGAGGTTGGCCAGCTTGCCGCGGCAGCGGACCACGCGGCTGGTGCCGCCCGACCAGACGCTGACGCCGGCCGAGTCATAGCCCCGGTACTCGAGCTTGCGCAGTCCACCGACCAGGAGCGGCGTCGCCTGACGCGCCCCCACGTAACCGACGATGCCGCACATGGCTTACTCCTCGTCACCCGCGTCGGTGTCGCCGTCGGCGTCGGCCGCGTCGTCGTCGGTGTCCTCGGCGAAGTCCTCGGCGTCCGGCGCCTGGAACTGGTAGACCGGCGACGACACCGGCGGCTTGCCCGCCGGGTTGGGGCCACAGGCGCCCAAGGTCAGCGCGGCCAGCGCGAGGATGAGAGATCCGAGGAGGTGCCGTTGCATCGCCGCGACGGTACCACGGCCCGCGTGCGATTGCGGCGCGCCAGCGCTTGACACTCCGCGCGGGTCCCGCTACAAGGCTGCCCACGCTGCGGGAGTAACTCAGTGGTAGAGTGCAACCTTGCCAAGGTTGACGTCGAGGGTTCGAATCCCTTCTCCCGCTCCAGCTAACCACGACGACCAGGCCGCCCCCGGGGCGGCCTTCGCCGTTTCGGGCCGGGGCGTTGGTCGCGGTCGGCGGCGATCTGTGTGCGTTGGCGGTCGATGTTGGCATCGTCGTGGCCTTGGCCTTGCGAAGCGGACGTCGTCCAGGCTGATGACGTGCGCGCCTCTGGCCGCACCGATCATGCGCGCCAGGACGTCGCGCACCTCGCCGCTACGCGCGGTGGAGTAGCGCATCTGCATGTCCACGGTGTCGTGCCCCGAGATCGCCCGCTGACCGCATCGCGGATACCCGCGCGAGGCTCATGCCGCCCTACGGGGCGCCCCTGTTGTTGGGCACCGCGACGGACTGATCGAGGGCATCGTGGTCGCGGCGGGGGAGTGGCAGCGATTCAATGTGCATCGCCGACGTGGGCATCGTGATCCGAAACGCCGCTGGCCATCGCACCGGCGTCGGGGCCGGGCTCCAACCCGCGGGTCGCCCGGCACGACCGCCGCGACTTCACCAAGCCGGCCCTGAGCGTCTCAGCCTTCGTGGCGGCACTCACACCGCTAGAGTGATGGCCCTTTGCGCGCACCGCACCGCGCACCCCATCCCAGCGCATACAATCGTATACCCTCTTGGAAATCCGGCCGGCATGTCGGATCGTAGTCCGGACGTGGAGCACGCCATGCACCCGGGGTTCCTCCGCGCGCCCACCATGGAGGTCGGCCGGGGCGACTGCTTCACACCACGCGCCTTCATCGAGTGCGCCGACCAGACGAGCTGCGGTCTGGCGGTCGGCGGCCAGTGCCGGGTGAGCCCGGCCACCGGCCATCAGTTCTGCGCCTACCCCGACACGGGCTGCACTGGCGGCGTCCGCTGGTCCGACTACGACGTGGAAGCGACCATCAACGGAACCTGCGTCCAGCCCGGCCAGGGAGCCGACGCGGGCATTGACGCACCGCCCCCGGTCTGCGCCGACCTCGGCTGCACCCCGCTCTGGACCTTCTGCACCGACACCGGCTGCACCTGCACCCCGCCCGGCGGCATCGAGACGGCATGCGTCCGCGGCCCCGGCGCCGCTGGCGGCGTCGACGCCCAGCCGCGCGACGCGGGCACCGGCTTCAGGACGACGCCAGCGGCCCCTCCGCGGGTCCTCATCGGGTCCGCCAACCTGCTGTCGCGCGCCGTCGGGCCCGACTCGGGCGAGCTCGGGGTGTGGGTCGACGGCGGCGATGCAGCCGCGGAAGCGTGGAACGCCCTCGAGGCATTCTGGTCCGAGGGCGACCGCATCACGCCCGCGTGGCTCAGCGCCTACGAGAAGCAGCATGCCGCGATCGCGGCACGGCGGGCGGCCGTCGAGGCCCGTGTGCCGAAGCCGCGCCGCCGTAACGACCTCGAACGACCGACCGCCGTGCCCGATGCGCTCTACGTCAAGGTCAGCAGCTGGATGTCAGAAGGTCGCGCCGCCGAGCTCGATGAGGCAGCGGAAGCTCAAGGCGTTGAGCTTCCCGAGGAGTGCTACGAGTCCACGGAGGCGGAGGCGCGTCGTCTGCGCGAGGTGAGCCCGTTCCTCGACCTGACCTTCGACGGCGCGCGCCTCAACTTGGTCTCGCTCATCAGCACGGGCGAACCGTTCCCTTTCCGCGAGACGCGCAGGAGCGCGCCGGTCTGGCTGGTGCCGTGGAAGGTCGTCCGCGGCAGCACGCTCGCGTTCCGCGATCGCGATTTTCCTCGCATCGCCACCATCTTCGACAAGCATCGACTTGGTGGCTGGCTGCAGAACCCGACCGAGGGATTCCTCGGCGCCCGCCGGAGCCGACTCTTGCAGTGCCTCGCCGACCTCGGTTGGAAGCCGGCGAAGGAACCGACCACGAAGAGCAAGGCGGCCCCTCGTGTCCGATAGCAAGCCCTGGAAGGGCAGCCGCGCACGGTGCCTGCATGCCACCGACGGGCCACCCGACGCCGTCGCTGAATGGCTCACGACCCTGCTCGAACCGCATGCGCGCGTGTGCCCGTCGGACATCTGGGCGCCTCGCCCCGGGTCACCCGACGAGGCCATGCTGGGCTACCGCTCGGACTTCCTGACGCGCGAACAAGACGATGAGATCGTACGCTGGTGGCTCGAGCACCGCCGCGGCCAGCCGAAGCTGCCCACCTGGGACATCGTGAGCCAGGCGTCCTTCGGTGAACGTGCCGGCCTCGTGCTCGTCGAGGCGAAGGCGCACCGAGCCGAGTTCGAGCACGGCGACGCCAAGCGCCTGAACGCGGACGCGAGCGACGCATCCCACGAGAACCACCAACGTATCGGCGCATGTCTTGACGAGGCATCGACGAACCTCGCCGCACGCGTCCCCGGCCGCTGGCGACTCAACCACACGACGCACTACCAGCTCTCGAACCGCTTCGCGTTCGCCTGGAAGCTGGCGTCGATGGGCATCCCGGTCGCCCTCGTGTACCTCGGCTGCGTCGACGCCGCCGAGTGGCCGGGGCGGTTCACCTCGGCCGAGTGGAGGGAGCTCGTCCGGCGCCACAGCGCCAACGTCGTGCCGGCAGCAGCCTGGGAGCATGCGATCGATGTCGGCGGCACGCCGCTCCTTCCTCTCGTACGTAGCGCCCGCATCGACCTGCCGCCGACCTGACCATAGGCGGACGTTTTATGGTCACACGCCCATCGCGAACGAGAGGAGGAGCCATGTCGGAGTGTCCGTTCCGTGAAGAGCCGTTCAAGATGAAGGACGGGCTACTGAGACGGCTCCTGCGTGCCGCGGTTTTGTCACTGCGCGCCGAGGACGCCGAGCTGGCCACCCGCTTCGCGAGCGCGCCGGCGCCGCTCGACTACAGCGACGACAGCCACGGTCTCGCCTACGGCGTCTTCGAGACCGCGCTCGTGTACGAGATTTTCAAGGCGTGGCTCCCGCTCGCATCCACCGAATGGGAGTCCAACTATGACGAGGGCGCCCGCAAGGTCGACCTCGCCGTCTGGCCCGAGCCGGCCAAAGACGATCTGGTCTGGCTCTTCGAGGCGAAGTGGTGGGGCGGCATGAGCCAGAAGCACCTCGGCTTCCTCGATGCCGACTGCGCGAAGATGCTCAACCGGAAGACGGCGGCCGCGCGCTTCCTGACTACGTTCTGGTACAACGACGACCGCAACTGGGAGGAGGATCTCGGCGCCGTCCGTGCCTTCTGTGCGCGCAGGCAGGACGGCTACACGGCGAAGGCCGTCTACGCCGCTTCGTTCCCCACCCACTGGGTCAAAGCCCGCGACCCATCCGGCGCCTACTTTGCGATGGGCGTCTTCGCGATCACCGCGTCTGACGCTCGTTGAACGAGAACCGAGGATGAAGGCCCTGTACTACTCCGCGCTTGCGCCAGGCCGGGTGCCGCAAGCCCTGGCGCCGCAGGCGTACGAATCGTTGATGCCGTTCGTGCAGTACCTCAACGCTGCACAGTTCGCGGCCAAGGAACGGGAAGCGCGATCGCGCTGCCGGTGGGAGGCCGTGCCGCCGGAGCGCCCCCTGCGGTTGCGGCCACTCGACAGCCTCTTGGAGCTATCGAGCGAAGGCGCTTGCTACCGCGTCGAGGGCGTCGCGGTGGCGCCGCCGGACATGCCGCTCTTCGTCGGCGCGCAGTACCGACCGGTGAAACCCGAGCGCGTCGAGTCCGGCGCCGACGGTATCGTCGTGTGGCTGGCGGCGCCGATCGATCCGTCCGACATGGTGTTCTGGGCCGGGCTGCGGTGCACACTGCGACTGGTCCCACCCACCTGGCCGGCCACGCTGCTCGCCAAGCGCGCCGACGGCACCGCGGCGCAGGTGCTCCACCGCGCCGAGGTCCATGGCGCGCTGCGGCTCGTGGTCGAGGGCGCGGCCGACGTGGCCATCACTGACGCCGGCGGCCAGGCGATGACGCACAGGGCGCTCTCCGCCACAGACGGGGCCACGAGGCTGCGGGGGGACCGCACGGTGATCGCGTGGGCGGGCCAGCTCGAGGTGCCGGTCACCGAGCTGCCCGACACCCCGGTGCTCCTCGCGGACAACGGGGTCCGCTGGAGCTGGGCCGACGAAGCCAACAATCGCCGGCGTACCCGCGGCGTGTGGATCCAGCTCCTCGCCGCCGAGGATGGCGACAGCGAGTCCACCATCGATCCCCGCGCCGCATTCTGCGACGAGGGCGTGCGAGACGTGCGGACGCAGAAGGGGCCCGATGCCCGCAATGCGTTCCGCGTGCTCGGCTTCCGGCGCGACACTTACCGGCTCGAGCTCGACCGCCTTCCCCCGGAGGGCTCGACCGTCTTCGTGCCGGCGAACGTCACGGCCCTCCGCCGGCAGCTCCAGTCGGTCAAGGCGCTGCGCGACACCCCGCTGCCGCACCATCGCGAGCTGCTGACGCTATGCGAGGACCCTGCCAGGGTGCAGTGGGCTCCCATCGCTCCGACTCGGCCACCGTCGTGGTTCGTGCTCAACAACGACCGCTGGGAAGGCACTCTCGAGCAACGCGACTTCGTCATGACGGCGCTCGCGACGCCCGACTTCGCGTTCCTGGAGGGTCCGCCTGGGTCCGGCAAGACGCACGCGATCTGCGAGCTAGTGCTGCAACTCATCGCGCGGGGCCTGCGGGTGCTGCTGTGCTCGACGACCCATGTCGCGGTTGACAACGTGCTCGAACGCCTGGTCGGCAAGTTCCCGCAGGTCGAGGCCGTGCGAATCGGCCTCGCCGATCGCGTCGATCCGCGCGTACGGCAGTGCCAGCTCGACGAGAAGGTTGATGCGCTTACGGCCACCTGGCGC
>Ga0075163_10009713_pt1 | contig 12614 bp, 8 predicted proteins | sample JI1023141ADNA_FD_71478 | JGI IMG/M metagenome (GOLD analysis project Ga0075163, IMG submission 71478) | Wastewater effluent complex algal communities from Wisconsin, to seasonally profile nutrient transformation and Carbon sequestration -... | ecosystem: Engineered > WWTP > Effluent > Algae...
TCTTACTTTCACTAAACTGCTGTATGGATAAATTAGTAAATATTCTTCTTGTTGACGACGACGAAGTGGATTGTATGAATGTGCAAAGAGCATTCAAAAAAAGTAGTATTCTGAATCCTTTGACAATTGCACATAATGGTGTTGAAGCATTAGATATGCTCAGAGGAACAAATGGTGTCGAAAAGATAACACCTACTCCAAGAATAATCCTGCTTGACATAAATATGCCAAAAATGAATGGCATTGAATTCTTAAAAGAATTAAGAGCTGATAAAGATCTGCATAACATCAGTGTCTTCATCATGACAACAAGCAACGATGATAAAGACCGTTTTGAAGCATACAACTACAATGTTGCGGGTTATATCATCAAACCAATTTCATTCGAAAATTTTGTTGCCGCTGTTTCTATTCTGAATAACTTCTGGAAACTTTGTGAGCAACCATAAATAAAAAAAAACTGGCTGTAGCAAAAAAAGCTGGGTGTAGTCTGAAGATTACACCCAGCTTTTTTTGCTACAGCCAGTTTTTTTTTATGCTACTAATTTAAAATGCTTAATAACATCTGCCATACTTGAATTAGAATCTTCAAGCGCTTTTGGCAATTGAACTGAAATTTCTGTCAACAGATTTTCAATATCCTCGTATGTCATCAATCGATTTATAGGTATTCTTAATCCTGTGTTGTTATATGATACACTTGGGAATACACTTAGGTTAAAGAAGTACCCAAGATTCATCATTCTGCGAACCATATTGTAACCTACATCAGGCTTACCTACACCGATAAAAGCTATCGGAGATTCAGTTTCATTGACGAGTGGCAATTCAAGTTTTTTCGCAGTAGCATTAAAAAATGCAACTTTAGCTTTCAACTCATCCTGCATAGTATAAATTTCATCACTCAAATGGATCTTAGCTGATTCAATTGCTGCTCCCAATATCATTGGTGGCATTTGAATTGAAAAAATAAACGATTTACTGTTATTCTTTACAAGCTTATGAATTTCTGCATCGGGGTAAACAAGTAATCCACCTGCAGCACCAAATGCTTTTGTCAAACCGGTTGTCAGATACAAGCGGGGATGATAATCACCCTGACTTGTCACAAATCCAGAACCATGCTGCCCTGTCCAACTCATTCCATGAATATCATCAATGTATAAATGAAGTTGTTCATACTGATCTGCCAGTCTGTACAAGTCTTTGACCGGAGCAAGATCTCCTTGCATTGAATAGACACCATCGGCCATATACCAGATCTTCTTGTATGAATCTTTTAATGACTTGATCCTATTCTCCAAAATATCGATACGATTATGACGTACGATCTCTGTATGAATATCTCTGTTCTTCAAAAACTGAACTGCTGTCTGAATGCTATCATGAACCTGTGCATCCATGATCACTGCATCATCCTTTCCGACAAGTACCGGTATGTTTGACATATGTCCTACAGTCAGTGACTGCAGAAGCAATACAGGTTTATTTAAAAAGATCTTACTTAAAAGATCCTCTGCTTGCTCATAGTATGCAGATGAAACATAAGCTCTGGAAGAGCTGAACTGAGTACCGTATTTACGGATGGCATCAATAGCACCATTTTTTAATCGTTCATCCTGCTCCAGTCCTAAGTAACCACAACTTCCGAAGAAAAGTAATTTCTGGCCTTTGATTGTGATGTGTCTTCCATCAAGAGAGATATCCTCTGTATTGGTATGAACGATTCCTAATTTTACTGCAATAGCCGCCACCTGGTTGACGATGTCCATGACCATTTCATGCTTGTCTTTCAATTCTCTCATAACGTAGTTTTTCAGAAATTTCGCAGCTGAAATTTCCCGGATGATTTTTTAATTATTACGACTCCCCCATTAAAAATGATACTCTTTCTTACAATTTATCTTTATAAATTGCAGCCGGATTTCCTTGACCGGCTGCAATTTACAAAGGTATTCTTGTACTTTACCTGACTAAACTCACATGTCCGATATGAATTTCCTTCTTCTCGTTTACATCAACGGTAGAAACTCTGTAGACATAAGTATCAGATTGAGCCGGATTGCCATTAACTTTTCCATCCCAGCCACCTTTTACATCATTCCATTCAACGATCTTTAATCCCCAACGATCATAGATCTGAACCTCTACATTTGTTACATTATGAGTGTACACTTGAAATACATCATTCTTCGTATCTCCGTTTGGAGTAAAGGCATTTGGAATATACACTTCAGCACTTGGGCGGATCTCAATAAAGCGAGTCACTGAATCAATACAACCATTCAGGTCAATAGTGATCAGATCGACTTCATACGTTCCTACATTCGCATAAATATGAGTTGGAGAATAAACCGAAGAAGTATCACCATCTCCGAAACTCCAATAGAATGTACCTTGAGTTGACGTCTGATTTAAAAAGTTAACCAGTGGCAGGAAGTCTGTCGCCTGAGCTTCATTAGAAGTAAAGTCAGCTACAGGCGAAGGATAGATCTGCAATGCATTAGGACGTAAGAAAGTTGTCGTACAGCCACTGTCATTCGTTGCCGTTAAGCTCACTGAATACCATCCCGGTGCATTATATGTATGAACAGGATTCTGGATACTTGTAGAATTACCATCACCAAAATTCCAATTATAATATGTGAAATTACCAACTACAGGATCTGAAAGGTCAGAGAAATTTACTTCATAGCCCTGACAAACATCCTGAGCAAGGAAATCTATAATAGGTCTTGGATTGATTCGGATTATACCATCAGTACTATCCTGACAACCATGGTCAGTTGTTGTAAGTAAATGAATAGGATATACACCCGGATCCTGATATGCATGTGTCGGATTTCCCAAAGACGATACTCCATTGTCCCCGAAAGTCCAATAGTAATTACTGATGGTTCCTGTCGGAACGGTTGAAGCATTTACGAATATAGCAGCTTCTTCTTCACACGCCGATGGTACACTGAATTCTGCCACAGGAAGCGGGAAAACATTTGCCTGACTGGTATAAGTATCTGTGCAACCATTCTGAGAAGTAACAACCAACGAAATCGGATAAGCACCATAAGTTGAATAGGAATGTGTCGGTGACAATGCACTTGATGTGTTGCCATCACCGAAAGACCAAGTGTAGTTAAGCGGACTTGCATCACTGATCATCGATTGGTTCTGGAAATTATTTGGCAGACCAAAACAAACTGAAGTACTTGCAAATTGCGAAATCGGCGTTGCCCAAATTGTTTGCTGACTTGAAATGGTATGTTGACATCCATTGTCAGAAGTAACTGTGAGATTTACTGTGTAAACACCCGGATCTGTATAAGGGATGTCAGGGTTTTGTGCCGTCGAAGAAACATTGTTACCAAAATCCCAATTCCAGACGGAAATATTTCCTGTTGTAATTGCTGACTGATCCGTAAAAGTAACAGTGTTATCTTCACAAATAGATCCACTTGAAACAAATTGAGCTACAGGAATCGGATTTACCTGTACATCGATCTGATCAGTACCGGTACAACCATATTGATTTGTAACCAATACAGAGTATGAACCCGATGATGCTGGTGTAATATTATAATCAGGAGTCGTTATCGATCCCGGACTCCAGATGTAATTCGTTCCACCTGTCGCATATAATGTAGTTGATTCACCAAAGCATATCGACTGATTAACTCCTGCATCAGCATTAGGCACCGGATTAACAGTAACAGTTGTAGAGGCAGTATTCTGACAGCCATTTGCATCTGTTACCAAGAGATTGTACGTAGTAGTTGCTGCCGGACTAACTGTAATGGATGCAGTAGTAAATGCACCGCTATTCCAGTCATAGATACTTCCACCGGAACCATTAAGAGTTGCATTGAAGCCAGGACAAATACTTTGTGGCAGACCTGCATCGGCTATTGGGAGAGCATTTACAACTACAGGATTTTCCATTGTATCTCTACATCCGAAATCTGATGCAATGATCAGACGAACATTGAAGTTTCCTGAAGTTGAATATAAATTCGAAGGACTAGGTACACTTGAAGTATTACCATTTCCAAAATCCCAATTCCATGTATTGATAGATCCGGCAGACAACGATGAGTTGTCTGTAAAGGCTATTGAATTATTTACACAAACAGGTCCTGAGCTGCTGAATGCTGCTACCGGAATAGGATGTACATCTATTGTAGCTGATGCAGTACCTGAACAACCAATTGCATCACTTACAGTAACTGTATAAGTTGTTGTTACTAATGGAGCGATAGTTATAGAATTCGTTACAAAATTTCCGGGTGTCCATAAGTAGGCACCTGTTCCATTTACAACTGAAATTGTTGCTTGTTCACCCTTACAAACTCCCATATCGTTAGATACAGAAACAACCGGCATTGGATTTACGATCACATTTGATTGTCCGGATGCAATACATCCATTTCCATCAATGACTGTAACAATGTAAGTTGTACTTGCTGATGGAGTGACTTGCACATTCTGACCTGCTATAGCACCGGGATTCCACTCGTACGTTGAACCACCAGTTGCGCTTAAGTTTGCAGAAGTACCTTCACAAATAGTCTGATCCGGTCCTACTCCAACAATCGGCAATTGGTTTACTGTTAAAGTCATTGCATCATTTGCCTGACAGCCGTTGTTATCAATAACAGTAAGAGTATAATTTGTAGTCAGAATTGGTGATACAGTAATTGATTGAGTGACCTCAGAATTATCCCAACTGTAGTTAGCAAATCCGGATGGCCCTACTATGTTGGCATTTTCACCTATACATATAGCATCATCCGTTAGATTTATTGAAGGCAGAGGATTGACATTGACATTCTGCTGCGAGACGCTTTGACATCCTGCACCATTTGTTACAGTAATCGTGATCGTATAATTTCCGCTTCCTGAAAATACATGTGAAGGATTTTGCGAACTGCTGGTATTACTTCCTGAACTTGGATCACCAAAATCCCAAGACCACGATGAAGGTGATCCGGATGAGATATCAGTAAAGTTCATTGCCTGGCCCTGACAAACTGCAGGAGCAGTGAATTGTGCAAAAGGAATATTCGTATTAACGGTCAGTTGTTCAACAATAGTGTCTTTACATCCGGCTGCTGTTGTTACGATCAATGTAACATCGTAGGTTCCGTTGGTTGTGTATTGATGCGTTGGATTCTGAATATTTGCTGTAGCACCATCACCAAAGTCCCAATCCCATGCAGATATTGAACTACCGTTAATAATTGTTGAATCCATGAACTGAACCGGACTACCATTACAATTGTTAGTGAAATAAAAATTTGCATCAGGCACTCCTATTCCCGGAAGTATATCAACTACATCTGTATCGGTACATCCATCAGAAGTTACAGTGACGGTATATTGCCCAACCGGAACTTGCGGCCTGAATGGACCTATCGTTCCATCATCCCATAGATAATCATAAATTCCATTTCCCCAAGTTGCAGAGGCTGTAAGATCTGCACGTTGTGCACATGCAATTGTCTGATCTGCTCCTGCATTTGCTTCCACACCATTTACTGTAATACAATATGAGTAAGTGTTTGTTCCCTGGAACGGACAATTATCATCCTGAACGGTAACTGTAAAACAGTATGGATTTAAACTTATATCACCAGTTGTTGGAGACCAGGTAAAAGTTGCCGAATCTCTATGTCCACCGGTAGTTACAAAAGTAGCACCCGGAATCGCAGAATTCCATGTAAGAGTTGTTGTATTTGGTGCATCAGGATCAATAGATGCTACATAAAAACTTAATGTTGAGTTAGCACAAACTTCTGCATCAAAAGATGGCATACCATTAATTCCGGTAGCAAAGGGAATGATGTTATTACAATTTTCAACCGTGAGCTGAACATCACGTTCTACTTGTCCAATTAAAACTCCGTTTCTGTATTCATTCACTAACACAGCAAAAATCGAAACGTCGACCTGAGAAGGAATAAAACAAAAATCACCTGTAACAGGATCAAAAGAAATATTAGTATTCTGAATTGGTTCTTGAGTAGAATAGCCCGGTAGATATGTGATCGTATCTCCAGGGCCTGGACCCCATCTTGGAGTCATCAATTGATATGTCAGTGAATCGCCATCAGCATCGTAACCACCATGGTTAAAACAAAAACGTTGACCGACGCATGCGAAAGGTACCGGCGGATTCGTAAATACTGGTGAGCTGTTACATAATCCGTTTGTATTGTTGATCGTTGAAAATACGTAAAGATTATCAGTACCATTTCCGACAATTGTTGTGATCGCCGCATTCCGCGCCGGCTCACCATGACCTATCTGCCAATCAGCACAAGGACCCGGTAAGGTAATTACTGCCTGATAAGTCCATACTTGAATTCCAATATATGACCCACCATGACATTCCGTAACTGCAGTCGGACAAGTTGTAAGGACATCTTGTTCTGTTCCTAACTGCGGAATAAAAACTGTTTGCGAGGGATAACCACAACTGTTTGTGATCTGAACATCCATTGAAGTGGATGGTAAAATTCCATGACAGTCTCTATAAAAGGAAAAAGTCACTAAGTACTGTGAGGCTCCTGTTATCGGATCTGTACTTATACATTCGTAAGTCATATCAGATCCCATTGCATGTGATGCAACTGATCGATTAGAATTGAAAATAAGAATGGTCGCAAGTAAAAAACAGCGTACCAGAATTTGGGTTAGTTTTTGTTTCATAGTATTCCTGTTTAGGGTTCCAGGGATTATTGAAGTTATCTGCTAAAAATAATAATTTTATTGGCACTACTGTAAGATTTTCCGTTAAAATGACTATTTTTTTCAACAAACCATAAAAAAAGCCGTTTTCAATGAAATTTCAATTCTCTTTCATTGTTAAAAACGGCTCTTTTGACCTCTAAAGGAGGTAAATTTCTACTTCAAAACCTCTACCAAGGGCTTACCAACAGAGCCACTAGGAAATTCAATATTCAAAAGCGTACAAATTGTTGGAGCAATATCCATGATGCTAACCTGATTGTGACCTTTTCCTTGCGGAATATTTTTTCCGTAAAAAAGTAATGGAACATGCGTATCGTAGCGATAACCTGAGCCATGTGATGTACCTGTTTTAGTACTCCAACTTAACCAACCGGATTGCAATTGTATAATAACATCAGAACTTCTTTTCTGATTAAAACCATTTTGAATCAGTTCATACATACCGGACCGATGAGTACCACTCAATAAATCACTTGCTGTGACCGCTGTTGCTACGCCTTCAAATCCAATAACAAATCGTGCACATCGTTCCTGAATGTCTCGTAGATTAATGTTCTTCTTCTCAATCAATACTCTGTCCAGATAGATGTTCTGTGAATTTGTATTCATGATGTAATCAGCAGTTCCGTAAATATTATTCAGATAACCTTTCAATGAATCAATGATAGGTTTCATACTGATTATACCACCCTTTAGATTGTTATCACTGCTGAAGACCGGATTATTTGCTGCTGCGTGATCAGCAGATAAGAATAATGTATAATTATCTTTCCCAACATACTCATCCAGGGACTTTAGAAGATCTGCGATCTCTATATCCAATCTCAGATACGTATCCTGCAGTTCAATCGCATTGATCCCAAACATATGTCCAACATAATCCGTTGAGGTATAACTGATGGCAAGCAGATCGGTTTCATTTCCCTTTCCAAGTTTTTCATTCTTCAGGATCTCTTTTGCAAACATTGTCGTCAACGTATTTCCCATCGGAACCTGACGAATCAATTCACTGCTTGAATCTTTCAGTGCAGGTAAATTATGCGGGAAAGTCGGTGTCTTTTCTCCATCGAATAATCCTTCATAAGGTGTATTATCAGGTGTACTCTCAGTATATTTTTCAATGGGCAATAAAGTTGTCCAGGACTTTGATAACAAACTATCAGCAACTTTTCTCTTATTAAAATTCTCTACCCATTTCGGAAGTTCATTGAAATAATAAGTGCTGCTTATCATATTATTCGAATAAGGATCATGCCAGTATGCTGCATCAGCACCGCTACCTGCAGTAAGTATCGATCCTCTATCCTTAAGAGCAACACCAATTACTTTTGATCTGAAATTCGATGCAAGTTTTAGTTCATCTCCAATGGTTGATGTGAATAAATTTCTCGGCGACATTTTGCCTGAAACACTCGTAGTTCCCAGTGGTTTTACTGTTGAATCGCTTACGCAATAAAGAGCCTTACGGGAATAACGATCATACCAATCATTACTTACAATTCCGTGATTAGCGGGACCACTCCCCGTGAAAATACTTGCATGCCCACACCCGGTATAGGTTGGAACATAATCGAAAACAGCATTTGTATAATTAAAGCCTCCGGTTAAGAGTCGTTTGAAACCATTCTCGCCGTATTTGTCATAGAACCGGACCAGGTAATCGTAACGCATCTGATCGACGACAATTCCTACTACAAGTTTTGGTTTCTTGTAAAAGATCTCTTTCGATTCTGTCTTTGCGTTCTGCGCAATTGTACTACCTGCTGTTAAAATAAGTAACAAGAAGAATACTGACTTGAGGCTATTGAATTTAATCACATTCATATCAATTTATATTTAGGGACTTTTTATTAAGCTTAGAATAGGCAACAAAAAATACTTTCGAAATTATCCACGCAAAAAACATTCCTGCAATTGCGCCGCCGAGAATATCTGATGGATAATGAACTCCCAGATAGATTCTAGACAGCGATACCAATGTAGCCCAGACCCAGAGCACCCACAGCCACTTATACTTTGCTTCTCTCAGAATAATTACCAGAAAAGTTGTTAAGGCAAAAACATTTGCTGCATGTGATGAAATGAAGCCGTACAATCCACCGGTATAACCATTGACCAGATGGATCATTGGTGAAATATATTCATTGTGCGTTGGTCGATAGCGTAGAACCAATGGTTTTATAAATCCGGAAGCGAATTGATCACTCGCAGTAATCAATAATGCAATACATACTAAGGCAAGCCATGAGTGCTTTTTATAATGCCTAAATACAAAGTAAAGCAGCAATAAATATAACGGTATCCAGACAAACGTTTTGCTGATCGTAAAAAAAAACGAGTCAAGAAAGGCTGTATGAAGTCCGTTGAAGAACAAAACGAAATCAGCATCAAAATCCTTGAGCTTTTCAATCATGCCTTTACACTTCTTTATTAAGTTGCTCCCACAACATATCTTTCAACTTATCGATTCCTAATCCTGAGACAGATGAGATAAACACCGAAGGAATATTTTTCGGTACTTCCTTTCGCATCTCTTCAATGAGTTCGTTGTCGAGCATATCGCATTTTGTAATTGCCAGCACCGACGACTTATCAAGCAATTCCGGATTGTACATCTTCAATTCATTCAAAAGAATATCGTAATCTTTCTTGATGTTTTGACTATCACATGGGATCATGAACAGCAAAATCGAATTCCGCTCAATGTGTCTGAGGAAACGAATTCCAATTCCTTTTCCTGTATGTGCACCTTCTATAATTCCCGGAATGTCCGCCATCACAAATGAACGATCACTTCTATAACCAACGATTCCTAAATTCGGAACGAGTGTAGTAAACGGATAATCTGCTATCTCAGGTTTTGCAGCACTCACCACTGAAAGCAATGTCGATTTTCCTGCATTCGGAAATCCAACAAGACCAACATCAGCAAGTACCTTTAATTCCAGAACCTTCCACTCTTCTACTCCGGGTTCACCGGGCTGAGCAAATCTTGGAGTCTGTAATGTAGCTGTCTTGAAAAAATTATTTCCCTTACCGCCTCTACCACCCGGAGCGATAATTATCTCCTGACCTTCTTCTGTAATTTCAAAAAGTATTTCTTCTGTTTCACCATCTCGTGCAACAGTTCCAATTGGAACATCTAAATATTCATCATTACCATCAGCACCATGTTTCAAAGTGCTGCCACCTTTTTCACCGGGCTCAGCAATAACATGCTTCCTGTATTTTAAATGTAGTAAAGTCCAGAGCTGCTTGTTTCCGCGAACTATTATATGTCCGCCCCTTCCACCATCGCCGCCATCAGGCCCACCTTTAGCAGTATGTTTGTCGCGATGAAAATGTACAGCACCGGCTCCACCGGCACCACTTCGACAACATATTTTTACGTAATCAACAAAATTTGTCCCTGACATGTTTTTTTATTTCACCGAAGAGGTGATCACTTTCGAAAGACTACTAAAAATATCATCAATAGTACCCGTACCACGGATACTGTGAAATTTCCCCTGACGAGAATAGTAATCTTTCAAAGGCGCTGTCTTCGTATTATACTCATTAATTCTTTTTGCAATAATAGATTCGTTCTGATCATCTGCGCGACCGGATTCCAATCCTCTGTTCAATAATCGTTTGATCAACTCTTCATCGGCAACTTCCAGAGCAAGCATCATCGATATCGACGAACCTTTTCGTGCAAGCATTTTATCCAGAGCATCTGCTTGTGCAGTTGTTCTTGGAAAACCATCGAAGATAAATCCATTCACGCCAGGATTTGCATCGATCTTTCCTTCGATCATTCCCACAACTACATCATCCGGCACTAATAATCCCTGATCCATTAATTTCTTCGCTTCAATTCCAAGCGGAGTTTGAGCAGCAACTTCTCCGCGGAGAATATCACCTGTTGAAAGATGTACAAGCTGATAAGCATTGATCAGCTTTTCAGACTGTGTACCTTTTCCCGCACCGGGAGGACCAAAGAGAACGAGATTCAACATGTGGGTATGTATTATCGGTTAATTTGACTAAGCTAATTTGTAAATGTCTTTGAGATTCCTTCCCAATCCATCGTAATCCAATCCATATCCAACTAAGAAATCATTCGGAACTTCGAATCCAACATAATCGATCTTTATCGGATGTCTTAATGCATCAGGTTTGAGAAGTAAACTTGCAAACAATACCTTCTCCGGATTTTGTTTTTTCAATTCATCGATCAGATAAATTGCTGTGTCACCTGTGTCGACAATGTCTTCAATGATAACAACAGTTCTTCCTTCCAGGTTCTCCTTTATTCCGACAACACTTTTTACAGTTCCTGTGGATTCAGTGCCTGAATACGAAGATACACGTATGAATGTGATCTCAGCTTCCATTTTGATCTCTCTGAAAAGATCTGCAGCAAACATAAATGAACCATTAAGTACGCTGACAAAAATAGGGCGCGTGTTTTTCAGGTCTTCATTCAGCTTCGCCCCAAGTTCTTTAACCCTTTGGTCTATTTTTGCAGCAGGAATGTTTACCTCAAACCGCTTGTCTTTAATGATCACACTTTCCATAAATCTGAGAAGTGGCAAAAGTAAAATTAAAGTTGGTGGCAGCCAACCTTTATTGACCTTTTTTTCGAATTAATGAAGCTATTTCAGGTAAAATTGGGGCATTTCATCAATAAAGTGCTATTTGATTAAAAGTCAGTCGATAAATATGAGTCAATCTCCTTTATCGCTTCCCAACTTATAAGTAATATTGCCACAACTTATGCAACAACTTCAGGCAATAAAGATCGGGATTTTAGGGGGTGGACAATTAGGGCGAATGCTGCTTCAAAAAGCGATCGACCTCGATCTTCATATCTCTGTTCTGGATCCCGATGAAGATGCTCCATGTCGATATATCTGCAAAGAATTTTTTCACGGCAGCTTTACCGATTACGATGCAGTTTACAATTTCGGAAAGCAATTCAATCTCATTACGATTGAAATCGAAAACGTAAATGTTGAAGCACTTGAACGACTGGAAAAGGAAGGAGTAAAAGTTCATCCGTCTTCTGCTGTAATTAAAACCGTTCAGGACAAAGGTTTGCAAAAAGAATTTTACAAGAAGAATAATTTCCCGACAGCAGATTTTGTTCTAATAAAGAACAGAGCTGAAATATCAGAACACGCTTCACTTCTACCTATGATGCATAAATCACGTAAAGGTGGTTATGATGGAAAAGGTGTTTTTGTTCTGAAAAAATCTGCTGACATAGTAAATGCACCGGATGTACCTGCAGTTTTAGAACATCTGATCGATTTCGAAAAAGAAATCTCTGTTATTGTTGCTCGTAATGAAAATGGCGAAGTTCGGAGTTTTCCTGTTGTAGATATGTCATTTAATCAGGAAGCTAATCTGGTTGAATATCTTTATTCGCCTTCATCTGTAACTCCGCAATTAGAAAATGAAGCAACAAATCTTGCTTTGAAAATTGCAGAGTCACTTTCTCTCGTTGGTATTCTTGCAGTTGAAATGTTTGTTACGAAAGATGGCAAGTTATTGATCAATGAAATTGCTCCCCGTCCACATAACAGCGGACATCAGACTATAGAAGGAAATATCACTTCACAGTATGAACAAATGCTTCGTGCGATCACGAATTTACCATTAGGAGAAACGACAATTACAAAACCTGCAGTGATGGTAAATATTTTAGGTGAAAAAGGTTTTGAAGGAAAAGCAATTTATTCGGGATTAGAAGAAGTTTTGAAAAAAGATGGTGTACATATTCATCTTTATGGAAAAAAATTAACAAAGCCTTTCCGTAAAATGGGACATGTTACAGTGACTTCAAATACATTAGGCGAAGCCATCGAAAAAGCGAATTA
>Ga0075163_10009714_pt1 | contig 12614 bp, 8 predicted proteins | sample JI1023141ADNA_FD_71478 | JGI IMG/M metagenome (GOLD analysis project Ga0075163, IMG submission 71478) | Wastewater effluent complex algal communities from Wisconsin, to seasonally profile nutrient transformation and Carbon sequestration -... | ecosystem: Engineered > WWTP > Effluent > Algae...
AAGGTCGGCGAACAATGTATGTACCTGGCTCAGCTCAAAGGTCTTTCATCCCGCGAAGCTAAAAGCCGCCTCATGGAATGGTTCAAAAGATTCGACATCGATAGTTGGTGGGATAAAAAGGTTGAGGATTTGTCAAAAGGCATGGCGCAAAAAGTGCAGTTCATCACCACCGTTTTACATAAGCCGAAACTGCTCATCCTCGATGAGCCATTCAGTGGTTTCGACCCGATCAATGCGGAACTTATCAGGAACGAAATGCTGCGATTAAAATCAGAAGGCACAACCATTATCCTCTCAACACACGATATGGGAAGTGTGGAAGCGCTTTGTGACAACATCGCCCTCATCAACCGCTCGCAGGTGATACTCAATGGCAGCGTGAAGGATGTGAAAGACAAATTCAGAAGCCATACCTACAGGGTAGTGTTTGAAGGCACAGCAATGGATCTGGGAATTGGTCTTTGGGCTGATTTCGAATTGTTGAGCAATACTATGGAAAACGAAAAACACGTTGCCGAAATCAGATTACTGGGTAATCGAAAACTAAACGACCTATTGGGTGCGCTCATTCCGCACGTTCAGCTGATTTCAGCGCACGAAATCATTCCAGATATGGATCAGATTTTTATAGAAGCAGTTCTAAAGTTCAATGCAGAAAGTGATTTAAAATCATAAAATGAATAAGATATTCCTCATCATCAAACGCGAGTACCTCATCAAGGTAAAGAAAAAGTCATTTTTGTGGATGACCATCTTCGGTCCAATTCTTTTCGCAGGAATGATCATCGGTACGGTATTACTTGCTTCAAGCGACACTACATTCCATCGAATTCTGCTTGTCGACCAACTCGGCAACATGATAGAGGATGAAGTGCTCACTTATGAAAACGCCGGAATGGATCGCCCGAGATTCCAAAACTCTGAACGCATACACTTTGATTTCAGAAAGGGTGTCGTCGACGCCAAAGAAGAACTTAAGAGCGGTGCATATACAGCCGTGGTGCAGCTAACGGAAATCTCATACACCGACGGAAAAGTGGAAATGTTCGCAGATAAAACGCCGAGCATGACAGTCCAGAACAATTTGAAAACGGACATTGAAGATGCATTGGAATTGTATCGTGCGCGCAAAAACGCAATACCAATTGAGACTTATAAAAGTATTCGTCAGCCTGTAGAGATCAATGTCCTTAAGCCCAGTGAAGGCGATAAGCGTGACTATACTTCACAGAAGGCTATGATTGGTTTCGGTTTCGCTATCATCATTTATTTCTTCATCTTCTTTTATGGTGTTCAAGTGATGCGCGGCGTGATGGAAGAAAAAACAAATCGCATCGTGGAAGTTATTGTTTCTTCTGTGAAGCCATTTCAATTGATGATGGGCAAGGTGATCGGCATCGGTCTTGTTGGACTAACGCAATTTGTCATCTGGGTTGTACTTACCTCAGTGATTTCGGGAATAGGTCTGTCTGCGATGCAAAAGCAGGTTATTGAAAGTCAGAAAGAAAATATTGCGATGCTCAACAAAACGGGTGTTATCAACGCGCCCAACATGTCGGAAGTGAGCATCAATAGTGCCGATGCGCTTGGCGACAAAGTGGCTTTTTTGTATGAAGTTCCTTGGGCCGATATGGTAATTTCATTCATCATATTCTTCGTTGGAGGATATCTGTTATATGCGTCACTCTTCGCCGCTATAGGTGCCATTGTCGACAATGAAACGGATACACAGCAGTTTATGCTACCGGTAACGATACCACTCATTTTCGCTTATATCGTGTCGATAATGATGATAGAAAATCCGGAAGGCGGCATGGGAACCATATTCTCCATCGTGCCACTCACTTCACCCATTGTGATGATGGTCAAAACGGCTATCGGAGTTTCCATTTGGATGAAGCTTTTGTCTATCGCGGTATTGGCAGGCGCATTCCTGTTTTTTATCTGGTTGGCAGCAAGGATTTATCGCGTTGGTATTTTGATGTATGGTAAAAAACCTACCTACAAGGAACTTTGGAAGTGGATCAGATATTCGGCATAAGCTAGGTCTACGCAAAATGAATCCTGCGTTAGACCAGCCTGAAGAAGAATTAAACAAGCCCTCACCAATTTGGAAAAGGGCTCTGAAAATTTTTTTCCGACTTTGGCTCGCCTTAACCATCATGTTTTTTATAAGCGCTTTTGTGAGCGATTACAATCTGATCACAAAACACTGGGAAACATCATGGAAGGAATACCTTGGTATTTGGTTGTTTTTTTATAATTTTTACCTCATCGTTTTTGCGATTTTCTATTGGCTTCTTGTTTTTCTTTTCTGGGCAATCCAGCAAAACAGGAGAAAACGTTAGCAGTCGGTGTATGTTTTTGGGTCTTGTTTGGAGCGTGGAGCTTGTTGCAATAGACAAAATAGGACTTTGTGAATCAAGAACGTGAACGATAGGTTTGTTCTATTTTTTATGTTTCCGCTGAGTCGTTTGAACCCAAGGTCCACGATAGAATTCAACTCCAGCAGAAGGGCGCTTCAAAATCATTCATTTCCAATTTCTATCCTCTAAGGGCAAACCTGGATTTTATTCTTCAGAATAACTCTGTTGTTTTTTATCCTAAATTCATGCGATAATGCTTGATTTTATTGCGTTTTTATGTTTCGCAACGAATCCTTGAATGGCGTGTGCATTTATTAGGCCGGCTCCGTGTTTATGCCCAAATGATTCTCAAGACATTGGATTTCAGCACGCATCGAGGCGATTTTCATCTCTGCCTTCAGGATGACCTCAGGACCAGCCTTTTCCAACCTTACTTCCGCCTTGCGCACCATATAATTCTGCCAAGCCTCAAAAACAGCTAGTTCTGACGGCTTTAGTCCGGGTGTTGGCTTCAGCATCTTCAAAAGGTACACAATTCGCGAGAACTCTTTATTGTCACGCAACAAAATGGCGTGTTGCATTTCGGCCGTTACAAGGTCCTTTCTTTTGGTGCGGAGTTCTTTCTCAGCAAAACGCGCGGAAATACTATTGCTCAAGGTGAGCTTGTTAACCACCAATTCGAATGATTTTTCGGCCTCCGCGAGCAGCTTCTGCGACCAAGCCATGCGTTTATCAACCTCACCAGGCACTCTTCGATGGCTGCCTTCAATCATGCTGAACAGCGGTCGACTAATTCCTAGGAGATCGGCCATTTCGTTCGACCTAAGCTTAAGCTTAATTCGAAAAACTTTGATATTCGAAGCTTTTATCATGCCCCAAAGGTGTTAATTATTTTTTTGTGACCAAAAAAAAGCGTCACAAAAAAAATGTTCACAAGGTGTTTTTTTATAGCCGTTGGAATTGCGCCCAAGATTTTCGTTTCTTCAGTTGAACCCTACCGGCCTTCGAAAACTAGTCGGATACCCAGAGTATTCATCTTTTTTCCCTTGCTGTTCTTCACTTGCAATTAGGACTACATATTCCGGGTTTAACCCTCTTATCTTCGCCCACTCAACATTTTTACATGAACAAAATTCAAATGGTCGACCTGAAAGGTCAGTACCTCAAGATAAAGGAAGAAGTAGATAAAGCGATACTCGATGTCATCGATAGCACGGCATTTATCAATGGACCAGAAGTGAAGTCGTTCCAGCAGGAGCTCGAGCATTATCTTTCCGTGAAACATGTTATTCCGTGCGCAAATGGCACCGATGCTTTGCAGATGGCCATGATGGCGCTGGATCTGAAACCGGGGGATGAGGTAATCACAGCGTCGTTCACCTTCGTTGCCACAGCAGAGGTTATCGCATTGCTTCAATTGAAGCCGATTGTTGTGGATGTGGATCCTAATACTTTCAACGTTGATCCAGCCTGCATCGAGAAGGCAATCACTCCTCGAACAAAAGCAATTGTTCCGGTGCACTTGTTTGGTCAGTGTGCCGATATGGAAGCGATTCTCGACATTGCTCGTCGTCACAACCTTCACGTGATTGAGGATACTTGTCAAGCAATCGGCGCTCAATACACATTCAGCGATGGCCGAAAGGCAATGGCCGGAACGATGGGTGACATGGCGGCCATGAGCTTTTTTCCATCAAAAAATCTTGGCTGCTACGGCGATGGTGGAGCAATTTTCACCAGCAATGACGAGCTGGCTGAGAAGCTGCGCATGATTGCCAACCACGGCATGAAGGTGCGTTATTATCATGATAGCATCGGCGTCAACTCACGCCTCGATTCAATGCAAGCAGCGGTGTTGCGAATTAAGTTGCGTCATCTTGATGAGTATAATAATGCGCGTCGCAAAGCGGCGGATTATTATGACGCTGCGTTCAAGGACATTCCACAACTAAAAACACCTGTTCGCGCCAACAATTCAACGCATGCCTTCCATCAATACACCTTGGTGACTGACGGCATTGACAGATTCGCATTACAGGAATATTTGCAATCGAAAGGTGTGCCGGCGATGGTCTATTACCCTGTGCCTTTGCACATGCAGAAAGCATATTTGGATCCGCGATATAAGGAAGGCGATTTTCCTGTGACAGAAGATTTGTGCAAACGTGTTATTTCATTGCCGATGCACTCAGAACTGGATGAAGAACAATTGAATTTTATCACAACAACTGTGATCGATTATATAAAATCATAAAACTTAATATTTTAAACGATGAAAAAGATTCTATTTGCTATCATAGCTTTAACGTTGGTGATAAGTTCATGCACAGTGGAGAAGAGAAGGTATATGGATGGATATCACGTTGAATGGCATCATCGAGATAAAAATAACGTGAAAGAGGAAAAATCCCCTGTTACAGCGGAGCATCAAAACTTTGATACTAAAGTTGATGCAGCGCAATCACTGGAAGCAGTTGTTTCTTCTGTTGATCAGGATCAGACCGCCTTGAATACCCAAGATGCATCACAAATTGAAGTGGCCATTCAGCCTTCTAAAAAGAATAAAAAGGAAGAAACAAAAACAACACGCAAGCAAGAGAAATTTTATTCGAATGAAAAACAATCCGAAGAATCAAAAATGACTTTCAGCATGGACCGAAACTTCGATGGTTCCCGCTTTGTAGTCGTACAGGAATCTGAAAGTCGCGTCGAACAAATAGTCTTGGTTATATTGGCCATTCTTCTTTCGCCTTTGGCTGTGTATCTGCATGAAGGAAACTGGAACACACGATGCTGGATAAGTTTGATACTGTGGTTGTGCTTCCTAATTCCAGGCATTCTTTTCGCGCTGTGGGTGGTATTGAGTTAATTATTCAAATGCATTTTACACCTTCGACATTTAAGGGAAATAGGTTTTTCTCTTGATACATGCTATCTTTTTGCTTTCTTATGAATTTTCATGCAAGTGTTGTGTAGTGAAATGTTTAAAATTGAACAATGATCGTTGCCTTGAAAAAATATCAGTTATTGCGTTTGTTTCTGTGCACCTTGCCGTTCCTGCTTTTAGGATGTGGTAAGGGCGGTGGACCAGTGTCACCTCCCGCGGCTCAGCCAGTGCAAGTGGACGTACTAATAATACATCCGGATACTTTCGCATTACAAACGGAAAGCAGTGGCACCGTGCTCGCAGGTGAATTTGTTGAATTGCATACTGAAGTGAGCGGTCGTGTTGTGGAGTTGCATATCAACGAAGGTGCTTCTGTGGCATCAGGATCGTTGTTGGTCAAGCTCAATGACGAGGACTTAAGGGCTCAATTGAAAAAGTATAATGCACAATTGCAGATCGCTGATAAGAATGTGGCACGCCTCAAAAGCCTTTTGGAAATTGGTGGAGTAAATCAACAAGATTATGATCAGGCTTTGAGCACTGCTGAAGGTCTGAGCGCCGATATTGATTTTGTCAATGCACAGATAAAAAAGACTGAATTGAGGGCTCCTTTTAGTGGCGTGCTGGGCTTACGCAACGTCAGCCCGGGTGCATACATCACACCTCAACAAACCATCGCCACCTTGCAGCAAACCAATACCCTAAAGGTGGATTTTGTTTTACCGGAAAGTCAATCCTCAATGGTAAAACAGGGTATGAATGTCTCTCTGGAAGCAGGTGACAAGACTTTGCATCAGGCACGTGTTGTTGCGATTGAACCATTGGTGAATGAAGGAACACGCAATGTCAAATTTCGCGCTGAAGTAATAAGCAATAATAGTGGATTACGTTCTGGGGCATTTGTGAAGGTAAAGGTGAAAGCAGACCCTATGAATGATGCCGTATTGATCCCAACAAACAGCATCATTGCCGATAGTCGCGATAAAAAAGTTGCTCTCATCAAGAACGGCAAAGTCAAAATGCAGGTCATTCAAACCGGCTATCGTGACGAAAAGGAAGCGCAGGTTTTGTCCGGCATTCAGATGGGCGATACGTTGGCTATTTCAGGCTTGTTATTTTTAAAGCCTGACGCGCCGGTAAAAGTTCGCAGTGTCAAATAATCTTGATTTGCAATCAGTGAACATGAAGGAAAGCGAAGTATGAATATCTCCGAAATCAGTCTCAAACGACCTGTCTTTGCGATGGTATGCAGCATCGTCATCCTCATTTTCGGTGGGGTTGCCTACAAATTTTTGAGTCTGCGCGAATACCCGGCAATTGATCCTCCTAATATCACGGTGCGCACGAGCTACACTGGAGCAAGTGCCGACATCATTGAGACTCAAATTACGGAGCCACTTGAAAAAGCAATCAATGGTATTCAGGGCATCAGGACGATAAGCAGCTCGAGCAATCTGGGAACGAGCGTTATCACGGTTGAATTTAATCTTGACATAAATCTTGACGACGCAGCCAGCGATGTGCGCGACAAGGTCAGTCAGGCATTACGCAATTTACCGGCCGATATTGATGCTCCACCTGTTGTGACAAAGGCCGATGCCAATTCCGATGTGATTATTATATTGTCAATTCAAAGTGAAGGAAGAACCATCCTTGAGTTGTCGGATTTTGCCGAAACGGTATTGGCTGAGCAACTACAGACAATACCGGAAGTAAGCGGCGTAAATATTTTCGGTCAACGCAAATACGCAATGCGCTTGTGGTTCAACCCCGACCGCATGGCATCATACAATGTTACCATTGCTGACATAAGAAATGCTCTTCAACGCGAGAATGTGGAGTTGCCGGGAGGAAAAGTTTATGGCAGCAATACAGAAATGGTAGTGCGAACAATCGGAAGGCTTACTTCAGAACAAGATTTTCGAGATCTGATATTGCGTGAAGATGCATCAGGCATCGTCCGCCTTTCGGATGTTGCCGAAGTAAATCTTGGCAGCGAGGTAGAAGAAATCGGTTTCAGACTCAACAGCATCAATGCCGTTGCCTGCGGTGTTTCACCTCAACCCGGCGCTAATTATATTAGCATATCAGATGAATTTTACAAAAGGGTAGAGGAGATCAAGGCGCAGAAAGGCAATGAAGACATCATCTTCACGGTGGTTTTAGATAGCACAGAAAATGTGCGCAGGGCGTTGGATGAGGTAAAAGAAACCCTTGTGATTGCATTGATACTTGTGGTGCTCGTTGTCTATTTTTTCTTTAGAAGTTGGTCCATTGCTTTTCGTCCGCTCATTGATATTCCTGTCTCGCTCGTGGGTGCTTTTTTCATCATGTACATTTCCGGATTCAGCATCAATGTGCTCACCCTCCTTGCAATAGTGCTTGCCACTGGCTTGGTTGTGGATGATGGCATCGTAGTGACAGAGAATATTTTCCGAAAACTGGAGTCGGGTATGAACATCAGAGATGCTGCTCGTGAAGGATCGAAAGAGATTTTTTTCGCTGTTATCTCAACCTCAATCACATTGGCGGTTGTTTTTTTACCGATTATATTTATTCAAGGATTTGTAGGAAGTTTATTCCGGGAATTCGGTATCGTCGTCGCAGGAGCTGTGTTGATCTCCGCTTTTGTTTCACTCACGCTGACTCCCGTTCTCAACGTTTTGCTCAATCGCAAAGAGCGAAAACCGTCTTTATTCTACAGAAAAACGGAACCATTTTTTGAAGGCATGGAGTCGGGATATAAAAAATGGCTTGTGCGATTTATCAATCGCCGATGGCTGGCTATTCCAATTCTTATTATCAGCGGAGGTTTGATCTTCTTTTTGTTCAACAGCCTGCAAACAGAGTTGGCGCCAATGGAAGACAGAAATCAATTCCGTTATAGTGTCACTGCTGCTGAAGGCACTTCGTTTGATTACATGGACAACTATGTTGTAAACCTTGCCGGATACTTTTATGATAGTATTCCTGAAAGGAGATTTGTTTTCGCAGCTACGAATCCAAGTTTTGCCGGCACAGGTGCGGTGAACAATGCATTCGGCAGGGTGGTGCTGGTTGATCCTGACCAGCGAACACGCTCGCAAAACGACATTGTGAATGCAACGAATAAGGTGCTTTCGCGATTTAATGATGGCAGAGCATTCCTTGTGCAGGAGCAAACGATCAGTGTCGGATTGGGATCACGCGGGGCACTGCCTGTGCAATTTGTTTTGCAGAATCTGCAATTCGATAAACTCAAGGAGATACTTCCGAAGTTTTTAGCAGAAGCCAGAAAAAATCCTGTGTTCCAAACAGTGGATGCCAATCTGAAATTCAATAAGCCCGAATTGCAGGTTACGATAGATCGAATGAAAGCCCGCGATCTCGCTGTGAGTGTTGCAGACATCGCAACGACCTTGCAGAGTGCCCTCAGTGGCAATAGGATCGGTTACTTTATTATGAATGGCAAACAGTATCAGATCATCGGTCAGATGGATCGTGCCAATCGCGACGATCCACAAGACTTGTCGAAACTTTATGTGCGCAATTCAAGGGGTGAATTGATTCGAATGGACAACCTTGTTCAGCTCTCAGAAGCGAGCAGCCCGCCGCAATTATATCATTACAATCGTTATAAGTCAGCAACGGTTTCGGCATCACTTGCACCGGGCAAGACCATTGGCGATGGAGTTGAGGTCATGCGCGCCATAGCAGACAGTTTGCTCGACGAAAGTTTTTCGACGGATCTCAGCGGACCATCAAGAGATTTTGCAGAAAGTTCTTCTAATACATCATTCGCTTTTGTGCTGGCTCTGGTGCTTATTTTCCTTGTACTAGCCGCCCAGTTCGAGAGTTTCAAAGATCCATTGATCATCATGGTCACGGTGCCTCTTGCTCTTGCCGGCGCTTTGTTATCGCTTTGGATAACCGGACAGACTGTGAATATTTTTTCTCAGATAGGAATGATTATGCTCATTGGTCTGGTGACCAAAAATGGAATTCTCATAGTTGAATTTGCGAATCAAAAGCGTGAACAGGGAGAAGAAAAAATGAAGGCGGTTATTGATGCTGCTGTTCAAAGGATGAGACCGATTTTAATGACGAGTCTTGCTACCGCACTTGGCGCGCTTCCGATTGCTTTGTCGCTGGGTGCAGCGGCTACAAGCAGAATTCCATTGGGTGTAGTAGTTGTTGGCGGCATCATGTTTTCTCTGATCCTTACTTTATTCGTTATTCCGGCGATGTACATTTTCATTTCATCTAAAAAAATAAAGGTGGAAGATGAGAAGTAATATAATAATCATTTTGTTCGTGTTGCAGTCTTTATCAGGGAAGGCGCAGGAGTTGCTTTCGTTGCAGTCCGCAGTGGACACAGCATTGGCGAAGAATCTACAAATACAAATTGTAAGAAACGAACTTGAAATTGCAGGCAATAACAACAACGCCGGAAATGCCGGTATGCTGCCGTCAGTGGCGTTGAACATTGGCGACACACCAGCCAACAGCAATATACGTCAGGAGTTCTTGAATGGCACAACGATCGAACGCGATGGTGTGGCATCCAATAATTTTAATGCACAATTGGCGCTGTCTATGACATTGTATGATGGCGGGAGAATGTTCGCCACACGTGAAAGATTAAAGGAACTCGAGATGATGGGCTCCTTGGCTGTCAATGCTGAAATTCAGAATCTCATCAGCAACGTTATCAATGCATACATCAGAATTATTGCTGGAGAAAAGTATCTCGCTGTGTTGACGCGTTCCTTAGAAGTGAGTGAGGACAGGTATGAGTTGATTAAGTTTCGAAAAGAAGCTGGAATGGCGAATGAAAGTGATGTGTTACTCGCGCAATTGGATTTTGAACAAAGCCAGCAAGCCATTGTTGCTCAGCAGCTACAAATCAACAATGCGTTTGTCGATCTGAATACATTGATGGGTATTGCAGCCGACAGAAAATACAAAGTAGAAGAATCAATTGAACTTGATGGAATACTCATCCGCGCGGAATTGGACAATAAGTTTGATGCCAATCCTGAATTGAAGATGTCTGAAAGCGCAATCAATATTGCCCTTCATGCAGAGAAGGAAGCGGCCTCGTCCATGTATCCTCGATTGGGACTTTCTGCGGCTTACGGATATTCCCTCAGCCAAAGTCAAGCAGGGTTTTCTCTTTACAGTCAGAATTATGGCCCTGCTGCGACATTGACGCTTTCGGTTCCTTTATTTTCTGGTAATGTCAATAGGATAAGACATGAAAACGCCATCATCGAAAAGAAGAATGCTGAACTGCGTCATCAGCAGAACGAATTGTTTCTGAAGGCTCAATATGAAAAGGCGTGGGAACTATATAATACTTCATCTGCTAATGTTTTGAAGGAAGAGGCAAATGTTGTGATTGCTGAAAAATACCTTGATCTAATTAACGAAAGATTATTGGCAGGTCAGGAGACCGTTATCAACTTACGCGAGGCACAACGAAGTTTTGAAGAGGCCAATTTCCGCTATGTAAGTCAGTTGATATTACTAAAAACCGCCGAGACGGATTTGTTACGTCTCAGCGGTAGTCTGCTTAAATAGAGTCAGCAGTTGATATAAGTTTAATTTACAGTCCTTTATTTCTGATTATCTCCTGCGCAAGTGCTGAATGGTTTTCTATTTCATATAGTGGGAACCTGATAATTGATCAGCAGTATATGTCGAATTGAATGGACAAACTTCCATCTGTCATTGATGGTATGAGCGGTAATATTCTTTCTTTGGCTTGTGGTTTTGAAGCCCATGGATCCTTGACAATATCAGGATCATGCTCGAAGTAAATTTGAGAAATTAGTTCATCCAATTCATTTCCACTTACCCGAAAATGTATATGCGATGGCCGAAACAACTCACCATTTAAATATTTCCCGGGTAGTATTGTCTTAAATGCATACTCGCCATTTTCAGACGTAATAAAAGAAGCTCTTTGATTGAAGTCTTGGGAGTCATTGTCATATTCTCCTTTCGAATCGCAATGCCATATTTCAACCAACGCACCTTTAATTGGAGTCACACAATCTTTCTTTTTTACCTTGCCAGAAATGTAAATCCGGGTTCCCATGAGGGTAGCCGTAGTTAAATCGCTTCTCAATGGAGCCCCGGCCCTGTAGAATGGCCCGAGTATGTCATTGGTCGTCTCGCAGTCGCCGTGAAAGGTTCCTTGTTTTGTTGGTACAATATTTCCGAATGTAGAAATGGCAATGGCGCTAAAGGCTGATTGCAAAATGAAGTCTTTCCTGTTCATGATTCTTATATTAAAGAATGATAATTATTGATTTATGAGTTAATGAGTTTGTTAATGCACTTTTCGCGAAATCATCAATCGCTTTTATGCATATTCCGAACTAAATGCGCGAAATTAATTGGCAGATATGGCTTTTCCTTCTTCATACTCTACTTGATATTCTAATGAAACACTCTTGCTATCTCCGGGTTTGATTTTAAGATTCCAGACAAGTTTGCCCAAATTCTTATCATAATCTGCATTCCCATATTTGCCCAAATTTACCTCTATTTCTTTTTTCCTCGAAAGTGGAATTTGATCGAGAATTTCAATTTCAATTGGTGTCGACTTGTGATTGCGAATAGTTGTCACGTATTCGTATTCAACTTTTTCACGACCGGTCATGATTTTCTTTGATTGAAAATCACCAACGCGTGTTCTTTTGACAATGATTTTATCATCGCGTCCTAGAGAGATCAACAAAGTGTCGGAGGTGACAATCGGGTTTATTGTCACTTGTCCGACAAATGTTTCTCCGAAGAAAACATTAGCATCACCGGCAAGTAAATTAAGGCCACCGAATTCTGTGATGCGTGCAATCAAAAACGCCGACTGATCGAGCTTAGGTACCGCATGATAGCGATATGTGGCAGGCATAGAATATTCATCGAGTTGGCAAATATGCTCTTTACCATTAGAACGAATTGTTTGTTTTGTATTGATGTTGAACTCTACAAGAATGTCCTTCTCCAACGGATTGACATAAAATTCCGGTAATGTTGGCACGCCGGCAATGGCACCTGAAATTTGCGGTGTTTGTTTGTAATCAAAACGCTCGGCCTGCATCATATTGGTTACTCCGAATGAGTTGTTGGACTCTACTGCATTGAATCTGTAATCAACATAGTCAACATATTCTGGTCTCATCAATGGACGATTGTTGTTGACACCGGGATTGGAAGTGGAAATTTTTAGCGCGATGTTTTTCCAATCATAGCCGGTTTGTTGAATCACCTTCGCTTTATAATCAAGTCCAATAGGGCTGCTCGTATTCACAGCATGAATATCGTAAGCCGGAATCCAGCCCGCATTGCCTACCAAATATTCGCATTTGATG
>Ga0075163_10009715_pt1 | contig 12612 bp, 15 predicted proteins | sample JI1023141ADNA_FD_71478 | JGI IMG/M metagenome (GOLD analysis project Ga0075163, IMG submission 71478) | Wastewater effluent complex algal communities from Wisconsin, to seasonally profile nutrient transformation and Carbon sequestration -... | ecosystem: Engineered > WWTP > Effluent > Algae...
TATCTAGTAAAAATGACGGCAGTGCTTTTTGTAATGTAATCTGCACGACTGTTTGTATATGTGTAGTAGAGTTTTTGCCATGGCCTACTGTGTATGTGTACGTAAAACATTTAAAGTTTGTGCCAGAAAAATTACCAACAACAACATCACTGACTTTGTGGCTATGGCCCTGCGCAGCTACTGTAGGTGGGACAATCGCTCCAGTTATTTGTGCAGTACCTACTTGCCACCCATTGTCTAGTGCAAACAGCCTCCATAGTTTACTGTTTCGGTCTGCCTGCAGCTTTGCAATGTAGCCCAAACAGGCAAACAAAATGATAGCTCCCAAAAAAACACTTTTTAAAACAAGTATTGCAACTGCGCCAATAACAAGCATTATCAACAGTGGCTTCTTGTATTGGCTGCCATCCAGTAGGCCCTTTGTTGAGTTCATAAGCTGTAGCGATGCGTAGTTTATGCCGTTCGCATTAGTAGCTGATGTCACTTGCCGCGGTACTGACTGGCTCGTAGTAGGTATTGTAGATATTAGCGTAGGATTATATTGTGTATTTTGGATATTTTTCATTACTTTCCAGTATACAGTCGCCTCGCTAATTAAAAAAGTTGTTGCCATTTGTGGCGGGCAGAAGTACCATAACGGTAATGGCTAATAAAAAACAACATTTATCGTATAACCACTCTAAGCAACATAAGATTCACCATAATCCCTACCCAATTTACGGTTTCCTTAGCATTTTGTTAATGCTGGTCGTCGGTGCGGGTATTTATAGTTATAATATTATCCAAGAAAATAATAAGCCGCTAGATAATGAATACGTTAGTTCAGAACTTGCAAAGTCTGACTTTTTAAAGATAGCAGCGCCCGAAGCAGTACAAAAAAACGCCGACAAGGCAGCTCCTCCGACAGCAACAGCCGGAAAAACAACTACAAAACCGAAGACAATCGCCAAAGCGAAAAGTGCTCCAGCCCCTGCAAAGAGTTCGCAAACTGCTATAACTGGCAATGCCAACACATCTGTTGCGCCGACACTTCCTGCTGCTGTTGCGACTCCTAAATCCCCTGTTGATTCGGTAAAATTATTTGTTAGTTCGGTAAAAAGTGGCGATTTAAAAACAGCTAATTCACTCATTGGTCCGACTATGGCATACGATATCGCAACTGTTGCAGGATCATCAGATCAGACTTTAGCGCTAGAAGCTTGCCGAGCTAACTACCTGTGCGCTGCTTTGATAGACTCGTTTAATCCCCCTACAGCAGCCAAAGTAGTACTGACAGAACCAGGTGGAATTGCGCAAGTGAGTTTTAAGCTTAGCCAAAGTAGCCCCTTACTAGCAACGCTACTTGGCGATCAAAACATCGATATATTTTTGATGAACTATTCGGGCGTTTGGGTTATACAAAACGTCTACATTAACGGACAGCCACTCGTTATGGCTGGTATCTAATTACTTTTTACGTGATTGTACGGCTGTAAGAGTTAACTGTGTACGCGCTTTTGCATAGGCACAAAAATCACATTCACCACCCATGGCTGCCATGCCAACAGCAGGCATATCACCTTCCATGCATGCTTTCATCTTTATTAAAGTCGGCTCAATCCATTTATCGCTTCCTGTATATGGAATAAGTTTTGTACTAAATTCAAGCTTGTCATAAAAGCCATCTAAGTCGACACGTGCGTTTGTATACACAAAATAGCCCGTATCACTTACTGTTAGTCCATTTTGACGTAGTAGCCACTGATATACTTCTAGCTGTCTTTTGTAGCTGATTTGCCAATCACTATCTATCGATACTTCTTTATTTTTACTAGTTGCCTTGTAGTCAACAACGATTGCTTCGCCATCTTCATTCACCCACACATCATCAATACCGCCAAATACATGTAGGTTGGTCGCCGGGTGTATAGTTGTAACGCCAACAAATGTGTTACGCCAATCTTCTAGGTTTTGGTGTTGCATAGGCACGGCCTTTAGACCACCTGCTATCATTATTGGATGCGGTGTTTGGGCGTTACGATGCGCGTCGAATTCTTTTTTATACAGTTCGTCGATTGTTTTATTAATATTAAAAGGCGGTCCACTTGGTCGTGTAATTTTAAGTCGTACATCTAGCCAAAAACAACGTGGGCACTGCATGAACAGTTCTATTTTACTGCGTGATACTTTAAAAGGAGTGGCCTGTCCCACTTTGTACGGTTGACTGCGCTCTCGCCAATAATTACTTGCCATTTGTGCGTATTATAGCAGTTGACCGGCGACTAAAACGTCACTTTAAAATCGCTTGACACCATACGTCGCAAAAAACGTCGGGTCGTCGTCATAAATATAACTAGGTAGTCGATTAGTCTGTGCCGTACCGTCACCATAAGTAAACTCGTAAGTACCATCGTTAAGTTTTTTTAGCGCTCCGATTCTTATTGGCGTAGAGGTATCTGCACAAAGATAACGATATACAGCAAACTTTTCAGATATATGCACATCAGACATCAATAAGGCTTTGCCGCTACATGAACTTCGACTAAGCAGTGCTGTGTTATTTTTGGCTATAAAATCTTTTTCGGCTTGATTAGTATTAATAATGGCCTGGAACTTACCAACTGTATCGTACGCAGTTGCAAGGTTTTGGCTTTGCTTTTTTAAAGCATCGTTTGTGATTTTATATTCATAGGCTAAAAAGCCAGCGCCGCCCAAAAGCAGCACAAATAAAAATGTTAGCATAATAGTCTTTACTTTGCTTTTTGGCCTTTGATGCTGTGTCGTGGCAAACTGTTGAGGTTGAGCGGGCACTGTGAGTGGTTGTTGCGCGGGTACTTGGTTTTGATTATCCATAAGCGTAATTATACCATGCAAAAAATGAAGCGGTGGTTAGGACCAAGTTATGTCTATTTTTTTGCGGCTAAAACCTATGTATGCAATAGAAAATGTTACGCATATCCATATAGATGCTAGTATAATCCGCATAACACTGTATATGTGACTATCCGTTACGCTTTCGGAATAGGTACTAAGCATACCAAAATAGAAACCAACACTAACTGCAAAAATAATTAACAACGCAATTAATCTTCGCATGCTTCCTACGCTGTAGTTTTTGAACTTTACTAGTCTGTCTGATGACGCCTGTTTCATTACATTAGTATTGTGTTTATTAAGTAGTTTTGCATTTATAAGCGATGGATGTAGTGACGCAATTATGGCCCGTGCTGCATCAACTAGCTGTTGGCTTTGTTGTGCGCTATAGTAAACTTTTTTACGACTATAAAGCATCAGGCTGTTATTAATAATCTCTAGATCATAGTGCTTTGACACATCTAGCAATACGCGCATGGTATGTGGGTTTAGTACTATTAGTACGTCGATGCGATCTTTAAGATTAGCGTAGACCGTGGTGCTGGTACCAAAATCTCCCTCTAAATTATACTTTTCAATATCTATGAAACTGCGTTGCAGGCCAAACATCTTGTCATTGCTGTGTATATCTACATAAATGTGTGGCAGCGATACTGGCAGTGCAACCTGTATGCCATTAAGTGTTTCACCTGCAATTTTTATTCTATCGCCATAAATATATCTGTACTCTTGAGCTGCAGTGCTAAACACTCCCGTAACGGTACGCGTGGGATTTAGAAATTTAAACACCACATATGCCGCAACGATACCAAGGCGTATATCGCCTTCTGCGAAGCCCGTTACTGTGTAAAAAACGATAAACGTAATAGTTTTATTTATAACGGTGCGATTGACCAAAAATATATATAGAGCTTTTAGGGGTTTCATACTAGTACTGTTACTGCGGCTACGCAAGCTGTTTCAGCGCGCAAAGTAAACTGGGCTATGTTTAGTTTTGTGCAGTTTTGTTCAAGTAGTTGCTTTTCGGCATCGGTCCAGCCGCCTTCAGGGCCGATAAACACGCCACATGGTTCGGTATTGCCTTCAACGCTTAAGCTACCCTCGTGCTGTTCGGCAAAATAAAGCGGTATTTTATCTTTAAATTCAGATAGAACTGCCTGAATACCCAACGGTTCGCGCACGCGTGGTATGTCACTGCGTCCACATTGTTCGGCGGCTTCTTGTACTATTTTTAGTGCACGCGTTTCATCAAAACCTGTTTTTTCGGTACGATCACTAATGATTGGGACAAAATGGCTTACACCAAGTTCGGTACATTTTTGTAGTACCCATTCGTTTTTGTCCTTTTTTAACAGGCTAAAAAACAGATACAGTTCTCTTTTAGGGTGTACCGGCTCTAGTTCTGTAACTAGATCAAGACCAATGCTTGTGTCTTCTATCTTATGTATCTTGTACAGCCTGTCTTCGCCTGTACCGCTAAACAGTACAAGCTCATCACCTATTTTGTAACGTAAGACGCGCGACCACTGGTTAAATAATTCGGGGTCGTTTATCCATACATGCTGGCGCAGTTCTATAGGGCCATACTTATCATGTAAGCGCCCTGCGTAAAATCTGTGTAGTCTTGTTTTAGCCATGTTGTTAAGGATATAGTACCACTGCCAAGCTACTAATTAAGACTTTGTTTTGTATATGAGCCTGCCGCATCTGTTTCGAGGTATGCTTTTAGTATGTACTTGGTGCAAGTTGCGCCAACAACTTTTTGCGCACCTGCAGTTTTACAACCGTAAGCTGTGTAAGAATATTCTGCAGTATTGTATACATACACAGTCGGAGCTTTTGTGGTTGTCAAAAAGCCTCCGACAGTACTTACTGCCCTACCGTCAGCGTCTTTTAGTGCCTCACTATCAATACCTTTTAGAACAGTGGCGGATAGTGCACCGTCAGGATACCCGTTATTCTCATTGTAGTATTCTTCGAGCTTGCTATATATGGCATTTATGTCAGCCTTTCGCTGTGTATCACGAGCTTTTGCCGCCGTGCTTGTTGTAGTCGTTGTCGGAATGTCGTCGTTGTAATAACTAGATGATGAAAGATACGGTTTTATCGTTTGGCAATTTTCACCCTTTTTATACGATGATGTCGGGTACAGCGTTGACGCTTTGTATGTACTTGTTGTGCTGAATATATCGCTGTCTAGACTGGTGCTATTTTGACGTAATGTTGAACCGCTTATGAGTGAGGTCGGATCTACAGAGCCGTATCTTTTAGCTTCTTTGTAAGTCGCGCAAAACGTATATTCAGTGCTAGAGTCTTTTTTATAACTAATAGTCTTTGGAACATCTTTAATACCAGCTTCGTCTAACGATTCTGGAATTTTACGATTTTTTGAAACATAACTGTTTAAATCTTTGGCGATTGTACTTGCCTTTGCTTTTGTGTCGTTGTCCTGTTTTGCAGAAGCCCCTTTAACGACCGTAAGTCCTAGAAAAACAAGAGTAATAACACCTATGACACCTAGTCCGATATAGTATTTTTTCATTTTATCCATAGCAACTACCTAACCCTTAAACGAACGGTGTTCGTCTATCCAATAATATGCTAATATTCCGCCCGATACGACAAGTATAACAAGGAGATTAAGGAACGCCTTGCCAATGGATACCTTAGCACCACCACTTAGTGAGGCAATGACTAAGTAAACGAAGGTTATGACATTGAATAAGGTCGTCAAAAATGCAACTATTTGGGTAATTTGTGACAGTCGTCGTTTTGAACTATCAAATCGAAGTGTTGGATCTTTGAGCTCTGCTTTTTTTAGTCGTATAAAAAACCAAGCAAAAACAGGCAAACAGACGACAAGCGATGTTGCCGGAAAAGCAAGCATTTGTGCTGACGCAGCGCCGTTTACGAGCAGTAGTAACCCCCACACAAGACTTGTAGCACCTATCCACAAGCATATGGACATAAATAGATATTCGAGCCCTCGCACACTTAACGTCTTAACGACCGCTAGTGAAGGCGCGTTGGCAAACTCTGCCAGTTCATCATTATGTGCGGTCGTGTGTGCTTTTGATGCTGATGCGTCTTGAGCCTCTAATATGTCAGGGCTTGTGAACTGCCGTTCGATAACTTCTACTGGCTTATGAACCTCTGAAACATCCGCTGTTTCGGGCTGCGGATTTGCTAGATTCGATTCAGGACTAGAGTCGTGATTCATTGTCGTACCTCTTATATTGCTTACGCTTAATATATGAAGTATACGACGTGTTTAACTGGCGGACAACTGCAGAATAATAAGACTTTCGATATGCGGTGTACGCGGGAAGAAATTATAGCCTTGGAATGCTTTTATAGTATACCCTGCATCTGTTAGTAGTTTTACGTCACGTGCCTGCGTAGATGGGTTACAGGACAAGTATGCAATGACAGGCGGCTTTGCTTCGATAAGTCGATTAGTGACATACGAACCTAGACCGGCGCGTGGAGGGTCAACTATGACAGCTTCGTCCCCCGTGATGTAATCGAGTGATTTATCTGCAGAGGCATGTATTACTTTTATTGGCAATTTACCAACATTTTTTTGTGCCATTTCGATGTTTGCAGCGTCAAGTTCGACAAGTGCTGTTGTGCCGCCAATGGGTATGCCTATTGATCCAACACCGCTATACAAATCTATTTTTGGCATGTCCTTTAAATAAGTATCTATTTGCTTTACCGCTTCTGCAAATACGCTCAGGTTAACCTGAAAAAATGACAAAACATCGTAACGTAGCGTAACCCCCATAACTTTATCGTGCAGGCTACGATTGCCCTCTTGCTGCAGAAGTTCGGTTGGTACCGATGCAGGACTTTTGGGATTGCTGTGATAGACAACCAATCCTTTTAACGAAGTTGGGCACGTCAGATTGGGGAATTTTTTTGGCTTAACAAAAAGCGCCGCAACTGTATCACCTGCTTGGTTACAGCGCAATATAACGGATTTAATATCCCCTGCACGTATTCCACGTTTACCTTCGGTTAAGGTGTTCAGTTGTGCGACTATATCTATAACTGCATTGTTAATAGCAGGATGAGCAAGCGCACTTCCTACTACTTTTGTCTTACCGTGACTGCCGCGCACAAAATGCGCAAGACTAATGCCGTCATTATCGCCCCAAAAACCAAATTCCATTTTAGAACGGTATCCTATGCTTTTATCACCGGCAACAAAGTTAAACTTTGGCAGTGTCACCTTTTCTCGTTCAAAGCTTTCGGCAAGAATTTCTTGCTTATATTTGTTTTCGGCTTCGAACGTCATAATTTGCCATGGGCTTGTTGCTAAATAGCTGCCTGGCTCTATTGCTTCGATTCTCTCGGGGCTTTTGGTAATTATTTCATCTGCTATGGCTTCGGCGTAGCCTTTTTTGTTTTTAATAAGCCTTACCACTACTTCTTCGCCGGGTAGTGCGTTCCACACAAATACTTTGCGGCCGTCTGCTAGTTCGCCAAGCCCTTGTCCACCATGCACTAATTTTTGTATTTTTACTGTATTATCTTCCATCTGTATAAGTATATATGAACAGAGTAATAATACAGTAATAAAATTACTTACAAATTATAAATGCATAAATTTCATAATAGTGATATAGTATGCTTTATGAATTTCACCGGAGACATGACGGGCGCCGAAAAAGACATACTGCCCGTTTTAGCCGAACCTTTGCTTGCCTACGACGGCGGCTATGCAAACCCCGAAGAAAAACAAATGGATGATGCAATATTTGGTGCAGACCGACTAGTAAGTAGTGCGCTATCATTTGTGCGTGGCATATCAAAAACATGCGAGGTACATCTGTTTCCTGTTACATCAGAAATAGTAAAGACTTATTTAGCACCACTACATGCAAGTCTAAAAGAACCCGAGGGATCTTTACGTTTTGACCAACATAAAGGGCTATTTTATTTTGGCGCACAGATTGCCATGACAGCGGTTGGTATTGTGGCGCTTGATGAACCGTGGGAAGAACGTGATCCAGAAGCTATCAGTAAATTTGGTGAGCTTGTCATTGTGCCCGATAATTTGCAAGCGATGATAGATGCCTCTGACCCTACAAAAAGAAGGATTGTTTCGGATATAGCCAGCACATGGACACGTGCTTCAGACCAAGACAGTGACCCTGCTTTTATGAATTCTGTAAGGCACGGTTACTACGCTGGCGACCAAATAGCAAGATTTGCAATCAAGCGTAGTACGGAATAGGACGCGCTAAGACATTGCCTACATTGTTTTGTTGTTATTTGTTTGCTTTTTAAACGGCATAAATACCGTGAGTGTAATAAATAGCAGGCCAAAAATTGGCAACAACAACACCAGCGATATCCACTTTGGCAGGCCGACTTTTGGCAGCCATGCAAACAATGCAGCAAAGCCGCTGACATAAACTAATGCCCACAGTGCCATACCTGCCGCGGGTAGTGACGTGTTTTCTAGCCTGTCAGCCAACAAAACACCTACCCATAAAACAACAACGAACACTGCGTAGAGTGTTCGTTGTTGTAGTAGCGATAGTTTCATCTTAAACTAAATACCGACTTTATGGGCGCAACGCACCGGCAAAGACTTGCCAAGCCAGGACGCTTTTAGCAACCAAGCTAAGAATCATATATGCACGCTCGCCGTATAGGTAGTCCGCCCACTTACCTTTTTTGCGGTACTGTAGCAACATATTTACAGCAAAGCTGTTAAAGAATAGGAAGATACTAACAAGAATAAAGTAGACAAATGTTGGTGGGCCACCGCCTTCACCGTACTTGCTCGAACCGACGATATAAAAAGTATAAACGATCCATGGTGCGATACCTGCAATACAGCCAACAATATAGCTAGACCAATCTACTTTGCTACGACCTTGGTTGACGATTTCCATAACAAGTCCGCATAGGTTCATGACGGCAGTTAGGGCAAACATCATAACAAGTGCACCTAGATCAAATACGCCCGCAAGTAGTGCAATGGCAACCATCATGGTGCTGGCACTTAGACTATATTCAATCCAACGAGCTTTATTGATACCTTTTTGTAAATCAGCTTCGTAACGCTTGCGGTACCATGTTGCAATACTAAGGTGTGCAATTGCAGACAAAATAAAGAACCCTGCGACAAGCCATGCTAAATTAACATCAAAAAGGCTGCGGGTCGCAGCAACAAGTACTGGCTTTTCAGCAGTGCTTGCAAGTGTATCTACTGTTAAGTAGTTTGTTGTAATTGTTTGCAGTCCTAAATCCGGTTTTGCAAACCATAGCACTAAGCCTGCCTGCACAGCGTGTAGTACCGCCATAACAACGTTAAAGCGAAATAGTTTTTGCATTTTTGTTAGCGGTCCTGAGACTTTATTTACGTCTTGCTTTTTAGCAGGTGCTGATTTTACTGATGCTTTTACGGGTGATTTAGTTACTTTTTTAGAAGTTGTTTTTTTGGTGCTTTTTACAGCAGCCGATTTTGTCGTTTTAGTTTTTTTCGTGCTTGATGATTTTTTCGTAGTTGTAGCCATGCAAATAGTTTACCCTGTACGGGTAATGCTTACAAGGTGTGGAATCGACTACATAGAGTAAACAAAATTGTGTAACGTATTTTTAAGCTACAGATTTCGGAATGGTTTGTGGCACATACCACGACCAGTGCGCTCGGCATACTTTTGATGGTAGTCTTCGGCGGGGTAAAATTCTGATGCTTTTGTCACTTCAGTGACGATTGGGTGGCTGTAGTTTGCAGCTGATTCTAAAATCACTTTTTCTGCTATTACTTTTTGTGCGTCGTCTAAGTAAAAAATGGCACTGCGATATTGGTCACCTATATCTATACCCTGTCCATCTTTTTGGGTTGGGTCGTGTAGGTATAAAAACTGCCTAACAAGCGTTTCGTAGCTAACTTTTGATTCGTCGTATGTCAATTCTACAGCTTCGGTATGACCTGTATTGCGGTAACAAACGTCATCATATGTTGGATTATCAGTATAACCGCCTGTGTAGCCGACTAACGTCGATTCTACACCGTCTAATTGGTCAAAATAAAATTGAACTCCCCAAAAGCACCCAGCTGCAAATAGAGCCTTACTCATGATTGCGCGCCTGGAAAGAGCAACCCAAGTTCGAATTTACTTCGAACGTGGCGTGATGAGAAAACCATTCTTATGGTTGTCTCATAAGCGAAGCGCCGCCTAGCTGCAAAGATTGCTTTAGACGACATGCACACAGCCTTTCGTTTTAAGATACTAGTTTGTAGCCAAAGGAATAACGACGTAATCAGTTCCGGCTACGTCAGGATAAAAACGCAGTTCGAATTGTTCGTTGCTTATGAAAGTATTAAAAGTAAGTACGCCCGATACGCTAGCATTTGGTGCGATTGGTCCACCTGCCATAACTGCAGTTGGCAAAAGATCTTTGACTTCACGAGAGGCGGTTGCTACAAGGTTAAACTGTAGTCCAGGCGAAAACTGAATTGTATCTGTAGATGTATTAGTAATAGTAATACCTACTTGTAGTTTGTCGGTCTTAGATACGCTAGTTACCTGTACTTTATACCCTTTATTGTTTGCTGTTTGCGCACCTAATACTGCATTTACTGTCGTAGAAGCAACCGCGATAGGTTCTGATGTAGTTACAGCGGCGTCTGTCGCAAGTTCTTTATTAACTTTGTTGGTCGTATAGCTACTGACACCCATAACAAGACTTGCTGTTACTGCTACCAACAATGTAAGAGCCAATGGCTTTTTTAGTCTAGATTCGGTAGTATTCATGAATTATCCTTTATATATTACTTATTATAAAAGATTTTGTATTTTTATCAAGTGGTAAGTACAAAAGTTTGTACTGCTGGCTATTGTCAGGTACTAAAAAGCCAAGCCTGCCACTAATGACTTCGCCTACCTGTATTGGCCCACCGACACCTGGTGCACACGTTAATACTCCCGCGATATCATACAAATTATCGCCCTTGTCACTCAGCTTAATCTCTTCTAGTGGAATAAAGAGCTTTTCGGAACCCGAGATATTTCTTACCTCAATATCTATACAGACTGCTTTTGTTCCTTTGTCTACTTCATAAACTTTTGGAATAGAGGCTGCTGTTGTTAACTTGCCAGTACGCAGTTCTAGTACACCATTACTTGTTAGTGTCGACGCAGATCCCAATACAGAGGACGATTCTTCGCCTTTTTCTTGTCCTATACTAATGAGTCGTTTGCTGTATAGGCCCAGCAACCCGATAAACAGCGTTATTGCTACAAGCACAAGCCCACTGGCTACTACTAATCGACGCCGCTTATGTATACTATTGGTTTTTTGATTTGTAGCCATAGATACCCCTGTTAATTACTGATAGTTAGCATAGTAAAAACTAGCTAGCCAAGTGTCAAAATTGCTACCGCCAATTTTAGCAGAACTACCACTACTGTGGTCGCCGTTATATCCGCGTAGTGTGCCAATAGAAATCACCTTACCACACGTCCTCGTAGATGAAGCAGCGTTTTTTCCTGCCGATGATACATGCGAACTGTTAAACGATGATGTAATAACATATACCTTATTAAAGCCAGTCCCCGTGACGCCCATCCAGCAGTTGCCATTTGTTGCGTGCTGTGCAATATCCGAAGCACTACATGTACCACCAGCGCCACAACTAACTACAGGTGCAGTAACACTGATAGTTACCGTTTTAGTACCGCTAGTACCTGCGGCATTAGTACAAGTAAGTGTATACGATGTCGATCCTGTTAATGTAACCGCTTGACTGCCACTGGTTGCTTTTGTGCCTGCAAATGAGCCACCTGTTGCTGTACAAGTTACAGGAGCTGTGGCTGTACTATTGATAGTCCACGACAAAGTAGCTGATCCACCCGACGAAACACTTGTTGGCGAACCAGCAAATGTTAGTGTTGGTGCTACTTTTGCTGCAGCCGCAGCGCCCGTTGCAGGTGTAGTTGGTGTCTTTGCAGGTGTTGTAGATGTTGATGGCGCAGTAGACGCGCCAGTCACTTGCTCTGCTGCTGCGGTTTCTGCCGCCTGTTGTTGTGGTGTTTTATCCTGACTTATTGCTTGTGTGCCATCACTTACTGCAGGTGTACCGTTTGATTCTAGGGATGTGTTTGACTTGTTATTACTAAATTTAACAAGAACACTTTTTGGCAACAGTAAACCCGCAAATAAAATAAGAGTCAGTATGCCGAGAGAAGAAATCATGGCAATAGCGACGCCTGTCTTTAGAGTTATAATTGGACCACCGTTGTGGCTAAAATGGCCCTTTAAGATGTTTCTTGATATTTTTGGCATACTAGATTATTCCTTTGTATTTCATGACATCGCAAATTCTTCACTATGGATTTTTCGGTTTGGTACACCAAGCTCACGCAATTGCGCACGAAGTGCTTTCATCATTGGTGGCGGTCCACATATAAATATTTCTTTACCATCAAGCCCACCACACATGTCTTTAATCTTTGCGGCTGTCAAAAAACCGTCTTGTTCTTTTGCTATATACGGAAAATACCTGAACGTATCAAACTTTTGCGGTAGATATTCAGCAACGGCACGTTGATCTAATAGTTCGGTCCGTGTAACTACGCTGTAAACCAAATCGACAGACGGACTTTTAGACGTGTAGCTCCGAGCCATACTAAGAAAAGGCGTAATACCAATACCTCCGCCAATCCAAATTTGAGGCGCGCTCCCAAAACGAGTGTAGGTAAATTTACCAAATGCACCCTCGATTTCGGCAATGGC
>Ga0075163_10009717_pt1 | contig 12612 bp, 12 predicted proteins | sample JI1023141ADNA_FD_71478 | JGI IMG/M metagenome (GOLD analysis project Ga0075163, IMG submission 71478) | Wastewater effluent complex algal communities from Wisconsin, to seasonally profile nutrient transformation and Carbon sequestration -... | ecosystem: Engineered > WWTP > Effluent > Algae...
GTCTGCAGCTCCGCCCAACTGGCGAACCACTGCTTGGCGAAATCGCGGCGGCGCAATTTGGCTTCCGCGGTGGCTTGGTCGACCCGCGCAGAGGCCGCATCCCGACGCACGCGGCGCTTGCCGCTCAGATCGAGCGTGAGGTTGAGGCCAGCGGTTGTGGTGCGATCCGGGCCTTCATCGTCGCCGGCCAACTCAACTTCGGGGTTGTAGAGCGGCTGCCCAGCCGCATCGAACCGGGCACGCGCCGCGGCCAATTGCGCTTCGGTGGCGCGATAACTCGGATGGTGTTGCCAGGCGGCCTGCAGCGCCTCGCGAAGTGCGGCAGGGGCCTGTGTATCGGGAGCTTGGGCGGCAACGGCCAGGCCCGACAGCAAGCTTGCTGCCAGGACCAGGACGGCCAGCCGCGCGACGCGACGTCGTCGCGGCGAACGAACAAGGTGCATTGGAGGATCCTCTGAGTCGACAGTGTCCTCGGGCGCTCCGCGCCCAAGGGGCACAACACGTCACTCAGGCGATCGGTGGCCGCAGTTCCTGTGGGAGCGCCGCACTGGGCGGCAGGCCGGACGTACGCACGGCCAGTTCCTGCGGCAATGTCGTGAACACGACATTCGATTCGAGCGCTGCCGTGGTCGCATGGTGACAACTGCAACTGCAGGCACTGGCATGCCCCAGCTTGGTCTTCGTCAGATCGGTGTCGCCGCCATCCGTCGAGGGTGCCTTCATCACGGCGGTGTGGCTGCCATCGGTGCCAAGACCCAGATCGGCGAACTCATGCTTGGCGCACGCGGCCGCTACGCCGATCTTCATGGCGAACACCAGCAACACGAGCACGGCCAGCCGCGCGGAGGTGCGCAGGCGGGCGAGCAAGGTGCGGGGTGCGGCTGGACTCATCCAGACATTATATATGCCGACCTGGGCGTTATGAAATTTCATTTAGTGCCGATGCCGGTGATGGGCATCGGGAAAATGCGGGTGGGTGTGGATCAATGGCTCGTGTCGGTGTGGATGGCTGTGCTTCGTTCCAGGCGCGACCGGATCGTCGTGCTCATGCTGATGATGTTCGCCATGGAAGTGCTCGTGATCGTGCTCCATCGCCTCATGCATGTGCTCGTGACTGTGCCGCTCCGTGAGGTGCAGCCATATGCCCACGATCATGAGGCTGCCGGCGACAAGGAGCCGCTCACTGATTGGCTCTTGCAACAATGGAATTGCCAGCACCGCGCCAAAAAAGGGGGCTACCGAGAAATAGGCCCCGGTGCGCGCCGTTCCCAGATGCCGCAATCCCACCACAAATAGCGACAGGCTCACGCCATAGGCCAGCAAGCCGATCAGCATGCCCGCAATAAGGATAGGCATAGGCGGCAGCACGGCGCCCAGGGAGAACGCCAACAGCAGATTGATGCTGCCAGCCGCCAACCCCTTGATCGATGCAATCCAACTCGCATCAGACAGGGAAACCTTGCGGGTGAAGTTGTTGTCGACACCCCACGCGAAGCACGCGCCAAGGACAGCCAGCGCCGGCCACAGGCCCGCAAGCGTTGCGTCCTTCGGCCAACTCAGAACAACCGCGCCGGCCACGATGGCCAGCATCCCGAACGCAATGCGTCGGTCAAAGTTCTCGCGAAATGCAAACCACGCCAGCAACGCGGTGAATACGCCTTCCGCGTTCAACAGCAAGGACGCACCCGATGCTGGCATCCCGGTAAGGCCGAACATCAACAGAACCGGCCCTACCACACCGCCGGCAAAGATCGCCGCGGCCAACCATGGCCACTCGCCGCGGGGAAGTTGCACTGCGGGGCTGCGACGTAGCCACCGATAAATGGTGAGGCCGATACCGGAGCCAAGATATAGCAAAGCCGCCAACAACCATGGGTTGATAGTCGTAAGCAGCAGCTTGGCGAAGGGAGTTCCTGCACTGAACAACAGCGCTGCACTCAGTGCGGCGGGTACTCCGGGTCGGCGCAAACCTTCGAACCATTTCACCTTGTTGAGCCTAATGGACTAAGGTGTTTGCCATGGTGAATCAACGTCGCGAGGTGCATGAAGATTCCTTCTGTTCCACCATGACCATTGCATCGCGTCGATTCCAATCTATCCATGCACCTGACAGCACCGTTACCGCAGTGCGCAGGAATAACACAGCGACCAATGAACCGATCACGAGATCGGGCCACGGGCTATTGAACCAAGCCACCAGTCCGGCCGCCGCGATAACGCCGACGTTATTGACCAGGTCGTTGCGCGAACACAGCCAGACCGAACGCATGTTCATGTCATCGCTGCGAAAGCGTGTCAGCAATCCGAAGCAGATCAGGTTACCAACGAGGGCAATGCCAGCAGCGACGGCCATGATCGGCGCGACGGGCGCGGCACCCAACCAGGCCCGGCGAGCGACTTCGACCAGCACGGCCACGCCGAACAGTGCCTGGATTCCGCCTTTGAGAAACACTGCCTTGGTCCGTTGCCGCAGCGTCCCGCCGATCACCAACAAGCTCAGGATGTAGACCAACGCATCGCCCAGACTGTCGAGAGAATCGGCCTGCAACGCACTGGAGTCTGCCCACAAGCCGGCACTGAACTCACCGACGAACAGCAGTACGTTGATCGCCAGCACGACCCACAGAACCCGGCGGCGAGCGTGATCGGTGTTCTTGCTCAACGTGGCAGCGGTGTCATGGCACCCACAATCGCTCATCGGAAGGGCCTCACTTGGTGACACGTGCCATGGCCCGCGAGGAACGGGCGTTGAGATAGAAGCCACCGATCGCGATCACGGCGACCGCCAACTGGGCCAACAGCGATTGCCACGATGGATAGACACCGAGCCAGTCGATCCGAGGTACAGCGACCAATGCCTGTCCGATCCAGCCAGCTTCCTGCAACGCGGCGATGCCCTTGCCCACCAGCACGACTGCGAGCACGGCGATGATGATCGAACTGATGGAGAAGAACTGGCTAATAGGCAAGCGCTTGCTTACTCGCAGCATCCAGTACGCGATCGCCGCCAACGCCGCGCTGCCGGCCACCAGCCCGGCAACGATCGCGCTGCCGTTGTGTTCGCTCCACATCGCGATGAAGAACAGGATCGTCTCGAAGACTTCGCGATAGACCGCGATGAAGGCGAGCGAGAACAGGAAGATCGCCGAACGTCGTGTCAGCGCGGCCGACATCTTGGCGTGCAGGTACTGCTGCCAACGGCCGGCCAAACTCTTTTGGTGCATCCACATGCCGACACTGAGCAGCACCACGGCGGCGAATAGCGCCGACAGGCCTTCGGTGACCTCGCGATTCGCACCGCTGACGCCGACGAGATATGTCGCAATGACCCAGGTCACCCCGCCTGCGAGCAAGGCGCCGATCCAACCGGCGTGTACGTAGGGCAGCACCTCGCGTCGCTCGGCCTTGCGAAGGAAAGCGATCATGCCGATCACGATCAGCAACGCCTCGAGGCCTTCGCGGAGCAGGATGGTGAAACTGCCAAGGAACGCCGTAGTGCTGTTGGTGTGACTATCCCGCAGTACGCCGGTTGCGCGATCGAATAGCGTGCTTATCTGGTCGGCCTGTGCCGTTACCCCGGTCGTTGGCGTATTCCGCCCGAGCTGGGTGCGGTACTCGCTCATGGCGGTTTCAATTTCACGCATCAATGCGCCATCGCGGGCCGCCAGCGTCGGCTCGATCGGTTCGACGCCATCTAGATAGGCCGAGAGGGCCAAGGCCTTGGCCTGCGTGGCGTCGCCCGCTGTAAAGGCCTTCACACTGCCCGCCAGGCGCTGACGCGCCAGCGCGAACGGGTCACCCCCCACGTCCGCGACGTGGGTCATGACGGCCTGCGGCTGCGAGCGCAGGTACGCGATGATCACCTGAGCCTGCTGCGTCTCGCCGAGTGAGGTGGCGAGGTCGGCTTCGCTGGTCTGCGTCAGAGATTCGAGGGTTGGGATCTGCCGATGCAGCGCCCCGTTGTCGCGCCACAGGGCCTCGCCTTTCACTCGCGCCTCTTCCGGATACGCCAGGCCACCGACATAGAACGCCAGTGCCCAACGGTCGGCATCCGACAGCTGCGTGAAGCCCGTCATGGCCGTGCCCTGGATGCCCTGCGAGATCGCCTGATACAGCGCCAGCGGGCTGCGGCGTGCCGCGCGATCGGCATCGGTGAAATTGATCGGGGGCGGGTTCAGGCTGGCCGCTATGGATCCGTCGCCCCGCCCCGAAGCGCCGTGGCAGCCCGCGCACTGCTGTGCGTACAGCGGCGCGGCCCGGGCTGGCTCTGGCGGCATGGCCGGCACAGCAGCGATGGGATATTTCGCCAGCAGCGCGTCGGCCAGCCGATGAGCCAAGGTGGCCACGTCTCGTGCCTCAGCCTTGGCCTCGACGGCTGCGATGAGACGGTCAGCCTGCGCCAGCAAGGCCGCCTGGGCCGGCGTCGCGGGCAGCGCCGCCAGCTGAGTCCGCACCGTGCCTGCAAACTCGCGCATCTCGGCGAATTCAGCCGGTGCCACCACTCGTCCGCCCTGCACCGCCCCGGCGTAGTCCACGGCGATGTAGTCCAGCAACTGCCAAGTCTGGCGCGGGTTGGCGGTCTCGGCGGCGTGAACCGTCGCCAGCACGATGGGCCAGGCCAAACAGAGGAGCAAACCGAATCGGGCTACGAATCGCACAGCGGCGGCATCCATGGGGAGGGTGCCAGGCTGGCACCGCACAGGAGCCCAGCGTAAAGTCCGTAGCCACTACAGGGTCAAGGGCAATGCGAATGAAAATCAGTGAGGCGGCAACCGCCAGTGGCTGTCACCTGGAAACCATCCGCTACTACGAACGCTCAGGGTTGATGCCCGCCCCGGCCCGCACCGCCAGCGGCTACCGGGAATACAGCCCCACCGAGGTTGCCCGGCTGCGCTTCATCAGTCGAGGGCGGGGACTCGGATTTAGCCTGGAAGAGATCCGCAGCCTGCTCAGCCTCGACGGCGACCCGACGATGTCCTGCTGCGACGTCGATGTCATCGCGCGCCAGCATCTGGCCGACATTCGCGATCGCATCCAGAAACTGGGCAACATGGCCGCCGAACTTAAGCGAGTCATCTCCCAGTGCGCCGGCGGTGAACGCGATCGCTGCGCGATTTTGGGCGCTTTGCGACAGCCTCATGAGCGGGGCGAAACAGGCACCACTTGAAGGCGATTTCATTCTTCCGCTGGCGGGAATTACTGTTCTTCCAACAGTGCTTTCATCTGCTCGACTTCGGCGCGCTGGGAAGCAACGATGTCATGGCAGAGCTGTTTTAACTCCGGGTTTTTCAAGTGGTTCCTTTCGCACATCAAGATCGCCCCGGCGTGATGCGGAATCATCGAACGAATGAACTGCCGGTCCCCCACTCCCCATTGGTTACGGATACCAAACCAGCACGCCAGCATGAATGCCGCGGCGGCGACGCCGAAGATCAGGTTCAGACGACGATCCGGGTACATACCCGCCATGAGCAGTAATTCGATGATCAGCATCGGAGCCGCCATCAGGCCCGCCATGTAGAACTGGTTGACGCTGCCGTAGACGTTGGTGAAACGATCCACCATGGCGTACATCAATGCATACATGACCAGAAACGAAATCACCATCATTACCGCCAGGCGCCCGTAGTGATTCATGCCCGCGTGCCTGCCCCTTCCAGCATGCGCTTCATGTTTGGCGTGTTCCACAGATCACCTCCTTGGCACTCATGCAGAAGACTGATCGCCGCATCGTGGCGGCAGTGTGATCTGCCGCCACGTGTCAGCATCCAGTTACATGCTTTCCATCATCGCGAACTCGGCCCGATCCAGGCGACCATCCCGATTGGCATCGGACATTCCGAACATCGCGACCTTCGGATGCTTGGCGGCCTCGGCCTTGGACACAAACCCATCTTTGTCGGTGTCGTAGGCGGCAAACGTATCCTGCTTCGTCGGTGCGGCCGGTTGTGCGTGCGCCGCATGCATGCTGTGATCGGTCTCCGCAGTGGATTGTTGCGGACCCGCCCAGGCAGCGCCTGATACAAGTGCGGAGATAAGGAACAGGGAAACGTATTTCATGACATGACTCCGTCGTGGGGAAGGAACATCTAGTGACAGGAAGCGCCGCGCTTTGGTTCCGGGTGCGACAAAGCCGTCTCAGATTCGGTGGGGGAAGCACGTCCGAGGCGCAGCGCATTGGTGACAACCGATACGGAGCTCAGGCTCATGGCCAGCGCCGCGATCATCGGGCTGAGCAGGAGGCCGAAGACCGGATACAAGACACCGGCAGCGATCGGCACGCCGATGGCGTTGTAGAGGAAGGCGAACGCGAGGTTCTGTTTCATGTTGGCGACGGTCGCTTCCGAAATTTCCCGCGCTTCCAGGATCCGACGCAGATCGCCCTTGACCAAGGTGACCTGTGCGCTGGACATCGCCACATCGGTGCCGGTGCCCATGGCGATGCCGACATCCGCGGCCGCGAGGGCCGGTGCGTCGTTCACGCCATCGCCGGCCATGGCGACACGTCGCCCTTGCGCCTTGAGTTGCTGCACTAGGGCGGCCTTGTCCTGCGGACGCACTTCGCCGCGCACATCCTCGATCCCGAGCATGCGACCCACTGCCTCCGCAGTCGATTGCGCATCGCCCGAGGCCATGACCAGGTGCAGGCCTGCCTCCCGCAATTCGTTCAAGGCAGGCAAGGTCGTGGCCTTGATCGGATCGGCCACGGACACCGCGCCCGCCAACTGACCATCCACCGCCAGGAACATGACACTGGCACCCTCGCCTCGCGCCCTCTCGGCACGGGCGAACAGCGGCGCCACATCGGCGCCCACCTCGGCCATGAGCGCCTTGTTGCCGAGGGCAATGGCTTGCCCGGCGATCCGACCACGCACGCCCTTGCCGGTGACCGAGTCGAAGTCCTGTGTTGCGGACAGCGGCAAGTTCCGGCGCTTTGCTTCAGCCAGAATCGCTTCCGCCAGCGGGTGTTCGCTGCCCTGCTCCAGGCTCGCCGCCAAGGCCAGCACGGTGTCGTCCTCAAACCCATCGACGGCCATGACCGCGCGGAACGCCGGGCGTCCTTCGGTCAGGGTGCCGGTCTTGTCGACGATCAGGGTGTCGATCTTGCGCAGTTGCTCGATGGCCTCGGCATCGCGGAACAGGACGCCAGCCCGCGCCGCACGCCCGGTGGCGACCATGATCGACATCGGTGTGGCCAGTCCCAGCGCACACGGACAGGCAATGATCAGCACCGACACCGCATTGAGGACGGCGTACGTCCACGACGGCTCCGGCCCGAACAGGCCCCAGCCGAAGAAGGTCAGCACGGCAACAGTCAGTACCGCCAGCACGAACCAGAAGGCGACCTTGTCCGCCATGCGTTGCATCGGCGCACGCGAACGCTGCGCCTGGGCCACGAGTTGCACGATCTGCGACAGCACTGTTTCCGAACCAATCTTGTCGGTGCGGATGACGATGCTGCCAGTGCCGTTCAACGTGGCACCGATCACGCGGCTGCCGAAGTTTTTTTCGACGGGAATCGATTCGCCGGTCAGCATCGACTCGTCGATGCTGGAGCGCCCCTCAAGGACTTCGCCATCCACCGGTACCTTCTCGCCCGGCCGCACGCGCAGGCGATCCCCGACGTGGACGTGATCGAGCGGGATGTCTTCTTCGCTGCCATCGTCGTTGATGCGACGGGCCGTCTTCGGCGCCAGGCCGAGCAGCGCCTTGATCGCCGCCGATGTCTGCGAGCGGGCGCGCAGCTCCAACAACTGCCCCAACAGGGTCAACGACACGATGACTGCGGCCGCCTCGAAATAGACGCTGACCCGACCGTGCTCACGGAACGACGCCGGGAACAGATCCGGCGCGATCGTGGCGACCACGCTGTAGCCGAATGCCGCGGCGACACCGATGCCGATCAGCGTCCACATGTTGGGGCTGCGGTTGCGGATCGACTGTACGCAGCGCACGAAAAATGGCCAGCCGGCCCACAGCACCACCGGGGCGCTCAGGGCCAGTTCGATCCAGGTCCGGGTCGCGGTAGCGAGGAACGTGAAGCGGTGTCCGAACATCGCCAGCGCGAGCACGATGAGCGTCAACGGCAGCGTCCACCAGAAGCGGTGCGAGAAATCGCGCAACTCGGGATTGTCGTCGTCCTCCAGGCTCGGCATCTCGGGCTCGAGCGCCATGCCGCAGATCGGACATGTGCCCGGGCCTTCCTGCCGGATCTGGGGATGCATCGGGCAGGTGTAGATCGTGCCGGCCGGTGCCAGTGTGGTCGGTGCGACTGCTTTTGGCGACAGGTATTTCGCTGGATCGGCGATGAATTTTCCGCGGCAGCCCGCGGAGCAGAAGTGATAGTCCATGCCTTGATGCTGTGCATGGTGTGGTGTGGTCGCGGGATCGACCGTCATCCCGCAAACCGGATCGGTCACCGTGGCTGCAGGCGTCACGTTCGACGCACAGCAGCTGTGCGCGACCGTCGCCTCGGGATCATTGTGGGCATGCGAATGGGTGTTCATTGGTCACCCTCCGCCAGCGCATTGAGAATCGGGCATTGCTCCAGGGTTCCATGTCCCGGACAGGACGCCACCAGGGCCTTCAGGCCATCACGAATGCGGGTGAGTTCAGTGAGCTTGTCCTCCACATCAGCCAGCTTCTCGATCGCCGCGGCCTTCATGCCTGCCATATCGTCCTCGCGATGGCTCGACAAGGTCAGCAGCTCGCGGATCTCGATCAAGGTGAAACCCAGCGCCTTGGCGCGACGCACGAAACGCAGACGTGCGACATCGCCCGTCTCATATTGACGATAGCCGGACATGAGGCGCTGCGGCGCAGGCAACAGGCCTTGCCGTTCGTAGTAGCGCACGGTATCGATGTTGACGTTGGCTTGTTTGGCCAAGGCTCCGATTTTCATGGCTCTTATCCGTAGCCGCCCGAGGGCGTTGAGAGCAGTCTGCAGTCTTGACCATAGTCCAGAGTCAAGCCCCTATTGCGATGCATCGATCCACGCTCGCCGCCTCGCTAATGCTGTGCAAACACGCTGGTCGTGCCATCGCGCTGCACCAGTTCCACGGTATATGGCTGCGTGCTGCCGTCTGGCATTTCCATGCCCGGCGAGCCCATCGGCATGCCAGGCAGTACCAGGCCCTTGGCATCCGGCTTGAGTGCCAGCAACCGCTTGACGTCTGCGGCGGGCACGTGGCCCTCGACGAAATAGCCGCCGACTTCCGCGGTGTGGCACGAGCCCTTGCCGGCCGGTATGCCGACGCGCGTCTTGACCGGATCCAGGTTGTCGAGGTCATGGACTTCAACGGTGAACCCGGCCTTGCGCATGTGCTCGACCCACGCCTTGCAGCAGCCGCAGCTGGCGTTCTTATTCACCACCATCAATGGAAGTGCGTGACCGGTCGATGGGCGCGTAGGCATCTGCATGGTGCCAACTGCCGCCCTGTCAGCAGCTGCATCCGATGGTTGCGGCGAGCGAGCGCACGCAGCCCCGAGGGTGGACACGGCCAGGATCAGGATTGAACCCATGATTGTGTTGCGCATGTCCGCCTCCTTCACTTGGTCATTTTTTCCGAAGCCCACTCCACCTGGGTAATCAGCCAGCCGCCCGCCGTTTTCTTCAGGGTCAGCATCTCGGTGCTGAGCACCGCAATCGCCTTGCCTTCATGCGTCGAGCGGATCTCGCTGCGGCTGCCGACCATTGCGGTGGCGCCCATCGGCATCGAGCCCATCGACAGCGGCTTGATGCTGGCTGACTTGAGGAAAGCAATGTCTTCGCCCAAATGACCCGACGCATAGACATCCCGCGACTGGGTTTCGCCGCCTTCGCGAATCGAGACCTCAGGCGCAAGCAGCGCCAGCACCGCCTGGCGGTCGCCCTTTTTCAGGGCGGCATGGAAGGCATCGGCCACCGCTTCCGCGCCCGGCTCCGCCCTCGCGGCCAGACCTTCCATCGAAGGCGCCGACGTGGCCTTGTCTGCCTTACCTTCGTCGGCATGGTGATCTGCGGACGTGCCGGCAGCATGCGAATGCGGCTGTGACTCGTCATTGGGCACGGACTTGTCCATCCCGGGCATGTCGCCACTCGCATGACCCTCTTCCGTGCCCGCATGCATGTGATCTTCATCTTCTTCTGGCGGCTTGCCACCCAACGCCTGGTACTGCGCTGCGGTCATGCCCGGCATCTTGCGGATGAAAGCGGTCATGTTCCACATCTGCTCGTCGGTGTGGGTTTTGCCCCATGCCGGCATCGCACTCATCTTGATGCCGTGCTTGATGATCCAGAACGTGCGCTTGTCATTCCTCGACCCCAGTTGCGACAGGTTCGGTGGGATCGGATACAAGCCCGGTCGGATTTCCGAATCGGTGATGCCGGGTGCGAGGTGGCAACCGGTGCACATCGCGCTGTAGTTCACCGCGCCCACGGCGATGCGCCTGGGGTCATCGAGGTTGGGCACCTGCACATCGGCCATGCGCGCAGCGATGGATCGCTCGCGCAGGTTCTCGATCGCCATGCGTGTGGGCATCCAGTGCGGGTCATCGGCGCCGATGTTGTACAGGCCGGACCAGATGAACACACCGGCGCCGACGGCGAGTACGCCCAGGACGATGCTGGTAGTGAGGATGTGGCGGGTATGGGATTTCATGAAATGTCCTTGTCGGGTCGCTCAGGGAAAGCAGAAAGGTCAGAACCAGATGCGCAGGCCCGCCACGATGCGGGTGTCGTCAATGCCTTCGTTATCGGCGCGGCGCAGGTCCGCCGTGCCACCAAACGCACGTTCGCGAACCACGCCGATATACGGGGCGAATTGGCGGGTGAATTCGTAGCGCAGGCGCAGGCCGGCCTCGACTGTGCTTAATCCCGAGCCGATGCCGCGGCGCGGATCGTCCTTGCCGTAGAGATTGACCTCGAACAGCGGTTGCAGGATCAGGCGATTGGTCAGCAGCGTTTCGTATTCGACCTCGAACCGCGCCGCGGTCTGTCCCGACTGACCGAGATAGGCGGTGGCCTCTACCTCGAATTTGTACGGCGCCATGCCCATCACACCGATCGCAGCAAAATCCTGCGAGCCTCCCTGCTTGAAGTCATGGCGCACGCCGGCGACCACGTCCCACCAGGTGGCGACGCTGCGCCCGTACAACACCTCCAGGTCCGCGCTTTCAGTGCGGCCGTCGATACGTTCGCCCTCGCTGCGCAGCCAGAGTCGATTGAGGTCGGTGCCGATCCAGGATTGGCCTTCCCATTCCACCCCGATACCCTGATCGGCGTTCCAGGTCTCGAGTCGATCGATCAGGGTGTAACTCTGGATGCTGTTGTCATGGGCGGTATGTCCACCCGAAGGCGGCACGGCGGCAGCGCGATCGGCATCGGTCAATGGCGGAATCGGTGTGATCGGCTCTGTCGGTGCCATCGACATGCCCGGCATGGACGAGTGATCCATCGGCATCGCCATCGTCGAATGATCCATCGGTTGTTGTTCCTGAACATCCGTCCCCGGCATCTCCATGCCTTCCATCGGCGGCATGGCTTGATCCGAGGTGGCGGGCATCGGCATGTCGTGATCCATCGCGGCGTGATCCATGGCCGGCGCAGCCGATGGCTTTGGCGCCACGCTTTGATGCGTCGAATGCGTGCTGCCACTCGCTGGCTTTGGCTTCTTTGCCGGTTTCTTCTTGGCCGGCTTGGCCGCAGGCTTGGGCTTGGTCGGTGGCATCGGCATGTTCATCGGCATGAACATCTGCATCTTGGAGTGGTCCATCTCCTGCGCAGAAGCAGGTTGCGACGGGCTCGCCAAGGCGATCGCGGCGCCAAGCAGTCCGACACGAAGCAAGGTGCTGGAGGCCATGGCGTTCATTCCTCCACCTTCACTTGCCGCATCATTCCGGCTTCCATGTGGTAGAGCATGTGGCAGTGATAAGCCCAGCTTCCGAGCGCATCGGCACGCACGCGGTACGTGCGACGGCCACCCGGCGGGATGTCGATGGTGTGCTTGCGCACGTGGAAATTGCCGTGCTCATCCTCCAGGTCGCTCCACATCCCGTGTAGATGGATCGGATGGGTCATCATCGTGTCGTTGACCAGCACGATGCGCAGGCGTTCGCCATAGTTCATGCGCACCGGCTCGGCCTCGGAGAACTTGATGCCGTTGAAGCCCCAGGCGAATTTCTCCATGTTGCCGGTCAGGTGCAGTTCGACCTCGCGCCCGGGATCGCGTCCATCCGGATCGTCGAACGCGCTCTTGAGCATCGCGTAGCTCAGCACCGTGCGGCCGTTATCGCGCAGGCCGATGCCAGGATCGTTGAGCTTGGCGACCGGCGCCATGGTCTGCATGTCCACCAGCGGATTGCCGGTTTCACTGGCCGGGTGTTTCAACATCCCGCCGCCCATGTCCATGCCCGGCATCGACGGCATGGCCTGATCGCCATGCGTCATCCCCGACATATCCATTCCGCTCATGTCCATGCCTGGTATGGATGACATGTCGTGTTTGCTGTTGCTGCCACTCATGTCCATTCCGGACATGCCGGCATGATCCATGCCACCCATGCCCATGTCGGCCATGGTCAGGATCGGGCGTGGATCCACAGGGGGAATCGGCGCACGCAGCCCTTCGCGAA
>Ga0075163_10009718_pt1 | contig 12610 bp, 12 predicted proteins | sample JI1023141ADNA_FD_71478 | JGI IMG/M metagenome (GOLD analysis project Ga0075163, IMG submission 71478) | Wastewater effluent complex algal communities from Wisconsin, to seasonally profile nutrient transformation and Carbon sequestration -... | ecosystem: Engineered > WWTP > Effluent > Algae...
TGAATCCCTGGAACCACAACACCTCGACAAAGTCGCCGCTGATGACCAGGTCCTCGTCGTGCAGGGCGGCCAGGAAGGCCTCCTTGCCGTCCTTGGCAGACAGGATCTCGAAGCCCCTGTCCGCGTCCCTGAAGGTCAGCGTGAACTTCGGCGTCGCGGTCAGGCCGGAGAAGGATTTCACCTTGCCGTGCTCGATGCGGATGTGGCGCCCGACCTTGTCGAGCGTCTGGATCTGAAACTCCAGACTCTTCCCGGCCACATAGCGTGCGCAGGCGGGCTTGGTGTTGATGGCCCTCTGCAGCAGTTTCGGCATCATCCAGAGCAGGAACTTGAACTTCAGCATGGTCATCACTCGCCGAGAAACTGAACCGCGTGCTTCAGGAAGCGCTCGGGGTACTGAAACTGCGCCGCATGGCCGGCGTCCGGGTAGACGAACAACTGCGCATTCGGAATGTTCTGCGCCATGGACCAGGAGTTGATGGTCGGGATCATCACGTCGTCAACGCCATTCAGGATGAACGTCGGTTGCTTGATTTCGCGAAGATGAGCGAACGGATCCTTGGGATCCAGTTTCGGCAAGTAGTACATGTTCGACTCCACCTGGGCCTGAATCACCTCGGGTGAACTCGGCGGGTCCTGATCCACCCGCTGGTGACGGCGTTTCCAGAACTCGCGCCCGGCCTGTTGCGCAGCTTCGGACCGGCCGAAGAACAGGAACAGGAAGTCGTCGACCGTGGGAACCGGCCGAGGCGCCCGTTCCAGCACGCCGGGGTCCGAATCAGGGTTGCCACCGCGCGGCCCAGTGCCCAGCAGCATCAGCTTGCGGACCAGGTCGGGGTGGCGTCGCGTCAGGTCCTGCGCCTGAAAACCGCCGAGCGAGAAGCCCAGCACGTCGACCTTGCGAAGACCCAGTGCACGGATCACCGCAGCCGCGTCGTCGGCCATGTGTTCGATGCGTGTGCGCGGCTTGCCGGAAGAGGACGCGACGCCGCGGCCGTTGTACAGGATCACCTCGCGCCCGGCCGCCAGGCCATCGGTCATGAGCGGGTCCCAGTGGTCCATGCCACCCCGGAAGTGCTGGAGGAAGAACAAGGGCGGCTGGCCGGTCGACGTGTTGCCCCAGCGACGGTATGCGAACCGGTCGCCCTCGATCTCGACGAAGCGGGTTGGGGCTGTGAGATGGGTATCGGTCATGAGGTGTTCCTTCTTCTGGGGGGCCTATCGCATCTGCACGACAACCTTGCCCTTGGCGCGCCCCTGCGCGAGGTAGTCCAGGGCTTCCTTGGCCTGCTCGAAGGGGAACACCCTGTCGATCACCGGCCGGATGCGCTGCGTAGCGAGGAGCTTGCCGATCTGTGCGAGCTGTTCGCCGTCGGCGCGGGCGAAGAGGAAGGAGTAGTCGACGTCCTGCTTCCTTGCCAGGCGCATGATCTTGCGGCTCATCAGCGCAAACACGACCGTCAGGACGAAGTTGGCCCGGCGAGCGCGCGCGAATGCGACGTCCAGCGGCCCGACCAGTGAGACGAGCTTGCCGCGCGCCTTCAGGATGCCGATGGACTTCTCGATCGAGTCACCCCGAACGGTGCCCAGAGCCGCGTCATAGTCGCTCAGCACCGTCTCGAACTCCTGCTTCTTGTAGTCGACCACCTCGTCGGCGCCCAGGCTGCGCACCAGGTCGACATTGCCGGTGCTGGTGGTCGTGCCCACCTTGGCGCCGAGCAACTTGGCCAACTGGATCGCGAAGGTACCGATGCCGCCGGAGCCTGCCGGAATGAACACCTTCTGCCCTGTGCGCAGACCGATGCGCTCCTTCAGCGCCTGCCACGAGGTCAGCCCGACCATCGGGATCGACGCGGCCTGCACGAAGTCCAGGTTGGCCGGCTTCAGCGCGGCGGCGCTCTCGGGCACGACCGCGAATTCAGCGATGGCGCCGGTGCCCAAGTCGAAGATGTTGGCGAAGACCGCGTCACCCGGCTTGAAGCGGGTCACCCGACTGCCGACCTCGGTCACGACACCGGCCAGGTCGCTGCCCATCGTGGCTGGAAGCTGGAACTTCAGGACAGCCTTGAAGAGCCCGGTCGGAATCATGTTGTCGACCGGGTTCACGCTCGCCGCGTGAACCTGCACCAGCATTTCATCGGCCTTCAGTGCTGGGCGCGGAATGTCTGAGAAACCGATCTCGGGCGACTTGCCATAGCGTTTGAAGGTGAGTGCTTTCATGGGGGCTCGCAGGGGTTCGGGGTGTGCGTTTCGCCGGGATTGGCGAATTCGAATGCGCCAATGATGATGATCATCATCTTAAAAGTCAAGGCTTTGATGATGAACGTCATCAATGTATAGTCCACACGACACGGATCGAGCAAACCCACACCAGGCAGGCATGAAAGTCACCAAGGCGCAGGCGGAAGCCAATCGAGCCCTCGTCGTCGAAACCGCGTCCCAGCTGTTTCGAGAGCGCGGGTTCGATGGGGTCGGTGTTGCCGATCTGATGGCGGCCGCGGGCTTCACCCATGGCGGCTTCTACAAGCAGTTCGGCTCGAAGGCCGACTTGATGGCCGAGGCCATGGCCTGTGGCATCGCGCAGACCGGGGCGCTGGCCGAAGGTGTGGACGCTTCTGAGTTCATCAGGCACTACCTCTCGCGCGAGCACCGGGACGGTCGGGCCACCGGATGCACGATGGCTGCGCTGAGTGGTGACGCTGCACGGCAGCCGAATTCGGTCCGGGTCGCCTTCGAGGATGGCGTGGAGAACCTCCTGGCCTCGCTGAGCGAGCACAGCCCTCCATCGGACCCGGCCGATGCGGCCCGGGCGCGGGCCAGGATCCTCGACGTGCTGTCGCACGCGGTGGGCGCCATCGTCCTGTCGCGGGCCTGCCCGGACGATTCCCCCCTCGCCGATGAAATCCTGGCGGTCTGCCGCGATGCCATCCTGAGTTCGCAGGTGCCGCCTGGAGCCGGGAAGGCAAAGACCCGCAAGCGCAAGTCAGGCTGAGGTCTATCGGGACAACGGTCGGGTCGTGGCCCCAGTTGGGCCCGCCGACGCCGTTACTGTCTTGGCGAACACCCGAAGGCCCGTCACCATGGTGAGCAAGGAGCACCGAATCGTCGGCGAGAGCGGAAACGTTGCAGTGCGCGAGTTTTGCGGTGCCTGCGGCACGCCGTTGTTTGCGCGCAGCCTGGCGAGGCCTGACTTCCTGGTGGTCAAGGCGGCGAGTCTCGATGACCCGAGCTGGTTCGCGCCGGAAGCGGATTTCACGGCGCGATGCAGACGCACCGTTACTTCTGCTTCTTCGAATGGTCTTCGATCGGCTTGGCGGCGTCCACCAAGGCCTTGTCAGGCTTGATGGCGGGCGAACCCGCGCCTTCCGCGTCATCGATGTTTTTCTCGATGTGGCGGAGAAACTCGTCGACTTCGTCGGTCGAGTGCTTGGAGGGTTCGATGTGCGATACCGGTGTGTTCATGATGTGTCCTGGTAGTGGAATGATCTGGGGGCGGATCCTGCGGAGCCGACCATCCGTCGTCGGCTGTACGCGAGAGGTTGCGCACTACTTGTCTGCAACGATCTTGATTCGGCTCTCGACCGAGTTGACACCCTTGACCGCTTGCGCAATCACAACAGCCCTGTCGATGGCCGCCTGACTGGCCGCGGTGGTGCCCTAGGCTGCCCGGCCTGGCAGCGGCAGCAGCACTGCACCTGCGACGAGAAGGCCAGCAATGGTTGATGTGTTCATGGTGTCGTCACCCCTTGACTCGAGACGTGCATATTCCGCCAGGGAACGCAGTCCGACCGTGCGGCAGCGCGCACACGCGTCGCAGGGATGGGTACGCCAGCGATGCGGCACAAGGCCCACCGAAAGACTCGAAATCGCGGGCCGCGCAGCGCACTTCGCTCCATGGGCCGACGGATTCCGCATCACGACAGGCCGGCCCCGAACGAGCGGCGGCATCAACCCGGCGCGGCCCCGTCGATCTGCGGCCAGAACGTAGATCTCCCGAATCCGAGTCGGTTCGAACCAGGACACTCGGTTCGTTCCAGGTGCAGAATCTGCCGCTTCAAGCCCCACGGTCACGGCGCCTGTCGCATGCACCCACCGAAAGCCACCGACTACAACATCGAGATCGCCGCCGACCTCCACAAGTGGCGGGCCTTCGTGGCCATCGGCGAGCTCGGCAGCCTGACGCGCGCTGCCCTGTTCCTCGACAGCAATCAGTCGCTGTTGAGCAGGCAATTGAACGCCCTGGAGCGCGAATGCGGTGCACGCCTGTTCAACCGGACCGGACGGGGCGTGGAGTTGTCCGAGGTCGGCGAGCGCCTGTTCCCCCGCGTCAAGGCCTTGCTGTCGGATGCAGAGCATCTCGAGAAGGAGATTCGCGGCGAAGCCCGCGACCCGGTCGGCCGCGTGACGCTGGGGTTCCTGCCGTCTATCGCGCAGCCCTTGGTCGGTCGACTGTTTGCGGAGATGCGCAGCCGCCACCCCGCGGTGAGGCTGAAGGTTCTCGAAGGGTCGAGCGGACAGGTGGAGGAGTGGCTCGCCGATACACGGGTCGACATCGCCATCCTCTATCGCTATGGGCCGACGCTGCCCGACACCGAGCAGTCGCTGGCGGTCGTGGACAGCTACCTGATCGGGCCACCTGGCGACCCGCGGACGGCTGCCGGCGAGGTGTCGTTCGCGGCACTTCATGAGTTGCCGTTCATCCTGCCGAGCGCACCGAACGGCCTGCGCACGGCGCTCGATGCAATGGCCAGGCAGCACCACATCACGCTCGCCCCTGCGGTCGAAGCGGATTCGCTGCCCTTGCAGAAATCACTGGTTGCAACCGAGCGGCTCTACACCGTGCTGCCCTTGCACGCGGTCTGGAGCGAGGTCACCGATGGACGCTTGCAGGCGTCCAGGGTCACTGCCCCACCACTGCAGCGCACGGTGGCCATGGCATTCTCCAAGTCCAAGGGGCCGGCGCGGGCCGTGTCTGCCGTGGCTTCGCAGATCGTCGAGATCGTCAACGAGATGGCGCGTGCCGGCATGTGGCGCCCGAGTTCACTGCCCTGACCGGAAAGGCATAGCTGGGTTACGCGTTGCGACGTAGACCGGCGCCACGCGGGTCGCTAAGCTCGGTCTCGAAACAGGAGATCCCGATGCCGCGCATCACGCTGCCAGAACCCGACGCCATGGACGCCGACCAGCGCCGGGTCTACGACAAGATCGTGTCCGGTCGCCGCGGCAGGATCCAGGGCCCGCTCCGGGCGGCCTTGCACAACGCCGACCTGGCGGACCGATGGCAGGCCCTGGGCGAACTGCTTCGATACAACACGACCTTGTCGCCGCGGCAGTCGGAGCTGGCCATCCTGGTGACGGGCCGCGCGTGCCATTCACCTTTCGAGTGGTATGCACACCGCCTGGAGGCCGAACGGATCGGACTCGAGCCCCAGGTCATCGAGGCGATCCTCGCCCAGTCGGTGCCACCGGGCCTGCCGGCCGACGAGGCGGTCGTCGTCCAGGTCGCCATCGAACTCAACCGCATCAATTCGGTCACTGATGGCACGTATGCCGATGCGCTGTCGCGCCTGGGCGAGCGCAGGCTGGTCGAGCTGACCGCGTTGGTGGGCTACTACACGATGGTGGCGATGACGCTCAATGCGCACGAGATCCCGCTGCCCGACGACGTGCGGCCCGCCTTTCCGCTGCCGCAACGGGAATTCGCGTGACGGACTGGCCAACGGGCTGGGACTGCCACGCCCATCTGTTCGGGCCCTACCACCGCTTTCCGCTGGCAGCGGATCGCAGCTATACGCCACCGGAGGCCACCGTGGCGCAATACCTTGCGCTGCTGTCTCGCCTGGGCCTGTCGAACGGTGTGCTGGTCCATCCGAGCGCCTATGGCGACGACTTCTCGCTGCTGTTCGATGCGCTGGCCGCGCACCCGCAACTGCGCGGCGTGCTGGTGCTTCGCCAGGACACGATGGCCTCGCTGACGGGACTGCGCGACAAGGGAATACGGGCCGCGCGCTTCAGCCACCGCAGTGGCGCCGGGGCCAACTTCGCGGGCAGCGCATCGTTCGATGACCTGATCGCCATGGCGCCCCGCCTGGCCGACGCGGGACTGCATGCCGAACTGTGGACAGACTGCAAGGCACTGCCAGGCATCGCCGCACGGCTGCGCCGCCTGCCGCTGCCGGTGGTGATCGATCACATGGGGGGCTTCGATGCCGATGCAGGCATCGATGAACCCGGATTTGCCTGCTTGCTGTCCCTGGTGTCGTCGGGTCATGCCTGGGTCAAGCTGTGTGCCTATCGCAACTTGCTGGGCGCTTCGGACTTCGAATCAGGCAGGCCATTCCACGACGCCTTGTTGCACGCGAATCCCCAGCGCATGCTGTGGGGCAGCGATTGGCCGCATTTGCGGGTCGCGCCGGTGCCCGACGCGGCGAACCTGCTCGACATGTGCAAGCGCTGGACGGCCAGCGACTCGATGGTCGCGCAGATCCTGGTGAGCAATCCCACGGCGCTGTATCTCTGAATCCGGTCCGGGCCGGCCCAGCCTTGGCCGTTTCGACGATGGACCGTGTCGCCCATGGTGCCGGCGCCGATGCCCACCACGGCCTTGTCGGTCGGCAGCCTCTTTGCGAACTGGGGTGGTTGATCAGCCATCGACTGGCGCCGTGCTGTGAAAGGAGGGGCGGGTCCGCGTCTCGGCGTACCACTCGGCCAGGCGCGGCGCGATGCCGCGCCAACCCAGGGAGTCGAAGCGGTAGTCCAGGTAGCCCAGTGCGCAACCGACGGCGACGTGGCCGATCGAGAGCGCGGTCTCGTTCAGGGCTTGCGCCTCGTCGTCGAGCTGCTTCAGCACCGCCCGGGTCTTCAACTCGAAGGCGTCGATCAGTGCCTTCAGCGGCACTTCGCGTTCGCGTTCGTTGCGCCAGAGGATCAGTGCATCGAGCAAGCCGTCTCCGAGCGCATGCCAGCGCAGCGCCTGCCACTTGTCGGCGCCCTGCCTGGGGAACAGCGAACCGCCACCCAGGTCATTGAGGTACTCGCAGATGACGACCGAATCGAAGAGCGTGAAGCCGTCATCCAGCACCAGGGTCGGGATCTTGGACAGCGGGTTGTCCTGCATCAGCCGCTCGTTCGGCTTGAGCATCGCCGCCACCGAGCGAATGAGCTCCATGCGGTCGGCCAGGCCGAGTTCCTGGGCGCAGATCATCACCTTGCGGACATAGGGGGACTTGGGGGACCAGTGCAGCTTCATGAGGGTGATGGCCATCAGATCGCTCCCGTGGCGCGCAGCGCGGCGATGTCGGCGGGGGCGTAGCCGAGTTCGGCCAGGATGTCGTCGCTGTGCTGGCCGAGCAGCGGAGGCGCGGCCTGCGTCTGCAGCGTCGCGTCCGCGAAGCGCATCGGGGTCGACACCTGGGGCACGTCGACACCGCACGGGTGGGGCACGTGCTTGAGCATGCCGCGCGCCTTGACCTGCGGGTCCTTGAACACGTCGGCCACCGTATTGATCGCCCCACATGGCACGCCGGCGGCATCGAGCGAGGCAATCAGCCGTTCACGCTCCCACTCGGCGAACACGTCGCGCAGCATCGCCGACAACTCGCCGATGTTGCGCACCCGCTGCGCATTGGTCGCGAAGCGTTCATCGCCGGCCCACTCGGCATGCCCGAAGACCTCGCACAGCTTGGCGAACTGGCCGTCGTTGCCGACCACGAGGATCACGTCGCCATCGGCGCAGGCGTAGACGTCCTGTGGCTGGATGTTCGGGTGCGCGTTGCCGTTGCGCTTGGGCACCTTGCCCGACACGAGGTAGTTCATGGCCTGGTTGGACAGCGTGGCGACCTGGACATCGAGCATCCCGATGTCGATGGCGTCGCCTTGGCCGGTTTCGTTGCGTCGCGCGAGCGCCGCCAGGACGGACACGGCGGTGTACATGCCCGTCATCAGGTCGACGATCGGAATGCCCACCTTTTGCGGTCCTCCACCGGGCCTGCCGTCCTTCTCGCCGGTCACGCTCATCAACCCCCCCATCGCCTGGATCAGGAAGTCGTAGGCCGGCTGGTCGCGGCGCGGACCGGTCTGCCCGAACCCGGTGACGGAGCAATAGATCAGGCGGGGATTGACCTTGCGCAGCGACGCCTCGTCCAGGCCGTAGCGCTCGAGCGTGCCCGCCTTGTAGTTCTCCAGCACGATGTCGGCCCTCGAGGCCAGTTCGCGCACGATCCGCTGGCCCTCCGGCTTGTCCAGGCTGACCGTGATCGAGCGTTTGCCGCGGTTGACGGCCAGGTAGTAGCCGGCTTCCTTGGTGTCCTTGCCGTCGGGCCCCTTGAGAAACGGAGGACCCCAGGATCGCGTGTCATCACCCACACCGGGGCGCTCGACCTTGATCACCTCCGCACCCAGGTCGGCGAGGATCTGGCCAGCCCAGGGCGCGGCCAGGATGCGGCTCAGGTCGAGGACCTTCACATGCGACAACGGGCCGGCGTTGGGGTTCATGGTGGCGACTTTCGGGGTGGATGCGTTGCCGGCAACTCTAGGCACGGGCGGCGCCTTTGCCTACCGTTGCACTGACAAGGCTGGCATGCGCCTTCGCGCATAGCCGGGGTCGTGTCTTGCAGCCACCGCATAGCTGAGTTGCCGCGACGACGCCTTGCTCGGCGAGCCCTGCGCGATCAGACTCATTTCCGATTCGTCACAAGGAGACAAGATGGCACAGACACTGAAACTCGCCGCCCTTTGCATCACGGCAGTGGCACTCTCGGCGGCTTGCCAGGCCGCACAAGCGCAGGCTTGGCCCACCAAGCCGATCCGTCTCGTCGTTCCGTACGCGGCCGGCGGCCCGGGCGACGTGATTGCGCGACTGGTGGCCAGGAAGACCGGAGAAGGTCTGCACCAGACCATCATCATCGACAACAAGGGCGGTGCCGGCGGCACGATCGGTGTCGATGCCGCACTCAAGTCGCTCCCGGACGGCTACACCTTCGCGTTGACCGCCCAGGGCCCGCTGGCGGGCATGCCGAACCTGATGAAGGTGCCGTACGCCCTCGCCGACGTGCAGTACCTGACGCTCGTCGCTCGTGGCCCGGCCGTCATCGTCGTCGGCAAGAAGATCGCCGCCAACAACCTGGCCGACTTCATCAAGCTCGCCAAGTCCACGCCCGGCAAGATCAACTACGGCTCGGCCGGGGCAGGCACGACGCCGCACATCGGCGCCGAACTGCTCAAGCAGGAGACCGGCATCGACATCACGCACGTACCGTACAAGGGTGCGGCCCCTGCCGTGACCGCTTTGATCGGTGGCGAAATCGAAATGGCCATGGTCGACCTCCTCAACGTCTTGCCGCACCTCGCGTCGGGAACGCTGAAGGTGCTGGCGGTTGCCAGCCCCAGCCGCGCGCCCCAGCTTCCCGACGTGCCCACCACGAAGGAGGCGGGCTATCCCGGTGTCGTCATGGACACGACCTACGGCGTCATTGCCGCGCCTGGCGTGCCGGCGGAGGTGCAGAAGAAGTTTCGCGAAGCCCTCGTCGCGGCCGTGCTATCGGCCGACGTGAAGGACCAGTTGCTCAAGCAAGGGGTCATCGCCGTCACATCGACGCCGCAGGAATACAAGGCCATGATGCAGGCCGAGTTCGACAAGTGGCACCGTGTCATCACCAAGGGCAAGATCACGATCGATTGAGTGGGCCGTCCAGGTGACGCTCGACCTTTCGGCCCCGCTGCGATAGGCCCTGATCACCGTCCAGCCGGTTCTCATGGGCATGCTGTGCTCCGCGGGCGCGGCACTGCGCCGCGCGTTCCTTGCGCCCGGCAGCGACCCGTCGACGTGGCTCGAGAGTTGGCACCCCGAGCTTCGCGACGCCTCCTTGACGCACGGTCTCCTTTTGGTATGCGGCCAAACGCATTTCAGCCTTGTCGTCCCGTGCCATAGCTCCTGAGTCCTGCGGTTTCTAGACTGAATCCGCCCAACCCACACCACCGGAGACGACTCCCATGACAAGGCACACAGGTCCATCGAAGAAGCATTGGCTCCCTCCCTTCCTGCTCAGCGCCATCGCGTCGGCATGCGGCGGCAGCGACAACGCGCAGTCTGCGCCCGCGCCGCCGACTGCGGTCGAGCTGGCCGCCTCATGTCCCGGGCTGTCGGCGGCCGCCGTGGTGGCGGCGCTGCCGGTGGCAAAGACGACCATTGCGACCGCCTCGCTGGTGGCCGCCACTGCCACGACGCCGGAACACTGCCAGATCGACGGCGAGATCAACCGGCGCACGGGAACCGACGGCCAGAGCTATGCGATCCGGTTCCGGCTGCGCATGCCCACCGCGACCTGGAACGGTCGCTTCTTCATGGGCGGGGGTGGAGGGACCAACGGCACGCTCGTGGACCCCACCGCGCGCCTGGCACAAGGCTATGCAACGATCGGCACGGACGGTGGCCACGACAATGCGACCAACACCGTGGCGGCCGCCGGCGGCTCGTCGGCCTTCGGGATGGACTACCAGGCACGCGTGGACTTCGGCTACAACGCCTACGACCAGGTCACGCAGGTCGGCAAGGCACTCGTCGAGAAGTTCTACCGCGGTGCGCCGAAGTATTCCTACTTCATGGGCTGTTCCGAGGGCGGGCGCGAGGCCATGCTGATGACGCAGCGGTTTCCGGCGTACTACGACGGAGTAGTCGCAGGCGACCCTGTTCTTCATATTCCGCTCGGTCCCCTCAACGGCCTGTACACGACCAAGCTCTTCGCCGGCCTGGCGCAGCGCAGCGGCCTGACCCTGGCCAATGGCGAGCCGGCCCTCGGCCAGTCCTATTCGGACCCCGACCTCCTGCTCTTTCGCAATGCCGTGCTCGGCGCCTGCGACGCGCTCGACGGGCTCGCGGACGGCATCGTCGACAACCAGCCCGCCTGCACCACGGCCCTCGTCAGCGCGAAGCTGGCCGTAGTGCAATGCGCGGGCGCCAAGACGGCCAGTTGCCTGTCCGCCGACCAGATCAACACCATGAAGACCGCCTACGTCGGTGTGGTCAATTCGCAAGGGACCTCCCTGTACTCGGATTGGCAGTGGGACGCCGGCATCGGTGGCCAGAACGGCGCGTCCTACAACCCGTCGTGGCGCTCGTGGTGGCTCGGCTCATTTGCCAGCGCGACCAACAACGCGACCAAGCTCAGCTTTGCGACGGCCGAGGCGGTGATCTACACCACGCCGCCGCAGGCCATTTCAACGGCGAACTCGCTGTCGTACTCGCTGAACTACAACTTCGACACCGAACCGATCAAGCTCTACCAGACCACGCCGGCGTTTCCGCAGTCGACCGCTGACCTGACTTTCACCGATGCCGTCGACCTGTCCCGGTTCAAGGCGCGCGGCGGCAAGATGATGATCTACCAGGGCGCAAGCGATTCCTCTGTTTCGATCAAGGACACGCTGCGCTGGTACGACGCGATGAATGCACAGATGGCATCGAAGGCGCAGGACTTCGCGCGGATGTATGTCGTGCCCGGCATGGCTCACTGCAGCGGCGGCCCCAGCACCGACAGCTTCGACATGCTGCCGCAGCTCGTCGAGTGGGTGGAAAAGGGCACGGCGCCGGACTCGGTGCTGGCCAAGGCCAGCAACCCCGGGTACTTCGGGGTGACCGCGAGGTCGCGGCCGCTGTGCCCCTACCCGAAGCAGACCCGCTACAAGGGAGCCGGCGACATCAACGATGCCGCCAACTTCACCTGTCAGTGACCCGTCATCCCAACCGCTCGCTGCAAGGTCCCCATGTCCACACACGCCTTCATCTGCGATGCCATTCGCACACCCTTCGGCCGCTACGGTGGTTCGCTGTCGTCGGTCCGTGCCGACGACCTCGGTGCCATCCCGCTGAGGGCCCTGATGGAGCGCAACGGCCAAGTCGACTGGGCCGCGGTCACCGACGTGATCTTCGGCTGTGCCAACCAGGCCGGCGAGGACAACCGGAACGTGGCACGCATGTCATCGCTGCTGGCGGGCCTTCCGGTGGAACTGCCGGGAACGACCCTCAACAGGCTGTGCGGATCCGGCATGGACGCGGTGGGAACCGCGGCGCGAGCGATCAAGTCCGGCGAGGCCCAGGTCATGATCGCCGGAGGCGTCGAGAGCATGAGCCGGGCCCCCTTCGTGATGCCCAAGGCCGAGTCGGCCTTCTCGCGCAGCAACTCGGTCCAGGACACGACGATCGGCTGGCGCTTCGTCAACAAGCTGATGAAAGCGGCCTACGGGGTCGATTCGATGCCCGAGACGGCAGAGAACGTCGCGACCGACTTTCGCATCGCCCGCGAGGACCAGGACCGCATGGCGCTTGCCTCGCAGCTGAAGGCAGTGGCGGCGCAGAAGTCCGGCTTCTTCGATGCCGAGATCACGCCGGTCACGATCGCCCAGAAGAAAGGGGAGGCGATCGTCGTCTCGAAGGACGAGCACCCGCGCGAGACCTCGATGGAAGCCCTGGCCCGGCTCAAGGGTGTCGTTCGTCCCGAAGGCACTGTGACCGCAGGCAACGCCTCGGGCGTCAACGATGGCGCCTGTGCGCTGCTGCTCGCCACCGAGGCGGCCGCGTCCAGGAACGGCTTGACGCCGAGGGCGCGGGTGGTCG
>Ga0075163_10009720_pt1 | contig 12610 bp, 7 predicted proteins | sample JI1023141ADNA_FD_71478 | JGI IMG/M metagenome (GOLD analysis project Ga0075163, IMG submission 71478) | Wastewater effluent complex algal communities from Wisconsin, to seasonally profile nutrient transformation and Carbon sequestration -... | ecosystem: Engineered > WWTP > Effluent > Algae...
TTATTGTATACATTGTAATAAGCTTTTATTATTTTCTTAGTTATATCTGAATGTTTATAATTATCTCCAATCATAAATAAAGTTCAATTTTTTATCTTAGCAAATCATAAAAATCTTAAAGATCTGCGTTCCTATTTGCTGTAAGTATGAATTACTCCGCTATTTCCAAATAATCTTCCTGCATACTATCGCATTCAAACAATTGTTTTCTTTTCATTGTTGGTTTTTGTGTAGGTGCTCCACCTTTTTTCTCATCCAACATTTTTTGAATGATGCGGGCACGTTCTTTTTGCATCTCTGCTCTCAGTTTTACATCTTCTTCCGAATCAAAATAAACGTGACCATCAATAATTGTTTTTTCAACTTTTGCGTAAACAGATAACGGGTTGTCAGACCACAAAACCAAATCCGCTTGTTTTCCTACTTTAATACTTCCTACTTTATCATCAATGTGTAATAGTTTAGCCGGATTTAATGTCACTAACTTCAATGCTTCTTCTTCCGTTAATCCACCATATTTAATTGCCTTGGCTGCTTCTTGATTTAATCTTCTTCCCATCTCGGCATCATCAGAGTTGATGGCGGTTGTAATTCCCATTTTGGTAAGTAACGCAGCATTGTGCGGAATTGCATCTTTTACTTCCATTTTATACGCCCACCAATCACTAAATGTAGATGCTCCAGCACCATGGGTTTTCATTTTGTCGGCTACTTTATATCCTTCTAAAATGTGTGTAAATGTGTTTACCTGAAACCCTAACGAATCACCTACATGCATTAACATATTGATTTCGGATTGTACATACGAGTGACAGGTGATGAATCGCTTTTTATTTAAAATTTCTGCAATGGCCTCCAATTCTATGTCTCTTCTAAATGGAGTCGTATTTGCTTTTGCTTTGTCGGATAAGGCACCAAACGCTTTTTGTTTGGCATCGTATTCTTTCGCACGTGTAAACATATCATAATACACTTGTTCTACGCCCATTCTTGATTGCGGAAAGCGAATGGTGTTCGCATCTCCCCAGTTGCTTTGTTTTACATTTTCACCTAAAGCAAATTTGATAAACCCATCCGCTTTTTCAAATTTCATTTCTTCCGGAGATTTTCCCCAACGTAATTTTATAATTGCTGATTGTCCTCCAATTGGGTTCGCTGAGCCGTGTAATAATTGTGAGGTGGTAACGCCACCTGATAGCTGACGATAAATGTTTATGTCATCCGAATTGATTACGTCACCCATTCTTACTTCCGCGCTGGACGCTTGTGTGCCTTCATTCACACTGTTGAGTGCTATATGTGAATGTTCATCAATAATTCCTGCGGTTAAATGTTTTCCGGTGCCGTCAATTACTTTTGCGAATGCAAGTTTGGTTGCTTGTATCTCATCTGCAATACGAACAATACGACCTTCTGTAATATATACATCTTGATTCTTTAAAACACCTTCTGCTTCATTTGTCCACACCGTTGCGTTTTTAATTAACACAGCATCGTAACGTGTTTTGAAATCGTTGAGGTATTTGTCAAAACCATCTCGTTCATCATTAGGTTTTCCGTATGCACAAAACGGATAATAAATTTGACCGAAGGTGATGGTTTCCTTTTTCGCTGTGTCTTTTTTAGTAGAAGCAGCTAATTCATTTGAAAAATTCGCATTCCAATTAATCCAGCTTCCATCAGCAATTTGGCCGGTGCCATTTAGTTTTAAAGGATTGGTTGAAATGTTTCCGCTTAAACGAATTGTTCCGTTCGGGTCTTTTGAATTGAAACTCAAAGTAATTGAATAACCCGACACAGAAACACTTACAGGTGTTTTAGAGGTATCGGTTAACATGGTGGCTTTTAGTTTATCTAAGTCGCCTTCAATTTTTAATTGGTGTAATACACGGTCAACACCATAGGTAAAATCATAATTTCCTCTAACATCAACGGTATTGTAGTCGTTTATTTTATAGGCAGATCCTTGAATCCAATTTTCGTAAAGAATTGTTTTTTCGTCAAATAAGTTTCCGGAAGTAATAATGAAATTTGCAATCATTCCACTTTTTAGTTTTCCTAATTTATCGCTCAGGTTAAGCATTTCTGCTGGGATGGTGGTAAGTGATTTTAACGCTTGTTTTTCTGATAAGCCATAAGCAATCGCTTTACGTACATTTTTCCAGAAATCTTTTTTGTCTTTTAAATCAGAAGTAGTGATTGCAAACGGGATAAAATATTTTTCAAACGCCAAGGGGTTTGCTGGAGCCATTTCCCAATGTTTCAAATCAGTTAAAGAAACATAATTTGCATCGTACGCATCTTCCACATCGTAAGCCATTGGGAAATTAACAGGGAGAATAAATTTACAATTGGTCGCCTTCATGTCGTCCAAACGCTGGTATTCATTTCCACTGCCTTTTATAATGTATTTTATTTTAAACTCATCGCCAATTTTATCAGCTCGTAATGCATTTAGTTTGTCGTTTGTTTCAAATATTTGAGGAAGCGTTTGTAAATTATTAAAGGCATCCAATGAAATGTTGGTTTCTTTTTTTGTTTTATCTGATTTATACCAACTGGCATCCAAATAGGTTTGTCTTAATAAAGAAATACTTCCCATTAGAGAGGAAGGATAATCTTGTGAAGAGGTTCCTTTGCTAAAGGAATACATGGCAGCAGCTTTCTCGTTTATGATTAATTCATTTTCGCGGCCTTCGCCTACCGTAACTGCGATAGCGCTTCCTCTCACAATACCATCTTTTTGAAATGTCAATACGGTGCCGAATCCCAATCGTCTAAATTCTTCAGCCGCTTTACTGTCTTTTACAAAAATTTTCAGCGCATCTACATCCGATTTAACTGCTTGGTTCCATCCATAAGCGCCTTTGTTGGCGTTTTCGGTTTGAGGGTAACCGCCACCGGATATTCTTTTGGGTTCCGGCATTCCGTAATTGGAATAGGCATCAATTAGTCCGGGGTAAATTGATTTTCCCTTTAAATCATAAATAACAGCACCTTGTGGTATATTTATTTTTGTACCAACCAGACTAATCAGTCCGTCTTTTACGATGAGCGTTCCGTTTTCGATAATTTCATCCGCATCCACATAAATTTTAGCATTTGTAAATGCATAGGTTGTGTGGTTATTGTTGGAAGTTCCATTTACAGGAAACGTTTCTTGAGCATTTGCAATTATAGAAATGGAAATTGCAAAAAGGGATAAGATAATTTTTTTCATATCAATGATTGTTCTAAACAAAAATAGCATTTTATACTGATTTTTCTTTAAAAATGTATGAGCGGTAAATTCCATGGATTTTTAGTACTTTTGAGCTTATAAAAATGTAATCACTATGGAAACAGGAATTCGTCACACCCATTTATTAACAGTTATTTTATTTTTAACGATTTACTTAATCAAAACTGTCTTGTTGTTGCTAAACAAACAAGATGGATTAGCAAAATTTACAAAAACGGTTAAGGTGCCTGAAATGATTATCAGCACATTGTTTTTGGTAACCGGTATTTATATGCTGACACAGGTTCCTGAAATTAAATCATTGATGATTATTAAAATTGCTGCGGTATTGGTTTCAATCCCTTTGGCGGTTATCGGATTTAAAAAACAAAATAAAATCTTGGCAGTTGCTTCGTTATTATTAATCATTACAGCTTATGGATTAGCAGAGATGAGCAAAAAGCAAAAATCAAAAAGTATGGAAGCTGTTTCTGAAACAACGTTAAACGGACAAGAACTTTACAATTCAAGTTGTGTGTCTTGTCACGGTGCGGACGGAAAATTGAATTTGATGGGTGCAAAAGATTTATCTCTTTCTGCCATGGATTTGAATGCACGAATTGAAATCATTACAAATGGTAAAAATGCAATGAGTCCGTTTGGAACAATGTTGACTCCCGGACAAATTAAAGCAGTTGCGGAATATACGGAGACACTTAAGAAATAATTTCTGAGGGTTTCGAAATTTATAAAGGATGTACGATACAGGGAAGAAGCAGGAAACAGCCATTTTAGTTGGTTTGATTAATCGAACTCAGGATGAAACTACTGCGAAAGAGTATTTGGATGAACTGGAGTTTTTGGCAGATACTGCCGGAGCAAAAGTATTGAAGCGATACACACAACGTTTGGAACATCCTGATTCCAGAACATTTATTGGTGCCGGCAAGTTAAATGATGTAAAAACATTTGTTGCTGAAAACAATGTTGACATTGTTATTTTTGACGATGAACTTTCTCCTGCACAACAACGAAATCTGGAGAAAGAAATCAATGTAGAAAAGGAAATCAAAGTTAAAGTGGTTGATCGTACCCGATTAATCCTTGATATTTTTGCTGCTCGAGCACGCACGGCACATGCGAAAACACAAGTTGAATTAGCACAATCTATTTATTTATTACCGCGACTAACCAAAATGTGGGATCACTTGGATCGTATCAAAGGTGGTATTGGTATGAAAGGTGCCGGAGAAACAGAAATTGAAACGGATAGACGAATTGTGCGCGATCGAATTTCATTTTTGAAAGAACGTTTGAAGGTAATCGACCGTCAAATGGAAACGCAGCGAAAAAATCGTGGTGACATGATTCGTGTGGCATTGGTAGGGTATACCAACGTTGGTAAATCCACCATCATGAATATGCTCAGCAAAAGTGAAGTGTTTGCTGAAAATAAATTATTCGCAACATTGGATACGACCGTAAGAAAAGTGGTGATTGAAAATCTACCCTTTTTATTGTCAGATACTGTAGGCTTTATTCGGAAATTACCAACTACGTTGGTGGAGTCGTTTAAGTCAACGCTAGATGAAGTGCGTGAGGCAGATATATTGGTTCATGTAGTTGATATTTCTCATCCCGGTTTCGAAGATCAACTAAATGTTGTGAATCAAACATTAGCAGATATTGGAGCTGGTGATAAACCGGTTTTACTCGTGTTTAATAAAATAGATGCGTTTGTGTTTGAACAAAAAGATGAGGATGATTTGACGGAAAGCACGAAGAAGAATTTGAGCCTGGACGACCTTAGAAAAACATGGATGAATAAATTGCATACCGAATGTTTGTTTATTTCTGCTGCTAAGAAAGAAAACATTGATGAATTCAAAAAAGTACTTTACGATAAAGTAAAAGACTTACATCAGAAGAGATATCCTTACAATAAGTTTTTGTATTAATTGAGGAATGATGCTGTTATTGAGATTTAACTCCTTCAGGATTGGATTTTTTATTTTCAATTAGAATCCCCTTTCTTCCTCTTCTCAAAGCGCGCATCATCTTTTCATCTCTTTTATACATGTCAATGAAAAATTTCAATTCGCCATACGCATCAGTTTCAGCTGTGAAATAAGTGAAGTACAATGCAATCGGTTTTTTTATGTATACATATTTTTGAACGGGTCTTGCCGTATCTGCCAGCAAGGAATCTACCGGATATTTTAAACTGTCGTCACGAATCAGGAAAGTTGCAAAATCCATAAATTTTTCGAGCCTGCAGCAGCCATGACTCATCGCTCGCATTTCACGGTTGAACAATCTTCTACTATCTGTATCGTGCATGTATACACCATATTTGTTTTCAAAATTAAATTTTAGAATCCCTAACGAATTGTCTTCTCCGATATTTTGTCGCAATCGCCAAGGGAAATAGGTTTTCGTATATTTTTTCCATTTTATTTTTGATGCATCTACTACCTGATTGTTGCCATCCAATACTTGGAAATTTTTTCTTCTTAAATAGGACGTGTCGCGTTTTAGAATGGGTAAAATTTCTTTGGTAGCAATGCTAAATGGAACCGTCCAATACGGATAAATTAAGAAATACCGAATCGTGCTTTTTAATAAGGGTGTTTGGTGGTCGGGGGCGCCAACAATCACTCTTGATTTCATCACCATGGTATCGTCTTCGATTACAATCATTTCATACTTTGGAAGGTTCACCCATACGTATTGTTTTTCTGTGGGTACTCTCGACCAGCGCCAACGTTCCATGTTTAAGGCAATTTGATTGATGTAATCTTGTTTGGTGCGTTGCAAGGCTTTGAATGTGAGCTTGCCTATTTTACCATCCTCTGTTAGATTATTTTTGCATTGAAACTCCTTAATTGATTTTACTATTTTCATAGAATCTTTTAGCGTTTCTGTGAGCACAAAGCTCTGCTTGTTTTTAGCAGCCCTGTATAATTTGATGGAATCGGAGTTGGTAAAATCATCGATATAATCATGACTTTGAATCAGCCGATCTTTTAGTCTGGCCATAAAGGTTGTGGAATCAGAATTTCGATCCGCAATGCTATCCCAATCCACATCTTTAAATTCATATTGAAAGTTTTTTAATGCGAGTTTGAGTCCTTGATAATAGTTGTTTTTCGGTTCGAGTGAATCGATAGCAGCGTGTATGGAATTTGTTTTCAAAACGGAATTTAATATCTCCACCAAGTTGGTGTCGATTTGTTTGCCTTTCCATTCAATGGTTAAACTATCAGCATTCAATCTGCCTTTGTTGGTGTGCACGGCCATAGTAAAAAAGGCATCCGTTAAGAGTAGGTCGGCATCGGAAATTTTTACAGCATCAAATTTTTTTGTTGCACTGTCTTGTCCAGATTCTAAAAGTGAGGCTATTTTAGAATAATGGTAATCATCCGGAATGAGTCCGTATACTTCAGCATTTTTAATCACATTCAAGAGTGTGTCGCCTTGACTGGTGAGGATACCTTTGTTTGTAAAAGCGACTTCAAATTTTCTTTGTTTGTAAAAATCAGAAACAAACTGTGTAGCGAATAAACTGTCCTTTTCAACAATCAAAATGGTTGAAGTATCGACATCGACTAATTTTTTAGAAATTAATTTTTGTACTTCTTCATTCACCATTTCTGGCTTTTCAACGAGTACAATTTCTTTGGGCTGTTCTTCCGAACATTTGTTGCAAGCAACAATGATGGAAGTGAAAAGAAGTAAGAATAAGAGTTTGTAGGAATTCAAGGTTGAATTTTTGTCAAATTTACAAAATTGCTGTTACATCAATCAAAACCGCTTATTTTATTAATATTAAAGAGGGTTTTTGCAAAATAACGTTGCCTATGGCTCATCTCTGGATGAAATAAGTTGTTAACAATTGTTCAAAGTTTTTAACTTGAGGTATTGTTGTAGGAGATTTCTTCTTATTTTGTGGCTGCTAAAACAGGTATTTATTATAATCTAAACTATGAAAATTAAAAACATTTTCTCTATCTCTATAGTTGTGGTGGCTATAGTTGTAGCTTTTAACAAAAGCGCATCCGCTCAGGCAAAATATTTTCCGGGCTATGTAATCATGCTGAATGGTGACACCTTAAAAGGGGAAATTAAAAAGAATCCGAAACGGGATTTCGATAATTTTGCAAAAGCAGCATACCGCAAAAAAGAAGGTGGAGAAATCAAAACCTTTAACCCAACCAAAATTAAGGAGTATTGCGTGGATGGTGTTGTGTTTGTTTCCCGCAATGTGGATGGTGAACAAGTGTTTGTAAAACGTTTGTCAAAAGGTTCTGTAAATTTGTATGAATCTCAGATAGAAGTATTGCAAATGAATGATATCAAAGTGAAATCTGATTATTATATGGAAAAACAATCCGGTGAATTTGTGAAAATCAAATCGGGTAAATTCAAAAAACAAGTTGAAGAAGTAATGTCGGATAACGAAGAAATTGTGAAAGCACTAGCCGAGAAAAAATATGAATACGATAACATTGTAGAGCTATTTAATGCGTACAATAAATCGTCTAACTAAACAGATTCTATTCTAATAACAGTTTAAACCCGGAGCAAACCTCCGGGTTTTTTTATTCCGAAATACTTATAAACACTCAGTAATAACTGAGCAATTTGACCTATTTTTATACTCCAATCTAATTTTATAATTGACATGTCTGATAACAATAAAAAACTCTTTTTGCTGGATGCTTTTGCATTGATTTACCGTGCTTATTTCGCTTTTGCAAACAATCATCGAATCAATTCAAAAGGTTTAAATACCTCTGCTGTTTTAGGATTTACGAATACATTGTTGGAGGTTTTAAAAAAAGAGAAACCAAGCCATATTGCCGTTGTTTTTGATACTCCCGAACCAACAGTACGTCACATTGAGTTTACAGAATACAAAGCCAACCGTGAAGAAATGCCGGATGACTTGCGCTTAGCTATACCGTATATTATTAAAGTAATTGAAGGGTTTAATATTCCTGTAATTGGTATGCCCGGCTATGAAGCGGATGATGTGATTGGAACATTGGCGAAGATGGCTGAGAAAAAAGGATTCACAACCTACATGATGACGCCCGACAAAGATTATGGTCAATTGGTATCAGAGAATATTTTTATTTATAAACCTGCACGATTAGGAAATGGCGCAGAAATAATGGGTGTTGCAGAGGTTTGTAAAAAATGGGACATTCTCAATGTTGATCAACTGATAGACATATTAGGATTAATGGGGGATAAAGTGGATAATATTCCGGGAATCCCTGGAGTAGGAGAGAAGACGGCTATTCAACTGGTGAAAGATTTTGGGACGATCGAAAATCTTATTCAAAATACAGACAAGCTGAAGGGAAAACTAAAAGAAAAAGTAGAACTTAATAAAGAAAAAGCGATTCAATCAAAATGGTTAGCAACCATCATTTGTGATGTACCGGTGGAATTGGATGAGAAAGCACTTGAAATCGAAGAACCGAACAAAGAGGCGCTAAAAGAATTGTTTTTAGAACTGGAGTTCAGAAGATTGGCTGAACAAATATTAGGCGAATCGCTTTCAGTACCCACCGAAACAATCAAAACTCCTGCTCCGAAAGTAAAAAAATCAAATCCGGATCAAATGGATATGTTTGGTGCAGCATCAGAAGCAGGTGAAACAATCAATGAGCAAGTGTATGCTGAAGTTGCCGATGAGGAAGATGTTCCTAAAAATTATTCTACCATTCAAACCGTTCAACATACTTATCACCTTGTTGATACAAAAGAGAAACGTGCACAATTGATTGTTGAGTTGAACCAACAATCTGAAATTTGTTTTGATACGGAAACAACCGGATTGGATGCGCATACAGCTGAATTGGTTGGGATGTCTTTCGCATTCAAAGCTTCTGAAGCCTATTATATTCCTGTTCCGGAAAATCAAACCGAAACACAAGAAATTGTAAATGAGTTTAAGTCGGTTTTTGAAAATGAAAAATTAACGTTAATCGGACAAAATATTAAATATGATTTATTAGTATTGAAAAAATACGACATTGATCTAAAAGGGAAATTGTTTGATACGATGGTTGCACATTTCTTGATTCAACCGGAAATGCGTCACAACATGAATGTGCTTGCTGAAACATATTTGAATTATTCTCCCGTTTCTATCGAAACACTTATTGGTAAAAAAGGGAAAGGACAAATCAGCATGCGGGAAGTGGGGATGGAGGAAATCAAAGAATATGCTGCTGAAGATGCGGATATCACGCTTCAATTGAAAACGAAGTTTGAGGACATGATGAATGCTCCTGCCACTAAAAAATTATTTGAAGAAATTGAAATTCCTCTCATCCCCGTTCTAGCTGCAATGGAGTCGGAAGGAATTGCATTGGATAAAAATACCTTGAAAGAAATTTCCGGTGAACTGGAAAAAGATATTTTAAAAGTGGAAAAGGAAATTCAACATTTGGGTGGCTCTGCATTTAATGTTTCGTCTCCGAAACAAGTGGGTGAAGTGTTATTTGATGTTTTGCAGATTACTGAAAAGCCTAAGAAAACAAAAACGGGACAGTATGCTACTGGTGAAGATGTTTTGGCGAAGTTAGTTGGGAAGCACGAAATCGTTGGAAAGATTTTGGATTATCGTGAATTGGTGAAATTAAAAAACACCTATGTAGATACCTTACCGGAATTAGTTAATCCGAATACACATCGCATTCACACTTCCTATAATCAAGTGGTAGCCGTAACCGGTCGTTTGAGCTCCGATAATCCGAATCTTCAAAACATTCCGATTCGTACCGAGCGTGGACGTGAAATCAGAAAAGCATTTGTTGCTCGCGATGAACATCATGTTTTATTATCAGCCGATTATTCGCAAATCGAATTACGTGTAATTGCTGAGTTGAGCAGAGATCAAGGGATGATTGATGCATTTCAATCCGGACAAGATATTCACAAAGCTACAGCTGCAAAAGTATACAACGTCTCGCTGGAAGAAGTAACATCTGATATGCGTAGAAATGCGAAGATGGTAAACTTCGGAATCATTTACGGAATTTCTGCATTCGGATTATCCGAGCGCTTGAATATTCCAAGAAAAGAAGCAGCAGCAATTATTGAAAACTACTTTGAAAAATATCCGCGCATCAAAGCCTATATGGATGAAAGTATTGAACAAGCGCGCGAAAAAGGATATGTAGAAACCATCATGGGAAGAAGAAGATATCTGCGCGATATCAATTCAAGTAACCATACCGTAAGAGGTTATGCAGAACGAAATGCGATCAACTCACCCATTCAGGGAAGCGCTGCAGATATGTTGAAAATCGCAATGATTAATATTCACAAAGATTTTATTGATAAGGGAATAAAATCAAAAATGCTTTTGCAAGTGCATGATGAATTGGTGTTTGATGTGTTGAAAGAAGAGTTGGAAATTGTAAAGCCAATCATCGAAAATAGAATGAAAAATGCAATTCCTTCGTTAACAGTTCCGATGGAAGTTGGAATGGGTGTTGGCAAAAATTGGTTGGAGGCACATTAGTTTTTCAGTTAAAAAGTTCTCGACTCGGCTCGAACTGACATCATGCCCTGTCGCTTCGAGCGGAGTCGAGAAGAAAGGGCGCTTTAAAAATTATAATCCTTATAGTCTTTTGTAAACTCTTCCGGTTGGATGGTGGTGTTGATTTCTAAATCATGGTATTCGTAAGTTTCAAATAAACCACGATCGTCAAATACTTTATTGCTTACAGGCAGTAATAGCTCTTTGTCAATCAACAAAATCGTAAGCTTGCCATATGCATTTGGTACTTGAATAATTTGTCCTTCTTTTACATCGTTGTACCAGCTTATTTTTGGATTGTTCATCAATACCATGTATTCACTAATTCTTAATTTGCGAGCAATGGTAGTTAAGTTTTCACCTTTCTTTACGGTATAGGTTCCCCAAGCAAAGTCAGGGAAAGAGATAGCCAGTTTATAACAATTTCTGCCGTTTAATTTCTCTTCACCTACTACTACAAAGTACTTATCCAGCTTATCACCCGCACGTTTCATTCCGTCTTTTAAAATATCTGCCAAGTATTGAAAGCCCATTTCATGAATTGTATGATGTTGGTCTTTGCGCATAATTGAACCGTAAGGATCTAAATTTAAATTCATGTATGGAAATGCACCTGGATTTACCAATGCATCGCCACCATTTTGTCCTTGTACCCACAATACTTCCGGACCTTTTAAAGATAAATAAACTTTACGTGGAGAGATTTGTAATTTTACTTTGGATTCATAATGCGTCATTCTTCCTTTGATGCGTTCATTGCATTGAAGGTTAAAGCGCATGGTTTTAATATTATCAACCGCTTCAAAAATATTATCAATCAACTCACGGTTGTTCGATACGTTATCTGTTTTTTTAAAACCAAACGACACAAACAAAATGCATGTGCTCGTCAGAATAAAAAAGAAAATATGTCGCGGTTTAAATAACATGCTTTAATAAAATAGTTTGCAAAGATAATCTCATTTTTAATTTAACGTTCAATTAATTTAAGATTCACCTTGCTATTAGAACCCATAGCCCTTAAAACTCTTTAAAAACTCATCGGATTTAAAGGTTTGATTGATCGTCATGTGCGTAAATTCATACGCTTCATATAAGCCTTCTTCATCATATACAGTAACGCTTATCGGGATATACGTTTTTTTATCTACATACATGATTGCTTTATTGGAATAGGGAACAGGTATGGTTAGTTTTTTACCTGTTTTGATGGCCCCAAAATAGCTGGACAGTTCGTTTTTGTAACGAATCTTATAATCGCTGGTATTCAGCTTGTGTGCGATGCTGGTAACGGTTTCGCCTTTTTGAACCACGTAATCAATGTATTTATAATCAGGATAACTAATAATGATCTGATAGCATTCTTTATTGTTCCAGGTAAGTGTGCCTGCATACGTAAAATGTTTATCAAAATCTTTCGGTGCTTTTAGGATGGTATTTGCAATTGTTGTGCCGATATAATAGGTTCCCAGCTCAAAGATGGTGTGGTGCTGATCTTTTCGAATGATACTGCCGTAGGGATCCAAGTCAAAGCTCATTAAAGGGATAGATTTTGAATGAACAATTGCATTGCCTTTGTTGCTGCCTTCGACCCAAAGTAATTCAGCGCCTTTTTCCGGACTGTGGAAATAGATTTTACGCGGACTTACATTGATTTTTATGTAGGATTGAGCAATCAGAAAGCGTTTCCCAATACGCTCAGTCGCTTTTACGCTGCAGGATTGCGTCCGAATGTTTTTAATGCTGTCAAGCATGTGCTCCACAATATCGCGGCAAGACGGAGTACTCTTTTGAGCAGCGCTACCAACAAATAGGGCCGCAATTAATAC
>Ga0075163_10009723_pt1 | contig 12607 bp, 7 predicted proteins | sample JI1023141ADNA_FD_71478 | JGI IMG/M metagenome (GOLD analysis project Ga0075163, IMG submission 71478) | Wastewater effluent complex algal communities from Wisconsin, to seasonally profile nutrient transformation and Carbon sequestration -... | ecosystem: Engineered > WWTP > Effluent > Algae...
AGACCCGTGCCGCGACCGACCGGTTTGGTGGTGAAAAAGGGTTCGAAGATGCGTGGCAAATGGGCCGCAGCAATCCCCGGTCCAGTGTCGCGAAAGCGCAAGGTCACCGTTGCGCTGGTCCATTCGGCATTGATGTACAAGCGGGGATCGGTGCACTCCAAGGTCGCGTCACTGGCGTTCTGGATCAGGTTCATGACGACCTGTTGGATCTGCCCTGAGGAGCCATTGACCCGCAACGCCTCCGGCAAGTCCACCTCAACCGCGAAACGCGCCGGCGACGCTTTGGTAATCCAGTTGATCGAGCGCTCCACCACCTCGGTGAGATTGAACAGCCCGGTCTCTTCCCGATCCAGCACCGAGAAGCGCTTCAAGCTGTCGACGATGTCGCGGGTGCGCTCCGCCCCTTCCACGGTGCCATCGATCAAGGAGGGCATGTCTTCCAAGATGCGATCAATGCGCAGCGCGGCGCGCTGTTCGTTTTGCTGTGCCGCCGACGGCGCAGCGTGCAACAACGCGATGTAGCTACCCAAGCGCTCGGTATAGCGGCGCAGCGCGTGCACATTGCCAAGCACGAAACTGATTGGATTGTTGAGCTCGTGCGCCACACCGGCGACCAGTCGGCCCAGCGAGGCCATCTTTTCCGAATGCAGCAATTGCTGCTGCGTACGCTTGAGATTTTCGTGGGTGTCATGCAAGGCCTGATAGGCGCGGCGCAACTCACCCAGCGGTCGCCCCGTCACCACGGAACCCAACAACTGGCCCTGCGGATTGTGGCGTGGCGTGCAATTGAACGAGACCGCGATGGGTTGCCCATCGGCACCGGTCAGTTCCATTTCGCAATCCGACGCTTTCGATGCTTTGCGCGCAAAGGTCTGGCGGGCGCGTTGCTGGGTTGCTTCATCGGCAAACAACGCGAATAGTGAACTGCCAATCAGCTCGACCTCGGTCTTTCCAGTCAGAAACAGCAAAGCCGGATTGACCACCTCAATGATGCCCTCCGGGTCGCAGACCACCAGCAGATCCGACATCGACGACAACACGGATTCGGCAAAGCGTCGCGCTTCCTCCAATGCGGCGTTGTTCTCTTCCAGCGCGACCTCGTACTTCAGGAGATCGCTGTAGACCTCATCCATCTTGCGGATCACTTCGATCCAGGCGTCTTCACCGAGACGGCCCTCTTCTTCGCTCAGACTGACCGACAGCGGAGAAATGTCGCGTGCTGCGTTGGCAGGGTCTGACGTACGCACTCAGTGCACCGTGCAAACCATGCAGGGGTCGAACGAACGCACGACGTGCTGGATCACTAGCGGTGGATCCTCAGCGTCGGGCACCGGCAATCCCACCAAGGCCTGCTCCAGTGCACCGGGCCTGCCCGCGGCATCGCGCGGTGAAAAGTTCCACGTCGTTGGCGCGATGATCTGATAGCCGCTGATGCGTCCGTGTTGCAAGCCAACCCAATGTCCCAAGGCGCCACGTGCCGCTTCCACCATGCCACACGCATGCGCGTGCTCTGGCGCCACAAACGGCAGACACCACGGTGCGCGGGGCTGCAGCGCCTGCGCCCACGCCTCCATGTGCGGTACAACGAGTGCCAGCTCCAGCAGGCGCGCCAGCACGCGCGCACGCACACTGGCGCCATCGGTCGTGACCAGTGCACGAATCAGCGGGTGTCCGGCCACCATCTGACGTGCCAAGGCACCGGTTTCCACCACGAGGTCGTGATAGCGCGGTGCCTTGCACCAGGTGTAGGCGTCGGGCTTGTCGGGCGCGGGAATGGTCTGTCCGGCATACGGTGCCGCCGTGCCACCGGCCATCCACGCGTGGCTGAGGTCTTCGACAATCGCCGACGGTTGCAGCGCTTCCACCGCGCCCTTGCGCCACAGTCCCGCCGGGAACAAATGCGCCTGCGCTTGCGCGTAGGCACCCGCACTCAGAAAGACATCTGTCGCACGACCGATGGCATGCAGCGCCAAGTCGTCGCTGATCGTCAAAAACAGCGCCAGATCGCCTTTTCGCCCGCGCCGCCAATGGGCGAGATCATCACTGCTGGTCAAGCGCGCGACCGACTCCAGGGAATCGTCGAACACACTGCGCTCGAGGAATCGGCGAAACGCACGCAGCAAGGTGAGTACCTGCAGACATTCCGCGTTCTCCAGCGGGCGTGACGTCCCTCCAGGCTGCAGACACAGGGTATGCGGCCACTTGCCTGCCAACAGTCCCATCAGATGCATGAAATTGGCACGCGCAGGCAGAACCTCGGCCGACGCCGTTCCCTCGCCGGCCTTGAAGCGCCGCTTGGCTTGCGCAAACCAGTCGCGCGCGCGGTAGGCATCGCGGGCAAAGTCCGGCATGAAGAACACGTAGAAATGGCTCAGATGGTCGGCGAGGTTTTCGCAGGCCAGCACCAGGTTGGCGGCAAGCTGCCCGTTCTCCGGCGGCACCAGTCCGGTCAGTTGACGCAATGCACTCGCGGCCGCGGCGCTCTGTGCCACCGAGCAGATACCGCAAATACGCGGCACGATGACCAGGGCATCTTCGGCCACACGCCCAAGCAGCATGGGCTCGAATCCCCGGTACAACGGTGACACCACGCGTGCCGATTGCACGACGCCATCGGCCACGTCCAAGCGCACTTCCAAGTCGCCCTCAACACGATTGAATGGCCCCACGATCCGGGTGCTCATGCGCGCGATCCTGCGTTGTCAGCGGCGATCATCGCGGTTTGCGCCGACGCACGGGGGGTGCCAGCAGCAGATGGTCGGCGGTGGCATTTTCGCGCACCCGCTTCGGGGTGGCCGACTTCGACAATGCGGCAAGTGCGACAAACCAGGCTTTTGGCATGTCTGCGGGCAACCCGACAGGAATGCCGGCCACTTTCGGCGTCACCGCAAACGCATGTCGCGGACTTTCGAAGCCCGGTTCGGTACATGCGATGCATGGATAACCGCCACGCAGGCAGGAGCCACTGCCGTTCCAAAGACGCGTGTTGCAATCGCCATGTGCCTGGGTACCGACGCAACCCCGATGCTCCATGAGGCAACCCAGATCACCAGGCTTTTCGGCACTGGCCTTGTATTCGTAGAACTCGTTGCGTGGACAGCCGTGGTGGACCAGATGATCGGCATACAGGCGCGGACGGCCCAACTCGTCCAAGTCCGCTTCGTCGAACCGTCGCATCGCAATCGCCAGCAAGGTGTCCAGCACCCAGCCCGGATGGGTCGGACAACCGGCAATATTGACCACCGGCAAGCCCTCGGCAGCGCGGAACCCCGGACCGAGCAGACCACCGGGTTCCGCCCCATCAAACTGTAGTCCGGTGGCACCGAGCAAGCTGGCGAAGCCATCGCCGGAAGCGGCGCTGGTAATCCCCCCATATGCTGCGCAGGTGCCAACCGCAAGCACGTAACGGGCACGCTGGGCCAGCTTGCGGATCCAGTGCATCATCGGCTGATCGGTGCCTGCCAAGCGGTGGAACGCCCCCGTCCCCTCCGGACCGGTCATCACCGAGCCCTCAAGACACAGCAGGTCGACCACTTGTTGTCCGTCCGCGCAGTCCTGCAGGATCTGCAGCGCCTCGCGCCCACTCGCCTCGGACAGGCTCGGATGCCAAAGCAGACGGATACCCGCATCGGCCAAGCGCTCAAACAAGGCCGGCTGCTCCGCGTTCAGCAGCGACAGCGTGCAACCGCCACAGCCACCCGATTGCAGCCAGAGCAGGTTGAGCGGCCTCATGGCAAGCCGACCTCGCGACGTGGGCGACCACGTCGTGCCATCGGACGCTCAACCCCGAGGCGATCCAGCTTGTTGCTGAGGCCAAGCCGGGTCAGCCCCAACTCGGCGGCCGCGCGCGTCAGGTTGCCCGCATGGCGTTCGAGCGCCGCACGCAACGCCACGATCTCAACGGCTTCGACACGCTCGCGCAGCGCGCCGGTGCTCGCTGGCGAGTGCCGGTTCCATGGCGGCATCGCACTGACGCCAGGGGTCGCCAGCTCAAGTCCCAGTACCTGACCCTCGGACAACACCAGCATGCGGCGAATTTCATTTTGCAACTCACGCACATTGCCAGGCCAGGCACGCGAACAAATATGCGTAAGCAAGGCCGGACTGAAGCCACTGACCCGACAACCGAGTTGTTGCGACGCCTGCTGCAGGATGCGCTCAGCCAGCAGGGCAATATCCATCGGTCGCTCACGCAAGGGTGGCACCCGAACCGGCACCGTGGCCAATCGGTAATACAGATCCTCGCGAAAGCGTCCTGCCTTCATTTCGGCTTCCAGATCACGGTTGGTCGCGGCGATCACCCGCACATCGACGGGGTGCGAGCGATTGCTGCCCAGCGGCCTCACCTCGCCTTCCTGCAGGACGCGCAGCAACTTGACCTGAAACGCCGGCGAGGTCTCGCCGATCTCGTCCAGAAACAGACTGCCTTGATGCGCCTGCTGGAACAGCCCGATGCGGTCTTCGCTGGCACCTGTGAACGCGCCCTTGCGATGCCCGAACAACTCGGACTCCAGCAAGGTGTCTGGCAACGCCCCGCAGTTCTGTACGACAAACGCGCCATTAGCGCGCTCACTTCCATAATGAATGGCACGGGCCAGCAACTCCTTGCCGGTCCCCGATTCTCCCATCAGCAAGATGGGCACATTGAAGCGCGCGGCCTTGGCGATCTGCTCGCAAAGCGCCTGCATCGGACTATCGGGGGCGCGCACGATGCGGTCCAGATCAAAGGCGTCCTGCACGCTGGCCCGGCGCATCGCCACCTGCTTGCGCAGAACCGGCTCGGCCGCCCGCAACTCCAGTGAGAGACGGCAGTTTTCCTGCTGCAAACGGAACAGTTCCACCGCGCGTCGCAGCGTCAGCAACAGCTGCTCCGGATGCCAGGGCTTCAACATGTACTGATAGATACCCGCCTCGTTGATACCCGCAATGATGTCCTCGCTGTCGGTGTAGCCAGAGATGATGATGCGGATGACATCCGGCCACTCGCTGCGGACCCGGGTCAAAAAGGCCACACCACTCGTTCCGGGCATGCGCTGATCACTGAGCAACACCTGCACTGACGTGCGCTCAAGGATCAGACGTGCCTGCTCGGCATCGGAGGCAGTGAGCACCTCGAACTCTTCCTCCAGCGTGCGACGCAGCGCCTCCTGCGAGCGCACCTCGTCGTCCACGACCAACACGATCGGCAGTTCCTGCATCACTGCCCGTCACTCTTGCTGTGCATTGCTTCCCGCCTATCGTTCAAGCAGCCCGGCGAGGGACCGACGGCCCCAATGGTGGCTGTGCATGGCACAGTGTGCGCACGGAGCACAATCGATCACGCTGCGGTGCAGCATCGGACGCCGCGAGGGGTTCACTGCGAATGACGCATCCGTTGCGCGTTCACCGCTCCGCGCAGGTGAGCGAGCCATCTGCGGCGGCACGCCAGAACAGCCTTTGACGGCAACGACTATTTCCGGATACGTGTCAGGGCGAGGGTGACCGCTGAAGATCACCAAGGCGAACGTGACAACACGAACCTGTTCGCGGCGCACACGCGCCGGTTGAAGTTACGTGACTTCGGCTGACGATCTGGGTCCAACGGATGGACATGCTGCTCGCGACGCAGCGCGCGTCGGATCGCGAGACGTGGCGGGAGAGCAAGGGCGCCTGGCCACGATCGAGGTCTGGCCCTCGATGGCCGCCCGTCCCGTCACTCGAATCCGTTGGCGAAGACGTCGGGTGGATCGGTGCCAAAGCGCGCCATCGCAAAGTCGAAGTCGCCGCTGGCGAAATTGAAAACGCGCAGTCCCGCAAGCACCGACTTGTTGCCGTGACGCACCAGACTGAACGCTTCGCTCTGCGGCTGCTGCCCGGCGCCGTGGCTGAAGGCGACGGTCACGGGGACACCGCCGTTGAACGTGGGGTCTGGCGTAAAGCTCGTCAAACCCGCGTCCGTATGCACCACACGCATCAAAGCGAAGTTCTCCGGCGAGCCGCTTGAACCTGCCAGATAGACCGAACCGCCCGCGTCGCTTGACGGCACGGCGGCCAAGGTCGTCATGTTGACGCGGTTGCCGCCACTTTCGAGGCAACGGTAGAAACGATTCGAGCCAGTGTTCTCACCCGTCCCCCACATGAACGTCTCGCCACCCGAAGCGCCGTCAGTAAAGCCGAAGGCGTAGATGCGTGTGGCGATTCGCACCAGCGACGACAAGACGTGGTCACCCCCCGAACCGCAGCTGCCAGAACTCGCACTCACGAGGATGGTGACCAGACCGTTTGGCGCAAACGTGGTGTCATCCCCCAGCGTTGCGTTGTTGATTTTCCAGATGCTACCCGGCGTATTGGAAGTCTGACCGACCTCTTCCAGAAGCCAGAAGCTTGAATTGGCCTGGCCGGGCAGCACATCGACCACGCGTATCGGGAACGCAACAGCACCGGTCTGGACTGCCGGCAACGCGCTGACCACACCGGTCGAGGACACGCGCTGGATCCATGCTGCATTATTTTTGCTGCCCCCGATCAACAGACTGTCATCCGACAGAACGAGCACCGCACCACCATTGTCATTGCCGTCAAAGTCCGGCGTGTACTTGAGTGCCAATCCGCCATCACCTGCGAACGCCGTGTCGTCGGCACCCGTGGCGGTAAAGCGGATCACGCCGACATCGGTCGTTGCGTTGCCGGAACAAGGACTCGTGCCCACCACCACGATGCGGAAATTGGAGTCGAAGGCCGCATGCGTGACTTCGCTCATGCAGGCGTCCTTGACGACCTTGCCGTTGATGCCAAAGGTCGTGTCGAGTGAGCCGTTGGCGTTGAAGCGTGCCAAAGCGATCCCGATCGCCCCGCCGCCAATGCTGGCGGTGCCAACTGCAACGTACTTGCCGCCGAAGTTGTCTGGATAACGAAGTATCTTCACGATTCGGTCGGTGAATGACCCGCCCACGTCGTAGAGCAAGGTGACCTTGCCGGACACGCCGAACGTGGTATCGAGTTCGGACTCGGACGCGAAGACGGCAAATGCCGAGGCCCACAAGGCAAAAACGCAAGCAATAAATCGCATGGAGACACCTTCATCGCCCTGAATGGGCTGGATGTCCGTGGAAACGCCATTTGGCGGTGAAGCATGACAGACCGATTTTCGTGCCTGCCTCTGGTCTTGCCGCAAGCGTGGAATCATCTCGACTTTGGGGCTCGCTGATCAGAGGGTTCGCGCCTGAAGGCGCGCCTAGGACCCCTTGTGCGCCAACACGAACGGATGCTCGGGGCCGATCGCTTTTGCCAGCGCTTCCACTACGTCAGGCGGCGGTGGCTGTTGATTCAGTCGTGCTTGCCATAGCGTCAGAAGACTCTGGTCCATGCCATTGCCGTCGATGGCTTCACCCGCCGTGGCGATGGCCGATGCTGCGAGCCTGTTCGCATAGTCCCGATGATCGGCAGTCTGCATCGACTCGGCCAGCATCAACAATGCGCGGACGACGTTTCGCCGCGGCAGGGCGCCTGCCTTGGCGATCTCGGGAAAGGTGTCGAGCACGACTTGAAGCGTTGCTTCGGTGGGGGTTTCGCGCAAGGCGAGCATATTCGAGAAGCCCTTGGCGCTGGTCAGCAACGCCGGTTGCGCTGACAGATCGGGCAGGATCTTGTCGAGCCGCGCCCTTGCCTCGCCGGTTTGCCCCATCAGTTGCAGGGTGTCGACACTGCTCAATGTCATGCGCTGACAATCGTGGCTACCGGAACCGACACTGGCACACATACGCGCCACGGCGTCGTCGACCAATGCTCTCGCTTCGTTCGGTCTGGCCAGCAGAGCCAGTAGCTTGGCTTCGGTCAGGTCGCGCGCCGCGCGCGGGGGTGCGGATTCGGTGATGCTTGTATCGGCCTTGATGTCCTCAAGTGCGTCCATGGCGGCCAACAAGTCGCCACGCAGGAACAACGCATTGACATGTTGGGTAGCCAGGGTGCGCATGGCGAAGTTTGCACTGACGTTTGATTCCGCCCAGATCCTCTCAGCCTGGCCAGACAGTTCGATCGCCGCATCGAGATCACCGTCCAGAAGCATTGCCGTGGCAATCGCACCAACCACGGTGCCGCGTTCCAACGCGGTCGTGTCCGTCGCCTTCATGGCCTGCGCCGCAGCGTCGCGGGAAGCATTCGCCCCAGCCGCGGCGTCGCCGCGGGCCCGGAACAGTTGACCTCGTATCATGTTGAGGCGCGCCGCGAGGATGCCGCCCGTCCGCTGCTCAACGGTCATGCTGCGTTCGGCTCGCGCCAAGGCTGTCTCCACCACATCCAGTTGGCCGACGCGCATCGCGGAAAATGCCCGATTGGCGGCGGCGAGCGCCTGGATCCGCCCTGTGCCTTCCGGCAGCGTGGGCTCCAAGCGGTCGAGCATCTCCAGCGCGCGTGGGTAATCCGATCGCTGAATCAACAGATCGGTCAAGGTCAAATGGAGCGCCGCCTGCATTTGCGGATCACCGAACGCACCCAACAAGCCGGGATTCGCCGCCAAGTCCATCAACGCTTCCGGGTCGATCGGCGTGCCAGGTTCTGTGGCGCGATTGAGCACGGCAACGAAATGTTCGCGCAACACCTCCTGCCGACGCATTTCGTCCAGCGCGGCATCCCGTTCGCGTTGTGCCGCCAGCGCCAGTTCCGCCGCATGCGCGGACGCATGTTCGGCGCGTTGCGCCTGGATCAGGCTGAACGCTGTTGACGCCATCAGCGCCAGTGCAAACATGGCGCCCGCACCCACCGCGACACGATGGCGTTGCACGAACTTGGTGGTGCGATAGACGAACGAATCCGGGCGCGCTTCAATTGGCAGCCCGGCCAAGTGCCGTTCGATATCACGCTTCAGTGCCGATGCCGACGCGTACCGACGCGCCGAATCCGGTTGTAAACAGGTCAGGACAATCGTGTCGAGATCACCGCGGACGGCCGCCACGGTGCGCGAATCAGCGCCATCACGCATCAAGCGTTTCGACGGCGGTTCCGCCAAAGCAGCGTGGCCGAGCGCACTGGCTCGCAGTACGTCATCGCGCGCAAACGGCCGCTTCCCGGTCATCAGCTCGAAGGCAATCACGCCCAGCGAATACAGATCAGTGGCGGTGCTTGCCGCCCCACCGGCGATTTGCTCCGGTGCCGCGTAATCGGGTGTGTAGGCTCTCTGGCCCGCATGGGTTCCAGTACTTGGCGCGTCCGCGAAGTCGCCAAGATGTTTGGCGATCCCGAAGTCGAGTAGTTTCACTTGCCCGCCGGAATCGACCAGGATGTTTGCCGGCTTGAGATCTCGATGCAGCACCAGATTCTGATGTGCGTACTGGACCGCATCACACACTTGCATGAACAGCGCCAAGCGCACACGCAGAGGAAGCTTGAGGCGAGTCACGTGATGTGTCAGCGACTCGCCGACGACCAGTTCCATCGCATACCAAGGCTGGGCCTCGCCGAAAACACCGCCGTCCAGGAATCGAGCGATGTTGGGATGCTGCAATCGGACCAGGAACTGGCGCTCTTGCGCAAAACGGCGCATCGCGAGCGGGTCATCCCCGAACGAACTACCCAACAACTTGAGCGCGACGACTTGGTCAAACGCGCCATCATTGCGCTCGGCACGGTAGACCGCACCCATGCCGCCACGCCCCAGCAAGTTGCGCAAGACAAATGGGCCCACCTGAGCGCCGATGCGCGGGTCCGGCCCGATGTCGAGGGCTTGAACCTGCGCCAGAAGTGGGCGATCCAGCGGCCCATCGAGCGCATCGTCTGCCGTCAGCAGTCGCATCACTTCGACCTTCAGGGCGACATCTTCGCCACATTGTCGCGTCAGCCATGCCGCACGCTCGGCAACCGGCAGCTCAAGGCATTCCGCGAGCAAATGCAGCGTGCGCGCCAACCGATCAGTGTTCGTGCCGGGGATCGTCATGGCGCTACTGCGGACTGGGCCAGATCGGCATGGATCAGCGCACGGGCGGTCCGCCAATCGCGAAAGACGGTGCGCTCGGTCACGCCGAGCACACGACTCATCTCGGGAAAACTCAAGCCTCCGAAAAAATGCAACTGAACCACCTGCGCCAATCGTGCATCGGCGCGCTCCAACCGCGATAGGCTTTGTTCCAACGCGAGCACATCGAGCCCTTCATCGGGTGATCGTATGTCGCCGCGATCATCGAGTGTGACGAGTTGCAATCCGGCCCCACGTTTGTCGCAACCGCGCGCACGGGCCATATCGACCAGCACTTGGCGCATGGCGCGACTGGCGAGATTCAGCAGGTGGGCCTCATCGGCCACACGCACGTCAGCGAGCTTGAGGTATGCCTCGTGCACCAACGCTGTCGTGGCCAACGTGTTGCGCCCGGAAGACAGATGGCGATGCGCGATTCGCTTCAACTCGTCATACAAACTGTCGAACAGTCCGGCGGCGTCGTGCGGCACACCCGATGGGCAGTCCATGTCTACCGTTGCCTGGGCAAAGCCAGCAAAAAGTATAGGCTCGCCCCGTTCGAGCGTCCAGCCGATTTGGTCGACACAAAGCGCACTCGAAGCCGTCTCGCAACATCCCCTGAATAGCTGGGCCATCCGTGGCGACCGTGTTCACGAGCTTCGGGTCGTTGATCCCGGTGGCGTCAATGAGATGTGGTTAACGATTGGCAACTCGGCGCATGGGAATTTCAAGCGGCCGTCGCTCATCGCAGCGCATTTCGGCCAGCGTGATTTGTGTTCTGCAGCACCTTCGCGGCGACATCGCGCTGCCTGCCATCCTCAGGCCGAGCTCAGCACTGCGGGATAGTGACCGTATCCGGTCTGGTGGCCGCTTCTCCCTCGGCGGCATGCTAGGTGGGGAAGTGCCATGAGTCGGAGGCACGTTCTTGGCAGGAGTCAGCGCAACCCACACAATCACGTTGACCGACCTCGGAGCGGGTGATGACGTGGCCCTTCCCGTCGCAACGCAGGATGACGCGACCAACCCACCGACAACAGCAACAGGTGCGCAGTGGGAAGTCTCCTTTCATCCGCTAGACAGCTAGTGCACCTCACCGGTCTCTTTTGCGGCATGGTGAGTCACCCCAAGTTGAGGCCAATTTCATGGACAACTCACGCATACATCAGGCAATCATCTCGTCGTTCTTGAACGTGCAGCGCCCGCCCACGGTTGAGGAGATTGCGTCGAGGTTTTCGTCCAGCATCGATGATGTTCGCAAGTCACTGCGGGCACTGGCGGATTATCACGGCGTGGTCCTTCATCCGAAGACGGATGAAGTCTGGATTGCCCATCCCTTCTCCGCTGCCCCGACGACGTGTGTTGTGCATTCGGGCAGCAAGAAGTGGTGGGGGAACTGTGCATGGTGCTCGTTGGGCGTCGCGTGTCTGGCGGGTGGTGATGTCGATATCGAGACCCGGATCGGTGGGATCGATGAGCTGGTTAGGATCCGGATTCGGGATGGCGCTGTCATCGACAAGGATTTTGTCGTGCACTTTCCGATTCCGATGCAAAACGCATGGGACAATGTGGTCTACACCTGCTCTGTCATGTTGATGTTTCGAGATCGGGCTCAGGTTGAGGCCTGGTGCATGGAGCGAGGTGTCCCCGTCGGAGATGTACGGCCCGTCGAGCAGATTTGGGCGTTTGCATCCGACTGGTACTCCCGCCATGCAGATCTGGATTGGGTCAAATGGACAGTTCAAGAAGCCGCTGAGATATTCACGCGTCATGGCCTTAGCGGGCCCATCTGGGCGTTGCCGCAAGCGGTTGGCCGGTTCTAGTTGTGCAGGGCATTCTTCTCGAGCGCAGCCCTTCTTTCGCGGATGAACTCCCCGCGTCAGCAACTCGCGAAGCCGCCGTTCTCCCCACCCAATTGCTTGGCGCAAGCGCTTTTAGCAGCGTGCCGCTGCGTCGGTCGACTCAAAACCCCATGCTCAACGTCACTCTCGCCGTGCGCGGTTCTGTCGGGTGGGTGTGTATGTCCAGGACGCCTTCGGCGGGTTCGTCGGGCAGTCGTGAGGCGTAGTAGTAGTCGATGTCACTGACTTCGGCGTCGAATAGGTTGAACACATCCAGGCTTAGACGCGCATTGGGGCTGAGCTGATAGCCGATGCGGGCGTAGGCGAGTGTGGTGCCGTCGGACCGCACGCTGTTGTCTTCGATCAGCGGTCGAGGGCCGAAGTAGCGCAGTTGCAACTGGCCGAACCACGGCCCAAGGTCGTTGAAGGTGATGCCCAGGGCGGCGACGCGTTGCACTGATCCAGGCACGTGGCGGCCCGCGTTGGGTTCGTCGCCCTGAATCTCGTCAAAGCGCGCACGCGACCAGGCGAGATCGAGGTCAAGCATCCAGTGTTGATTCAGCACGTAGTGATTGTTGAACTCGATGCCGCGACGCTGCGAGCCGCCATTGGGTTCGGTTTCGCCGGCATCGCCGACGAAGACCAGTTCGGAGTCGAGTTTGAGTTGCCAGATCGCCAGCGAGCTTTGCAGCCCCGGCAGCCATTCGTTGCGCAAGCCCAATTCGGTACCACGACTGCGCACCAGCGGCACGGCCGGGTCAATCGGTTCGCCACCACGTGCGGTCACGCGAGCGGTCATGCCGCGCGCGTCGTTGCTGTGAAAGCCATAGCCTGCCGAGGCGAA
>Ga0075163_10009725_pt1 | contig 12605 bp, 29 predicted proteins | sample JI1023141ADNA_FD_71478 | JGI IMG/M metagenome (GOLD analysis project Ga0075163, IMG submission 71478) | Wastewater effluent complex algal communities from Wisconsin, to seasonally profile nutrient transformation and Carbon sequestration -... | ecosystem: Engineered > WWTP > Effluent > Algae...
AAAGATGAGATGCGTGACTACAAAAAGAAATGGTATGAACTTAATAAGGAAGACCAAAAAGAAAAGTGTCGGCAGCGTTATCAATCTGGAGATAAAAAAAAGCATTCCAAAGTAGTTTGGAGAAACAAGATTCTACGAGATTACAAATTGACTGAAGAACAGTATTTCGTTATGCTTGAAGATCAACAGGATGTGTGCAAGATTTGTGGCAAGAACTATCAAAAGAGATTGTCGGTTGATCACTGCCACACAACTGGAGTTGTTCGGGGATTATTGTGTCACAAATGCAATGCTGCAATTGGACTATTGAACGATGATCCAGAACTTCTAAAGAAATCAGCAGCATACATCGAATCTGCAATGACTGACGCTGTAGCTCAATAAGGACTTTGTTGTGACACAACAACTCGGAATTGAAAAAGCAGAAATCTGTGGACTCGGATTCAATCCAAATAGAATATTTGGAGAAATTTCCGGTGAAACAATTTGTTATGTCGCAACAAAAGATCGCAAGATTGTTCTGCATTTTCCAAAGGTTGTTTCTTTGGAAGAGATCGCACAAGTGCAAAAATTATTGTCGAGGTTTAAATAATGGGACTCAGGCTTTTCTCCAGAGACAGTTACGACTGCAATTGTAATTGCAATGACACGCCAAACACAAACCCAGATCCAAGTAATTGGAAGATTGTGGAATGGAACCAATTTGACGAATATCTGGTGGTTAAAATTCACTACCCAGATTGCACGAATTATGAAGGTGTGAAGATTCTTGTGTACGAAAACATGACTCTTCCAATGCTCAAAAAACAAAAGAAGATTGATCCACATTTCTCTGAAAACAAGGAGTTCAAATCTCCAATTGCAAGATTTGAACCAACAGAAGACGGCTGGTTCAAAGCTTGTTTTCTCTGTGAGAACCTGTGTAGGACGCCACTGTAATGATCGAATTAGCTTGCATCGCCAATTTCGTTCTTGCCTATTTCGCTTATTATTTGTATGACAAAAAATTGAATCACAGCAAATTGGGATTGCTTGTTTTTTCTTTTGGATTTGCTAACTTCTTATGTGGCTTGTTGATTCTCGGCATGTTGATCAGAGGTCTGCGATGAGTGGCTACCAACGAATTCACAAATTTGAGATTCAAGATGTACTGCCGTACATTGGAGTTTCAAATCACAAATTTTGTATTCCAACGCAAGAACACCAAGTCAAAGTCAGACTTAACTCACAAAGAATGAAACTCATGAAGCGAGTTCAACATTGTGAAGTGTGTCAAGTTAAAGGTTCATATTTCTGGCTGGAATGTGCAGGTTGTTACTCACCACATTTCAATCTTTATGCCAAAAATCATGATGGTCATGAAGCGATGTTGACAATGGATCATATTTTGCCACGATCAAAAGGCGGCGGCACAATTGAAAGCAATGTTCAAGTTCTGTGTCAACATTGCAATCGAGTCAAGAAAAATTACCTGATCTCAAACGATGACATTCTGCGTCTTCGTTTCCGGTCAGACCCATTTCTTTTGGATTTTGTGATTGATGCATACAATTTGTCCAACCCGAATTTGATCCCAACGATCAAAGACTTGTATGACAACAGGAAAAAACCAATCATCGAAAAAGATATTTCATGGTTCGCACAATATTCCACAAAATCATAGATTCATTTGCTTTACAAACAAACAATCAAGCCTTAGAATACATGTGCGTGATTTTACGTTCCAAACACACAAGGGAGATTTGACATGGTTGACAGCAACAAGCCAATGAACAAAACAGAGTTGTTGAGTTCCATTGCTGACAAGTCCGGCTTGACTAAGAAGGATGTCACTTCTGTCGTGGATGCTTTAACGGAAGTGATTCGTGAGCAACTCGGCAAAACTGGGTCAGTTGTTCTTCCCGGAATTATCAAGATCACCGTCATTGACAAGCCTGCAAAAGAGGCCACCACCAAGGCAAACCCTTTTAAGCCCGGCGAAATGATGGAAGTCAAAGCCAAGCCAGCATCACGAGTCGTTAAGGTCCGTCCGCTCAAGGGTCTCAAAGATATGGTGTAACATCAATTTGTCAGCCGAACGGCAGTCGGTGGAAAGCACCGTGACTGATAGCTGGGTGGAATCGGCCATATCCGAAGAAGGCGTCCCAGTCTGACATTTTGTAGGAGTAACATCATGAGCTTTGGCATTTTTATTAGGAGCAACATCATGAGCTTTGGCAACTTTTACATAAAAGTTTGCGAGCAACTGAAAGCAGGATACGGCTGGAATGACGTTGTAACATATATTTCGATTCATCCAGAATTGATGGACATCATCTACAATCAATATCGCCAAAACATTTCAGATGCCGGTCCATTAGAGCTTCAAGGTGTAATTGAGTCAACAGCACTTAGCATTGATCAATCCACCCGGTCTGATCCAATGCTTGAACACATGAGGATTTCTCATGGACACTCTTAATCCTATTAAACGGGAAAACAACATGACGACACAAGTACGCAAAGATCGTTTGCAATCCGTACTTGATTCTACGGAACGAATTTTTTCCGATCACACTTTCGGCAATCCAAGATCACGTAAGATTATTTTGGGCGATATGCCTGATCAAGAATCTTATGATTTGCAAAAGAAAAATCTTCATGCACATGCTGCAAAGTCAAATGTCTCTGTTGAGATGTTGCCTTGTTGGAGAGAGCCGCTGCTTTCCAAAGAGCAAGAGATTCATCTCTTCCGGAAATTCAATTTTCTGAAGTCGCTTGCTCGTAATAATGCACTCAAAGGACAAATCACCAAAGCTGAACAATTTATGAGACAAGCTCATGAAGTTCGTGAGCATCTGGCGTTGTCGAACATGAGGCTATCAATCGGCATACTCAGGCGGACCTACTCTCAACACAAGGAAGATTTACTGTCGGAAGCTTACATGGCAGTTTACAAATCCACTGAATATTTTGATTGGAGGATTGGACATAAATTTAGCACTTACGGCTCATGGGTCATCAGAAAACATCTGTGGAAAGTGAATGCAAACATTCAAAGACACGATGTGCAATTGCATTCCGATTTTGAACTCACTGCCGGACGTGACTCTGGATTCTTAGAAGACATCAATCACGCCTCTAATGTCAGTTTCGTTAAGGAACTCTTGTGCTATCTCACAGAAGAGCGAGAACGACAGATTATCAAGATGCGTTTTGGGATTGATTGTGAGCCGATGACACTTCAAGAAATCGGCAATTTCTTTGGATTCACCAAAGAACGAAGTCGTCAACTTCAAGACAGGGCCATCAAACGATTGAGAGACATCTCCGTTCAAAAGATGCTTGTGTATGAAGAAGTTGCGTAACAAACAACTTTGTCCACCATGGAGTCCCTCACAAGTCGCAAACCAATCTGTGCTCCCACGGTTCCTTACGCATTACTAAGCGTTGACACCGTTGGTCGCACTTACTAACTTTTGCAGTACAAAAGTTGTACTGCTTTCTGGGAGCATCTCATGACAGACAAACACGCAATTCCAATCTCTTACGGCACATCCGGAATTGGAAGTGTCAATGTCGTCGCTGAAAAAGGTCCACCACTATCAGTTCATCAGTGGACTGAAGCTGATGGAGAAGACAACAAACACATCGCTATCGAATTCGAAGACATCACAAAGACCGTAGAAAAACAAAACAGTTTTAACGGTCTTGATGATAGCGAAGTTATGCGTCTTTGTATGCACCTCGCAGACGCCAGAAAACTCACGCACAATCTCATTAGTCGTCTGGCTGAATCCGGCGACCGGGTGGCCAAACGCATCCAAGAGAATATGAATGACTCTATGGAAGTTGTACGTGCCTTGGACAACGCTCCTGTCGCTCTTTGCGATCTATACCTTACTTCCCCATGCAGTGCGTCATTTGATCTTTGTTGGCCAATTGGAAACAAAAAGCCAAACAAATTGAACATGGAGAACACGGATTGGATAGTTGAAAAGGATGGTTATTCGACAGCGTGGCCTCCAATTCGTAAAAAGGAACAAGTTTATGCCATGTTGAGAATTATCCGAAAATACGCAGAAGCTCTTGGGGTACTTCTGAAAATAAAAGACAGAAATAACATCCTGAATGACATTGACTATATTGCATTTCTTCATCCGTACAATGTCCCCCCGATAAATCCTACCAATAAATTAACTCTCGTCGATTGCAGAGTTCATAAAACCATTTACCAAACAATAGTATTCAAGATGCATCGTCCTTACTCACATCTAATTAAATGCGAGTCCGACATGAGAAAGACATTATTCGAAATTGCCAGTATGGCTTACGAACAAAAACTCCTCATCAAATTCATTGATCCCGAAAAACTCCTCGCCAAACATAACGTGGCTAACATTTTCGGAAAAAACCTGTACATTGAAGAATGGCCCTAGAATTCGTTTTACGGCCCTCTTTCAAAAAGACGATTCAGATGTCAAAGAATGAATCCAATTGTCCTATTCATCGCAGGGAGAGCCAAGATGAGCGACAAAAACATTGAAGACAGTGAAGAGTACAAAGATTATCTTCGAGAAATTGAAGAAGATCCAAGTTCTTACACATCTTTCGATGATTATCTCGGTGCAAACGGGATGCAGACATGCGAAGGTTGCGATGAGATCGTTGAATACGACGAAGTAGATGAAGACGGATACTGCTTCGAATGTCAAGAAAACCAAGATGACGAGGAAGAGTAATGAGCAGCAGTGCCTATTCCAAACTGATCCGTGGCGTTCAAATCGATTTCAGAACCAAATCCATCCTTAATAAGATGAACAGGTTCGACTCTAAAACTGGCAATCCGATAATCGTTGAAGAAGAATCTCTTCAGATTACTGCGGAATGTCAAGGTTCCAAAATCACTTTGCCAGAGGAAACATTGTTGTACTCTGAGTCCAACAAAAGAGACGATAAAACATATTGGATGAATCGCAGAGAAAGATATAGAATTTATGAGTGGCTCCATAGTTTCGGAATTGGAGATCCAGAGCGTGGAGATGAATCCAAAGAAAATTTGGAAATGTTCGATGATGGTGCTATCATTGGTGTTTTGATCGCTAAAGGCAACAGTTACAAAAATCAATGCGTTGAAGTTGAAGAAAAGGTTGTTGCCAATCTCCAAAACAGAATTGACAAATTGTTGAGTGAAATGTTCCAATTCCAATTGAAGAGCTACACAATTTCCACATTTCTTTTGACGGATCTGTCATGAAGATCACAACCTTTGATGGCAAAAAAGAAATTGACGTTTCTGAGTATCTCACTCAGATGTGTGAAAATCACAGACTTGGTAGGGACGTTCGGGAACAAACGCCGATTGGACAAAATGCTGATGGTGATTACTTCTGGTGGGACGAGAAGAAAAACCCGAAGCTCAACAAGAGATCTGTCAACAAACTGATCAAATTCGTGATGTCTCAAAACGAGGTGCAGTCATGACTGATGCTGAAATCAAAAAATGCAAGTCTGTCAAAGTCCTGCATGACATTCCAATGAATGATGGAGTCACTTTTTCCAAAGGAGATGTGTGTGAGATTCGATCAATTCGCAAATCCCTTGTCACCGGAGAAATAAGTTCTCTGTTGATCAAAAGATTCCCACATGAAGAATCTTACCTTGTCAATGTAGGGACCGTCGAATTTCTTTCTCCAGAAAGAGAAACAAAAGTTATGCTGCATTCAGACAGTGAAGAACCTGAAGAAACTGAGATCTTCCAGTTTCATTTCACAAGACATCCGGGCAACAGGATCTATCTGTTGATAGATGATGTGGCAGAATTCATCAGAGACATTGGGTCGACCGAAAACACTGATGTCAGGAATCGATTAGAACAAGCGGCTGGAAACATCTTGAAGCTCAAAGAAGGAGACCCAACATGTTGAGTGAATACAATTTCTTTCTGGCTGTTTTCACGGATGGAGATTTGAGCCTTCAAGAATTGAAGAAGGAATGTCTTCCACAAAACTGGGCACCAATACTTGCCCTCAAAACGGAAAAAGGAATTTCCGTTCCTGTTTTCCGTGATCCTGATGTCTGTCTAACTTTCATCAAGAGAAATGCCCCGCCCAAACAAATGGTTGGAATCATGGGAATGAGTGAAGTAGACAAACAAAAGTTTCTCGACAAAGGTTGGGAACTCTTGTGGCATGAATATCCAAAACTCTACAAAAACCGTGCTGGATTCCAAATCTGTGTGGAGGTCATTGAAACCGATTTCGATTTGCATGTAGCAAAGAAATAGGGGCGAAAGCTCTTGCTCGCACACTCATGGCTCCGTGCTATTAAGGATTTGAGAAAACAATGAAGACATACTTTGTGACTGGCATCCTGTTGTCACGCCAATCAACAAATTCCACACTGACACTGGAATTCAAACAACCAAGAAATCTCCAGAAGATTCTTGAACTTTATCCGGGCTGGGATATCGTTTGCTTTGAATGCCTTTATTGATCTCTCCTCCAAAATCCAAATTTTGCAATGGCATCCCACTGGAATCAATAAATGAACGAGAACATCAGCCAACTACAACTTGATTTGGTTCAAAAATTCCAGTGTCCCGGTTGTGGTGCTGGAATCAATGTGAGTTCTGGATGCTTCAAACAGAGTGATACACTTGCTTGTGGAAATCACTCTGCCGGAACTTACATAGCTGGAATCGGTTGTATCAATCTGGGGTTGCCTAAAGGCTTCAATCGCTTAGGGCCGATTAACAAAGACATTCAAAAGTCTAACATCAGGCTTTTTACCGAACTCCCAGAATACAACGCTTTCAACATGCCGCTGTGGGCACTTGAAGAAGACGGTCATCTCTTTGTTGTGGTTGCCATTCCACGACTACAACAATTTTGGGTCGATGTCGTGCCGGGCAAGAAGATCTCTGATCTGCCATCAAATGTCATCGACGTTTCCACCCTTGATCTGAGTGCATGTCGATGAAATACATCATCAAAGTAGGTTTCTGGGATGTGAAGAAAGATCGGGAACGATCAGAAATCTTCCGCATTACCGCCGCCAGCAAAGATAAGGCTTGCAACAACGCTCTTTCACAAGCAAAAATCAAGTTCAAGAAGTTGGTGACTGGTGTTGAGCCGTTCTTTGTGGAACAAATTCAAGAGTCAATCAATGGGAAAACAGTTGTGCTCGATTTCAAATCAACAATTGAATTTTCCATTCCAACAAAGTTGAATGACAAAATTTTAAAAGCTATTAGCTTGCACAAGTTTGGCAGAGACCTTACAATGGAGGACAAAGCTGTTGATGAGAAATGTTGCAACAACTTACAAATGTTGCAACAAACTCAGAAGCTTAAAGTCTTCATCAAAGTGACTGAAGACGGACAATTCCTAGTTTTCCCCCAAAGGAATAACAGATGACTTCTAACGCCAACATGACTCCTGTTCGTTATCGATCCGGCCCGATTCGTCAGATTTGTGTCAATCGTAAAGCCATCGAGTACAACCTGAAGAATGGGACCAACTATCCCACAGCCATCGTTGTTGACAACGGCCAGTTCCATGAGTATCACAGCGTTTACACAGTCAACAGCAATCTGAGTTTCGACCGAGATCGAAAAGACCTTCCCGCCAAAGTCTTCATCGAGACCAGTGATGATATCATCGGATACGTTAATCCGAACACGAGTCATCGTTCCTTTTTGAATCTCGAATTCCCAACCGGATTCTGGTTCAATATCAAGAAACGATTCTTTTCCTTCATGGGTGCAACCCCAGTGCTAAGCTGTGTCGCCAACTTTGAATCACTCAAAGAAGAATTGGAACAACCCAAGAAGTTGTCCGAACCAGTTGTGAAACAAGAGGAAAAAGCTCCCACCCAAAGAGGTTGCTTCTAACGTGTGTGCTGTTTCCACCGGAATGGCGTAGGGTTGCTCCCTACAGGGTGATTCGCTATCACCGCTGCCGGATGGTGTCGGGTATGGGCGGAGAAACAGGTCGGGGGTAGTTCCGAGCACGTTTTCCTCTTTGGAGAAAAAAAATGGAAACCATCAAGGTCTTAAATGACTTCGAAGATTGTGATCAGGAGTGGAACGATGATCCAAATGGAAATCATTCCATTCCCAAGTCAACAATGACTGGGAAGATTGTTCTTCGTCAAGTCCGTCAAGGACATACTGTCAATCTTTCATTTGATGACGGTCTTCATGAAGACACAAAGAAGTATCTTTTGGCGATGGCTGATGAACACAATCTGAATCTTTCTGATAAAGGTTCTTATTGGATGGTTGGACCAGAACCAACCATTGATATCTCAGCAGAGGATGATGTGGAAGAACTTGCTGCTTAACAGAGGAGATCAATGAAATGATGGAGAAGATCGGTCAGTTCATTGATCTCTATCTGCCTTTGTTCTTGCCATGGATGATCGATTTGGTCATTGTTGGAATTGTCATTCTCTGTCTGGCAGTTGTTTATTACAACTACTGAAGGATTCAAGTCATGATGGAGAAGATTGGTCGACTGGCTGCATTCATTGCAGTATTCTTGATTGGAGGGGCAATTTTCATAGCGATATTCTCCTCTCCCATCATCGCATTCATTAAAGCACTGCTGCCAATACATTGAAGGATCAAACATGGCTTTCGTTGTCACAGAACCCTGCTTTGGCTGCAAGTACACCGACTGTGTAGTCGTTTGCCCAGTGGATGCCTTCCGGGAAGCACCGCAAATGCTTTTCATCGATCCAAATGACTGCATCGATTGTGAACAATGTGTTGCTGAATGCCCCGTTCAAGCCATTTTCCACGAAGACGACGTTCCAGAAAAGTGGCATGATTACATTGCACTTAACGCCGAGATGGCACCGCAATTCCCAGAAATTACGGAAAAGAAAGAACCACTGTAATGACTATTTACACGCACAATTGTCGTGAATGTGGAAACATCATTCAAAGCAAGAACCAATTCTTGGGGCCACAATACTGTGCGGTTTGTCTATCTGCTGTGAAACAACGAGAAGCAAACCCAACAATTTACAACTATATCTCAGACGAACACGCAAAAGCCGCATTCGCTCAGTCAGCGGAAAATGAAAAAGACGCTCGTGTCGGCGGCATTATAATTCTTGTCATCGGCGGGGTTATTTTCTTCACAATCTTCGGCCCACTTGTCATTATGGCCGTCTCTGCCTTACTGCCAGTAGCCATATTTGTCGGAATCATTTATGGCATCTTCAAATATGCCTATCATGCTACTCTAAAAGAGCAGCAGCAACAATCAAATCAAGACCCGTAAAGAGAGAAGCATGGAAGAACTCATCGCCACAGCACGCAACATTCGACTCTTTGTCAACAACAAAGATCCGAACGCTCCAGTCACTCCCGAAATTGAAATGGTGCTTACCACCGTGGAGAAATCATTACAATTTGTGGGATCAGCCCTCGCCAATATCGAGCAGACAAAAACCATTCGCTTCATCGTCAACCCAGAAGGTGCCAGAAGCTTCGCCAAGTCTCTTGAAGAGTGGGCCACCGAAGCTGAAGATAAAGCCGATGAAATCAACGAATTGAGCAAAAAAGATGTCTGAATCAACGCTACACAAAAATTGGATTTTCAGGATCATCGCCCCTATCTTCTTTATTGTGCTTCTAAGTTCAATCTGGCTTGGAGCACCATTTTTGATGATGCTCCAAGAAGTATCACCCGAATCGGTTCCAGCGGCAGAGAATCTATTGATTTGGATTGTTGTCATTGGAATACTGATTTTGACCACAACAGGCATATTCATCATGAGTCGAAAACGATGTGAAATCAAAGGCACAGATTGGGTGTGCAGTCGATTTAACATTGAAGTCTCAAGAGAAAAATTCTCAGAAATTGAGAGAAATTGACATGCCAGAAAACACATTCACAATCTGGGATGGATCTGAATTTAAAGAGATCAGCACATCCAGTTTCCCAAAGAAACAAGGGTTCAAATATCTGTTTGGCATTCGTCACATCAGATATTTCTACAATGTTCGCAAATTCAGAGAACACATGAGAATTTGTGTTCGAATGGGATTGGGTCTTTGCCCACAAGAATCTGATCTGTTGCAGTTACGATTGATTTGGGAAGGCAAAGCATGAATGAGGAGCCACGATTCAATGGGTACGTTGGAATGCCTGCTGCTTTACACTTGGATGAATTTGCCAGACATTTGCGATCAATGTTTGACACTGAAGTCTATCTCGTGGGATCTGCCTTAACAACAAAAGATTGGCATGATCTGGATGTAAGAGTCATCCTGTCAGATGAAGACTTCTCCGCAATGGGATTTGGGAACCCAGAAAATAGATTCCACAACAAAAAATGGATCTCATTGTGTTTGGCTTATTCCGCCCTTGGAAAACAAATTATCGGGCACACAATCGACTTCCAAATTGTGCCAGAATCATATGCCACCCTTTATCACGACAAAGATCCAAGTTTGCCAATCGGAATTAAATCATGATCCACAGGAATGATCTACTCGCCTACATGGTTGTACTCAACCACAAACCAGTCCTCGACAGATTGTCTGTGGATCAAATCAATATCGGCAGACAACATATGTTGGGATGCCTCTCCAGATTGATGGATCAAATAGAACCAGAGTCATATCTGAAAAACGCCATTAAGGAAAGAGAACGTCTCAACTCAATTCATCCAGTTGGACAGCCTCAACTCGCAGAAGCAACTGCAAAAATTTCAGAACTTCTACATGCGTACATGATTGCTGATGATCTTATTGTTGCAGAGCTAAGTTCCTGTAATGGTTAAATAGCTTCTCTCTTGATCTGCCTTGTGTCTCATCGTCAATTGCAGTGCTCCAGTCAACATTGACAATGTTGAGTTTCTTGAGATCCGCCATAAGCTCTGGCAACGCTTCTCGCATTGTCCCAGTTCCTTGACCATAACTGTTTAGATAAGTAATCCTCGCACTGCCCGGACCAGTTACTCTCAGCCACACTTCAAACGTCTTGCCTGATACACGGTACTTGGCCATGTACTCATCACGGCCCTCTTGACTCATCGTCTCTAAGAATTGTTTGAATTTCATGATTGTTGATCCATGTCCTGTTGAGCATATCGGCCAATAGGTCTCTCATTGCCCCAGTTGTCCCATACATCTGGATTCTCTTGATTGTGCTGAGAAAGAGTCTTGTAAGGAATATGCACAATCCCCTTAGCCCACATCTTGGTTCCTCCCATAGACTGTGCCAGACCAGTGGGCTTGTTCATTCCTCGACCCGGCGTCAACTCTACATTGGCTTGACCAAGACCATTCTCTTGAAAGAACTCTTGAATGTGTGCCATGATCTCCTTCTGCGTGTTGTCCCAATCCTTTCTAATGTACTCCCAAGTATAGAACCCAGCTTGATTATCCAAATATGATGTCTTGCCTACACCATAACCACCATTCATCCTACTTGTCAACGTCATAATAATTACATATAGTGTATAATCGTACACTGCACCACGATCAACGACATCCCAAACTTTGTCTTGAGTAATTCCCAATGGACGATAGATGTCTGATCGTTTAAGGACTGCTTCAATCTGATTATCAAACTCAGACCAGTTTTCTGTATCGAATTCCCACTCGACTTCGACTTGAACGTGGGAAGGAAACACTCTGACATTTTCTGTTTTTGGATGTTCTCCGAAAAGATACTGACAGAAAATTTGCTGGATCTGTTTCATGGCCGGGCTAGTCTTGGCCCATTCAAAAAGCTTCAAATTAAAGCCTTGCATTTTATTCCAGCCCCATGGACCATTCTCATAGTCGTCGTCATTATTTCCATCGTCGTCATCGTTGTTGTTGTAAATGTCGTCTCCACCATTACCAGTGCTGGGACTTAATTGTTTGTCATTCTGTACAGCGACAGATTCAAGCCATTTTTTGAAATTCATGATGAAGTATTTATCAGCCGCCGTATTTTTCAAGAAGTTGTTTTGTTATTAGTTTTGAGCCGCTATTGAGGTACGCAAAATTTCTGGGCGGCGATTTTTGCAACATGCGTGCGGGAAAAATTTTTTCGACCTTGATATAAGATAGGGGGGTGCGTAGTTAGCAGCCCAAGGACTATGCCCCACACCTTTTTGGGGTGTGGGGCAAAAGTTTCTCGATTACAATTTTTGCAACATGTTTCGCATGTTGCAAAGGATCACGTTGCACATGGCTTGTGCGAGGTAAGCTAACTCGATGTAGTTCATGTCTTGCTCCGATCAGGACAAGAGGGGCGAGCGATGTTGCTCGCCCCTTACACTACACAAGCGGGTGTCATGCAGCAGCTTGGAGCAACATGACAGGGGCGAGTGATGCCAGTTCGTTGTCCAACTGGCCGTTGCTTTCAAGCGGCCAGATGGAGCCGGTGATTGTTTCGGCAGTGTCATCGCCTTCCAACTCTGCGATCTCAAGCCATGTGCCAGCGACAGCGGCGGCTCGCTCCAGAGGACTCATTGCTCTGGCGACAGCTTCGTGTCCAGCTTGGATAGCTGCCAGCACGTTGGCAGGGTTGGCAATGTTACGGACGAAATCGATCTCGGTCTTGGTTGCAGTCTTGCTCATGTCTTTGACTCCGGTTCAGTGTGATGTGTGAGCG
>Ga0075163_10009726_pt1 | contig 12605 bp, 13 predicted proteins | sample JI1023141ADNA_FD_71478 | JGI IMG/M metagenome (GOLD analysis project Ga0075163, IMG submission 71478) | Wastewater effluent complex algal communities from Wisconsin, to seasonally profile nutrient transformation and Carbon sequestration -... | ecosystem: Engineered > WWTP > Effluent > Algae...
GGAGCCATGAAAATCGTCAGACCTTTTGGTCTGGCGTTATTCATTCCCGACGTCCGGATCCGAATCAGCGACTGCACGACGAAGTCGTGCAAGGTCGCGGTTCGGTGGAGTGAGCAAAGGAACGTGAGAGCTTGCTCTCGACCCTTTGCGAGCGGAGGAGCGAACGCAGTGAGCGATATCCAGCCGCCGGAGCCAAAGAAATGCCATCCCTTTTGGATGGGTTTTTCTTTGGTATCTTGTCTGTTGAGGGTCAGACCCTCTCTCCTATGCATTTATTTGTGTCGAGTTTGTGTCCAAAAATGGGTACCCACTCGACAAACAGTTAGGACACAATCCTTACTGCTGGCTTAGACACCTAGAGCGGGTGTCCTTTTTATTCCAGCAAAGGAGGAATTGTATGTTGAGGAACTTATTAATCGGTGCTTGTATCTTGATCGGGATTGGTCTTTTATTCATATTTCCAGGTGACACTATGAGCTCTAGCGACATGAGCGACTACACACTTAGCAAAGCTTACCTTGCGAAGAATACCGAGCAATATGCTCGATGCTACAACTCTGTAAATTATGGAGTATCGGGTTTGACTGATATCGAGATTGCTTTAATGGGTGAGTACTTCAATGATCCGCGAGTTAGTTCGGAAACCATGAAGCCGATCCAAGAAAGTTTTATGAATGGAATCAAATAAAAATGCGACAAGTCCATTAGTGATTATGAATCAGCATTTAAAAAGGTAGAGGCAGTTCAAGCAAAATCGGAAAGTCTAAAGCTTGGATGGCGTACATTTGTGTTTAGTGGTGGGACTCAATCGATCTCGTCTAATGAGATCATGCAATACAGTCCCTCTAGCGCTCACCGTACTAATCTATGACATTTATATAGAAAAGAAACAGAATGAAGCAAGTAACGGTTAAAGAAGCTCGCAATATCTTGGGTGACGATGCGGCGAATATGTCTGACGACGAAGTGCAGGATTTGATAGATAATTTGAGCCTAACGGCAAAGCGGGCATTACAGGAAGTCGCTGGACAACGTATGCAAAACTCTCCAAACACTATCGAACGTAGTAAAAATGACTCAACAGAGGTATAATTACATCAAATAGAGTTCGTAAAAGTAAAAAAGGTTATGTGTATATGCCCGATGCGAGCACGCCAGTTCTATATCTTAAGTCTCTAAAGATCTCAAACTTCAGGGTATTTAATAAAGACGGCTCAACGCTACATTTTCAGCCAACTTTAAATGTAATAATCGGTGAAAATAATTCTGGTAAGTCGGCGGTGATTGATGCACTGCGCTATGTCTTCAATCTTGGTAGTTTTCAGTTACGAGAAGATCTTATTAAGATTGATGACCAGGATATAAATCGAGATGGTCGTGTGCTTAGTAATGAAGAGGTTATAGAGTTTGAGGCAGTCTTTGTCGGCCGGGGCTCAGATGTTATGTCAACTTTGCGAGATATGTATGTCGACGAAGATCCTAATGGTACATATAACTTTCACATGAGACACCAGCTTACTCTTAAGAAGAGTAAGAGCGAGGGCAGGCATATGTACAAGACATCTAGCACCTATGGCGGTGAAGATTTTACGAATCTAGTTACAGCGGAGATGTTGGATTTTATCCGAAGTGTATACCTCTCGCCTCTTCGTGACATTGTGTCAGACAACAGAAGGATTGGTCTTGAGGTCGAACGTCTTGTTAAGAGTCAAGTAAGCGATGATGCGCTCAAAACGAAGCAGTTAGAAGAACTACCGGATGAGATGAGAAAAGCAGTTCTTAAGATGATCCATGACATTACTGGATTGGACTACATTTCATATGTTGGTCAAAATTTGCTTAGCTACTCAAGTCCCTATATCAAAGGCAAGCCCGAGGAGTTGGTAACTTTTTCGCCATCCAGTATTAATAGGAATTTGTATAGATCAATGCTACCGTTGTTTACTTATCAGGAGCATGGTTTAGGCGGATTAGACCTTGAGGCAAATGGACTTGGAATAAACAATTTAATTTATGCGAGCATCGTACTTTCAAGAAAAAAGAATGAAGAACATTTCAGATTCTTTTTGATCGAAGAGCCGGAAGCGCATCTTCACCCGCAAATGCTCAGGACATTTTTTGGAAAACTGAACCGCATAGAATCACATCAGGTATTCGTAAGTTCACATTCGTCAATGATCACTGCAGAAGTTGATATAACAAAGATTACTTTGATGAAACGATTTGATGGAGGTGTGCCAAAGGTAACTCACCTTAATGACGTTTACGGCAAAGATGAAATGAAAGCTCACCGTACATACCTACATAAGTTTCTTGATTCCACTAGATCACAACTGCTCTTTGCAAGGTCAGTCATATTTGTTGAAGGAATAAGTGAAGCTTTATTGATAAGTAAATTTGCCGAATTGATGGGTAAGAGTCTTCAAGATGCTGGTATTGAAATTGTAATACTTGGTGCGAAGGGCGGTTTCGATCACTTTGCTCCATTGTTTCAAGATGATCCTGAGTGGAAGTGTGCCTTCATTACTGACGACGACTCAGCTCCAGAAGATATTGCCACAAAAGAACGTAGTCTCCCTGAAGAAACGATCACCAGCCCAAGAACGTATGCAGGCGTAGGCACGTTTGAGTATGAGCTTTTACGAACCGCAGACAAGGCTGACAAGAGTGATGTTCCTATCTCTAAAAAACGCGTTGAGAAATTACAAACAGCCTTCTTAAATGCAACTCCAAAGGGATCAAAGACGTTTTTTGATGAAACAAATCTACCGTTGAGCTATAAACGAATGAAGAATAAGGCTGTCGAGGGTGAGTGGGGCGGCGAGGGTCTAAAATCTAATTCATACTTTGAGAAATCAAAATCAGAATTTGCATTTCAACTAGGACAATTGCTCGTAACTGGTGATGAGGATATGATTCCTGCCTATATAAAAGAAGCTATAGATTACGTAACTCCGAAAGATGACATATCTGATGCTGAGCATACACCAGAAACAAACACTTTGGGATAACGATAAACCTATCCAAGATGCTAAGGTCAAGCTAATAGCGAGACCCGGCACCGGTAAGACGCAAACAGTGTCTTCGTATGCAATCGATCTCGCATCTAACCATGTTGGTCTAAGAGCCTATCAAGGTATAGCAATGCTGTCCTACACAAATGTTGCAAAACAGGAAATAAGTAAGAGAATTCGACAATTAAATACAGGATACGAGTTGTTGGACTATCCAAATTATATTGGTACATTTGATTCATTTATTAACAACTTTATTTTCTTACCTTTTGGACATCGCTTTATGGGTGCGGGCACAAGACCAAGACTTGTAGGTGAGCCTTTTGGTGTATGGAGCGGGTTGTTAGAATCGGCACCGAGTCATAGGACACACTCTATGTACTTTGATTGCTTTTCATTTTCAAAAGACGGCACAATTAAGAAATTGCTGTCTTCTAAATATGTCAACGGCACGGCGCGCAGGTTACCTACTGACAACAATAAAATTACCAATATGAAAAATGAGATGTTTGGGCGAGGGTTTGCTCTGCAGGCTGACGCTAACTACATAGCATTCAAGCTACTTGAGCAACATGAGGATCTCCGTAAATTGGTGGCGGGACGATTCCCTATTATTATTGTTGATGAAGCCCAAGACTTAACGGAAACTCAACACGCAATTCTTGACCTACTTCTTGATGGTGATGATGGGTTAAGATCGTGTGTACTGGTAGGTGACAATGCCCAGGCAATATATGAGTGGAATACAGCAAGACCAGATTTATTAACGGATAAACAAGGTTTTCAGCTAGAAAAGCTTACAGAAACTTTTAGGTGTAGTAAAAGTGTTTGTAATTTACTAAATGCGATAACAAATGATGATTACACAATATCACCTGCAGGAAAAAATTTAACATATACAGACGATATTGATATTTCAGAAATCGATTTTGGTGATACAGACCAAATTGAGGCAGCATACACTTCCTTTTTGGAATACATTCAACACAAAGAACCGCACGATGATAAAATGTTGAAGATTGCCATACTTGCAAGACCAAAGTCACTTATTGCCACAATCAAATCAGTTGTATTGGGAGAAGAGGTTATAGAAACTCCGATCTTCCAAGAAAAATCTAGTAAAGACTTTTTGCGAATTATTTATTACTGCCAAAAAAATAACTGGCACAAGGCTTGGTCGGCGTACGAAAGATACTGGAAGAATTTAAAAGATAAAACTGAAATCGATGATTTAGCAGATAGCATTAATCATGAAGTATTTAACCAGGATAATTATGATGCAAAAACCTATAGAAAAAATGTCATCATATTGCTTAAAAAGATATCTGAGCAAGCAGCATTATTTACTAAGGTTAGCGAGCTAAGCGTGCTATCCGCTGATACTGATCTTAAGCGTTATTTTCCAACAATTATAAAAAATACCACGGATTTTGCTGGTTTTGTTGCACGTTCCGGAGGCGACACGTCGATATCTGATCTCTTTTCAAACGAACAAGAAAAAGATCCGATTTTAGTCCATTTCCCAAATGGTAAATTGGGAGAGTTGCATATTGGTACGGTACATAGTGTGAAGGGGGAGACCTATGATGGTGTTCTGTACTTTTCAAAAGATAATACTAGGCATTCAAGAGATCGTTGCGATCAGAGTGGAAATGCTTGGAAGAAAATATTAACTCACGGTATTGAATTATGTGAAGACAAGAGGATCGTCTACGTGGCACTTTCTCGAACTGCCCAAACTCTTTGGATTGCTGGTGAAAGTGAAGTGTGCGAAGCTTTTTCTGATTTAATTACATAAAGTCGTGAGCAATGCTTTCTCTGTGACTAGGCTTGATTAATTTTTACGAAGCTGGTCATATGCAACTATCTTTTGTCCTTTAGCGGCATCAGGCACTGTTAGATGAAGCTCATCTAAGCTAAAGTAAAGTTTGTCGTATCCTTTATTTATAATAGTTACTATTTCACCTGTGGCAATTTTTTCGAAAATATCAAATGTTTTCCTGAGGGTATCTCCTACTGAAATCTTGGGGTTTTCTAAAGCAAACAATTCATTAGATACCGCTAACAAGTTGGCGGAGGATTTATTAAGCTTATCTACTAACTCTTTAACGTCTGATTTATTTAATTTACCGACAATCTTTTGAATCCCTTCCAGATTATCTTCTCGCCACATCATGTAGTCGTAAGGCATGTATTCAATGTAAAGTGAGCTTTTCAGTAACTCATCGAGATCGAGACCAATATCAAGAAAAACACCGACAGCTCGATCTGCCTTTTTTGGAGTAAAGGCTGCTGATGGTAGGGGCTCGTTTTTATAGTAAATATTTAAAATATACAATGCACCAAGTGCTCTAATTAAGACATTTAAATTTGCCTTAGGTAAATTTTTAGCCCTGTCATGCTTGATGGCATTGTAGGCGGCGTAAAAGTCGTCTACTGATCTGTTAATGTAATCGAATGGCGCAAAATAGGGCTGGAAAGATTCATCAAAAAAGAAATTATCAGATGTTACAGCAAGTTGCTTAGCCGATAGTCCCCACTCGTTATCGAGGAGTCTCCAAGCGTCACCTATCTTCTCTGGATCATCTTTTTTCAAGCCTCGATATAGATCTTTGTAGAGAGACTCTATTTCCGTTAAGCATCGACTCAAAAGTTCCGATATCTTTATTGAGTACACCTTAAGCTGTTCGTCGCTAAAATAAATACCCTTTGAAAGCTCAATAACTTCACTCTCAATATTTCTATAGACAGGGAAGTAGAGATTTGTTGAATTTTTTGATTTATCGGTCATTAGATTTTATTATACATTCCTTTGATGATGTCAGTTAGTTAAGTCGGAAAACTTATTGAAAAATTTTGTGTGAGCACTAAGTACAGAGAATAAAAAAGTGAAAGAGAAGATAGTGTCACCTTAGATAAAAAATAAGGGGGTGATTTCTGCCCGAGAGTCAACGGCTCCTTTCCTTAAACCATTGACATTTGATACCAAATAATGTATTATAATGAAAATTTAACTAGGATGCGAGATGACGGGCAGATTTGCAGTAATTGAAGGTATTGATGGTACAGGAAAGACTACCCAGCAAGAAATGTTGGTATCTCATCTTAAGAATGCTGGTAGAAATGCGATTGCCATCAATAGCCCATCAGAGTGGTATCGACAGCAACCTGATGTAGCTGACTTTATAAATAACGGCTCCCGCAGGTTGGGTGCAAACACATTGGCGGCTTTGGCTGCTGCCGATCGGATGCTAGCGGGTGATAAAATAATACGTCCAGCAATTGAGTCAGGTACAGATGTTGTGAGTGCGCGCTATACAGCTTCGGCTCTAGCTTATGCAAAGCAAAGAGGTGCAGCTATGAAATTTGTACGAGACGTAAACTCACAAGTGGTTAGACCTTCGCATGGATTGCTATTAAAAATTGATCCAGATCTTGCTTTAGAACGAATTACGTCTCGAGGAATTGAGACAACGCATGAAGAGCGTATCGACTATCTGGCAGCTATTCAAGACACGATGCTAGAGGAATGGCCGAGTAATTTTCTGATAGTTGATGCATTACTACCTAAGGAAGAGATTCTAGGGAGAATGGCTTGGTATATGGATAAGGATGAGGCATGAAAGATAATAAAGTAGAACGGATTATACCTACTCCACACACTATGCTGTCGACCACATCAGTTAAACATTTCAAGGAGTATGTTCAGGAGCTAAACCAAGCAATTAAAAATATTGATCAAGCTGAACTGGTTAATTTTGTAAATCTAATCAATGAAGCACGGGAGAATAAGAAACGAGTATTTATTGTTGGTAATGGCGGGAGTGCCTCAACTGCATCTCACTGGGCAACGGATATGAGTAAAGGCTTGCATCATGCGGGCGTCAATGCTGTGGGCGCAGTCTCATTAACAGATAATACTGCCTGGATTTCGGCAGCTGCGAACGACTTAGGCTATCAGCATATTTTTACTGATCAGCTTCGCTCACAAGCACAGCCTGGAGATTTGCTCATTACAATTAGTGCATCAGGTAATTCAAAGAACATCATCCATGCGATTGGATACGCAAGGACGCATGAGATAAATACACTATCAATCGTAGGGTTTGACGGCGGGAAAGCAAAAATAGTCAGCGATAATTGTCTCCACATTCCAACTTTGCAGGGAAGATATGGCATTGCTGAAGATATCCAGCTTATCCTTAATCACTATGTTTGCGATTTTCTTGTGAGGCAATCGAGTGATAATTACTAGGACACCCTACCGTGTAAGTTTTGCAGGTGGCGGAAGCGATCTTCCTGTGTATTATCAACAGAACCAAGGCCGAGTCATCAGTTGTGCGATCGATAAGCATATATACATTTCTTTACACCTGTGCTTTGATTCATCTCAAACACTCATAAGATACTCAAAAGTTGAAAAGGTAACCAGCCTGATAGACATTGAGCACGATATAATTCGCCAAGTTTTAATGAAGTATAATCTGTCAGGAATAGAACTTACATGTACGGGAGACATCCCTTCAAAGACCGGACTGGGATCATCGAGCAGCTTTACCGTGGGTCTATTAAACGCGGTGCATACATACTTGGGAGCTTCAAAGACTAGGCTTGAACTGGCCGCCGAAGCATCAGCACTCGAAATCGAGCTTTCAAATGGAATTATTGGTAAGCAAGATCAGTATGCTGCTGCGCTCGGAGGATTGAATGAGCTCATTTTTAATACGAATGGGTCAGTAGAGGTTAATAAGTTATCAATGAGTGATAACAATGATTTGCTGATACAAAACCTTACCTTGTTTTACACCGGATTAACACGCAACGCAGGAGCAATACTCACTGAACATTCTAATGACATAAAGACTAATTCTGAATCGCATGAGAAGCAGACACAATTAGTAGCTATGGTATCAGAAGTGAAACACACGATAGAAAAAGGAAATGTAAAAGAGTTTGGTAGACTGCTCGACTCAGCGTGGAAGCTCAAGCGAGGAATATCTAAAGGAATATCGACTAAACATATTGATGACCTGTATGCCGATATGGTTAAACTCGGCTGCTATGGCGGCAAGTTACTTGGAGCTGGTGGTGGTGGATTCATTCTGGCTGTATGTACACAAAGCGTTCGCGATGAGATATCGAAACAACTTGGCCTTAAGGCAATATTAGTTGGTATCGATCCTGACGGTACGTGCGTAATATACGATGATGGCGAAAGGAAGTAACATGAAAACATTCAAAGCATACAATCGTCCACTGACAGGAAACTTAAGGCTAGATGGAGGGAAACACGGTTTTTCACATGACGCACCTGTGGCTGCATTGGCTGACAGGGGTAAGCTGACAAACGTTCCAAACATAATTGACTCCACCACATTGATTGATGTGTTTCGACTACTATTCGAGAACGTTGAATTCAACGCGGAGCTTTATGAGCTAACATTCAGTAATCCGTATGGACCAAAGGAAATATATCTAGATGATAAGACTTTAGCTCGTTCAAGAAGTATATTTGGAATGATTCCGGCAATTTTACATCGCGGACACAAACTAAACCTTGATGGATTGCCTGAAGGCTGCTCGATGGGAGACCGACCAACTGATTGGTATTTTGATGTTTTAACTCAATTTGGTGTTAAGATCGAGCATACCGAAAACAATATGACCTTAACATGGTCAAATAGAATTGCTCCGGCAATTAATTTTGATTACCCAACTATGACAGGGACTGTTATTGCTATTGCGGCTGCGTCAGTTGTTGGTGGCAGAACAACTATACGGAACGGATCTGTCGAACCAAGTTGTCTAGAAGAGATCAACTGCGCAAAAAGCATGGGGGTGACATTTGAAGACCAGCTTCCAAAACTTACGATTACAGGAAAGCCTCGCCACGGGAGCATTGAATGGCAAGTACTTCACGATCGAGTACATGCAGCGACATTCCTTACCGCTGGACTATTATCAGGAGGAAACGTCTCGGTAAGTGCTGATAAAAATTTAAATATTCCAGAGTTTGTAAAATTTCTCAAACAAGCGGGAGTAAAGTATGTGGACGAGGGTAATCATATCGAAGTATGGTTCCCATCAGAAAAAGGTTATCTTGACCCGGTACATATAAATACAGGCTCAGAGCCTCTGTTTAGCAGTGATTGGATGGCTCCCCTTGTTTTGTTGCTAGCAACCCGTTCAAAAGGCCGCAGCATAATAACCGACAATGTATTCCCTGATAGGCTACAATGCTTAGATAATTTACGCAAGATCGGACTGAATAACGTTACAGTTGAAAAAACTATTATTGATGGACGGAAGGCTTTGCTGGCTACGATTGACGGCAATCCTCATTTAAAACTAAAGGGTGGAGATGTTGGAATGTGTACTGACTTAAGAGGGTCAACTGCGCTAGCATTATCCGCTCTTGTGTCCGAGGACGACATCACCATCGAAGATGACTTTCATTTGCGCAGAGGCTATGAGAATTACGAAGCAAGTATTGCTAAATTAACAGGAGGACAAGAATGAAGACAGTTGTTATTGCCGGTGGCGCAGGATTTATTGGGTCACACCTTGTAGATCGAGTTTTAAAAAATGGAGATAAGGTAATTGTTATTGATGATCTTTCAACTGGGTCGAGAGATAATATTTCTGATGCCAAAAGATTGCACCCTGATCGTATTTCTTTTCATGAATTAGACATTTGCTCTACTGAATGCTCAGAGCTTATTAAAAAAGTGAAGCCGGACATCCTTCATATTTTAGCGGCACAATGGAGTGTAAAGGTTTCGATGAGAAATCCAGCTGAGGATGCCCGCGTAAACATAGGAGGATTAGTAAATCTTCTAGAGGCTGCACGCGAGGCCGGTGTAACAAAAGTAACGTTTGCTACAAGCGGCGGTACGATATACGGAGATCACGGCGAAGACAAACTGCCTCTTAATGAGGATACTAGCCCAAGACTTCCAGCATCGTTTTATGGTTTGACAAAATCAACAGCTGTTGATTATCTGAGAATTTACCATGAGGCATTTGGGCTCAATTCTGTGGCTCTTGGGCTGGGTAATGTCTATGGTCCTCGTCAGTCACCTGACGGTGAAGCCGGGGTGATTGCTATATTTAGCAAGCGCATGCTAAAAGGTGAACCCTGCACTATAAATGGCGATGGGAAGACAACTCGCGATTATGTGCACGTGTCGGATGTAGTAGAGGCGTTTTTCTCAGCAGGCGAGCTAGGCAGTGGGTTAATCAATGTCGGTACGTCCCATGAGACTAGCGTCAATGAAATACATGATTTGCTTGCAGCGCACATTGAAACGAGTGTAAATCCTATTTATGGTGATCCGCTGATTGGTGAGGTGCGAAGAGTCTCTCTGGCTATTGACCGTGCCCGAGAGCAGCTTAACTGGTCGCCAAAGACTATTAGTCTTTCTGAAGGCATGAAGAGTGTGGTTAGTTGGGTAAGGGCCAAGGAAGAAATGTAATGAAGCCTGCAGTCTTTCTCGATCGTGATGGTGTTCTAGTCAAAAACATTAACCATGATTACATTCGGGATAAAACTCAAATTGAACTACTGCCGTTCGCAAAGCAGGCAGTTGATGAACTGTTTGAATCTGGATTTAAAATCGTAATTGTTACAAATCAGGCTTGTGTAGGCAAGGGGTTCATAAGTATAGATGACGCTTTGATTATCCAAAATGAAATTGTAAATCAGTTGGATCCGGACGGAAGTAAGGATTTAAAAAGCGAATTGTGTCCACATACCAATGAGGAGAGGTGTAGCTGCCGTAAACCTCAACCAGGAATGGTTGTTGAGGCAGGAAAAAAGTATAAGCTAGACCTACCAAAATCATATATGGTTGGCGATGCGCTTAGTGATATCAAGGCATCACTTGCATCCGGAGTAAAGCCGATATTTGTATTGTCCGGTCGAGGCAAAACTTCGGACCTGGACGGTATTAATCATCCTATTCAAGTATTTGATCATATTGGCAGCGCCGCTAATTATATTTGCGGGAGTCTACGATGAACAATAATATAAACACTGCGGTAATTCCTGTTGCCGGGAATGGATCGAGGATTCGACCACTATCTTTGGTAACACCGAAGGAAATGCTAGCTACGCCTTTTGGCCCCATTATTGAGTTAGTTACAAATGAACTTATAGACGCTGGCATTGAACGGATTATATACGTCACGAAACCTGGAAAAGAGCTAATACAAAATCACTTGCTAAACGCACAAATACACAAACATCCTGATGGTAAGAAAGTTTGCTTCGAATTTATAAATCAAAATGATATACCAGGGAATGGAGGGGCGATACTCACAGCAATACACGAGAAAGAGCTTCGAGAACCGTTTATTGTTGTATGGGGTGATGAGATATTCATTCAAAATAACTCAATTGGTCGAGCAGCTGAACTTATAAATGCGTTTGCTGAAGTAAGAGAACCCTGCATCGTACTGGCTGAAGTAGACCAAGAAGACATTTCTAAATGTGGTATGGCGCGAATACTCCCTCACTCTTTTGCTCCAGGCTTATTCGAGATTATTGATCTTAAAGAAAAGCCTAAAGAATGGAACGATATAAAACAATATGCATCAGTTGGTGGGTATGTGATTACTCCAGAGCTAGTTACTTTTCTACTCAAGACACATAAAAGTGAGGATGGAGAATTTTACTTATCGCAGGCAATCTCGGACTACTTGCGTGATGGTAGGAAACTGTTCGGTGTTCTAACAAAATGTGAGTGGCATGAAACCGGTAGTATGGACGGCTATGTTCGTGCTTTTGAAGCATTAGCTGTCAGACGAAGAAAAGGTATACTAAGTATATAACTAGTAAGAAAGCAGGCAGACATGCACGATAATGAACTTTGGCAAGTGTACGTAGATAATGGAAATCCAATTCAGGGAGACGGCCGCGACTCCGCTACTTTTAAAAGCGACCCTACTCTAATAATGGGAAATGCGCATATTTGGTTTTGGAAGAAGAATGAATCTGGGGTAGACGTACTTCTTCAACAGAGGTCGTTAAGCAAAAGCTCAAAACCAGGATGGTTTCACATTTCAGCTGGAGGCCACATAAACGTTGGTGAATCTGCATTTGAGGCAGCCATCAGGGAAGCACATGAGGAAATGGGCTTAACTATCGAACCTAATAAGCTGCACTTCTCGTTTACTACCAGAATTATTGGACGAGCGCCTAACGATATCGTAACTGTGTATCTTTATGAGCTTAAAGGCGATGAAGAATTTATTTATCTAGATGGGGAAGTCGAGTCATATGAATGGCGAAGTTTGGACAATTTTAAATTGATAATTGAAGATCCAGAAGCAAACAATCTTATTAATCAAGGCAAACTATACTTTAATAGTCTAATCAATTCTTTAGAGTACATATCTCTAAATAAAAACATCCTTCTATAGTGTCTCATTTGTCTCGTTTTACTCCTTAGGAAAGTTCGTGACCTATATGGGGAGCCATGAAAATCGTCAGACCTTTTGGTCTGGCGTTTTTCATTCCCGACGCCCGGATCCGAACCAGCGATCGCACGACGAAGTCGTGTAGGGTCGCGGTTCGGTGAAGTGAGCAAA
>Ga0075163_10009728_pt1 | contig 12604 bp, 10 predicted proteins | sample JI1023141ADNA_FD_71478 | JGI IMG/M metagenome (GOLD analysis project Ga0075163, IMG submission 71478) | Wastewater effluent complex algal communities from Wisconsin, to seasonally profile nutrient transformation and Carbon sequestration -... | ecosystem: Engineered > WWTP > Effluent > Algae...
CCGGTTTTCCGGTGCTTCACCGACCGTTCTTGCATTCCCCAAAAAGGCCCTTCATGGACTTCTCGATAGCCAGCATCCTGATGCTGGACGGCGTGACCAACGGCGCCATCTATGCCCTGTTGGGATTGGCCACGGTGCTGGTGTTCACCGTCACCCGCGTGATCTTCATTCCGCAGGGCGAATTCGTCGCCTATGGGGCGCTGACCCTGGCCATGCTGCAAACCGGAAAAATACCCGGAACGGTATGGCTTCTGTTGATCATGGCGGCGCTGGCCGCTCTGATGGAAGGCGTGGCGCGCTTTCGCCACAACGGTCATGTTGGACGTGCTTTGAAAGCCGCATTGAAGACCCTGATTTTTCCGGCCATCGTGTCGGGCCTGTCCATCTGGGCCGCACCGCAACAGTTTTCACTGTGGATCCAGGCGGCCTTGAGTGTGGCCATCGTGACAGCTTTCGGCCCCCTGGTCTACCGCGTGGCCTATCAGTCGCTCGAATCTTCTCCGCCCCTGGTGCTGCTGATCGTTTCGGTCGGCGGGCATTTCGCCATGACCGGCCTGGGTCTGCTGTTTTTTGGCGCCGAAGGCTTTCGCAACCCGCCCTTCTGGGACGAGCGATTCAATCTCGGCCTTGTCGCGGTTTCCGGCCAGACGGTGATTATTTTTGCAGTGTCTCTCGCGCTGATTGTGTTGCTGTGGCTGTACTTCGAGCGCTCATTGCGCGGCAAGGCCTTGCGGGCAACGGCCGTCAACCGCACAGGCGCCCGGTTGATGGGCATTTCCAGTCATAGCGCAGGGCAATTGACCTTCCTGATGGCGGCCTTTATCGGGGCGTTGTCAGGATTGCTGATCGGGCCGACCACCACCGTTTTTTACGACTCCGGTTTTCTGATTGGCCTCAAGGGTTTTGTGGCTGCGGTCATTGCAGGCCTGTCGAGTTACCCCGGCGCACTCATAGGCGCCCTGTTCGTTGGCATCGTCGAAGCGTTTGGCGCTTTCTGGGCCAGCGCTTTCAAGGAGGTGATCGTGTTCACCATCATCCTTCCCGTTCTCCTCGTGCGCTCGCTGCGCAGCGGTCACTCCGACGAGGACCACTGAAATGAAGATCAAGAATTTCGCCCTGGTCTTGCTGGCCATCGTCATCCCGGCCGCGGCCTTGCTGCCCTTGCCCGATTTCTGGATCGTGCAGCTCAACTACATCGGCTTGTATGCGCTGGTGTGCCTGGGTCTGGTATTGCTCACCGGCGTCGCAGGACTGACCTCCTTCGGCCAGGCGGCCTTTGTGGGGATTGGCGCGTACACGACGGCATGGCTGACACTGAATACCGGCATGTCCCCCTGGCTGACCCTGTTTGTCGGTCTGGCCATCACAGCCACCAGCGCGTTGATCGTGGGGGCCATCACCCTGCGCATGTCCGGGCACTACCTGCCCCTGGCCACCATTGCCTGGGGGCTGTCGCTTTACTATCTGATGGGCAACCTGGCGCCATTGGGAAAATACGACGGCCTGCAGGGCTTGAAGAGCTTGTCGGTCGGCAGCCTGGATATCGGGCAGGGACGCCTGTTTTTCGTCTTGACCTGGGCGATCCTTCTGGCCGGCGCGGCGGCACTCCTGAATCTGCTGGATTCGCGCCCCGGGCGCGCCATCCGGTCTCTCAAGGGTGCGTCGCAAATGGCTGAAGCGATGGGCATCAACACCTTCCGCTACAAAGTCAGCATTTTCCTGATCGCGGCATTGCTGGCTTCCATCGGCGGTTGGTTGCTGGCGCATTTCCAGCTCACGGTCAACCCTTCAGCCTTCGGTCTGAAGATGGGCATTGAATACCTGTTCATGACCGTGGTGGGTGGTGTCGGCTATGTCTGGGGTGCCATTGTCGGCGCAGGACTCATCAAACTGCTGGACGACTACCTGCAGGTCGCCCTGCCCGCCTTGATCGGCACCAGCGGCAGCTACGAGGTGATCGTGTTCGGCGTCGCCATCGTGCTGGTCCTGAAGTACCTGCCCGACGGCCTGTGGTCGCTGGTCGCCCGCTATCTTCCGAACGCACCGCGCCAGGTCGACTGGCAGAACGCCGGAAACCTGCCCAGTCGCAGCAAGCCGGCCCGAGGTGAGTCGGTGCTGAAGGTGGAGAAGATCCGCAAGCAGTTCGGCGGCCTGATCGCCGTGAACGACATCAGCTTTCAGATCGATGCCGGTCAGATCGTGGGATTGATCGGCCCCAACGGCGCCGGCAAGTCCACCACCTTCAACCTGATCACCGGGACCCTGTCCAAGACCCGTGGGCAAGTGCTGTTTCGGGGTCAGGACATCAGCACCTTGCCCGCACGGGGTATCGCTCGCCAGGGCATGGCGCGCACCTTTCAGCACGTCAAGATGATTCCCGACATGACGGTGCTTGAGAACGTTGCCATGGGCGCCTACACCCGCGGACACAGCGGCGTCATCGGCGCCATGCTGCGCATCAACAAGTCCGAGGAGCAGCGCATGATGAAAGAGGCTCAGCGCCAGCTTGAGCGCATCGGCATGGGAGAGCACCTGCACGAGCAGGCCGGCAATCTGGCCATGGGCCCGCAACGGCTGATGGAGATTGCGCGCGCCTTGTGCTCCGACCCCGCGCTGTTGCTGCTGGACGAACCGGCTGCCGGTCTGCGGCACAAGGAGAAACAGGACCTCATCGCGGTGCTGCGCCAACTGCAAAGTGAAGGCATGAGCATCCTGCTGGTGGAGCACGACATGGACCTCGTGATGGACGTGTGCGACCACCTGGTGGTGATGGAGTTCGGCACCTTGCTGACCCAGGGCACACCCGAGGAAATTCAGGCCAGCCCCGCCGTGCGCGCGGCCTATCTGGGAACGGAACACTGACATGACCCACCCCTTGCTCAAAGTCACCGACCTGCACGCCGGCTATGGCCGCGCCGAAGTGCTGCACGGCATCAATCTGGAAGCGGCCCAGGGCAGCGTCGTCACCGTGATCGGCCCCAACGGCGCCGGCAAATCCACCCTGCTCAACACCCTGATGGGGATCCTGCCTGGCCAGGGCCGCGTGGAATTTGATGGCCAGAACATCGGCGAACTGACGCTGGAAGAGCGCGTGATGCTGGGCATCGCCCTCGTTCCCGAGAAGCGTGAGTTGTTCGGCACCATGCCCGTGGAAGACAACCTGGTGCTGGGGGGCTATCGTCAGATGCGCCTGGGAAACAAGCGCTGGCGTGATGGACTGGAGCAGGTTTATGCGCTGTTCCCCCGCCTGAAGGAGCGGCGCACCCAGCTGGCCGGCACCCTGTCCGGGGGCGAGCGCCAGATGCTCGCCGTCGGCCGCGCCCTGATGTCGCGCCCCTCCCTGCTGATGCTCGACGAGCCCAGCCTGGGGCTGGCGCCGCTGGTGGTGCGCGAGATCTTCCACACCGTGGAGAACCTGCGCAAGACCGGCGTGACCATCCTGCTGGTCGAGCAGAATGCCCGCGCCGCACTGGAGACCGCCGACTACGGCTACGTGCTGGAAATGGGCGAAGTGGCGCTGAACGGCCCGGCGGAGGAACTGGCGCACGACCCGCGCGTGATCGACACCTACCTCGGTGCGGCGCGCAAGAAGGCCGAAGCCTGAGCCGACCCACGGCAACCGTCCAAACCCCAGAAGATCAGGAGACACGCCATGCCCAAGCATTCACCCTTGTTCCGGCTGCAGGGCCTGGGCATCATCTCTGTCGGCTTTGCGCTCATCGCCTGCGGCACGTCGCCGGGCACGGCAACAGCGCCCACACCGGTGCCGCTGAAGGCGGCCACCGGCGCGCCTTTGCAGAACTGCGCAGCGCTGGCCACACAGTTCCGCTTTGACCAGACGCAGGTTACCTCTGCCTCCCCGGAGGCCGCCGGCGCACTGAAGCTCGGCGAAACCCCGGTTCCTGCTCATTGCCTGGTCAAAGGGCGCATGCATCCGCGCAAGGGCAGCGACGGGCGCGACTACGCCATCGGCTTCGAAATGCGCTTGCCGCAGGCCTGGAACGGCCGCTTCTACTACCAGGGCAATGGCGGGCTGGACGGTACGGTCCAGGCGGCACAGGGCGCGCTGGGCGGCGGTCCGCTCACCGGTGCCTTGCTGCAGGGCTTTGCCGTCATCAGCTCCGACGCCGGGCACACCGGCGCCCAGACCCCGTTTTTCGGCCTGGAGCCGCAAGCCCGGCTGGACTATGGTTACCAGGCCGTGGCCAAACTCACGCCCATGGCCAAGGGTCTGATTGCAGCGGCCTACGGCAAGGGGCCGGACCGCTCCTACATCGGCGGCTGCTCCAACGGCGGGCGCCATGCCATGGTGGCCGCGGCGCGCCTCGGGGACCAATACGATGGGTATCTGGTCGGCGCCCCTGGCTACCGGCTGCCCAACGCCGCGCTCGCTCAGCTGTGGGGCGCCCAGCAATGGGCGACCGTCAGCACACCCGGCGCCACCCTCCCGCACCCGATGAACCCCTCGGCCACCCTGGCCGATCTGGGCAGCGGGTTCACGCCGAAGGAGCGCCAGTTGCTCAGCTCGGCGGTCCTCGAACAATGCGATGCGCTGGACGGCGCGCGCGACGGCATGGTGCAGGCCACGCAGGCCTGCCAGGCCCGATTCAACCTGCAGAAAGATGTGCCCACCTGCCAAGGCGAGCGTAATGGCCAGTGCCTGACCGTTGCGCAAAAGCAGGTGGTCGCGGCGGTGTTCAGCGGCGCGAAGACCGCCACCGGCCAGCCGATCTACGCCAGCTTCCCTTATGACACCGGCGTGTCCGGTGCCAACTGGGCCACATGGAAGTTCGTCAATGCGCTGGCGCTGGACCCGTTGGCGGTGGGTGCGATGTTCAGCGTGCCACCCGGGCGCGTGGACCCGCTCAAGGAAGACGTTAGCACGCGTTGGCCCCTGTTCAGCGCCACCGATGACAGCTTCCGGGAATCCGGCCTGTCGCTGATGACGCCCCCGGGCCAGGACAACCCGGTCAACCTCGGGACGCTGCGCGCACGCGGGGCGAAGATGGTGCTGTTCCACGGCGTGAGCGACGCCGTGTTCTCGGCCGAAGACACTCGCCGGTGGATCGAGCGTCTGGGCCAGGCGCAGGACGGCAAAGCCGCGGACTTCGCGCGCTACTTCCCGGTGCCCGGCATGAACCACTGCAGCGGCGGCCCGGCGGCCGACCAGTTCGACCTGCTGACCCCGCTGGTGCAATGGGTGGAACAGGGCGTGGCGCCCCAGGCGGTGCCGGCCAGCGTGCGCGGCGCCGGCCACGCCGGCGGTGCGAACGCCGAACTGCCGAAAGACTGGTCGGCCAGCCGCACCCGCCCCCTGTGCGCCTACCCGACCGTGGCGCGCTACGCGGGCAGTGGCTCGCTCGAGGATGCCGCCAGCTTCTCCTGCCGTTGAGGTGTTCCCGGGCATGGCACCGGGCGCCACATTCGCGAAACTGCCTAGGCCATGCCACCGGGCGTCCAGCACCGATATTTTGGAAAAATAGAGCCATAACCCAGCGTCAAATGGTCTTCTGACGCTATATTTGAAGTAGCAATATGAACGCGTACCAGCCCCGCACCGACGACATGGCCTTCATCCTGTCGAACGTCCTGCAGGCGCCCGCCCAGCTGCAGGCCCTGAGCGCTTTCGCCGAGGTGGACCCGGACCTGATGCGCCAGGTGCTCGACGAGGCGGGCAAGTTCGTCGGCGAGGTGATCGCGCCCTTGAACCGGGATGGGGATGAGATCGGCGCGCGCTTTGAAGCAGGCAGCGTCACCATGGCACCGGGGTTTCGGGACGCCTACCAGGCCTTCTGGCAGGCCGGCTGGCCGGCGCTGGCCTGTGCGACCGAGGACGGCGGCCAGGGCCTGCCGGCGGTGCTGGAGGCCACGCTGTACGAAATGCTCAGCGCCGCCAACCATGGCTGGACCATGGCGCCCGGCCTTCTGCACGGCGCCTACGAGTGCCTGAAACACCACGGGAGCGACGCGCTCAAGGCGCGTTACCTCGGGAAGATCGCCACCGGCGAATGGCTGGCCACCATGTGCCTGACCGAGCCGCACGCCGGCTCCGACCTCGGCCTGTGCCGCACCAAGGCCGTGCCCCAGTCCGACGGCAGCTATCACCTGTCGGGCACCAAGATCTTCATCTCCGGCGGCGAGCACGACCTGAGCGACAACATCGTGCACCTGGTGCTGGCGCGCCTGCCCGACGCACCGCCCGGGCCGAAGGGGCTGTCGCTGTTCCTTTGCCCCAAGTTCTACGCCAACGGCCATCGCAGCGCCGTGGTCTGTGAGCGCATTGAGGAAAAAATGGGCCTGCACGGTAGCCCGACCTGCGTGATGCGTTTTGACGAGGCCACCGCCTGGATCGTCGGCGAACCCGGCAAGGGCCTGAACGCCATGTTCGTCATGATGAACGCCGCGCGCCTGCACGTGGCGCTGCAAGGCATCGGCCTGCTCGACGCCGCCTGGCAGAAGGCCGACGCGTATTCGAAAGAGCGCCGCCAGATGCGCGCGCCCGGTGCACGCGACACGAGCCTGATCCAGGACCACCCTGCCATGCGCCGCATCCTCGACACCCAGCGCGCCTGGATCGATGGCGGGCGCGTGCTGGCCTACCGCACCGCGCTGGAGCTGGACCTGCTCAAGCACCATCCCGACGCCGGGCGCCGTGACGCCGCACAGCGCTGGTGCAGCCTGGTCACGCCGGTCATGAAGGCGGCCTTCACGCACCAGGCGTTCTACGGCGCCAGCGAATGCCTGCAGGTGTTCGGCGGCCACGGCTACGTGCGCGAATGGGGCATCGAGCAGATCGTGCGCGACGCGCGCGTGGCCATGATCTACGAGGGCACCAATGAAATCCAGGCCATCGACCTGCTGGTGCGCAAAGTGCTGCCCGACGGCGGGGCCGGGCTGCTGAGCCTGCTCAACGAACTGCGCGCCGACCTGGATCCCAGCCATGCGCCGGATGCGCTGGCGCTGCGCCAGTTTGCCGCGCTCGGCGAGCTCACGCTGGAACTGGTCGAGGCCGCGGCCCGCGACGGCGCACTGGCCTTCTGGGTCGCAGACGACTACCTGCGCGCCACAGCCCTCGCGCTGCTGGCCTGGGCCTGGGCCAGGATCGAGCGGACGTTGGCCGCCGAAGGCGCCGACCGCGCCCGCCAGTGGCTGCCGGCGGCGCGCGCCATGCGCCACTGGGTGCTGCCCGAGTTCGACATGCGCGCGTCCATCATTCGGGCACGTTGCACCGCCAGCGAGGCCGCCCGGACAGACTGACGCACACTCCGGCCGCGGACCCGGCGCTGACGCTGGACCGCCCGGGGATCGCGGTTATCCTCGATCGTCCGCCCTTTCATCGCATGGCCACCCGAACCCGAACCTCGCCCCCCATCGCCGCCGCAAAGGAGTGCGCCGTCGCGCCACCCGCAGCTGCCGCAGTGGACACGGTCGACACCAGCTACCTGGAAACCCTCGTCGGCTACAACGCGCGGCGTGCGGCGCTCTCGGTCATCGGCCTGTTCCTGCAGCGCATGGCGGTGTACGGTCTGCGGCCGGTGGATTTTTCGGTGCTGTCTCTGATCACCCACAACCCCGGCATCACCTCGAGCCAGCTGTGCAGCGCCCTGAGCATCCTGCCGCCGAACCTGGTCGGCATGGTCAACGCGCTGGCCCGTCGCGGCCTGATCCAGCGGCTGCCGCACCCACGCGACGGCCGTGCCCTGGGCCTGCACCTCACGGCCGAGGGCCAGGCCCTGATGCGAGACGCCGAGTGCACCGCGCGCAACCTCGAGGACGAAGCCACCGGGCAACTCAGCACCGCCGAACGCAAGACCCTGATCCGGCTGCTGCGCAAGGTCTACCTGCCACCCGCGACCGCGGCGACACCGCCACCCCCGGACAAGACGCCGCAGCCCGGCAAGCTATGAAACTTGTAGCAGCGAGAAATTTGCGCTATAGTCGCACCGCCTGACAGGCTGGCAAGCGGACACGGCCTGCAGCCCATCCCACCGATTCGAGGAGTACAAGCCCATGAGTTCAAAAGAAAACGTCGCCATCAACCAGTTGCTGGCCCTGCTGGAAACCCGTTACGCGCTGCGCGTGCTCTGGGCTCTCAAGGATGGTCACCCGCAAACCTTTCGCCTGCTGCAGGACAGCGTAGGCGGCATCACGCCCAACACCTTGAACACCCGGCTGAAGGCGCTGCGTGAAGCCAACCTGATCGGCCATGGCGACAAGGGCTACAACCTGACGGCCGGTGGCGCCGACCTGCTCAAGCGCCTGTCCGACCTGCAGGCCTTCGCCGCCAAGTGGACGGCCAGCCAGGCCCGCAAGAAATAAGGCTCCCTGCGGGGAGCGCCACAAGGACAGGTTCGCCTGTCCTTTTTTTCTGGTCCGGCGTGCAGCAGATGCCCGGGTGCGGTGCTGGCATAATTCAGGGCCTTTTTCAGTGCTTTTTATGGCCCATCCCTGCACAGGATGGTCATATCAAGCTATCAACCTAATAGCAACAGGAATTCCCCATGATCACCACCCCGAGCGGCCTGCAATACCTGGACACCACCGTGGGCGAAGGCGCCGAAGCCAGGAAAGGCCAGAGCGTCACCGTGCATTACACCGGCTGGCTCTACAACGACGGCGTTCAGGGCGGCAAGTTCGACTCCAGCAAGGACCGCAACGACCCGTTCGTGTTCTCGCTCGGCGCCGGCATGGTGATCCGGGGCTGGGACGAAGGTGTGGCCGGGATGAAGGTCGGCGGCGCGCGCACCCTGATCATCCCCGCGGCGCTGGGCTATGGCGCCCGCGGCGCTGGCGGCGTGATTCCGCCCAATGCCACGCTGAAGTTCGACGTCGAACTGCTCGGCGTCAAGGGCTGACCCGTCGTCGGCCGGCCTGCCGAAACCGCAGGCAAGCGGCCGCGCCCGAAGCGCCCGGCCCGTCCGCCGTTTCCACATGCCGGCGCCCGGCACCTGAATGGACGGCCATCCCCTCCAAAAGTGCGCCTCTTTTTGGCGGCCAATGCCTTGAAACAGGGGCCAGCGCCCCAATTTCCTCCGCGAAGCCACCCTTTATCCATCGCCACACCCGCATGTCCGATCCCATCCAACCTGAATCCCCTGCCCCGCTGACGGGCGAACCGAGTCCCGAAGAACTGGAAGCCGCGGCCGCCGCCAGCGAAGACGCACTGAGCCAGACCCTGGCCGAACTGGCCACGCTGAAGGCCAAGAGCGCCGAGCTGGCCGACCAGTACCTGCGCGCCCAGGCTGACGTGCAGAACGCCCGCCGCCGCGCCGAGGACGAGATTGCCAAGGCGCGCAAGTTTGCGCTGGAGAGCTTTGCCGAAAGCCTGCTGCCCGTCCTGGACAGCCTGGAGGCCGGCCTGGCCATCCAGAGTGCCACGCCGGAGCAGATCCGGGAGGGTGCCGAAGCCACGCTGCGCCAGCTCAGGAGCGCGCTGGAACGCAACAAGGTCCTGGAGATCAACCCGACCGCAGGCGCGAAGTTCGATCCGCACCACCACCAGGCCATCAGCATGGTGCCGGCCAACCAGGAAGCCAACACCGTGGTCACCGTGCTGCAGAAGGGCTACAGCATCGCCGAGCGCGTGCTGCGTCCAGCGCTGGTCACGGTTGCGGCGCCGAAATAAAAATGACTTGAAACCGCTCAAGTTATCCACACGTTATTGACATCCAAACTTCATCAGATCTCGGAGAAACATCATGGGAAGAATCATCGGCATTGACCTGGGCACCACCAACAGCTGCGTGTCCATCATGGAAGGCAACACCACCAAGGTGATCGAGAACGCCGAAGGCGCGCGCACGACACCGTCGATCGTGGCCTACCAGGAAGACGGCGAAGTGCTGGTTGGCGCCAGCGCCAAGCGCCAGGCCGTGACCAACCCGAAGAACACGCTGTACGCCATCAAGCGCCTGATCGGCCGCAAGTTCACCGAGAAGGAAGTGCAGAAGGACATCGACCTTATGCCCTATTCCATCGTGGCCGCCGACAACGGCGACGCCTGGGTGGAGGTGCGCGGCAAGAAGATCTCGGCCCAGCAGGTCAGCGCCGACATCCTGCGCAAGATGAAGAAGACCGCCGAGGACTACCTGGGCGAGACCGTGACCGAGGCCGTGATCACCGTGCCGGCGTACTTCAACGACGCCCAGCGCCAGGCCACCAAGGACGCTGGCCGCATCGCCGGCCTGGAAGTCAAGCGCATCATCAACGAACCCACCGCGGCGGCCCTGGCCTTCGGCCTGGACAAGAACGAAAAGGGCGACCGCAAGATCGCCGTGTATGACCTAGGCGGCGGCACCTTCGACGTGTCCATCATCGAGATCGCCGATGTCGATGGCGAGAAGCAGTTCGAGGTGCTGTCCACCAACGGCGACACCTTCCTGGGCGGCGAGGACTTCGACCAGCGCATCATCGACTACATCATTGCCGAGTTCAAGAAGGATCAGGGCGTTGATCTGTCGAAGGACGTGCTGGCCCTGCAGCGCCTGAAGGAAGCCGCCGAAAAGGCCAAGATCGAGCTGTCCAGCTCCGGCGCCACCGATATCAACCTGCCCTACATCACGGCCGATGCGTCAGGCCCCAAGCACCTGAACATCAAGCTCACGCGCGCCAAGCTCGAAGCCCTGGTGGAAGAGCTGATCGAGCGCACCATCGCGCCCTGCCGCACGGCCATCAAGGACGCCGGCATCAGCGCGGCCGACATCCATGACGTGATCCTGGTTGGCGGCATGACCCGCATGCCCAAGGTGCAGGAGAAGGTCAAGGAGTTCTTCGGCAAGGAGCCGCGCAAGGACGTCAACCCCGACGAAGCCGTGGCCGTCGGCGCCGCCATCCAGGGCCAGGTGCTCTCCGGCGACCGCAAGGACGTGCTGCTGCTCGACGTGACCCCGCTGTCCCTGGGCATCGAGACGCTGGGCGGCGTGATGACCAAGATGATCACCAAGAACACCACGATTCCGACCAAGTTCGCGCAGACCTTCTCCACGGCGGACGACAACCAGCCGGCCGTGACGATCAAGGTCTTCCAGGGCGAGCGCGAGATCGCCGCCGGCAACAAGCTGCTCGGCGAGTTCAATCTTGAAGGCATCCCGCCGGCACCGCGCGGCTTGCCGCAGATCGAGGTGAGCTTCGACATCGACGCCAACGGCATCCTGCACGTGGGCGCCAAGGACAAGGGCACCGGCAAGGAGAACAAGATCACGATCAAGGCCAACTCGGGTCTGTCCGAGGCCGAGATCCAGCAGATGGTCAAAGACGCCGAGCTCAACTCCGCCGAGGACCACAAGAAGCTCGAGCTGGTCCAGGCCCGCAACCAGGCCGATGCCACCGTGCACAGTGTGAAGAAGAGCCTGACCGAGTACGGCGACAAGCTCGACGCCGGCGAGAAGGAGAAGATCGAAGCCGCGATCAAGGACGTGGAAGAAGCCCTCAAAGGCGACGACAAGGCCGCGATCGAGGAAAAGAGCAACACGCTGATGGCCGCCAGCCAGAAGCTCGGCGAAAAGATGTATGCCGACATGCAGGCCAAGGAGGCCGCCGGTCAGGCAGCTGCTGGCGGCGATGCCGGCTCGGCCAAGCCGGCCGACGACAACGTGGTTGACGCCGAAGTGAAGGAAGTCAAGAAGGGGTAAGTACCCGGCGCCCTGGCGCCGGAAAAGACCCGCCGCGTCTGAACGGTTCCGCCTCTGGAATCTTCAGCGCGGCTTTCTTGTTGAAGGTATCTGGAGAATTTGCGGGACAGTCCCCGGCGGCGCGATGCGAGCCGGTTTTGTTCCCAGCTGACTGAACACCATGGCCAAAAGAGACTTTTACGAAATTCTGGGCGTTCCGAAAAACGCATCGGACGAGGAAATCAAGAAGGCCTATCGCAAGCTGGCGATGAAGCACCACCCTGACCGCAACCAGGGTGAAACATCCAAGGCGGCCGAGGTCAAGTTCAAGGAGGCCAAAGAGGCCTACGAGATGCTGAGCGACCCGCAGAAGCGCGCGGCCTACGACCAGCACGGCCACGCCGGCGTCGACCCCAACATGCGCGGCGGCCCCGGCGCAGAAGGCTTCGGCGGCTTTGCCGAGGCTTTTGGTGACATCTTCGGCGACGTCTTCGGGGGCGGGCGCCGCGGCCACGGCGGCGGACGTCAGGTGTATCGCGGCTCCGACCTGTCGTACGCGATGGAAGTCACGTTGGAGGAAGCTGCCAATGGCAAGGATGCGCAGATCCGCATCCCCAGCTGGGACGACTGCGAGACCTGCCACGGCACCGGCGCCAAGCCCGGTACCAAGCCCATCACCTGCACCACCTGCCACGGCGCAGGTGCGGTGCAGATGCGCCAGGGCTTCTTCAGCGTGCAGCAGACCTGCCCGCAATGCCAGGGCAAGGGCAAGATCATCCCCGAGCCCTGCACCAGCTGCCACGGCCAGGGCAAGATCAAGAAGCAGAAGACGCTGGAAGTGAAGATCCCCGCCGGCATCGACGACGGCATGCGCATCCGCAGCACCGGCAATGGCGAACCCGGCACCAACGGCGGCCCGCCCGGCGACCTCTACATCGAGATCCGCCTGAAGAAGCACGACATCTTCGAGCGTGACGGCGACGACCTGCACTGCC
>Ga0075163_10009729_pt1 | contig 12604 bp, 12 predicted proteins | sample JI1023141ADNA_FD_71478 | JGI IMG/M metagenome (GOLD analysis project Ga0075163, IMG submission 71478) | Wastewater effluent complex algal communities from Wisconsin, to seasonally profile nutrient transformation and Carbon sequestration -... | ecosystem: Engineered > WWTP > Effluent > Algae...
CCGCCTCACAAGTCGGTGATACAGGCGGCACAGTTCTAATTCTTGCCTCCATGCCATGAACTTTTTCTATGCCACGAGCTATGTATTTAGCAAGCTCTTTCGTTGCCCCATAACGCGAATAATACAACACCAAAATGTAAGACATGTGTTAACTCCTTTCAGGCATCTAAAAACCCTGTCATAATAAAGCATAAATTCATGTGAGTCACGGATGCTAACACTATTACTGATTGCATTGGGAAGCGCGCTTGGCGGTATGGCCAGATATGGCATGTCTCAAGCCATATCGTTATCTTTTGGCGAAACCTTCCCCTGGGGCACCTTACTGGTCAACGTATTAGGCTCATTTATCATCGGTGTATTTGCAGCCCTCTCAGGCCCTGATAGCCGATTTCTTATTGCACCTGAAATCAGACAATTTGTCATGATAGGCTTATGCGGTGGCTTCACGACATTTTCATCATTTAGTTTGCAAACGTTTTCGCTGCTTCAAGATAATGAATGGTTATTTGCTTCACTCAATATTATTTTATCTGTCATGTTATGCCTTATGCTCACGTGGGTAGGCTTTATGACAGCCAGTTACTTATTTCACCTTAAAGGAGTCTAATCATGTCTAATACGGCGATTTGTCTTAGAATTTATGTGGGTGAAAAAGATAATCATCAACATCAACCGCTTTATGAAGCCCTGATACTAAAAGCGCGCGAGCTAAATTTAAAAGGTGCTACCGTTTATCGAAGCCCTATGGGGTTTGGCCATTCTCATGTATTACATACCGCTAAAATCATGCCCTTATCTGAAGATTTACCTATGATAGTTGAAATTATTGATAGTGAAACGGCGATTAAAGATTATCTTAGCGCTATTAAACCGATGTTGCCACCTCAGGCTGGGTTAATGACACAACACAACGTTACCTTGATTTAGCTATTTACGATAAACGCACGATTTCTGCGTTATAAGGTCTCTCACTACGATTCAACTGTCGAATGCAGGATTATTCCTAATATTTGTGTACATTTTATGTTCATTCAATTATAATGCATTACCATTAATCAGCATGGCTGATATTTAAACGAAAAGAAAAGTAAAACCATTTTTATGTCGAGGTTATTACATTATGTATAATATTCGTTTTTCTCTTAATTTTTCTCCATTTTCAAAGATAGTTGAAACTAAGACTTATCCCTTTGCTAGAACTTTACGCACCTCCTTTTATCAAAAACTTAAAGACTGCTACGAAATATTGGCAGGTGACCTGAATGAAAGATCATGGGAACCTCATGTAGGCCTATTTGATTATTTCACTTTATTTATCCCTTTAGCACTTGACTATTTACTGCAATATTATGGTCCTAAAATTGAAAATAATTTATTGTTTTTGATATTACTGATCCCTATTCTGATCCCTATTGATTTTTTAATATTGCGCCCTTTAGACATTGCTCGGAAAATGTTTGCTCTAGTTTTTACAATATTATTTTTACCTTTAATTGCTTTAGTGCATGTCATCTCCCTTTATATAGCTGGGAATAGTTATAAAGAAGCGTTTGATTTAAAAGTAGAGCAGAGAAAATATAATGACACTAACACACTAGATATTTTTTTTAATCCACGTGCACAGGATATAAATAACAGCCTTGATATTGATGTCACAAAAAATCCCGAATCAAATGATGACCCTAATTCTACATCGGATAATCAGAGCACGACATACCTATTGAAATTTTTTCATAAGGGAATCATCGGTGAGTCTGACGACGAAATTGTAAAGCTTGTTGTAAATGTTAAAAAGGGTGAGCCTCAGGCTAAAAACATACATGCCCTTTTCAGGCTAAACATAGGAAATGTTGTAAGCAATATTGAAAAAGGTAAATCATCCATTGATCCAACTATATTCTCCATCTAAAACAAAATATGTCAACACGCTACAATACCGCTGAGCGGCGAATAACACCTGACTCTCACCTTCTGACTGGCGAATAGACCTAATTGCTTTCCCTAAGGTCATACGCCCTACAGCTTTCTCTAAATATTCTCGTGCATTAGTATTCTAATGACACAACATAGTGTTACGTTAGTCCAGCACTTTACCAATGACAAATAACAGATTACTCTAGTTAAGTTATTTTAACTTAGATAAGGATATCTCATGACTATGTCTCAGGGTGCTAATCACACCAAGGGTTGGCTGCTAGTATTAGGATTTTTATTCGTATTATTAGGATGTGTTGGCATGGGTATGGTGGTTGGTTTAACCATTGTCAGCATGATATTTTTCGGCGTTTTATTAATTATCGCGGGTTTATCTCATCTTTTTAGTGTCTTTCAAAATAAAAAATGGAAAGGTGCTTTCTGGGAAGCACTGATTGCATTATTTTATATAGCGGGTGGAATCATGGTTATCCAAGATCCTCTACTTGCATCAAGTATCATCACTATGGCACTTGCCGTCATGTTTATTATCATTGGAGTTAGCCGCCTTATTATGGCATTTGTGCTGAAAGACGTTCAGGGATGGGGCTGGATGTTAGTAGCAGGAATTGCCGCTGTCGTTTTAGGCGTCATGATTTTAATGCACTGGCCTTTGAGTGGTTTATGGGTTATCGGCATGTTGATTGCCATTGAAATGATGATTACAGGCTGGACTTACGTCATGATAGCGATGGCCATGCCCAAAGCTTTATAATATACTTTGATTTAAAAATTTACAAAACCCAACCAGGTGGTTATAATTTGCGCATCACCTGGATTGGGATATATTTGCATGCGTTATTTACAAGATTTTTTTACAACATCAGTTACTCGAACAAACAAAACAGAATATTGGCACGCTGTCTCAATACACTATCACGCCAATCACGAAGAAAGTGCGGGCCTTCCAGAATTTGCCACGACCCTTGCTCTCTGGCGTCTTCAAAACAGCCATTGGTCTGGAAAATACAGTGAAATCATATTTGGCGTGCATCGATTAACTAATGAAGAAAAACCTATCATTTCATTATTAATTTATCCCAAGATTGGGTTAACAACGCAAGTAAATGCGGATTTTAATCGTCAGGAACTTAACTATAAGGGACTGGATAAGTCACGCTACAGACAGGTATTAACTAAACTTGCACGTGTCGGTCATCCATCAAGTCTTAGTGAATTGAGAGCCATTTTAGGGCTTCTCAACGCAGACTCCCCTTTTACTCGCGCACAAAATCGCGACATTGAAGCGATATTAAGCGGCCATATTACCTCAAACATGCTGCAAACGCCTGTGAGTACGCGTCGATTAGCCTACAATCGACGCCACAGCATAAACCTCCCGCTACATCTTGCCTGTATGAATGGCGACCTAAGACTCGTCAAAACCCTACTCAAAAAATCACCCACTTTATTAGAAAGCCAAGACAATAATGGATATACCCCCCTTTTGTTAGCACTTTATCACGGACAAGAGGCAGTAGTCGGTTATTTGCTTGAACTGGGGGCCAGTGTTAAGCCTGTCAAACATCCCACCCTTGAAAATCACATGTTAATTCCTGTTGATTTTGCAGATTCTTGGCGAATGCTTGAGATGCTGTTTTATCATGGTGCGGATGTTGCCGATGCTGATTTGCAATTTGAATCGGCATGGGAGGTTAGCGACATTGAAAAAATGAAATTGATATTAACCCATTTAAACCGAGAACACAGCCATAAACGAGGCTTTAACCCCTGGGATATTGCACTTAAGCGTACACTTAAAAATAGCACAACGATGATGAGTATATTCTTGCAATATTGGCAACATGCCGTGCCTAACGGACCCTATGATAGATGGATTCCTGATGAATTTGCTCGCTTATTTCAATGGCATAATGAACACATCCATGAAATAAACCTGAAAGCGCACACAAAACTAAAGCTCACCATCAATCCTTCTATTCCAAATGCCGTTTGCACAGAAATCCAAATAACCCCTTTCAACACCCTACAATCATACTTGATGGAAAGTGCATTTGTGAATAAAGCCCTACGTAGACTAATACGCACTTTTCCCTTTAAAGTTAACAGTCTAAATTCAGTATTATTTCCTGGTAACCTGCCTGAACATCGTAAATCTTATGTTGATTGTTGGATGCAACACGGCATGCTTGTCGCTTTCTTTGCTTTTGATATTGAAATTGTCACTGATTCAACACATGGCCCCTTATTGTTGTTGCATGCAAAGCTTAGCTGTACCAGACCTGAATTTCACTGTGATTTTTTAGATTTAAATCATCAACGCCTGGCCTGCGCACTACAGAAGCTTTATCCCAAGCATAAAGTATGTATTTTCTTTAAAGCGACACCCCCTGGACACGGCATGCGTTTTATTCCCACTCATACTAGTTTTTACCCTAAACACTATCTGCCTGCTTCATTGGTTAAGGCTATATGGAAAGGCCAGCCTTTATCAGCACTCGATGATTTAGCCCCAAGTGTTCACCCGCATCACCTATCATCGGCGATTGCGCTACAATTACATCAGCAAGTCACTGAACACCCTATAACGACGCCACTGCCGATTACTTATGTCTTAGATGAGTCTAACTTTCAATTAGCCTTAGCGCGCTTAAAACGTCACGGTGTGACCTTCAGAGACCATCAAGCATTTACACTTGCATTGACGCGTTTAATGCATTACAAGGATGCAACTGTACCGCTTATGGCAAAGTTATAGTTTCACGCCCTTACGGTCGTAGCACTGAAGATGCATCTTTGTCTGGTTGTGTATTATCTTCGACCTTAGTAAAACCAAACTCGCTAGATGAATTATCTTTTTCCATCATCAAAGGCGTGCTTTCGTTTGACGGTTGAAGTGCTGAATTTTGATAGGGGTTAGATCCAGTTGTTTTGGGTGTCTCATAACCCGTGGGTACATCCCTCCCCCTTGCAGCTTTAAAGCTTCTAATCGGTGAAGTTATTGGCCTAATGACGTATGACAATCCTTTAAATAAACCTTGCAACCCAGTGGTGACCAAAAGTGTGCCGCTTCTTAAGTAGCGTGTGACCAGTGACTTTGGTGTGCTTGCGATAAGTTGATTCTTAAGATAAGCACACACTTCAGATGCGCCATTTAATACACCCTCAGTGGCCAGTTTTATGATATTAATGAGCGGATTAATGATAAAACCCAATGTCAAAAAATAAATGATTTTTGAGCGTCTCCCCGTTTGAGGATAACCCATAAAATACTGCCTAAAACGAGTGTTTTCGCGAATATCATCGTTTTTGTTAGGCATAAAAGTATCAAACCAAGCTTTTTTCATAAATGATGAAAAACCCGCTTCTACTTTAAATGCTTCTCCAACACCTGCAACAGGACGCACTAATTTGGCTAAAAGATTTTGTTTTGTCACAGGCTTATTTTCTTTAATAAGCGTAAGAGCCGCCTCTATATTAGCAATCGTATGATAGCCACAAGAAACACCGTCAAATAATGACTGCGTGCCTAAAGAAACATAATTAAATTTCATTTGTGCATCACTGGATCCCGCGGACAAGCCCCGGGACGTCGAAGGCGAAGGAGCCGTCACAGTGGTATGATAATTTGGCCGAAGTGCATTAAATGCGCCTCTTAAAAAGTAACGTAAATTTCGTTTACCATCACCTGCCATTAATTTTTCAATGTTACTGGTTTTTGAATCATAAATGGTTTTATTGTGATGCCCTTTATCATAATGCATCAAGATAATATGCTCTTCAGTGATGCCTGGGCCCATAATGGGCATCAGTAATTGATAATCAGTGAACGCATCACCTTCTAAGGTAATATCTTTTAAAGTGTTATAAGCAAAATTAGCTGCATTAGCCACAATAGGTGTCGTGACAATAATTATTTTGTGTTCTTTATCAATATGATAAGCCAGAGGGTTAGGATATTTCTCTTCGGATGGGTTATCACCGGATAAAATATAGGTCGACTCATAATGGTGTGTGTCAAAATAATCTTTAACCTTAAGATTATCAAGCATTGTATAACCGACCATCATATCCTCGAAAACATTGCTTCATCTTTTGATTATAGCTCAAGATTGTAGGTTGGGCCTTGGCCCAACAAAGGTACGAGTTGCCTCATAAATAATGTTGGTGAATAGCAGGTTTAGGGCTATAATCGCCCCAAATCAATTTTTAGGAAGCACAATGCGCCCAAGCAAGCGAGAGCAAAATCAATTACGTGATATTAAAATCACCCGAAATTTTACCCAGCATGCTGAGGGCTCTGTTCTTATTGAGTTTGGTGGGACTAAAGTCTTATGTAATGCAAGCGTCATCGATGGTGTGCCCAGATTTTTAAAAGGCAAAAATCAAGGCTGGATAACCGCTGAATACGGCATGCTGCCACGCGCTACCCATTCTCGCAGTGACAGGGAAGCCGCCCATGGTAAACAAGGCGGGCGAACACTTGAAATCCAACGCCTTATTGCGCGCGCCCTTCGTACCTGTATCGACCTTAAAAGCCTCAACGAAACCACCATTACCCTTGATTGTGATGTCATTCAAGCCGATGGCGGCACAAGAACTGCGGCCATTACAGGTGCATGTGTTGCCCTTCATGATGCCCTTCAATGGATGGTTAAACGTGACAAACTCAAAAAAATGCCCGAGTTTCACTATATTGCCGCGGTTTCTGTGGGTATCTACCGAGGTCAAGCGGTGCTTGATTTAGATTATGCTGAAGATGTCTTAGCTGAAACGGATATGAATGTTGTCATGAATGAGCAAGGTCGTTTTATTGAAGTGCAAGGCACTGGTGAAGAAAGCAGCTTTTCACGTGATGAGTTGAATCAAATGCTTGATTTGGCGGATGGTGGTATTAGAACGTTGATGGATATGCAAAAAAGTTGTTTGTGAGGGGGAAATCCTCACCCGCCCTTCGGGCGGATGAGGGTGCTCTTAATTCACCAAGGCATCTCTAGGCGTCACATACTCATAACCTAAATCACGAGCTACAGCATCATAAGTAATCATACCCTTATGAACATTCAACCCATTTAACAAATGCGGGTCGCTTAATAAGGCCTGCTTCACCCCTTTCGTCACCAAGCTCATCACAAATGGCAGTGTTGCATTATTCAAAGCAAAGGTTGATGTTCTGGGTACACCACCTGGCATATTGGCAACACAGTAGTGAACAATATTATCCACAACATAAGTAGGCTCCATATGCGTCGTTGGTCTTGATGTTTCAAAGCAGCCGCCTTGGTCAATCGCGACATCAACCACAACAGACCCCGGTCGCATCGCTTGTAGCATATTTCTTGTCACCAATTTAGGTGCGGAAGCTCCTGGCACCAATACAGCGCCTATCACCAAATCAGCCTGCGTCACGTACTCTTCTAACGCAATAGACGTTGAATAAATTGTATTAAGTTTAGAGCCAAATTGAAAATCTAGCTCATTAAGACGGGTAAGCGAGCGGTCTAATACGGTCACACGTGCTTCCATTCCCATGGCCATACGAACGGCGTTGGTTCCAACGACGCCACCACCGATGACGACCACATTAGCAGGTGCTACACCCGGTACCCCCCCTAATAATACACCACTACCACCTTGTGCCATCTCTAAACAATGAGCACCTGCTTGAATAGACATACGGCCTGCAACTTGTGACATCGGCGCCAACAAAGGTAAGCCGCCGTCATTTTGTGTGACCGTCTCATAAGCAATAGCTGTCACGCCTGATTCTTTTAGCATGCGTGTTTGTTGGGGATCTGGCGCTAAATGCAAATAAGTAAATAAGGTTTGGCCTTCACGAAGACGTTTACACTCCATGGGCTGTGGCTCTTTAACTTTAACAATCAGATCAGATTTTTCAAAAATCGTGTCAACATCCACAATTTCAGCACCTGCTAATTTATAATGTTCATCACTGATACCAATGCCTTGACCTGCACCTTTTTCGACTAAAACAGTAGAACCCGCACGAATAATTTCTCGAACGCTTGCAGGGACTAATCCCACCCGATTTTCTTGTGGTTTAATTTCTTTTGGAACACCTACTATCATCACAACTCCCAATTAGCGCTGTTTTAATTTTGCAATTAATTGTGGCACTAATTCAAAGACGTCCCCGACCAAACCATAGGTTGCAATTTGGAAGATTGGGGCTTCTTCATCTTTATTAATCGCCACAATCACTTTCGAATCCTTCATGCCGGCCAAATGTTGTATTGCGCCTGAGATACCGAGGGCAATATACAAATTAGGGGCTACGACCTTCCCTGTTTGTCCTACTTGATAATCATTAGGAACAAAACCTGCATCAACAGCGGCTCTAGATGCGCCAACGGCGGCACCTAAAACATCTGCGAGTTCTTCAACGAGTTTAAATTTTTCAGCTGACTGTAAGCCACGACCGCCTGAGACAATAATATCTGCAGCACCAAGCTCTGGGCGTTCTGACTTCGCTTTGATTTCTGAAACAAACGCACAACGGTCATCTGAGACATGTTTATCGATAGACACACATTCACAAGGCGCCTGCGTGGCTTTTAGCGCTTCAAACGCGGTAGTACGTATCGTTAACAGTTTTTTTGCATCTAGTACGCGAACAGTTTCAATAGCATTACCTGCATAAATAGGATGTTTAAAGGTGGTATTATCAATAATATCAGTCACATCTGAGACTTGATTCATGTCTAAACAAGCCGCGATTCTTGGCAGAATATTTTTACCAAATGTTGTCGCAGGCGCTAAAATGGCGTCATACCCTGCAGCCATTTCAACCACAATTGGCGTAATATTTTCAGCCAATACATGCGTGAAAGCGGGGCTATTTACAGCTAACACTTGACTCACGCCTTCAATTGTTCGACAACGCTCAATAACTGCCTGACAATCATGACCCAATACTAAGACATGAATAGGCAATTTTAATTGACGAGCGGCACTCACTGTAACAAGGGTTGCTGGATGAAGGCTGTGACCGTCATGTTCCGCAATGACTAATGTATTCATCTTCTCTCCTTAGGCAATCACACAGGCTTCATGACGTAGTTTTTCAACAAGCTCATCAACGGTTTTAAGTTTGACACCACCTTGACGTACCGAAGGTGCCGTCACTGACACAATTTCTTGATGTGATTTCAAGTTTAAGCCTAAACTGTCAAGGGCTAGCACTTGTAACGGCTTTTGTTTGGATTTCATAATATTCGGAAGGCTTGGATAACGGGGCTCGTTAAGTCGTAAATCGGCACTAATCACAGCAGGTAAAGCAACTTTTAAGGTTTCAAGGCCGCCATCAATTTCGCGGGTCACGAAGGCGTCGCCACCTTCTAGTTTAATCTCAGAGGCAAACGTTGCCTGAGGCCAGTTTAAAAGACCGGCTAACATTTGAGGCGTCTGGTTATTGTCTCCATCAATAGCTTGCTTCCCCATTAACACGAGGCCCGGTGACTCAAGGCTTACAACATGTTTTAAACATTTGGCAATCGATAAAGGACAAAGTAATGCTTGAGTCTCGACTAATATCGCCCTATCAGCACCCAATGCAAGACCATGTCTTAACATCTCTTGTGAGGTTTGTGCGCCAATAGTAACTAATATCACCTCAGTGGCAAGCCCTGCTTCTTTAAATCTTAACGCAGCCTCTACGGCGATTTCATCAAAGGGATTCATGGCCATTTTGACATTTTGTGTTTCAACACCGGTGTTGTCCGTTTTTACCCTAATTTTGACATAAGGGTCAATCACGCGCTTCACTGCAACCAATAGTTTCATCATTTTTCTCTGAAATGTTTTTTTGTGGCATCTTGCCAGAATTTCGTAAATTAGTATAGCCCGTCAATCTGATTGGTTTAAAAGAAAACGCCAAGCAGGTATGATTTCTATTGTCCCGCCAGCCATGTTTATTTTCCTTTCTTCATGACGGGTAATAATCATGCCAGATGACAAGCCTAGTTCAAGCATCGCCTCACTTAGCGCTGATACTTCTCGTTTTAGCGTATTTGAATCCACCAATGACTCACAAACTTGTATCAACATTCGCGCTCTATTGCCAAATTGTACAATAAAATCTACTTCTTTCCCTGATTGGGTCCGATAATAAAAAATCGTAGCGCTTCTTCGTCTTAATGCAATAAACACTAAGTTTTCTAATAAATGGCCGGCATTAATTAAAATACCTGAACTCACCGACGTCACTAGCGCACTATCGATACAATAAATTTTTTTAGGATTCATATTGGAACGTGATAATGAGGCATCAAATAAGCGAACGGTAAATAAAAAATAGGCGTCTTCAAACCACTCAAGATATTCTGATACTTTAGATTTGGGAACTTTATGCCCTAATGATTTCAAATAACCTGTCAAACTATTAATAGTATAAAGCGATGCGATATTATCAATCAACCAATAAGCTAAATCTGCAACAGCACGTGGATGAGAGACATTATGACGTTCTATCAAATCTCTAAAAAGCACTGCGTTAAAATATTCTTGGTGAATTTTAACGCGTATATCGCGTTCATACCCAGCCACCTCTGGGAACCCTCCCTTCTCCCAATACGCTTCAAATGACTTCTGAACTAAAAGACGATGGCGTGAAGATAAGGCGGCATTAACATCCAACCCATTAAAATCCAAAAATTCCTTAAACGAAAAGGGAAACATTTCCCAAGCTAATGCTCTACCTCGCATTTGTGTGGCAATTTCTTTAGATAGCATGTTAGCAGACGAGCCCGTAATAAATATCTCGCAATTTTCTGTGCGCATCAACCTATCAATGAATGGCTCCCAATCATTGATCATTTGAATTTCATCAAAAAAACAGTATATTTTTTCAGCCTGTTTCTTTTCGGGATACAATGAAAAATAAGCTTCAATAACCGTGTTTAAACCTTTATGTTGTAATGGATGCAGTCTATCATCAAAAAAATTCAAATATAAAATATTCTGACGAGATACGCCATTATTTAAAAAATTCTTCAAAATTTGAAACATATACGTTGATTTTCCACTACGTCGAACACCGATACAAACAGTGGCCTTGCCAGACACAGGCGTAACATCAACACGCCGAGGTATGCCTGTTAACAGCGTCATTTCTTGAAAATCTAGAATAATTTCTTTAATAATATCTATCATGAATAGCCTAAACTGGTAATTGTTTTTACCAGTTTAGGCCAATACCGGTAAAAAATATAGCCGATTTTCCATATTATTGGAAAATATTTTTCCCAATAATCGCGAGTTGTTTATCTTCTACACCTAATACTTTTAATACGCCATCAATATGTTTTTGGGTTTCACCTGAGTAAGCAGGTGATTTTGTGAGCGCAACTACTATAGCGCCAGCATCCTCTAAAGCAGTTTCACTTGCACCATCTAAACGTTCTAAGTCAGTAATAACTCCTTGTAACGCTTTATTTTTTTGAGCCCCCGCACGCAAGCCCCAGCTGTTGAAATACTTACCATTTTTCAATTCAACGGAGTCTTTTAATGTTTGAATGCAACCATTAATCACGTCAGTTGCAGGCCTACAGGTCAATAAGGGTACTTTTGACGGGGTTGCCATTGATGATAAACCAGCCAACCGTAGTGCCATCGCAGCCTTTGAACCTGTTTGATTTAACCAATTTGTGTCACGTAATTTCTGCAGCATCTCAGCCGTCTGTTGTCTTCGTAAGACTTCATCTAAATCTTGACTATCAAGCGACTTCAAACTAGCGATAGTTTTTTCAAACTCCGCTCTCTTACTTGCACCCGTGAAAAGTGAAGCGCCCCATTGTCCCTTTTGTGTATCTACATATTGCTGCAAAGGGTATGCGACCATCGCTAAATCTGCTGATTTAAATGTGGGAGTTACTGTATCTTCTGTTGCAGGTGCAGGTAATAATCCTGAATACTGACCCAGTTGTTGGATATAATACGCCGTCGCCCTTGCACCATGAACTGTCGCTGTTGCCAACCAAAAGTTTAAATCTGTCATTTTAAGCGCGACGGTGGACGCAATAACAATACTTATTTCACCCACTTCACTAAACTTTCCACCTATAGATTTTAACGCCTCGGAGTTATAACCTGATAACTGACTCCCTGCCGCCATTAAACCCAAACCTACCGCATAAAACACTAATAATTCATTACCAAAAAAGGCTATACAATAACTGCTGGTAAAATATGGCATGCATTTGGCCATCAATTTTAACCAGCGATTTTGTATTTCATTAGCCGTCATCGTGTTCGTTTGAAAGCTGATACATAAATCCTCAAGCGATTTTAATAACCATGAACTGGTATAAGAAGAAGATTGTTCGCGTGCCTGACGTAAACTGTTAATAAATTCGTCAAAACTATTAAACATCTTCGGCGTTTCTGCGGAGTTATACGTAGTAAGATTATTAACACAATCACATAGCCACATCGTGAGGACGCTGTTACCATTTTCAGCATCAAAAAACTGTTGCAACCACTTTACGTCTTCATCATTAACAGTCGCATCAGGATGGATGAATGTTCTGAGTTTTGTTTCATTTTTTCTAAACCGTTTTTCAGCATCGCCCCAAGACTTGCTTTCATAAGTACAGCCACTTGGGGTCGCGGTAACGGTAATGTCGTTATTTTCTAATAAATACGCCAT
>Ga0075163_10009730_pt1 | contig 12602 bp, 11 predicted proteins | sample JI1023141ADNA_FD_71478 | JGI IMG/M metagenome (GOLD analysis project Ga0075163, IMG submission 71478) | Wastewater effluent complex algal communities from Wisconsin, to seasonally profile nutrient transformation and Carbon sequestration -... | ecosystem: Engineered > WWTP > Effluent > Algae...
GAACTGTGCCGATAGTATTTGCAAGGTCGTTGAGGTGGAAGACGGTCTTGTTGTGCTCGTGCCCAATGCGTTCACCCCCGATGGCAGTGGCATCAACGATACGTTCAAACCGATCGTCTCCGGCGTGGACAAGCGCTTCTATCGCTTCGATATCTTCGATCGGTGGGGTCAGCCGCTCTTCAGTACCGAAGATCCCAACGCCGCATGGAACGGACTCTTCGCTGATGGTACGGAGGTTCCCATCGGCGTGTATGTATGGAAGTTGATCGCGAAGGATACGTACTCCGGCGCCCGTATTGAACGTATCGGGCACGTCACCTTGGTGCGCTGATCCGCACAGGCCACGCGGCTATCTTTGGCCTCCTCAGAACATGCCCGTGAGCGAGCGACTGGTCATCATACCGACGTACAACGAGAAGGAGAACATCCGTGATATCCTCTCGCATGTCCTTCGGTTGCAACCGATGTTCGACATTCTGGTGGTCGATGATGGATCGCCCGATGGTACGGCGGCATTGGTCAAGAGTGTGCGTGGTGAACATCCAGGTCGGGTCCATCTGATCGAACGCTCCGGAAAGTTGGGTCTGGGCACCGCCTATATCGCCGGTTTCAAATGGGCCATCGCGGCTGGCTACGACTTCATCTTCGAAATGGACGCGGACTTCTCGCACGATCCGAATGATCTCATTCGATTGTTTGAAGCGTGCGCGAATGGAGGCGCTGATATGAGCGTAGGATCCCGGTACGTGCGCGGCGGTCAAGTGAAGGATTGGGCGTGGCACCGGATATTCTTGAGTTTTACGGCTTCTCTGTACGTGCGTATGATCCTGTGGCTCGGTGTGCGTGATACCACGGCAGGTTTCGTCTGCTATCGCCGGCAGGTTCTGGAATCACTCCCGCTGGACGAGATCCGTTTCGTGGGTTATGCCTTCCAGATCGAGATGAAGTACCGGGTCCGTTTGGCTGGTTTCAGGATAGCTGAGGTGCCGATCACCTTCGTGGACCGGGTCAAAGGCAAGAGCAAGATGAGCTCCGGTATCTTCCAAGAAGCGATCATCGGGGTCCTCAAAATGCGCGTCAGCATAGCAAGGCCATGAACGACTTCATTATCCGCGATGCTTTGGTGGTGAACGATGGTTCCTCCTTCGAGGCGGACATCAGTGTTCGCAAGGGTATCATTGAGCGAGTTGCCGCAGAAGGGATCGGTAGTATTCGGTCGGCAAAGGATATCGATGCCAAGGGGAAATTGTTGGTCCCTGGTGTGATCGATGATCAAGTGCATTTCCGGGAACCGGGCCTCACGCACAAAGAGGATATCGCGCATGCATCTGCAGCAGCAGCGGCGGGTGGCGTCACCAGTTTCATGGAGATGCCGAATACGCAACCACAGACCTTGACGCAGGACCTGCTAGCCGCCAAGTTCGACCGAGGTGCTGCGCAATCGCTGGTCAACTACTCCTTCTACATGGGTGTGAGCAACGATAACCTCGATGAGGCGCTGCGTACGGACCCTTCGACGGTGTGTGGCCTGAAGGCTTTTCTGGGTTCCAGCACGGGGAATATGCTCGTGGATCAACCCGAAACACTGGAAGCTCTCTTCCGCAACGCGCACATGTTATTGGCTGTGCATGCCGAGGATGAAGCGACCATCCGGAGCAACATGCAGAAGGCTGTTGCCCGATACGGGGTCAACATCCCCTTGGATCAACATCCTATCATCCGGAGTGCTGAAGCGTGCTATCTCAGCAGCAGTAATGCCGTGGCCTTGGCACGAACGTATGGAACGCGATTGCACGTGTTGCACATCAGTACCGCACGTGAGGTAGGACTCTTCGACAAAGGGCCATTGGAGAACAAGCAGATCACGGCCGAAGCGTGCATCCATCATCTCTGGTTCACCGATGCGGACTACGCCACGAAAGGGGCTTTCATCAAATGGAATCCAGCGGTGAAGTCCGCCGAGGATCGAGAGGCCGTGCGTCAAGCGGTGATCGATGGGCGTATCGATGTAGTGGCTACCGATCACGCACCGCATACATTGGAAGAGAAGGGGCAGCCCTACGCGAGTTGCCCATCCGGTGGCCCGCTGATCCAGCATTCACTCGTGGCGATGTTGGAACTCGAGGACCAAGGGGTATTCACCTTGGCGCAAGTGGTGGAGAAGTTGTGTCATGCGCCGGCCCGTCTCTTTCAGGTGGATCGCCGTGGCTATGTGCGCGAAGGATACCACGCCGATCTCGTCCTTGTGGACCGCAAGGCACCGTGGACGGTGGATCGAAGCAGCGTGCTATCGAAGTGTGGTTGGTCGCCCTTCGAGGGTCAGCGTTTCGGTTCGCGCGTGGTGCATACGTGGGTGAATGGCAACACCGTGTACGTGGATGGGCGCGTGAACGGAACCGTGCGCGGAGAGCGACTCGCGTTCAACCGATGAGGACCAGTGCTGTTTTCCTTTTGGTGCTATCCTTGGCGTGTTCTTCCAAGGAGTCCACGATCCCCGAAGGTGTGTTGCAGCCGGAGCGGTTCGAGAAGGTCCTGCTCGAGGCCCAACTGATCGAAGCCCGTATGAACCATGAACTCGTGGTGACACGGCAGAACGTGATCCCCGGAACCGATTACTACGCCCAGATGTTCCAGGAGCAGGGCGTTTCGAAGGAGGAGTTCGAGCGGTCGTTCGCTTATTACTCCGGACAGCCCGAGGTGATGAAAGGGATGTATGAGTCCATCATCACCGAATTGGTGCGTAAGAAGGACGAATTGCCTCAGTAAGCGCGGTCTCCACGTAGGAAGCGTGCAACGTTCTCGACCGCGTCTTTCGCAGAAATGAAGTCATGATCCAGTAATTGCCGGACCTTGCTCGCGTCATAGCTACGCTTCGTGATCGCACTGTTCGCTGTTGCCGCCGTCAAGAACGGTTTTGATCCCGTTAGCAAGGAACGAAGGCGTTCGATGCGCCAACCCAATTCCAGCATCCATGGCCGAATGGCGCGATGGGGTGCCGGTCGACCGAATGCGTGAGCCAGTTCCGTGAAGAGCGTCCGGTAGGAGAGGTTCTCCCCGACAAGCAAGTAGCGCTGTCCGGTCTTTCCCTGCTCCACCAACTGCATCATGCAACGCGCCACATCGCGCGCATCCACCACCGCGTTCGTTCCCGGCGGATAGAAACCAGTTCCTTTCTGCAAGCGCTCCATTAAGGTCATCGAACTGCGACCAGCTGCTCCAGGGCCGATGATCACGCAAGGGTTCACCATCACCGCATCCAACCCTTCGGCGATGCCGCGGTGTACCTCCAGCTCCGCTGCATATTTGCTCAATGCGTAGCCTGAAGTGTGGCGATCAGTGGTCCACGGAAGATCCTCGTTGCGCAGGACATCCGATGGTGCGGAGCCGATCGTCGCTGTGGAACTCACATGGCACAAACGTTCTACGTTGTGCGCCAGTGCTGCATTCACCACATTGGCTGTGCCTTGCACATTCACGCGATCCATGGATTTCGCGTCCTGCGGGTCGAAAGAAACCACAGCTGCCGCGTGGAAGACATGTCGGACACCGACCATCGCTTCGTGCAAAGCGTCCGTGTCCTCCAGACCTGCTTCGTGCCACTCGATCCTGGCCAACAATTCCTCGGCATCGTCGCGATAGAACCGGAAGATGCGGTCCACGATCGTCCGGTCGGCCGTGCCGCGATGGATGGCCCGGACCGGTCCTAGCCGTGCACATTCCAGCAGCACATGTGAGCCCACGATCCCCGTGGCGCCAGTGACCAGATCCATGCGGCCAAGGTAGCCACCTGCACCCGACAGGCCGGTTATCTTTGGCGCCTTCTGATCAAAGCAGGTCGGTGTTCGAACACCGGCAATTGGACATGGCGAACGGATTCATCGAGGAACTGCGTTGGCGCGGATTGCTGCATGACAGCATGCCCGGCGTAGAGGAGCATTTGGCGAAAGGACCACAGCGCGGATACATCGGCTTCGACCCGACCGCCGATTCGTTGCACGTTGGGAACCTCGTGCAGATCATGATCCTGGTGCACTTCCAGCGCTGCGGCCACAAACCCGTGGCATTGGTCGGTGGAGCTACCGGTATGGTCGGTGATCCCAGCGGAAAGAGTGCCGAGCGCAACCTGCTCGATGAAGAGGCGCTGCGCCACAACGAGCGTTGCATCAAGGCACAGCTTGAACGCTTCCTCGACTTCAACAGCCCGACCAATCCGGCAGAACTGGTCAATAACTACGACTGGTTCAAGGACATGGGTTTCCTCCGCTTCATCCGTGAAGTGGGCAAGCACATCACGGTGAACTACATGTTGGCCAAGGACTCCGTGAAGAACCGTCTGGAAACGGGCTTGAGCTTCACCGAATTCTCCTATCAACTGGTGCAGGGCTTCGACTTCTACTGGTTGTACAAGAACAAGGAGTGCGTGCTTCAAATGGGGGGTAGCGACCAATGGGGCAACATCACCACCGGTACGGAATTGATCCGCCGCATGGATGGGGGCGAGGCGTTCGCGATCACCACGCCCTTGCTCACCAAGAGCGATGGGTCGAAGTTCGGAAAGAGCGAAGGCGGAAATATCTGGCTGGATGCTGCGCGCACCTCGCCGTACAAGTTCTACCAGTTCTGGTTGAACGCCACCGATGATGAAGCGGCACGTTTCGCGAAGATCTTCACGCACTGGACGCAGGCCGAATGTAATGCGCTTATCGAGGCACATGCCAAGGATCCCAGCCGGCGGAGCTTGCAGAAGGAGGTTGCGGCCTTTATCACAACGCTCGTGCACGGGGAAGTGGAAACCGGGTCCGCGATCCGTGCGAGCGAGATCCTGTTCAGTAACGCCACCGATGCTTTAGGACAGCTCAGCGAGCAACAACTCTTGGAGGTATTCGAAGGTGTGCCGCAAGCCGAAGTGCAGAAGAGTGTTCTGAGCTCCGGAATAGCGATCATCGACCTGTTGACCGATCACACCGGTTTCTTGCCCTCGAAAGGGGAGGCGAAGCGTGCCTTGAAGGAAAGTAGCATTGCCGTTAATCGGGCCAAGGTCGCGGATGATCGGTCCGTTACCACTGCCGATCTGCTCAACGGAAAATTCCTGCTGCTCCAGCGCGGCAAGAAGAATTACTTCCTGGTGAAGATCGTCGGTTAGTCCGCCACCATCAAGTTGCACCCGCGTAGGTCGCTGTGGTCGAATCGGCCGAGCACCTCGAAGGAATCATCATCGTGCAGCCGCCCAAGATCCTGGGTGGCGATGAATGGGCAACTGGCCACATTCGCCAGGTCGATCACGTCGATGCCCCCTGTTCGACCGTTCGCCATTCGGGAGAAGGGGTCATTCGCCTCGCGGATGAGGATCTGCATCCACGGCGGGCAACGGTAGATCCCATCACCTGGGGACCAAGCCTGGCTGAGCAGTTCGGTCATTCCGTACTCACTATGAACAGCAGGAACATGGAAAGCGCCTTTCAGAATGTGATGCAGTTCTTCGCGCACCAACTCAGGACGACGCCCTTTCATGCCTCCTGTTTCCATGATCACCGTGTTCGGCAACGGTTGCGGAAACTGTTCAGCAAGGTCGAGTAGTGCGAAGGTCACGCCGAGCAACAAGGTCTTCCTCCTTTCGGCTTCTGACCGTTGAAGGATGGAAGCGAGTTCCTCGTACTTGTACAGGTACGTGCCGCTCAATGGGTCCTCCGATGTCTCGATGAGCTTTTGCGCCATGTACACCAAGGAGCTGCCTTCTCGTTCCAAATAGGAGGGCAGCAATGCCAGTACCCGCCATTCTTGCGGATCTCCGTACGCGGCGGTGAATGATGCCATGAACGAGCGCTCGTACAATGCCGGGTACGGAACATGGTGTCTGCTGGTGATCGAGCCTGTGGTGCCGCTGCTGGTGAAAAAGCTGCTTGGGTCCAACCCTTCCATTAGCACTCCGTGGTTGCGGAAGGTGCCGATCGGTAGGAATGGAATGTCGGCAACCGATAGCACCGACCGGGGGTCAACGCCCAAGCCGTTCAGGAATCCACGGTACACCGGGTTTCGAGCGGCATGCAGCTGAAATAGCTCCAAGGCGAGTGCGTTGAAGGCTTCCCCCCCCTGCACGGTGAACGGTCGCTGGAGCAGTTCGGGATCCAAGTACGATGGGAAAGCGGGCATGCAGGGCTCTCTGCCTAACTTTGAGGACGATGATCGATCGCAGAAGCAATGCGGCAAAAGTAGGCGGGGCCATCTTAGTGGTCGGCGTGCTGTTTTCGGGCTGCTTGAAAACGGAAGAGTTTCCGGACGAGCCCCGCATCGCGTTCAAGTCATTCGAATTCTTCGGTGATTCCGCATCGCTCACGATCACCTTCACCGATGGCAACGGGGATATCGGCTTGGACGATTCGGACACCACGCCTCCATTCGACACCAGCTCGGCGTATTACTTCAACTTCTTCTTGGAGGAAAGTGAGCTCATCAACGGGGAGTGGAACACCGTGACCTTTGCACAGCCGATCTACTACCGCATTCCACGCATCACGCCCACAGGACAGAACAAGACCTTGGAAGGGGAGATCGCCGTAGCGATCGATCCGTTCCCCTTGTTCATCACCGGCGATGCCGATACGGTCCGGTTCAGCGTTGAACTCGTGGATCGTGCGCTGAACCGCAGTAATCGGGTGCTGACGGATATTATCGTCGTTCCCTAGACTTCTCCGGCGAGCGCTTCGGACACGTTGATCACGTGGTCGCCGACCTTCTCGCAACTGGAGAAAAAGTCGTTGTACACGAGCCCGCTCTTCACGTTGTAGTCGCCCATCTCCATGCTCTTCAGGTGGGCACGCCGTAATTGGTCGCGTTTTTGGTTGATGCGCTGTTCTGCCTCGACCGCTTCGTCCAACGCGACCTGGTCCTGGTCCACTTCCATATTACGGCGCATCACAGTGAAGGCACGTTCCAGAAGGTCCAGCATCTCCATCAATTGCTGGCGCTGCTCTGGCGAGAACCACAGTCGGTCGTCGATCTTCCGCTCCATCGATTTGCTCATCTGGAAGAAGATATCACCGACACGTTCCAGATCACCGGTGATGGCGAGCAAGCCTTGTATCCTGCTCGAAGCTTCTTCGTTGCGGACCTCGGTGCTCGTCTTCGTCAGGTACTTGCCCACCTCGATCTCCAGACGATCCGTGATCTGTTCGTACTTCGCAAGCCGTGCCATCAAGTGCTCCCGCTGCTTGTTGTCCTTCACGGTCAGCAGCTCGCGCACCATGCCCAACATGTCATTGGTGATGCGGCCGAAACGGGCGATCTCCTTGCGCGCTTCCATCAATGAGACTTCGGGCGTTATGGGAATGTCACTGTCGAGGTACTCCAATCGGTACACTTCGTCCTCATCGGTCTTCGTCGGTACCATCCACGTGACGATGCGCTCAATGAACGGAACGAAGCCGATCAGCAGCAAGGTGTTGATCAGATTGAAGGAGATGTGGAGAAAGGTGAGTGCCCACTTCACGGCGGTGGGATCCGCAAAGGGCGAAGCATGGAAGATCTCTGTCACCAACTTGTCCAAACCGCGGAGATATGGGTGGAAGAGGAGCAGAGCCCACAACACGCCGATCACATTGAAGACGAGGTGGGCGCGCGCTGTTCGCTTGGCCCAAGCGTTCCCTACCAAGGCCGCAAGGTTCGCCGTGATGGTGGTGCCGATGTTCTCGCCCAACACCAGAGCAGCCGCCATTTCATAGCCGATGGTGCCGTTCTCGCAAAGCACGAGCGTCAATGCGATGGAAGCGCTCGAAGATTGGATGAGCATGGTGAGGACCATGCCGATCCCAACGAAAAGCAGGACCGACCAGAAGCCCATGTCACTGAGGTCGCGGAGGAAGACAAGCGCTTCAGCCGAGGGCCGTGGCAACGATTGCTTCATGAATTCCAGTCCGAGGAACAGTAACGCCGCACCGATCAGGAATTCCGATAAGGCCTTCGTCTGGGTCGTTCGCAGGAACAAGAGGGGAAAAGCCAAGCCGATGATCGGGATGGCCAGCTTGGTGATGCTGAAATCGGCAAAGACCGCCCAACTGAACAGCAACACCTTTACCGTGGTGCCGATGTTGGCGCCCATGATCACGCTGATGGCTTGGCGCACCTGAAGAAGGCCGGCGTTCACGAAACTCACGACCATTACGGTCGCGGCGCTGCTGCTCTGGATCACCGTGGTGCTCACGAACCCGGTGAATACGCCCATGAATCGGTTCGCCGTCATGGCCTTCAGTACGCTTCGCATGCGACCACCTGCCACTTTCTGCAAGCCCTCGCTCATCACCTTCATGCCGTAGATGAACAGGCCCAATGAGCCAGCTAGCGTGAGGAATTCGAGGATGCCGAAGCGCATGTTCGTCGTCTGCAAAAAGCCGACGAAGGTATCATTGGCATGTTTCCGGCATGTTAAGAACGTCCGCCTTCTCCCGTCACCATTGACTTTCGTGGCGCGTGGACCGGCCAAGTACCTTTGCGCGGATCTCAACGCAAGGCAACGCACGAACGGACCATGGGACAGTTGACACCTCGCCAAGTGGCCTTGATCGCGGCCCTCGCCGTGAGTCTGGTGGTGGCCGGCTTGTTGCTTGGGCTTGATCGTTTCGGTCAGGACGGCCCGGACATGCTCTGGTCGTTCCTGATGGTCGTGGTGGTTTTCGGGGTGGCGTATGTTTCGGTGTCCTATGGAATAGACCGCTTCGTGCACAGCCGGATCAAGGTGTTGTACCGTACCGTGCATGATCTGAAGCGTTCGCGGAAAGAACCTGATCGGATCGACCTGCGTGGTGATGTGTTGAGCAAGGTGAGCGATGAGGTGACCGCATGGGCCACGGAACGCCGGACCGAGATCCGCGAGTTGCAAGAGCGGGAGGCCTTTCGACGGGAGTTCATCGGCAACCTGGCGCACGAGCTCAAGACCCCCATATTCAACATCCAAGGGTACGTGCTCACCCTGCTCGAAGGGGGATTGGAGGACGATAAGGTGAATCGTGACTTCCTCAACCGGGCCTCCAACGGAGTGGATCGTCTGATGAAGATCGTGGAGGACCTTGACCTCATTTCGAAACTGGAAAGCGGGGTGATGGATCTGCGCATGAGCCGCATGGACCTGACCGAGCTCGTGGATGATACCATGGAGAACATGGAGATCCTGGCCAAGGAGAAGAAGGTGCGATTGGTGAATGAACTCGCGCCCGGCCTGCTCGTGATGGCTGACCGGAACCGGATGACACAGGTGTTCACGAATCTGTTCAACAACGCCATCAACTACGGCAAGCCGGACGGGCGTTGCGTTGTGCGTAGCTACCCGCTCGATGACCAGGTGCTCGTGGAAGTCTCCGACGATGGTATCGGTATCAGCGAGGAGCACCTGCCACGCCTGTTCGAACGCTTTTACCGAGTGGGCAAAAGCCGCGCTCGCAATGAAGGTGGTTCCGGCCTCGGCCTTGCGATCGTGAAGCACATCATCGACGTGCAAGGAGGCACCATCACGGTGAAAAGTGCCGAAGGCGAAGGCACGACGTTCAGCTTCACACTGAAGCGTGCTGTTTGATCAAGGGGCAGCGATCGCCTCCTCGTACATCTGTACCTCGGTCTCGTTGTTGATGCTGATCCGTGGGATCTCGTCGAACATGGTGATCTTACCGGTGACACAGACCTTCTTGTTCAGGAAATACACCTCCGGGTCGTAGCTGAAATTCACACCGTTGTTCTGCCATATCGTGGCGTAGAATTCTTCATCCGGGCTCATGGCGTCGAAGTTCAGGTAGATCGCCTTCGCCTTTACGGTCTTGCGCGTGGAGACCACTGTGCCACACACCGTCACCGACTTTCCAATGTGGTACTTGGCCTGCACACTGTTGAACATGCCTTTCGGTAAGGGGGCCTTCATCGGAGCTACCTCGCCGGCTTTCGGGTCATCGCTCGGGTACCAAGCCGCTGTGCCGCTCATGCGCTCGATCCGCTCTTCGGTTGCGTCATCGAGTGCAGGGAAGAAGTCGAAGCCCGTCAGTTTCTCCACACTGTCCACCGGCACAGCGTAACTGATCACCGGATAGTCCTGCTTGGCGTTGCTCATCACGAAGGCGATCGCTTTCGGGTCGTCGCCATCCAGATCAGCGAACACTTTCCAGAAGTACTCCGGTATGCTCACCTCGTTCTTCCGATCGGCTTTTTGCATGGTCGGCAGTCCATCGCGCAGCACAGGCCCGGTGAGCACGAAGACCCGCCGCTTGCTGTAGTAAACGTACCGGCGGCCCCAGTCCTCGAGCTCTGCCCATTTGCCACGGTTCAGGTCGGCCACCTGTGGGCTGATGTTCGAGTAAAGGTAGGTGCCCTGCAAGGCATCCATATTCCAGCGCATGTCGGCACTGGGCACCATGTGGCCACGGTCATAACCGCTGTACCAGTAGTCCGCGGTAACCGCAGTCCCCGTCTTCACCAATGGATCCGGAAGAAAGGAATCGATACGTGCCAAGCTGCCAGTTATCAGGTCCGGCGAAGCAATGTGTGCAGTCCACTTCGGCTGCTCGTGCTTTTCGTTGTACACCAACATGTGGCCCGGATGCACTATCACCTCGTCGCCAGCTTCCAGTTTCGGAAGGGCGATGCGTTGAAGATCACGGCGGATGATCGCAAGTTTCGCACTATCGACCCTGCCAGTGAGCCGCTCCCTTTGAGCATCAAGCGTCGTTCGCTGGTCTTCCAGGATCTTCAGTTGCTTTTCCAGATCGACCTGCGCATGGGTCGAGGTGCAAAGGAGAACGAGCAGGAACAGAACTGTCGGTCGTATGGTCATTGTTGGCTAAAAGTAGGATGTTCAACCCAGCAGGGTCCCGAGTTCATCCAAAGCGCGTTCCAAAAGTGGGTGTGTGACGGAGGTTGTGACCCGCCTTTGTATGGTTGCTGCGCTGATGGCTGCATCCAGGTCCATGTCGCCCTGCCTTTGGACAAGGAACCGACCGGTCGGCTCGTGCAAAGTTCCGAGGTATTCCTGCTCGGCTTGACCGGGCGTTGGAATGACGAGTGCGCTGCGGCCAAGTGCCACGAGATCCATCAACGTAGTATAACCACTGCGCGATACGATGAGTTCGGCGTTGCTCATGTGCTCGGCGAGTTCAGCACCTGGCAAATGCGGAACGCAGGTGAGTCCACCAAAGCGTTCTGTATGGGATCCGTTCGGCTGACCGCGAACCAATAAGTGATCACCTTCGATGCGTTGCAGTTGGTCCGTCAACAGGTCGTCCAGCAAGGTGCGGTGGGGTTCGGGTCCACTGATCACCGCAACGATCCGGTACGCGGGGCTTTCCTTCGGTGTGGATACGCGATCCGACATGCGGCTCACGGTCCCGATGTAGCGTGCGTTCTTCGGCAGTGAGGCGCCGTGCGATAGTTCGCCTGCGAGCCCCGGTGCCTCTGGTTCATCCACGATCCAGCAGCGGTCGAAGCGCGACAGGTGCCGGAGGTTCAGTTTCCGCAAAGCGCCCTGTGCAATAGGAGTGAAAGGGAACACTTGGTGGGTGATGACAACGCTTGGTACCGCTGATGAGCGCAAACCGAATCGCTGGTCGCTGATCACTGCGTCGAGATGAAGATCACGACGGATCCGATCGAAGAGCGCCGTTTCTGCGCGCACGCTGCGCACCATCTGCGGGAATTGTCGCGCCATGCTCCACAGCTGACTTTCACCTTTCGCGTATCGAACGGTGATCCCGGGGATCCGCACATGATCCAATTCGGGGAACTCTTTCTGCAGCAGCGCCAGGGGACCCTTGTCGGCCCCGATGATCGGGATGGCACCGCGATCGATGAGCCGTTGGATGATCGGAATGCACCGGGTGCTGTGGCCCAGGCCCCAGTCGAGCGGAGCAACGAGGATGCGCTTGCCTTGGAACATCGGGCGACAAAGGTGGCGATGGGACGTGAAGCAGACGTGAAGCAGGAAGCAGCGCCCTATTTTCGCGCCCCGTCACAGCAAGGACCACGTCACCGTATGGGCAAGAACAAGATCGCGCGTTTCACCGAGAACCTCACCTTCGAGCACGTGGTGCAGCCCACCTTTACCCAGCTCACCACCGAAGGGTTGCAGCAACGCGGCCGTTGGAACGAGTTGCTCTTCAAGCGGGAAGCACCCCTGGTGCTTGAGCTCGGGTGTGGTGGTGGTGAATATACCGTGGGCCTGGCCCGTTCGAACCCCGATCGCAACTACCTCGGTGTCGATATCAAAGGAGCACGTTTGTGGCGCGGCGCACGTTCCGCCAAAGAAGAGGGGCTGAACAATGTCGGTTTCCTGCGCACGCACGTTGATCATCTCCTGAAGTGCTTCGCGCCCGGTGAAGTGGACGAGATCTGGCTCACCTTCAGTGATCCGCAGCTGGGCAAACCGCGTAAACGTTTGACGAGCCCGCTCTTCCTTGCGCGCTACAAGGAAGTGCTGAAACCAGGCGGTGTGGTGCATCTGAAGACCGACAGCCCTGACCTGTACGAATACACGTTGGAGATGATCGCAGAGTACAAGCTTCCGGTCTTCGAGCAGAGTGCGAACGTGTACGCGGATCTTGTGAACCGGGTGTCACCTGAGGAGCTAGCGGTGC
>Ga0075163_10009731_pt1 | contig 12599 bp, 9 predicted proteins | sample JI1023141ADNA_FD_71478 | JGI IMG/M metagenome (GOLD analysis project Ga0075163, IMG submission 71478) | Wastewater effluent complex algal communities from Wisconsin, to seasonally profile nutrient transformation and Carbon sequestration -... | ecosystem: Engineered > WWTP > Effluent > Algae...
AGTCTGGCCTCCAGCCGAAGCCGGCGACCAGGCCGCCGTGCTGATGCTGCTGCCAGCCTTGCTTTGCACGCTGATCGTGGCGGCAGGCCTGTTCCTGGGTGTCGAGCGGCCGCTGTCGCTGAATGCGGGACAGGCGCGGGTGCGGCGTCCGGCAGCACAGCCGATGCTGGGGCGTTGATGGTCACCACCACCACAGCCGCCGCCGCAACGGGCCAACCCCCTCTGGTGGTGCATGTGATGTACCGGTTCGACACCGGAGGCCTTGAGAACGGCGTGATCAATCTGATCAACCACATGCCGGTGACGGCCTATCGCCACATGGTGGTCGCGCTGACCGAGGTCACCGAATTTGGCCGCCGCCTGCGCCGGCCTGATGTGCAGTGCGTGGGTTTGGGCAAAGGCCCGGGCCATGGCGCCCAGGTCTATCCGGCGTTGTGGCGCCTGCTGCGCCAGCACCGGCCGTTGGTGGTGCACACCCGCAACCTGGCCGCGCTGGAGATGCAGGTCGCCGCCTTGGCTGCAGGCGTGCCGGTGCGCATTCATGGCGAGCATGGCCGCGATGTCGACGACCTCGACGGTCTCAGTTTGCGCCACCAGCGACTGCGGCGCCTGTATGCCCCGTTCGTGCAACGCTGGGTGACGCTGTCGCGCGACCTGCAGGGCTATCTGGAGGACCGCGTGGGCATCTCGCCACGTCGTGTCGTCCAGATTTACAACGGGGTCGACACACAACGCTTCAGCTCTCTGTCCGCAGTTGATGGCAGCGCAGTGCAAGGCTGGCCGTTCATGCCGGGCGACCACTGGGTGGCTGGCACCGTGGGGCGCATGCATGCCGTGAAGAACCAGCTGCTGCTGGTGCGGGCCTTCCTGCGCGCCCGTGCGATCGATGCCGGCTTCGCCGCTGCGGGCAGGCTTGTGCTGGTGGGCGACGGCCCGCTGCGCGAGGTGGCCGCCTCGCTGCTGAACCAGGCTGGGGCCCAAGCCGCTGCATGGCTGCCCGGCGAACGTTCGGACGTGCCAGACCTCATGCGCCGCCTCGACTGCTTCGTGCTGCCCTCGCTGGCCGAGGGCATCTCCAACTCGATTCTGGAGGCCATGGCCTGCGGCCTGCCGGTGCTGGCCACCCGCGTCGGCGGCAACCCTGAGCTGGTCCAGGAAGGCCGTACCGGCCTGCTGGTGCCCAGCGAGGACACTGAAGCGATGGCGCAGGCCATGCTGCAGTTGTGGCGTGCAGCCGCGGCCGCACGTGCCATGGGGGCTGCCGGTCGTGCCGAGGTCGAACGCCGTTTCAGCATGCATGCGATGGTCGGCGCCTATCAAGACTTGTACGACGGTCAGGCGCGGCGCCTGACCGCCTGAGCGACAGCGGAAGCAATCACCATGTGCGGCATCACAGGCATCTTCGACACACGTTCGAATCGACAGATCGAGCCGCCCCGGCTCACGCGCATGAACGACGCGCAGCTTCACCGTGGCCCCGACGAGGGCAGCGTGCACATCGAGCCCGGCGTGGGCCTGGGCCACCGGCGGCTGTCGATCATCGACGTGGCCACCGGCCAGCAGCCGCTGTTCAATGAGGACGGCTCGGTGGTGGTGGTCTTCAACGGAGAGATCTACAACTACCAGGCGCTGATCCCGGAACTGCAGGCCGCTGGCCACGTGTTCCACACCAAGAGCGACACCGAGGTCATCGTGCACGGCTGGGAGCAATGGGGCGAGCGCTGCGTGGACCGCTTTCGCGGCATGTTCGCCTTCGTGCTCTGGGACCGCAACCGGCAGACCCTGTTCATGGCGCGCGATCGTCTGGGGGTCAAGCCACTGCATTACGCGTTGCTGGACGATGGCCTGCTGCTGTTCGGCTCGGAGCTAAAGTCGGTGCTGCAGCATAACGGGCTGCGCCGCGAGATCGACCCGCTGGCAGTGGAGGAGTACTTCGCCCTCGGCTATGTGGCCGAACCACGCACCATCTTCAAGCAGGCCCGCAAGCTGCCGCCGGCGCACACCCTGACCATCCGGCGCGGCCAGCCTGTGCCCGAGCCGCAACCGTACTGGGACGTGCGCTTCTCGCTGGATGCCAAGATCGGTCTGGACGACGCCTGCGCCGAGTTGAATCGCCGCCTGCAGGAATCGGTGCGGCTGCGCATGATCGCCGAGGTGCCACTGGGCGCGTTCCTGTCAGGCGGGGTGGACAGCAGCGCCGTGGTGGCCACGATGGCGGGGCTGTCGGACATGCCGGTGAACACCTGTTCGATCTCGTTCGCCGACCCCAAGTACAACGAGAGCGAGTTTGCCCGCATGGTGGCGGAGCGCTACCGCACCAACCACCGTGTGGAGCAGGTGGATGCCGAAGACTTCGACCTGATCGACACACTGGCTCGGCTGTACGACGAACCCTACGCTGACAGTTCTGCCATCCCCACTTACCGGGTCTGCCAGCTGGCCCGTCGCAGCGTCACCGTGGCGTTGTCGGGCGATGGTGGCGACGAGACCTTCGGGGGTTACCGGCGCTATCGCCTGCACATGATGGAAGAGCGCATGCGCACCAGCATGCCCGCCTCGATCCGCCAGCCCTTGTTCGGCTTCCTGGGTCGGGTGTATCCGAAGGCCGACTGGGCGCCCCGGGTGCTGCGTGCCAAGACCACCTTCCAGGGCATGGCGCGCTCGCCTGTCGAGGCCTATTTCCACAGCATGTCGCAGATCCGCGAGCCGATGCGCAGCCAGTTGTTCACGCCAAAGTTCATGTCGGCCCTGGGCGGCTACCGGGCCATCGACGTGTTCGAGCGCCATGCGCGCAATGCCCAGACCGAGGACCCGCTCGCGCTGATCCAGTACATCGACTTGCACACCTACCTGGTCGGGGACATCAACACCAAGGTCGACCGCGCCAGCATGGCCCACTCGCTGGAGGTGCGCGAGCCACTGATGGACCATGAACTGGTGGAATGGGCGGCCACGCTGCCGTCGGCACTGAAGCTGCAGGGCGGCAACGGCAAGATGATCTTCAAGAAGGCGATGGAGCCGCTGCTGCCCAATGATGTGCTGTACCGGCCCAAGATGGGGTTTGCGGTGCCCCTGGCACGCTGGTTCCGTGGGCCGCTGCGCCAGCGGGTTCGCCAGTCGCTGCTGAGCGGGCCGATGCTCGACACCGAGTGGTTCAACCCGGTCACGCTGCGGCGCATCGTCGACCAGCATGAGGCCGGTGTGCATGACCACAGCACCCCACTGTGGACGCTGCTGATGTTCGATGCATTCCTGCGCTGCGCCATGGGCGAGGCGCGCATGCCCGTTGCCGCGTGAATCCGGCATGAAGATCCTGTACCACCATCGCACCGCGTCCAAGGACGGTCAGGCCGTGCACATCGAGGAGATGGTGCGTGCGCTGCGCGAGCTCGGCCACGAGGTGCGCGTGGTGGGGCCGGCTGCAGCGTCGGGTGCTGCGGCACCCATGGGCCAGGACCTGGGCTGGGTTCACAAGTTGCGCCAGCGCCTGCCCGCCGCGTTGTACGAGCTGCTGGAACTGGCCTACACCCTGGTGGCCTATCGGCGGCTGGCTGCGGCGGCGCGTGAATTTGGCCCCGACCTGGTCTACGAGCGCTACAACTTGTACCTGCTGGCCGGCACACTGCTGCGGCGCCGGTTGAAGGCGCCGCTGCTGCTGGAGGTGAACGCCCCGTTGGTGCATGAACGCGCCCGCTTTGGCGGCCTGAAGCTGCAGCGGCTGGCGCGCTGGGCCGAGGGCACCGCGTGGCGCTCTGCCGATGCGGTGCTACCCGTCACCCGGGTGCTGGGCCAGTATGTCAGCGCCTACGGGGTGCCGGCCGAGCGCCTGGTGGTCGTTCCGAACGGTATCAACCAGGCGCATTTCGCGCAGGCGCCCACGCCCGACGAGGCCCGTCAGCGCCTGGGCTGGCGCGGTGCGCTGGTGTTGGGCTTCACGGGCTTTGTGCGCGACTGGCATGGGGTCGACAAGGTGGTGCGCTGGATGGCGTCTCCGGCTGCACCTGGGCATGCCCGGCTGCTGATCGTCGGTGATGGCCCAGCCCGGCCCGACCTGGAGGCCCAGGCGCGGGCGCTGGGCCTGGGCGACCGGGTGCGCTTCACCGGGGTGATCGACCGAGACCAGGTTCCGGCCCATGTCGCGGCGTTCGACATTGCGCTTCAACCGGCCGTGGTGGACTATGCGTCGCCGTTGAAGTTGTTCGAGTATCTGGCCCTGGGCAAAGCTATCGTGGCACCACGCCAGCCCAACCTTGAAGAGGTGCTGACCGACGGCCAGAACGGCGTGTTGTTCGATCCCACCCAGCCCGATGGGCTGGAGCTGGCGTTGCAGCGGCTGTGCGATGACCCGGCGCTGCGTGCCCGGGTGGCCGCTGGCGCACAGGCCTCGATCGTGCAGCAGGGCCTGACCTGGCGCAACAACGCGCAGAGGGTGGTGGCCCTGGCCGAGCAGCTTGGTGCGCGGCACCCGGCCGGCCAGGCTGCGGCAGCGGCCAGGAGGCTGAATGAAAGCGGGTGATGGCATGGGCGCGGTGCTGGGCTGCGGCGGTCAGCGCCCGCTGCGCACCTTGTTGTTCTCGACGCTGTATCCGGCGGCGCCGCGGCCCAGTCATGGCATCTTCGTGGAGACACGTCTGCGTGAGCTGCTCAAGAGCGGGCGGGTGCAGACCCGCGTGCTGGCGCCAGTGCCGTGGTTTCCGCTGCGTGGTTCGCGCTGGGGCGAATACGCGCAGATGGCGGCGACCGCTGCGCATGAGAAGCGCCATGGCATCGAGGTGGACCATCCGCGCTACCTGGTCATTCCCAAGCTGGGCATGCGGCTGGCCCCGGATGCGCTGCTTCGATGCGCGCTGCCCGCGGCGCGCCGCCTTCAGGCCGAGGGATTCGATTTCGACCTCATCGACGCGCACTACTTCTATCCCGATGGCGTGGCCGCGGTGGCGCTTGGTCAGGCGCTGGACAAGCCCGTGGTCATCACCGCCCGTGGCACCGACATCAACTTGATCCCGCAGCATGCCGCACCGCGCCGCATGATCCTGGACGCAGCCGAGCGCTGCAGCCACATGATCACCGTGTGCAAGGCGCTGAAGGACGAGCTGGTCGCGCTGGGCGCGACGGCAGGCAAGGTCACGGTGCTTCGCAATGGTGTCGACCTGGCCTTGTTCCATCCGCAGCCGCGCGAGGCGGCGCGCCAGCGTTTCGGCATGCAGGCTTTCAGTCTGGTATCGGTGGGCCACCTGATCGACCGCAAGGGCCACCACCACGTCATCGGCGCCCTGCCATCGATGCCCCGGGTGACGCTGTACATCGCCGGCAGCGGGCCGATGGAGTCGTCGTTGCGGGCGCAGGCTGCCCGGCTGCAGGTACAGGACCGGGTGCACTTCCTCGGCCGCCTCGACCAGCCGGCGCTGTGTACGCTGTACAGCGCCGCCGACGCGCTGGTGCTGGCCTCCAGCCGCGAGGGCTGGGCCAACGTGCTGTTGGAGGCCATGGCCTGCGGCACGCCGGTGGTGGCCTCCAACGTGTGGGGCACGCCCGAGGTCGTGGCCGCGCCAGCAGCCGGCGTGTTGATGCCCTCGCTGGATGCCGCCGGTGTGGCGGCGGGTGTGCGGGCACTGCGCGCCGCGCTGCCCTTGCGCGCCGCCACCCGCGCCTATGCCGAAGGCTTCGCCTGGGACGACACCACGGCCGGTCAGCTGGCCATCTTCAACTCGGTGGTGCGCCAACATGCGGCGGGGTTGGCGCATGCGTGATCTGGCGCTGACTGCGGTGTTCGCATTGCTGCTCGCGATGGTGTTCAAGCACCCGGCGATGGGCGCCTACCTGTGGGCGTGGATCTCGGTGATGAACCCGCACAAGCTGGCCTACGGCTTTGCATACTCGCTGCCGTTCGCCCAGATCACCGCGCTGACCACCATGCTGGTGCTGGTGTTCACGCGCAAGCGTCACGCCATTCCGCTGAACATGATCACCGGCCTGTGGGCCTGTCTGGTGATCTGGATGACGCTCACCTCGCCATTTGCGCTGAATGACCGCGATGTGGTGTTTGACCGTTGGTTCTTCGTCATGAAGATTCATCTAATGACGCTGGTGACCATGATGCTGATCACCACCGAACTGGAACTCAAGCGCCTGGTGCTGGTCGTCACATTGTCGTTGTGCTTCTTCGGCGTGAAGGGCGGAGCGTTCACGGCGCTGACCGGCGGCAGCTACCGCGTCTGGGGTCCCCCGGACGGCATGCTGGCCGGCAACAACGAGTTCGCGGTCGGCCTGGTGATGTCGATTCCCATCCTGTACTGGATGCGGCAACTCGCCACCAGGCGCTACCTGCGCACCGCCTGCACACTGTCGATGCTGCTGTGCACGCTGTCGGTGCTGGGCACCCAGTCACGTGGGGCGCTGTTGGCGGTGGTGGCGATGGCGGTCTTTCTCGGCCTGAAGAGCACGCACCCGGTGCGGGTGAGTTTGCTGATCTGCGGGGCCATGCTGGTGACGGTGGCCTTCATGCCTGACTCGTGGAGCGAGCGGATGGACAGCATCGGCGCCTACCAGGGCGACGAATCGGCCCAGTCGCGGCTGTGGACCTGGCAAACACTGTGGAACGTGGCGCTTGATCGGCCCTTGGTGGGCGCCGGGTTCCGGGCCGAGGCCTTGTTCATCTTCGAGCGCTATGCGCCAACCACAGGGGCTGGCGAAGCCTTTCTGTCGGCGGGCAAGTCGTGGGTGGCGCACAGCATCTATTTCCAGATGCTGGGAGAGCAGGGCTTCCCCGGGCTGTTCTTCTTCCTGGCACTGTGGACAGCTGTGTGGCTGCGCGCCGGTCGCCTGGCCAGGAAGGCGCGCGACATCCCGGAATTGGCCGGGTGGATGCCGCTGCTGCTGAACATGATCCAGGTCAGCTTGATCGGCTACGCGGTGGGTGGTGCCTTCCTGAGCCTGGCCTACCTCGACCTGCCGTACTACTTCATGGCCTATGTGGTGCTGGCCGACGTGTTCATCGCCCGCCGCCATGCCCAGGGTCGTGCGGGCAGCCCCGCGCAGGCGCAGTCACCGGGCTCCATGGCGGGCAATGGCGGGGCCCGGCCCGGCCTCGCCAAGGGGGGCTGAGATGTCTGCGCTCCTTGGTGCGGCGCTGGGGGGGGCCCTGGCCACGCTGGACCGACTGGGGACGGCACGTCTATCGGTCCTGATCTTCCACCGCGTGACGCCGCAGCCGGATCCGCTGTTCCCGCATGAGATGCACGCGCAGCGATTCGACGCGCTGCTTTGCCAGATCGCACGGGCCTTCACCGTCTTGACGATCGGACAGGCCCATGCGCACTGGCAGACCGGCACGCTGCCGAGACGCGCGCTGGCAATCACCTTTGACGACGGCTATGCCGACAACGCCGAGGTGGCGCTGCCCTTGCTGCAACGCCACCGTCTGGCCGCCACCTTCTTCATTGCCACCGGGTACCTGGACGGCGGCCGCATGTGGAACGACACGGTGATCGAGACGTTGCGGCACTGCCAGCGTGATCAGGTCGATCTCTCGTCGCTGGGCTTGGGCCGGTTCACGCTGGGGGGCACTGCACAGCGGCGCACGGCCATCGACGCGGTGCTGCCCGTCATCAAGTACCGTTCGCTGTCCGAGCGCGAGCGCGCACTGGCCGACCTGGCCACCGCGTGCGGCAACCCGACGCTGCCGGCCGATCTGATGATGCGCTCGGCGCAAGTGCGCCAGTTGCACGCCGCTGGCATGGAGATCGGCGGGCATACCGTGCGCCACCCGATCCTCACCGAACTGGACGACGCTGCGGCGCGGCAGGAGATCATCGACGGCCGCGACGCCCTGCGCGCCCTGACTGGCGCGCCGGTCAACGTGTTCGCCTATCCAAACGGCCGCCCACGGCGCGACTATGACCGCCGGCATGTGCAGATGGTGCGCGAAGCCGGCTTCGATTGCGCTGTCAGCACCGAGGTGGGCACGGTCGGGCCACGCAGCGACGTGCTGCAATGGCCGCGCTTCACGCCCTGGGACCTGGACGATCGCGCCTGGCTGGCGCGCCTGGCGCTGGCCCGCTACCGCAATGACCATGGCCATGGCGTCTGACCCTGTTCCGGTGGCCGGTGGCGACGCAGCGGGCGATTCCTACGCCCGCCGCACAGTCGACAACGTGGCCTGGCTGGGCAGCGCGCAGCTGCTGCGCCAGGTCGCCGCCATGGTCACCACAGTGGTGCTGGCGCGCTTTCTCAGCCCGGAGGACTACGGCATCTTCGCGATGACGCTGTTCATCAACGAGTTGGCGCAGCTGTTCGTCAATTTCGGTGTCGGCTCGGCGCTTGTTCAGCGCAAGCAGGTCGATCAGCTGGTGCTGTCGACCTGTTTCTGGATCAACCTGCTGATTGCCGCGGTGGTGGGCGTGGTGGTGTTGGTGGCCTCGCCATTCGTGGCCGGCTACTACCGCCAGCCTACCGTGGCCGACCTGCTGTGGGTGTCGGCCGTGAACATCTGCGTGGGCGCGCTGATCGTGATCCCGCAGACGCTGCTGACACGCCTGCTGAACTTCCGCGACATCGCGCTCGGCGGCACGCTGGGCAGCCTGGGGGGGGCGGCTGGCACCGTGGCGCTGGCAGCGTCTGGTGCCGGGGTCTGGTCGCTGGTGGCACAGCCGGTGATCGGCACCACGCTGAACCTGCTGTACGTCGGCTGGCGCGCACGCTGGTGGCCCAGCCTGCGCTTCAACCTGGCGTCGGTACGTGGCGTGCTGGGCTTCTCAGCCAACGTGATGGTGGAGAGCCTGGTTGGCCACGTCGCGCGCAATCTGCAGCAGATCCTCGTCGCGCCGGTGATCGGTGCGGCCGCGATGGGCGTGCTGGCAATGGCCACGATGGCCGCCTGGATGCCGGTGGCGCAGTTCACCCAGGCGGCGGTGCGGGCCATCTACCCCGTGTTTGCCAGGCTGCAGGACGAGCAGGGGCGCTTTGCTGCCGGGCTGTCGCGCGCCGTCGCCTTGATTGCACTGCTGACCTTTCCGCTGCTGGTGGGCCTGGCCGTGCTGGCACCGGAGGTGATGCCGCTGGTGTTCGGCGCGCAGTGGGCATCGACCGTGCCGCTGGTCACGGTGCTGTGCGGTCTGTGCCTTCTGCAGAGCATCACCGGCATTGCCGGCAGTGGGCTGCTGGCCCAGGGCCGGGCGGGCACCAGCATGAAGCTGTCGCTGGTCAGCTTTGTGCTGATCGGCGTGTCGCTGCTGCTGACGCGCCACCACGGCATCGTCTGGGTCACCGTCGCGCTGGCACTGTCGCACGGTGCGTCCTCGCTGCTGCAGATGCACCTCATGCTGCGGCAGGTGGTGGGTGGCTGGGCGGTGGTGCTGCGTGGCATCTGGCGGCCATTGCTCGCCGCCACCGGCATGGGCCTGGCCGTGTGGCTGGTGCGCGACCATTTGGCTGACGCCAGCCTGATGGCCAGGCTGCTGTCCGGCATCGGCACCGGGGCTGTCGCCTACATCGCGCTCACGCTGCTGATCAACCGCCCGGGCTGGCTGGAGCTGTGGCAGCTGGTTCAGCGCCGCCGTGGCTGATCTCCAGGCTTGCAGAAACGTCCTACAACGCACCATGACGCGCCGATCTCACCGCCAGCCCCTGGCATGCACCCGCAGGAGCGACTGCCATGGCCGTCGCTGAACTGCTGTACGTCACCCGCTGGATGCCCGACGCACAGGGCGGCGGCACGCAGAAGCGGGCAGCCGCCCATCTGCGTGCGCTGGCCGCTTGCGGCCGTGTGCATCTGCTGTATCTGGGCGATGGCCAGTGCCGGCTCAGCGAGTCGGCCGCGCCGGACGTGGCATCGGTGACCGATGGCGCCACGCTGTCCCGGCAGTGGCTGGCCCGCGAATCTGAAGGCCGCATGCAGACGCTGTGGCGCCGGCTGACCGGCCAGGCCTGGGGCATGAGCGGGTTGATCGAGCAGCCACGGCCCGCTCTGATGGCCGCCATCCACGCGGCGCTGCCGCGTCAGCAGTTCGACGCGGTGTTCGCGTTCCACCTCGGCTCGGCCCTGCTCGTCGACGCGCTGCCGCTGGTGGCTGCGGGCGCACCACGCATCATCGACTGGGACTTCATGGAGTCGCAGAACGTGCTGCCGCTGGCCTGCGCCACGCACCAGCAACTGCGCTGGTCGCATCGGCTCTCGGCGCATTTGCATGCCGCCAAGCTGGCGTTGTGGGAGCGGCGCATCCTGCAGCGCTGGGACCAGCACTTGTGCAGCTCACCGATGGACGTGCCGCTGTTGCAGTCCCGGGTGCGCGACCCCGGCGCGGTGCGGGCGATCGCCAACACCGCGGCGGTGTCGGCGCAATGCCCTGCGCCACCGCTGCCAGGGCTGCCACCGACTGCGCTGTTCGTCGCCACCTTCGGCTACTGGCCCAATGAAGACGGCGCGATGCATCTGCTGGCCGATGTGTGGCCGGCGGTGCGGGTGCGCCACCCCGCGGCGCAACTGCTGCTGGTGGGCCGTGCGGTGCCGCCCTGCCTGCAGGGCTGGCACGGCCGCGACGGCGTGCAGGTCCACCCCGACGTTCCCGATGTGCTGCCCTTCTACGGTCGCGCCCATGTGGCGCTGGCGCCACTGCGGTTTGCCGTGGGGTCGAACCTGAAGGTGCCCGAGGCGATGGCGCAGGGCCGCCCCGTCCTGGGCTATCGCCCTGCCTGCAGCCGCCACAGCACCGACAGCCGGGGTATCCTGGCTGTTGACGATGTGGTGCAGTTCACGCAGACACTGAACGCCTGCTTCGACGATTTGGCCGCCTGCGCCGCGCAGGGGCAACTGGCGTGGGCCGAGGCCCTGCAGACCTGCTCGGCTGAAGTGATCGACCAGCAACTCGCTGGTCACCTGCAGGCGCTGTTGCAGCCCGCGTTCCGCCCTGTCCCTTCCTCTTCTCCCCGTGCCGCGTCCGATCGAGAGCCGCGTGCTACACCCTCCGGGAACATCTGATGCAAAAGGCAATCTACGCGCTGAGCGAATCACTTCTGCGGGCCATGCTGGCACGCGCGCCCTGGATGGCTGCGCGCCTGGCGGGCGAACGGCATCTGCCCGAATTTCTTTCCGTGTTTGCATCGCGCTTCGGCCTGCGCACCGTGGAGGTCACGCCGTTGCCTGGCAGTCGCCTTGCGCGCGGCCAGGACGGCCTGCGGCTGCGGGTCGATTCAGTGATCCTGCCTGCCGTGCTGGAGTCGGGGGCCTGGCAATACGACGAGGTGCAGACCATGGCGGACCTGCTCGACCGAAACCGCCAGTACACGCTGGTCGACGTGGGCGCCAACGCCGGCCTGATCTCCCGCCAGGCATTGCTGCATGTGCCGCAGATCGCCGCCGCAGAGTGCTTCGAGCCCGACCCCACCAACTTTGCCTGCCTGCAACACAATCTGGCCGGGTTTCCCCGCGTGGCCGCCCACAACATCGCGTTGGGTGACCAGGACGGCACGATGGAGTTGTTCCTCGACAAGACCAACTCGGGCAATTTCTCGCTGTCCAGCGGTGCGATGGAGGGCCATGAGTACAACGTTGAGGTGGTGCAGGTACGTGCTGCGCATGCGCTGCTGCAGCAGATCATGGTGGCAACCCCGCAGGACCGGCATTTCATCTACAAATCCGACACCCAGGGTTACGACGAGTACATCGCTGCCCTGCTGCCGGACGGGTTCTGGAGCCGCGTCGACGTGGTGGTGATGGAGATCTCGCGCATGCAGAAGCCGGTTGTGGATGCCGACCGATTCCGGGCCCTGCTGGAGAGCTTTCCGCACCGGCGCTTCGGCCATGACAAGGCCGAGGTGCAGGTCGACGAGGTGATCGCGTTTGCGATGGGGCCCACCGACAACCGCTATGTCGACCTGGTGCTGTGGCGCTGAGCCTTGCACCGGACAGGCCCCGATGTTCCACCACTGGAAAGGACCGCAGACGATGCCGACCCTTGCGATCAAGACCCTGCTGATCGCCAGCGTCATGCTGGCCCTGTTGCCAGCCACCACGGCAGTGCAGGCCCAGCCGAAGTTGACGATGGCCGAGGAGATGGAATGCGGACCGTGGAAGAACCAGGCCACGCCACCACCCAAGGACTACCGCACTGCCAAACCAGACTACATCACGGTGGTGGAGACCTACCACTTCACCCCGTTGGTGGAGCAGCTGATCAAGCCGATGTTCGTGCACCTGGGATCGGACATCAGCTACACCCTGCATGCCCTGCCCAACCACCCGCGGGCCCTGGTGTCACTGATGAAGCTGGCACGCAAGGAAGGCAAGGACATCCCGGCAGGGACTGTCTACAGTGTGGACTGCTATTTTCGGCGGGCCCTGCGCTTCGCGCCTGACGATCCGCTGCCGCGCATGCTGTACGCCCAGTACCTGGGTCAGGCCAAGCGGCGCGACGAGGCTCTACGCCAACTTGATGCCGTTGTCGCACAGGCTGGTGATAGGCCGCTGACGCACTACAACCTGGGCCTGTTGTATGTCGAATTCGGAGAGTTCGACAAGGCTTTGGTCCAGGCCCACCGCAGCCTTGAGCTGGGTTTCGATCGCCCTCAGTTGAAGGACAAGCTGGTCGCAGCAGGCCGTTGGC
>Ga0075163_10009732_pt1 | contig 12599 bp, 10 predicted proteins | sample JI1023141ADNA_FD_71478 | JGI IMG/M metagenome (GOLD analysis project Ga0075163, IMG submission 71478) | Wastewater effluent complex algal communities from Wisconsin, to seasonally profile nutrient transformation and Carbon sequestration -... | ecosystem: Engineered > WWTP > Effluent > Algae...
ATTAATTTACTACCAATCACACTACAAGCATATTCCAACCCGGCAATTATATCATCATTCTCTATATTCCCGGCAACTCTCAATACAAATAATTGCCCGATTCCTTGATCAAAGAGAATTTCAACCGGAACACGTGAATCCATACATCCTAAAATGGCTGCAAAGGGAAACTGTTCGTCTTTGGTTTCTTCTATTTCTTGCATGAAATCCCTAAAAGTGTGTTCATGACGCCGAAATCTTTCATTACCTTCCAGTAACTTTTGCAATGCCGTATCGGGTGTTTCTCTCGATAAAAGTTCTTTTGTACTCATGTAGTAAAAATATGAAAATTTAAATGTACTGATCTTTGTTTTTAAATTTTTTATCCTTTTTAAAAATCAACTTGTACCCTAACCAAATGCTGATTCAAAGGGTGGTTTTCACCAGCTTGATTTAAATTGGTAATTACATAATTATAGACCAATCGTGCATTTGAATTAAAATACCAATTCATTCCTAAAGCCCAACTGTTTACTTGATTTTCATAATCTCCAAGTACAACATCTGAATAATCAAATCCTGAATAACGAATCAACATTTCCAATGCACCATAGGTTTTAGCATTAAAATCAAAATTATTTTTGGGATTAACCCTGCTAAAAATACCTTCTTTATAAGCTCTGTGATCTCCGGTTAAAAAATAAGAAGCCAATACATAATATCCTTTGATGGTGTAGTTATGAGTTAGTGTATGATATCCTGCCATTTCATATTCCGATTGAAATGACCATGCACCTTTTTGAACTGCCATTTCAAACCCATAATCTTGTTGATTTTTAAGCATCTCAAATGGAATAGAAATTTGATTACCCATATGGTTCTCTGTTCGAAATTTTAAGATGTAATTAGCTGGTTCTTTGGTGTATTTTCGATTTTCATAATGAACTCCAACATGAATCAATTCATTTTTTTCATTTAATTTATAAACTGGACTACTTATTCTAGCAACGAAGTGAGCTCCGTTTTCCAGAGCAACATCAGTGAAACCTTCAGTGTTTTTCCCGTTGAACCCATAAGTCATTTGAAGTCCCATTTTACCCTTAAAAATTCCAAAATTCTCATACCCAAAACCTGAATTCCATCGGAAAGATTGTGTTGCAGTCATAGGTGTCCTTTCTTTAAAAGGAATACAATTACTACTAGCCAACATATCCATCCCTGTTGGTTCTGCTTGACTACCAATGATGAAATTACCTCCAATTTTTGGGATATCCATAAATTTGATATAAACATCTCTGTATGCAATTTTTGCTCCAGCAAAATCAACTTCAGCCTTAAATTTGATATGCTTTGACAATGAACCTATAGCGGTAATATATACTTGTCTAAACTCCTGTCCTTTAAACACATAGTCATCTGTGTCCAAATTTTGATTTAAAAACTCAAAATCATAATGGATACGTCCACCAAATTTTACTTCAGGTTTAATAATTTGTTCTTTTTGATCAGATAATACTACTTCTTGTGGCAATACATTTGTATGGTAAATCATTACCAAAAAAACTAAACTATAAAATACATACTTGTTGAACATATAAAGATATCTTTTAAATCTAAGTCAAAACTAATCTTTAAATACAAAATAATGAAAAGAAAATAAAAATTTTTAAAATTATTTGAACTGTATTTAAATATATTTATCGCAATACAATCGCTTAATTATCTGCATTTTATCAAATAATAAATAAAGTTTATTTACTTATTGCATTTTTTTGGCACGATGCTTGAAAGATGCGCATCAAGAGGAAGCCGAAAATCTTATAGAGTAGGCGAAATTTTAAAGCCGGAATATCATGAAAACAAGATTACTTTTAGCAGGATTAGGACTTTTAGCCATGTTCAACATGCAAGCCCAAAGAACCACTCACACCGGCGGATTCATAAATACATCAAGTGTTGATTATTATGATGAGCCTATTCAATTTGAAGAACGAAACATAATGTTCTATGTTTTTCTCAATGGAGACTTTGATTTCAACACCGAACCTACTGTACAAGTTGATTACGTATACAGACGAGGCAATCAACATCAAGCTGCACCAAGGGGTATCAGGATTGAAAGAGATGCACAAGGTAGAATCAGAAGAATTGGAAATGTTTTTATCAGTTACACTTTTGATGGTCAAGTAAAGAGAATCGGTAGTGTATTTATCAGTTACTTCCGAGGTAGAATGGACAAAGTTGGAAACTTGAGCATCATTTACGGAAGATACGGAATTAGTTTTATGGGAAGTGTAAAAGGTTACTATTCATCTTACAATCCTCATTATAGTTCCAACTGGACTTCATTCAATGATGGACATTATGTAACTTGGGAATATGGTTATTACGATTCTTTTTTCAATACTCATGATTTCTACAATGATTATGAAAGTTTCAATGAAGATGATCAATACTACTATTTCAAAAGTAAAGATTCAAATAAAAATGATGCTCAAATCATCAAACGCAAAAAGGAAACTTTGAGTACTCGTAATGAAACCAGAAGACAAATAGATTAACTGAAGCAAATGAAAACAATAATAAAACCGACTTAATTGTCGGTTTTTTTTATGTTTAATTGTTAATCAAACTTAAAATTTCTTGATATATTTTTTCACCAACATCATTGCCATACAAAGTCATATTGTAATCTAATTTTTTTTGATTAAAAAATTCAAACGCTTCAAACATTTTTTTGGGATCTGTTGCAACGATTCTAGCAAAACCATGATCAACTAATTCAATCCATTCCGTTTCGGAGCGGGCAATAATAACCGGCTTTTGATTGAAAAAAGCTTCTTTTTGAAGTCCGCCACTATCTGTGACAACCATAGAACAGTTTTTTAGCAATTCCAGCATATCGAAATAACCTACTGGATCTATAATCGTTAGGTTATATTTCAAATTTTGATTTTCTAAAATTTTTCGAGTTCGAGGATGTAATGGTAAAATGACTTGCTGCTTCTTATTGATTTGCTCCAACCCTTGAAAAACACCTCTCAAGTTATCCAAATCATCCGTGTTTTCCTGACGATGAATGGTAGCAAGTACGAATTCCCCTTTTTCCAAATTCAAATTACTAAAGACTGAAGATTTTTCCTCTGACACTTTTGAATAATAACGAACCGCATCCAACATGATATCTCCAGTATTAATCATCTTGGTTTGATATAGAGAAAAACCTTCTATTTGCAAATTTTTCATTGCAGTTTCAGTAGGACACAATAATAAATCGGAGATTCGATCGGTGAGAATGCGATTGATTTCTTCGGGCATTGACATATTAAAAGAACGCAAACCCGCTTCAATATGTATCAATTTAATTCCTAATTTTTTGGCAGCTAAAGCACCTGCCAACGTGGAATTGGTATCTCCAAACACCACTACAGCTTGAGGTTTTTCAACCATTAATAATTCCTCGATTTTTTCAAGCATTTGTCCAGTCATTGCGCCATGTCCCAATCCATTGATATTTAAAAAATACTTTGGTTTTGGAATTTCCATTTCCGTAAAAAAAACCTTACTCATATTGGCATCGTAATGTTGACCGGTATGAACTATGATTTCTTCTATTTCGCCATGAAGAGCAATAATTCTACTTAAAACTGCAGCCTTGACAAATTGAGGTCTGGCTCCTAGAATGGTTATGATTTTTAGTTTCAAAGTGTTGATATTTTGGATGATGAATGTTGGATACTACCCATTTTATCATTTAATTAATATTACAAAAGTAATCTTCATCATTCGATGGGATGTTGAATGGAATTATTTCTTTCTTTGATGAGATGATCTATGAACATGATTCCATTGAGATGATCGATTTCATGTTGGAAAATAGCCGCTGTGAAAGCTTCAACCATTTCACATTTGTGTTGGCCTTGTCTATTTTCATATGCAACAAAAACTGCATAGGCTCGATCTTGAGTTGTACCTCTATAATCGGGGATGGAAAGACAGCCTTCGCGAACTTCCTGCTTCATTTCTGAATATTTTTTGATTTCGGGATTGTAATAGACTTCAAATGGCTCATTATCCAAATCCAATCTTTGTACCCAAATGATGCGTTTTAAAATTCCTACTTGTGGTGCTGCAATGCCAACACCTTTGCTATTTTGTAAAGTGACCAACATTCTATCCACAAAATAATTGAGAACTTGGTCATCAGCCTGCACTTTAAAACTCAAACTCGGCATACGTAAAATCAAAGAATCGGATGGCTGGGTAATTTGCAAAATGCGCATGGGTTCTGAAATTTGCCCGGAAAGAATTAGATCTTGTTCAGACTTTGAAAAAATATTTTGATCCGTTTGGGTTTGGGATAAACTGCCACAACCAACCAAAGTAGTGATTAAAAGTACTACTATCAGAAATTTTTGCATAGATAAAAATTTATCAAAAGTAGGTATTTTTCATAAAAAAAACCCTTTCAAATGGAAAGGGTTTTAAAATTATACTATTACAACAGTTATTTTACTTCTTCAAAGTCGATGTCTTGTGCAGCATCACCTTGAGTCGGTTGTTCTTCTGAAGTTTGCGCATCTTGATGTGGAGTGCCTTGAGCATCCTGAGCTGCTTTTTGCATTTCTGGTGCTGCAGCTTCCCATGCTTTGTTAATTTTTTCCATGGCTGTATCAATAGCACTTACATTTCGCGAAGCATGAGCAGCTTTCAATTCAACTAAAGCGTCTTCTATTGGTTTTTTAACAGCATCCGGAAGTTTATCTGCATTATCTTTCAATTGTTTTTCACTTTGGAAAATCATGGAATCGGCAGCATTAACTTTTTCAGCTTCCTCTTTGTATTTTCTATCCTCTTCTGCATGTGCTTCTGCATCGGCTTTCATTTTCTGAATATCGGCTTCGCTTAATCCTGATGATGCTTCGATACGGATATTTTGAGATTTATTGGTTTGCTTGTCAATTGCCGTTACATGTATAATCCCATTGGCATCAATATCAAAAACCACTTCAATTTGAGGCACACCTCTGGGTGCTGGTGGAATTCCGTCTAAGTGGAAACGTCCGATGGTTTTATTATCTTTAGCCATGGCTCGTTCACCTTGAAGTACATGAATTTCAACAGATGGTTGATTATCGGCAGCTGTGGAGAATACTTGTGATTTTTTGGTTGGGATGGTTGTATTGGATTCGATTAATTTGGTAAACACATTTCCCATTGTTTCGATACCTAGAGAAAGTGGTGTCACATCCAATAATAATACATCTTTTACATCACCCGTCAAAACACCACCTTGTATGGCAGCACCTATGGCAACAACTTCATCAGGATTGACTCCTTTGTGTGGTTTTCTGCCGAAGAATTTCTCAACCTCTTCCTCTACTCTAGGCATACGGGTTGATCCACCTACTAAAATAACTTCATCAATATCACTTGGATTTAAACCTGCATCTTTTAGAGCAGCTTTCACTGGTTCCATAGAACGACGGAATAAAGAATCGGCTAATTGTTCAAATTTGGCTCTTGTCAATTTACGCACCAAGTGTTTTGGACCCGTTGCAGTAGCCGTGATATAAGGCAAATTGATTTCGGTTTGAGCACCGCTAGACAATTCGATTTTTGCTTTTTCGGCTGCTTCTTTCAAACGTTGTAAAGCCATTGGATCTTGACGTAAATCCATGTTTTCTTCGGCTTTGAATTCATCGGCTAACCAGTCGATGATAACTTGGTCAAAATCATCTCCACCCAAGTGCGTATCTCCATTGGTAGAAAGCACTTCAAATACACCATCACCCAATTCGAGAATAGAGATGTCAAAAGTACCACCACCTAAATCGTAAACAGCTATTTTTTGATCGGTATGTTTTTTATCCAAACCGTAAGCCAAAGCAGCCGCAGTAGGTTCGTTTATGATACGAGCCACTTTTAAACCTGCAATTTCGCCAGCTTCTTTGGTAGCTTGACGTTGAGAATCACTGAAGTACGCAGGGACTGTAATAACGGCTTCTGTAACCGTATAACCCAAATAATCTTCAGCTGTTTTCTTCATTTTTTGCAACACCATGGCAGAGATTTCTTGAGGGGTATACAATCTACCATCAATATCTACACGTGGTGTGTCGTTGTCACCTTTAACTACTTTATAAGGTACTCGTTCCGCTTCCATTTTGGACTCGGAATACTTGTTACCCATAAATCTTTTTATAGAGTAAACCGTGTTATGTGGGTTGGTGACAGCTTGACGCTTGGCTGCATCACCTACTTTTCTTTCTCCACCTTCCACAAAAGCCACGACTGAAGGAGTCGTACGTTTACCTTCTGAGTTTGGAATCACAACCGGATCGCTTCCTTCCATTACGGAAACACAGGAATTGGTTGTACCCAAATCTATTCCAATTATTTTGCTCATTTTGATATTTATTAAATGTTATTAATATGAATTTGCTGGGCTTTGTTCAAGGATTGTGCCAATGGGGGAATAGTGACAAACTGACAGTACTACAAATTAGAAATTAGAAATTAGAAATTAGAAGTATGAAGTATGAGGGTTATTTTATTGAAAATTTGTGTGTAAAGAAAACATTTTACTATCTTTGACCTTATTAACTTTATTATTAACTCAAAAAAACAACATTATGAGCAAATTTGATGAAAAATTGGCACAATACACTGCCGAATTTAAAAAATTGGGAGTTGGATTTGATGCCGCTTTATTTGAAAAAGTAGCCAAAGGTTTAGGCCCATCCATTTACAACAAAGATGCTGAAACTGTTTCTTGTACTCAAGATTCAGAATTGGCAACCGTTAAAAACAATTTCTGCATGAAAAAATTGGCCATTACTGATGAAAAGAAAGTGGATGCTGCCATTAAAACTGTTTGCGAAAAATTGGGAACATCCAACAAAAACAAATACAGAGCCATGTTCTATTATCTATTGGTTAAAGAATTTGGGGCTGAAGGAAAATACTAGAAAGTTTAAAGTTTAAAGTTTAAAGTTTAAAGTTTAAAGTTTAAAGTTTAAAGTTTAAAGTAATAAAAAAGAGTCTTACTTTTTGTGGGATTCTTTTTTTTTATCTAGTAAAAACCCATTCGTATTCAGTAGAAAGACTTTCATCAAAAGCATATCGATCTAATGAAAATGTTTTTAGTTGATTTACATCATCTATTTGGTGATCAATAGCAAAACGAGTCATTAGTCCGCGTGCTTTTTTTGCAAAGAAACTAATGACCTTATAAGTTCCGCCTTTGTAATCTTTAAAAACGGGGGTGATTATTTTATTGCCTAGTAGCGATGGTTGAATCACCTTAAAATATTCCTGACTAGCTAAATTTACAACCGCTTCGTTCTTTTCTAATTCCGCCCCAATTGCTTGTGTGATTTCAGCATCCCAAAATTGATATAAATTTTTAAATTTCCCCAATTTCAATGCTGTTCCCATTTCCAAACGATAGGGTTTGATCAAATCAAATGGTTTCAAAACACCATATTGACCACTGAGTATTCTGACTGAATTTTGCATATAATCCCAATGCAATTCTGATATAGAATAAGCATCCAAACCTACGTATACTTCCCCTTTGAATGCATAAACGGCTTGACGCAAATCTTGAATACTAACCCATTCTTGATTGCGTTTCCAATTTAAATCTGCCAATTTATCTGAAATATCCATCAGTTCCATTAATTTTTTGGGCGTTTTGGATTGTAAAACTTGGTTGATTTCATTGGCTTGAGTAACAAATATAGGTTCGCTATTCCTAAGTGTTGGTACTTTAGTTTGAAAATCTAAGGTTTTGGCTGGTGAAAGTAGAATTTTCATTTAAAAAAAATTACTTCCAACTTTCTCTGTCCTTTAATTGTTTAAAACAATAGAGGATTAAGAAAGTTGGAAGGGTTAATTGGACGGTTCAAAGTTAATCAGAAATGATTAAACTTAAAAACAATATCCATTTTCTTCAATCACTTTTGCGGCGATAATATTACGTAAAGCTATAGCGTTTGGCAAATTGGTATATTTGGTAAAGCGTTTTAAACCCATCAACATGACGCGTTGTTCATCGCCCTCAGAGAAATACAAAATGGCTTCTTTTCCAGCTTTGTTGATATTTTCTACAGCATTGTACAAATTGAGTTTGGCCATGGCAATTTGTTCTTTTACTGCAACTTCACCTTTTGATGTAACTAATTTTTCAGCTCTCAACACGGCACTTTCAGCCATGTATATTTCCATCATAACGTCGGCGGCTGCTAATATAAGTTGTTGGTGATTTTCCAAATCCATGCCATAGGTTTGGACTGCTTTACCGGCCACCATTAAAAAGGCTTTCTTCAAATTGGCTAGAACCACTTTTTCTTCTGAAAACAATTCAGAAAAATCAGGAGTTTCGAAAGATGGGATACCCATTAAACCTTTACCTACCTCCATGGCTGGCCCCAATAAATCCAACTGACCTTTCATGGCTTTTTTGAGTAACATGGAAATGGTCAACAAGCGGTTGATTTCATTTGTACCTTCATATATACGAGTAATGCGGGCATCTCTCCAAGCACTTTCCATAGGCGTTTCTTCTGAGAAACCCATGCCACCATAGATTTGAATCCCTTCATCGGAAGCTTTTTGAACTTGTTCGGAAACAAATACTTTCAAAATAGCTGCTTCGATAGCAAACTCTTCAAATGCATTCAATTCGGCTTGTTCGGTTGGCATTCCACTTGCTTCCAGTTCTTTAATTTTCATTTCGATATCATGAGCAGCTCTGTAAATTCCCGATTCACTTACAAAAGCATTCAAAGCCATATTGGCTAATTTGAGTTGAACTGCTCCAAACTTAGATATCGTAGTTTTGAATTGTACGCGTTCATTGGCATAATTAGTAGACAAGGTGACCAAACGTCTTTGAGCATCCATGCAACCAGCAGCCAATTTAATTCTTCCAACATTTAAAGAGTTCAGTGCAATTTTAAATCCATCTCCTTGTTTACCCAACATGTTTTCTACCGGTACTTTTGTATCGTTAAAAAACACCTGACGTGTTGAAGATCCTCGAATACCTAATTTATGTTCTTCTTCACCCAATACGATACCGTTTGGATTACTTTTATCAAATTCGACGATGAAGCCTGTAATATTTTTATCATCTCCAATGCGTGCAAAAACTGTGAATATTTCAGCAAAACCAGCATTGGAAATCCACATTTTTTGACCATTGATGAGATAATGTTTACCATCCTCAGTCAATTTGGCTGTAGTTTTACCTGAATTGGCATCACTACCCGCTTCGGGTTCGGTTAAACAATAGGCTCCAAACTTTGTTCCCGCAGTCAAATCGGGAAGATATTTTTGTTTTTGCTCCTCATTTCCATATAAGAAAATAGGCATGGTTCCTATTCCGGTATGAGCACCCCAAGCGGTAGCCAAAGAACCTGAAATACCTGAAATATAATCGGTAGCTAGCATGGTGGAAACAAATCCCATGTGTGAACCACCATAATTTTCAGAGACTGCCAAACCTAAGAATCCCATTTCACCCAATTTGCGCATGGTTTCTTCTGTAAACTGGTAGTCTTTTTTTTCAAAACGCTCCCGAAAGGGTACAACTTCGCGATCAGCAAATTCTTTCACTGCGTCTCGCATCATGATTTGTTCTTCATTGAGTTCTTCAACTGTGAAAATCTCTTCTTTTTTTACTTCGCGAATGAGGAATTCGCCTCCTTTGATTATTGCCATGATATTTAAATTATTTTAATTTTAACACTTTACTTTTCCTGCGAAAGCAGGAATCTTATTGTTTCATATTACCACTCCAAAGATAAATCATACCAATTGGGATTGTTATTTACAACTAACTCTATTTTCCATTCTCTTTTCCATTTTTTTAAAACTTTTTCCCTTTTTAACGCCTCTTGAATCCATTGGAATTCTTCGTAATACACGAGTTTATCTACATTATATCTAGCTGAAAAACTCGTTTTGTATCTTTTATTTTTATGTTCGGAAACTCGTTTTTCTAAGTTATTAGTAACTCCAATATATAAAACCCCATCTTTTCTATTTGATAAAATATAAACATAGTATTTATGTTCAATCATACATTCAAATTTTGTAGTAATTGAGAAAAGCTTCCTGCTTTCGCAGGAAATTCATCTATTCTACAATCATTTAAGTAATTCATAAACCCCAGCAGCTCCCTGGCCTGTTCCGACGCACATGGTAACGATACCGTATTTATTTTTACGTCTGCGCATTTCGTTGAATAATTGGACAGACAATTTAGCACCAGTACAACCCAATGGATGACCTAATGCAATGGCGCCTCCATTAACATTGACCAAATCGGGATTAATGCCCAATTCTCTAACAACAGCCAAGGATTGAGCAGCAAATGCCTCGTTGATTTCAAACAATTCGATATCCTTCAAATTCATTCCGGCTTGTTTCAAAGCTTTGGGAACGGCTGCTACAGGACCAATACCCATAATACGAGGTTCAACGCCCATGGCTGCATAGGATACCATACGTGCAATGGGTTCTATATTTAATTCTTTGACCATTTCTTCGCTCATGACTAAAACAAAAGCAGCCCCATCACTCATTTGAGAAGAATTTCCGGCAGTAACACTACCATTGGCAGCAAAGACGGGTTTCAATTTTCCTAAAGCTTCCAAAGTAGTATCTTTTCTAGGTCCTTCATCGATTGAAACTGTATAAGATTTGGATTGCTTTTTACCTTTTTCATCTACAAATGTTTGATCTACAGTTATAGGCACAATGTCTTCAGCAAACGTATTATTTTCGAGGGCTTTGACCGCTTTTTGATGTGACTGCAAAGCAAATAAATCCTGATCTTCTCGGCTGACGTTAAACTGTTGTGCTACGGCTTCGGCGGTGAGTCCCATTCCCCAATAGTAGTTTTCGTGTCCTTCTTTGGCGGTTTTAAAATCGGGGACGGCACGGTAACCACCCATGGGAATATAACTCATGCTTTCGGCGCCACCTGCAATAATGCAATCGGCCATTCCTGATTGAATTTTTGCAACTGCTATACTAATGGTTTCCATTCCGGAAGCACAATATCGATTGACTGTCATTCCGGGCACATCGTCAATTTTGAGTCCCATTAAGGAAATCAATCGTCCCATGTTGAGTCCTTGTTCTGCTTCTGGCATGGCATTACCTACTATGACATCATCAATACGGGTTTTGTCTAATTGAGGTACTTGGGCTAACAGATACTCAATAGTCTCTGCTGCCATTTCGTCAGGTCTTTTGAATCGAAAAACTCCTTTAGGAGCTTTCCCTACTGCGGTTCTATATCCTTTTACTATGTATGCGGTTTTCATTTATTTTAGATTTGAGATATGTGATTTTAGATTTTAGATTTTAGATTTTAGATTTTAGATTTTAGATTTTAGATTTTAGATTTGAGTATTGAGATTAGAATTGAAATAATAATTCACTTTACTTTTTTTCAATTCTCTGTTCTCATATCTCAATACTGCGAAACGTTAGTTTCGCAGTGGCTTACCCGTTTTCAATGTGTGTTCAATACGTTCCAAGGTTTTTCTCTCAGTCAATAGACTCAAAAACGCTTCACGTTCTAAATCTAAAAGATACTGTTCGGATACAAATTGAGGTTCGGATAAGTCCCCACCAGCCATGATATAACCAAGTTTATTGGCAATTTTCTGATCGTGTTCGGAAGCGTACATCCCTGCTTTCAAACTATCGGTTCCTACATAAAACATTCCCAATGCCTGACGACCCAATACATAACAAGATTTGGGAGTAGGTTGGGTATATCCATCGGCTACCATTTGCAAAGCATGTTGTTTGGCTACTGCAATTTGACGCTCTTTATTAACGACTACCACATCTTTACCTTGTTGGTAATATCCCAAATCAAAGGCTTCGTAAGCAGAAGTTCCTACTTTTGCCATGGCAATATTGATAAATGCATCCCGTAAGCGATTCATTTTTACATCATCTTTTGCCCATAACTCTGCTACTCTACGAGTAACTTCTTTGGTTCCAGCGCCTGCTGGGATTAAGCCTACTCCAAATTCAACCAACCCTGTATAAGTTTCAGCTGCAGCAACAACTTTATCGGCGTGCAAACTCATTTCGCAACCGCCACCTAAAGTCATTCCATGAGGAGCTACTATAACGGGAATGGATGAATATCTCAATTTCATAACCGTATCTTGGAAATACTTGATGGCCATATTGAGTTCGTCATATTCTTGTTCGATTGCCAACATGAGTACCATTGCCAAATTGGCTCCCAAAGAGAAATTGGGTCCTTGATTGCCAATGATTACTGCACTATAGTCTTTTTCAGCCATAGCGATTCCTTTGTTGATAGCTTCTAATACGCCACCTCCCAGAGTATTCATTTTGGATTGAAACTCTACATTGAGTACGCCATCTCCCAAGTGTTGGATACTGGCTTCCGCATTTTTCCAAACCGTCTGAATTTCACGTACGTGATCTAAAATGATAAAGGCATCTTGACCTGGAATTTTGGATTCAGCTTTTTTAGGAATATCATAGTAAAACTTAGCTCCATTCTTTACAGAATAGAAATTTTTAACCCCATTGGAAAGCATTTCATTAACCCA
>Ga0075163_10009733_pt1 | contig 12597 bp, 6 predicted proteins | sample JI1023141ADNA_FD_71478 | JGI IMG/M metagenome (GOLD analysis project Ga0075163, IMG submission 71478) | Wastewater effluent complex algal communities from Wisconsin, to seasonally profile nutrient transformation and Carbon sequestration -... | ecosystem: Engineered > WWTP > Effluent > Algae...
ACCGAAGCTTCAAACTGTTCCTGCTCACGGACAAAGCCACGGAAACGATCATCGGGCGCTGCGGCATCCACAACTGGAACATGGACCACCACAGAGCGGAAATCGGCTACGTGATGCACGATGAGGACTTCCGGCGAAAAGGTTTGATGACGGAGGCGCTTGGGGCGATCATGGCATACGGGTTTCAGCAATTGAACCTGAACAGACTGGAAGCGTTGGTCGGCGCCGGCAATGCCCCTTCGCTGCGGCTCATGGAAAAATTCAACTTTATCCGGGAAGGGGTATTGAGACAACACTATCTTGCCGAAGGCCAGTATGGGGATTCTATCCTGTTTTCAAAGCTGGCCGCAGAGTACAGCAAGTAGTTAAATGCGAACGGCTGAGCCGTTCAGGCAGATTCATTTGTAAAGGCAAACATACAGGCAATATGACCACCACGGTTACCGTCAAAACCATCTATCACTGCTCCCTTGAGCGGGCGTTCAAAACGCCCATGTTGTGCGATCTCTCCAAAGTGCATACGGGATTTGGATTCATGCCCCGGGTGACGCACTGCACGGAAGATGCGTCGTGGGGCAGGCCGGGTAGCAGTAAAAAAGTATTTGCAGCCCGGTCACTCACTTTCAAAGGCGGCGAATCCTCCCTCGACAAGGTGTTGGAGCGGGTGGAAAACCAATACTGGAAAATTGAGGTGAGCGACTTTAAAGCCTGGATGCTGGGCTTTTCAAAATTTGTGGGCGAATGGAAAACGACGGAACTGGATAAGGACAGGATTCTGATCGAATACACCTACACCCTGCATTCCGATATCGTTTGGCTCTACCCCCTGAACTGGCTGTTTACAAAATTATTCTGGAAAACCTATATGAAAAGGGTGCTGGAAAACGTCCGGAACATGGCGTACAACGAGGAGCCTTATCAATATCCGTGAATACACCAGGATATTCCCCGCTTCCCATAAAAAAGAGGGTGTCTCAAATGGTTGATGAGGGTTTATAAAAGTTTATCAGGTTGATGTTTTGATCCGAAAAGGGCACTAATACAGCCATTTTACCGTCAAAATATCAACTTTTAAACCCTTATCAACTCTATCAACCTTTCGAGACACCCTCTTTTATTTTCCTACAATTTCAATCACCCTTCAGGCCAGATCGAAGCGGTCCAGGTTCATCACCTTGTTCCAGGCCGCCACAAAATCCTGCACAAAACGTTCGCTGGAGTCCGCACAGGCATAAACCTCGGCGATAGCCCGGAGTTCGGAGTTCGAGCCAAAAATGAGATCGACGCGGGTGGCGGTCCATTTCAGTTGGCCCGTCAAGCGGTCGCGCCCTTCAAATACGTTCTGAGCATCCGAAGTGGCCGCCCAGGTTGTGCGCAAATCGAGCAAATGCACGAAGAAATCGTTGCTGAGCACTTCCGGACGTTTGGTGAAAACGCCGTGCCCGGAGCGATCGAAATTGGTGTTGAGGACGCGCATGCCGCCCACCAATGCCGTCATTTCCGGCGCGGTCAGCGTCATCAACTGGGCCTTGTCCACCAGCATTTCTTCGGCCGAAACGGCGTGTTTGGGTTTGAAGTAGTTGCGGAATCCGTCAGCGGCGGGTTCCAGCACTTCAAACGATTCCACATCGGTTTGTTCCTGCGTGGCATCGGTGCGTCCCGGCGTGAACGGGACTTTCACGTCCATTCCTGCGTTTTTGGCTGCCTGCTCGACGCCTGCGCAGCCGCCCAGCACGATCAGATCGGCCATCGATACCCGCTTGCCGCCGCTCTGGGCGCTGTTGAACGCCGCCTGAATTCCTTCCAGTGCTGATAACACCTTCGCCAGTTGGGCCGGTTGGTTGACTTCCCAGTGATTCTGCGGCGACAGGCGAATGCGGGCGCCGTTGGCGCCGCCGCGCTTGTCGGAGCCGCGGAACGTGGAAGCCGAAGCCCAGGCGGTGGATACCAGTTCGGACACCGAAAGGCCCGAAGCAAGGATTTTGCCTTTCAGGGCAGCGATGTCCTGCGCATCGATCAGCGGATGCGACACAGCCGGGACGGGGTCCTGCCAGATCAGCACTTCTGCTGGCACTTCAGGGCCGAGGTAGCGCGCGCGGGGGCCCATATCGCGGTGGGTCAGTTTGAACCACGCGCGGGCGAAGGCATCGGCGAAGGCGTCCGGATTTTCAAAGAAGTGCCGGGAGATTTTTTCGTAGGCCGGGTCCACACGCAGGGAGAGGTCGGTCGTCAACATGGTGGGTGCGTGGCGTTTGGAGGGATCGTGCGCATCGGGCACCGTGCCGGCGCCGGCGGCGCCTTTGGGTTTCCACTGGTGTGCACCCGCCGGGCTTTTGGTCAGTTCCCACTCGAAGCCGAACAGGTTTTCAAAGAAATTGTGGCTCCATTTGGCCGGCGTGGTCGTCCAGGCGCCCTCGAGGCCGCTGGTGATCGTGTCGCCGGCATTGCCCGTGCCGTAGGTGTTTTTCCAGCCGAGGTTTTGCTGCTCGATGCCTGCCGCGGCCGGTTCCGGCCCGACGTATTGGCCCGGATCGGCGGCGCCGTGTGTTTTGCCGAAGCTGTGCCCGCCGGCGATCAACGCCACGGTTTCTTCGTCGTTCATGGCCATGCGGCCGAAAGTTTCGCGGATATCGCGGGCGGCTGCCAGCGGATCGGGGTTGCCGTTCGGCCCTTCCGGGTTCACGTAAATCAAGCCCATCTGAACGGCTGCCAGCGGATTTTCGAGTTCGCGGTCGCCCGTATAACGTTTGTCGCCCAGCCACTCGGCTTCGGAGCCCCAATATACATCTTCCTCCGGTTCCCAGACGTCCTCACGGCCGCCGCCGAAACCGAAGGTTTTGAAACCCATCGATTCGAGGGCACAGTTGCCGGCGAGGATCATCAGGTCGGCCCAGGAAAGTTTGCGGCCGTACTTCTGTTTGATCGGCCAGAGCAGCAAACGCGCCTTGTCGAGGTTGGCGTTGTCGGGCCAGCTGTTGAGCGGCGCAAAACGCTGGGTGCCGGAACCTGCTCCGCCGCGGCCGTCCGAGATGCGGTAGGTGCCCGCGCTGTGCCAGGCCATGCGTATGAAAAAGGGGCCGTAATGGCCGTAGTCGGCCGGCCACCAGTCCTGCGAAGTGGTCATCAGATCAACGATGTCCTGCTTTACGGCGTTCAGGTCGAGGGTTTTGAACTCCTCCGCGTAGTTGAAGGATTCGCCCATCGGGTTGGACAGGGAAGAGTTTTGACGGAGGATATTCAGTTTCAACTGGTTGGGCCACCAGTCGCGGTTTCTCGTGCCGCCGCCGGCGCTTTGCCGGAGTGTTCCGTTGATAAACGGGCACTTGCTTTCGCTGTTGACATTGTAACTTGCCGCACCGGATGCAGGGGTGTTGCTGTTGTTGTTATCCATAATTATGACTCGTTTTTTTGTGCCATTAAAAAGGCAAGATAGCCAAAAGGTTTAAGCAACCCGGCCATTTTTATCAACAAAATTTCGGCATTTTTTCGGACTCCCGGACACGCTGTACCGCCCCTTCCCGGCCGCCCCCTGCTGGCGCGCATCTCTGACTCGTGACAGTCATCACAGCGTCTCCGACGCGGCGTCAGAGACGCAGGAATGCGCGACACGAGACGGAGTCTCGCGCCAGCACAAAAACAAATCAATTCTACTATGCTGACAAACATCCATCCCAAACTCCCCATGCGCGACAAGATCCGGACCCGGGACTTTTACCTGAACCAACTGGGTTTCTCTGAATTTGGCAGTGCCGACTTCGAGGGCTATCTGATGGTACAAAAAGACAACATCCAGATTCACTTTTTTGAGTTTAAAGGCCTCGACCCCAAGGAAAACTATGGGCAGGTCTATATCCGAACCGACAACATCGAGGATTGGTACCGCCTGGCGCTGGACAAAAATCTGGACCTGCCCGCAGCCGGACACCTGCAACACAAGCCCTGGGGACAAAAGGAATTTTCCCTGCTCGACCCCGACCACAATCTGCTCACTTTCGGGCAATAACAAGAGGCGTTCATTCATTGGTAATAGGCTCAGCGCGCCGAAATATTTGTAAATTTGAAGCGCCCATGCACCACTTAGATGCGAAGCACCCGAATATGTGTAGATTTGGTGTGTCCGGGCACCACGAGGTGCGAAGTACCGTAATATGTGTTGCAACATATTCCGGTGCTTCGCACCTCGTAACACCTATTTGGCGGGTTGTTACAGATATTCCGGTGCTTCGCACCGCTTTCCTTGAAAACAGGAAAAAAATTCGGGATGACTCATGTTTTTGTGATTGGCCGGATAAGCGTACTTTTCGGTTTGTCGTCAACAAATGCTCCAACTCAAATCAACGGTGAAATGAACTACCTGCGCCATCTTATCCCAATTCCAGAGAATGGGACTAAACTGATTGTAATCACATTCCTTTTGTTGCTGACTTATGCCGGCATGGGGCAGAAAGGCACGGTCATCCAAAACAAAGCGACCCTGTTCCAGATAACACAGGAAAAAGACACCATTGAGTTCATCGTTGCGGACACCGTGCTGACCGAAAAAAAACCGGTTTTATTGTGGTGTCAGGGATCGCTGCCGGTTCCTTTGTTTTGCGAAATAGAAGGCTACGGGTATTACTTTTTTGGGGGAGGTGTTTCCAACTTCGACTATGAAGGCATTAAAAAACACTATCACCTGGTGATTATTTCCATGCCCGGGACACCCGTACTGGCGGAGAAAGCATTTTTGAATGCACAGTTTCATTTCATCCCCGACAAGGCGGAACCCAACCGGTTTTCTGACAAATACACAGCAGCTGATTACCTTGACAACTACCTGAAGCGGGCCAGGGCCGTACTGGCATTTCTGAGGGTGCAGACTTGGGCCGACAACAACAAACTTGTGGTAGCCGGGCATTCACAAGGCAGTAAAATAGCCACAAAAATTGCGGTGTGCGACCCAAATGTCACGCATTTGGGGCTTTTCGGAGCAAATCCCTTTGGAAGGGCTGACCAGTTCATCCGGCAGGCAAGGCTGGATGCACAACTTGGAAAAACCAGCTGGACAGAGGCAGATTCAATCATGAACGACCACTACAAACTTTTCGAAGACGCGCACAACCCGGATTCATTAAAAGCCAATCCGGGCCTGAAATCCTGGAAAACCTTCTCCGAGCCGTTTTTTGATGACTGGCTCAATCTGAGCATCCCCATTTTTCTCGCCTACGGTACCGAGGACAGGACTGCGGATTTGTGCGACATCATCCCGTTGCTTTTCATACGGGAAGGCAAACACAATTTAACCCTGAAAAGGTATTTGGGACTTGAGCACAACTTCTTTGAAGTGGATAAAGCCGGCAGAACCATCTATGAGAAGGCGCACTGGAATGCAGTAATGAAGACATTTCTGGAGTGGGCCAACTAGGGTGTGACTAAATTGCCGGCACTAAAACAACTACACAGCACTTTAATGAAAAAATGGCTTTTGCTCGCCTGCCTTTTTGCTCAGAATCTGGCAGCACAATTCCCGATTTGGCAAGATTTGACCACCAAAAAACACGGCATTTGCAATCCCCTGACAGGAGAGCCGACACATGCCGCCGAATTTGACGAAGCCACCGTGCCCTATGGCACGGACACGCTGGTGCTGGTCAAGAAAAACGGGCTTTTCGGCCTGATCTCGACCGCCGGACGCATGGTGCTTCCGCTCGAACTGGAGAACGTAGTCACCTACCAAATGGACATCCCGCTGGGTTTTGTCGCCGTCCGGCACGAGCAGTTGCTTGGGATATGGGGTATCCGGGCAGCGCGCCAACTGGCGCCCGCCGAGTTCGAAATGGCGCAGGGTATTTTCCCGGACCTGTTCGCAGTGCGTCGGAAAGGCAGTGAATTATTGGAATTTTTTGATGAAAACGGTCAGAAAATGTTTGAAGCCAGGGGAAAAAGCGCCATGCCCGGCTTCGATAAAAACACAATTGAACTCATTCTTCCGGGCGGCAAGCGCGCTTTTTGCGACAAAAAAGGACGACCCGTTTTTCCTGACAACATTCAAAACGGGCGATGGACGGACGGTCAGTGGGTGGTGGTGGCGAGTTTTATATCCGACGCCGACGCCAGGATCGGGCATTCCGCGCTGCTGACTTTCGCCGGCGACACCGTTTTGTCGCGTATGGCCGTTTCTTTCGAACCGGTCGGCGGCGGGCGTTTTTTGATCAAAAGCACCCAGCCTAACGAAAGCAAGGCTGGTCTGTTTGACGCTCCCGGCCGTCAATGGCTGGTGCCGCTGTCCAACGGATCGATCCACAAACCCGGGCCCAAAGACGACCCCCGCGGCGTCTTTTTTATCCGAAAATCAGATGGGCAAGGTCGCCGGGTCCAGCAATTGCTGGATACCAACGGCCATGTGCTGTATGAAAACTGTAGTTTGTACCCCGTACCGTACGATCGGGTACAGGCAATGAGTGTCCGGGACCATCGGCCCGAGCGCTATTTTTTACTTGACACCATAGGAAAAATCGGGTCGCGCGGCCTTTTTGCTACCGACGGGCGCCTCATTGTGCCGATGGAATATCAGCAGATCCGGTATTTTTCGGAGCGCCATGCAGCAATTGCCTCCCGGCACGATCCTGCGCGGCCCGGCAAATACCTGAACAACGCATTTGACCTCCAAACGGGCAAAAAACTGTTTGCCGAAGATTACCAGGACATCAACTGGACGCTCAATCCGGGGAAAATGTGGGTTAAAAAAGCCGGAAAATGGGCCCTGGTAAAAACCGGTGAAGAAAAATATGCCCGCTTTGATTTTGAGACACTCACCGCTTTTCCAACCGGGGGATATATGGTCCAAAAAGGCGCCGAATGGCTGCTGTACCGGGCCGATGGCGAACTGGCGGTGGCATGGCAATACGACCGGATCATGCAGCCCACCCGCGAACAGTATTTTGCATTCAGGGAGATAATGAAGGTGGACGACAGGCTGCTGGCTGTTGGCATCGAAAAAGACATGCCTCATGGCTGGTTTGCCATCGGCGACCGCAAACAGCATTTTTTCATCAAACCCGCAGATTTCACTGCCCCGCCACCGCTCACCGAGACGGAAATCGAAATATACCGCGATCCGCCGGTCCCGCAGACAGAGCCGTTGCCCGTTGCGACCAGGGAACCCGCGCCGGAAAAACCTGCCCCACAGCGCGCTGCGCCTGAGTATTCGCCCGGCAACGAATTGTACAACTATGCCGATCTGGATGTTTATCCGGCATTTTCCGGCGATTCGGGACTGCTCCGTTTTTTAGCCGACAACCTGGAATACCCGAAAGAAGCCAGGGCGAACGGCATCCAGGGGCGGGTTTCAGTGACTTTTATCGTCGAAAAAGACGGCAGTTTTACCGACCTCCGACTGGTCAAAGACATTGGCGGCGGTTGCGGGCAGGAGGCCCTGCGCCTCGTCCGGTCCATGCCGAAATGGACCCCGGGTGTAAAAAACGGGAAGATCGTACGGACTAAACAAACACTGCAGATTCCATTCAAACTGGATTGACCGCGCCATTTTTTGATGCTTCCGAACTGGTATTCATAAAATGAGGCAGCGGGCAGAAACAGGTTTTACGCAGCAAAACTTGTTTTTTTTCCTTTCTTCGCGGCAAACATTTCCACCATGCGCATCCTGCTACCCTCCCTGCTGGCGCTCTGCCTCGCTATCCCCGCCTTTGCTCAGAAAAGTAAAAACCCGCCACCTGCTCCACCAGCGCCGTCCGGATGGGACGAAACGCTCTACAATGCCGTTGAATGGCGCTGCGTAGGCCCGTTCCGCGGCGGGCGCTCGGCGGCCGTGACCGGCGTGGCGGGTCAGCCCAACCTGTTTTATTTTGGCAGCACCGGCGGCGGCGTGTGGCGCACCACCGACGGCGGCCGCAGTTGGGAAAACATCTCCGACGGCTTTTTCGGCGGCTCGGTCGGTGCGGTGGAAGTGGCCCCCTCCGACCCGAACGTGATCTATGCGGGCGGCGGCGAAGTGACCGTGCGCGGCAACGTGAGTTACGGCACGGGCGTCTGGAAAAGCGACGACGCCGGCAAAACATGGAAATCGATGGGGCTCAAAAACAGCCGCCACATCCCGCGCCTGCGCGTACACCCCGGCAACCCCGACATCGTGTACGCCGCCGTGCTCGGCGACCTGTTCAAATCTTCCACCGAACGCGGCATCTACCGCTCCAAAGACGGCGGCAAATCCTGGGAGCGCGTGCTGTTCGTCAATGAAGACGCCGGCGCCGTCGATCTTTGTATGGACCCGACCAACCCGCGCATCCTGTACGCCAGCACCTGGCGCGTGCGGCGCACACCGTTCAGCCTCAGCAGCGGCGGGCAAGGCTCCGGCCTCTGGAAAAGCACCGACAGCGGCGACACCTGGACCGAAATCACCCGCAACGAGGGCCTGCCGCAAAAAGATACACTCGGCATCATCGGTGTGGCGGTGTCGCCCGCCAACCCGCAGCGCGTGTGGGCCATAGTGGAAGCCGAAAACGGCGGTGTGTTCCGCTCCGATGACGCCGGTAAAAAGTGGACCAAACTCAACGACGACCGCAATCTGCGCCAGCGCGCCTGGTACTACACCCGCATCTATGCCGACACCAAAGATGCCGACAAAGTGTACGTGGTGAACGTGGCCTATTTTGTGTCCAAAGACGGCGGCAAAACGTTTACTTCCAAATACGCGCCGCACGGCGACCACCACGATTTCTGGGTAGCGCCCGACGACCCGCGCCGCCTCATCATCGGCGACGATGGCGGCGCCCAGATCAGTTACGACGCCGGCGAAACCTGGAGTACCTACCACAACCAGCCCACAGCCCAGTTCTACCGCCTTACCACCGACAACGATTTCCCCTACCGCATCTACGCCGCACAGCAGGACAACACGACCATCCGCATCCGCCACCGCAGCGACGGCAACGCCATCACCGAGCGCGACTGGGAACCCACCGCCGGCGGCGAATCGGCCCACATCGCCGTCGATCCTCGGGACAACGAGATCGTGTACGGCGGCGAATACCACGGCCTGCTGACCCGTGTCGATCACCGGCGCAAATCAACCCGCCCGATCAACGTCTGGCCCGAAGACAACATGGGCCACGGCGCCGAAGACGCCAAATACCGGTTCCAGTGGAATTACCCTGTCTTCTTTTCGCCGCACGACCCGAAAAAACTCTATGCCTGCTCCAACCACCTCCACCTGAGTACCAACGAAGGCCAGAGCTGGCAAACCATCAGCCCCGACCTGACCACCAACGACAAAAACCGGCAGCGTTCTTCGGGCGGCCCCATCACGCAGGACAACACCGGCGTGGAATATTACTGCACCATTTTTGCCGCGTGCGAGTCGCCCTACGAAGCGGGCCTGCTCTGGACCGGCAGCGACGACGGACTGGTGCAGGTGAGCCGCGACGGCGGGCTAAACTGGTCGAACGTAACGCCCCCCGCCATGCCCCGCTGGTGCATGGTCAACAGCGTCGAGCCCGATCCTTTCCGCAAGGGCGGCCTCTATGTCGCCGCGACTTCCTATAAATCAGGCGACTACAAACCTTACCTCTTTCACACCGCCGATTACGGCAAAACATGGCGGGCCATCACCGACGGCATCGCACCCGAACACTTTACCCGTGTGCTGCGCGCCGACCCGAAGCGGCCCGGATTGCTCTATTGCGGCACCGAGGAGGGTATGTACGTCAGTTTCGACGACGGCGCACACTGGCAAACTTTCCAACTCAACCTGCCCTTGGTACCGGTGACCGACCTGGCCGTGAAAAACAACAACCTCATAGTCGCCACCCAGGGCCGCAGCATCTGGATGATCGACGACCTCACGGTGTTGCACCAATTGGCCGACGAACTGAAAAACAAGACCTTTCATCTGTATCAACCCCTGCCTGCGTATCGCATGGGCGGCGGTCAGGTCAAAAACTCCCGGCTGGCCGGCACCAACCATCCCGGCGGCGTGATGCTGCATTATTTCCTGAAAAACAAACCGGGAACCCAGGACAGCATCAAAATCGAAGTCCTGAATGCCGCCGGAGATTTAATCCGCAGTTTTTCCAGCCAGTCCAAAGAAGACAAAATGGATGGTCTGAAAGCAGGCGGCAACCGTTTTGTCTGGAATTTACGCTATCCCGACGTCAAAAAGTTCGACGGACTGATTTTGTGGTCCACCGGCTTGTCGGGGCCGCGGGTGGTGCCGGGCGAATACCGGGTGCGGCTCAGTGTCAACGGAAAAACACAGGAACAACCTTTCAGCATCCTGCCCGACCCGCGCACTTCGGCCGGCCCTGCCGATTTTCAACAACAATTTGAATTTGTAAAAGGCTGCGCCGACAAACTCTCGGAAATGCATACGAGCATCAAAAACATCCGCGATTTGCGCGAGCAAATGAAAGGCCTCGGCGGGCGGCTGCCCGATGAGGCGCGTCTGAAACCCCTGCGCGATCAAATCAAACGCATCGACTCTTTGTCCACTTCGATAGAAACAACCCTGTACCAGACAAAAAACCGCTCCAGCCAGGACCCGTTGAACTATCCCGTACGACTCAACGACAAACTCGGCAACCTCATGGAACTCAGCGCCGAAGGCGACTACCCGCCCACCGTCCAGGCTCTGGAAGTGCGCGACATGTTGTTCCGGCTCATCGACGCCGAACTGGCCCAATGGAAAGCGGTTCAGGAGCGGGAATTGCCCGTCCTGAACCGCCTGGTGCATGATTTGGGAGTGGATGTAGTGCGGGTGAAGAAGGAGTAGGTGCAGGTAATGGCAAACCCGGCCTGATAGATGTTTCACCATTGCCCGGCGGTTTGTATTTTTTAAAAAGCACCTCCGGCTTCGGGGCGGTCACTTTCCCCGGCTGGCGCACCAGCCCGCGCCGGAACAAGCCAATAACGCACATTCTTCATCCATAAACCGCTTCTCGTCGAATTTAACGTGAACGCTTGCAACGCTGCGGTGTATTTCGTGTCGGATTGTTTTGAAACAAATCCGAATGTTCACAAAAACCATACACCCGCTATGACAACAAACTTCCGCCTGATCTTTTTCCTGGCATTTCTTTCGCTTTCAGGCAGCCTTGCGGCGCAGAACCAAAACATTGCCTACCGTTCCAAACTTTCCTACACCGGTCAGACCTGCGCCAACATCTGCGGATGGGCCGGCGGCGGCCATGAATACGCACTGGTGGGCGCTTCCAAGGGTCTGGGCATCGTGGATGTCACCAACCCCGACAACCCGGTAAAAATCGCGCAGTTGCCCGGCCCCGATGATTTCTGGAAGGAAATCAAAACCTACAAACAATACGCTTACGTAACTTCGGAAGGCGGACAGGGCGTTCAGATCGTTGACCTCAGCGACCTCCCCTCCCCCACCCCGGATTATCATTTCTACACCGGCGACGGCGCCATTGCAGGGCAACTTGGCACCATCCATGCCCTGCACATCGATACCACGAAAGGCTTCCTCTATCTTTACGGCAGCACCTTGTTCAACGGCGGCGCGGTGGTTTGCGACCTCAATGCCGATCCATACAACCCGGTTTATGCCGGCAAATATGACGCGCTGGGCTACATCCACGACGGATGGGTGGACAACGACACACTCTATGCCGCACACATCGGCATCGGCATCATGTCCATCGCGGACATGTCGGACAAAAGCAACCCGGCTCTGCTGGGCACACAGATCACTACCGACCATTTTACGCACAACACCTGGATGTCCAAAGACCGGCATACCATTTTTACCACCGACGAAGTGGACAATTCCTACCTGACTGCCTACGACATTACGGACCCGACCGACATCAAATTCCTGGACAAGGCGCAGGCCAACCCGGGGTCGGGTTCGATCGTACACAACACGCACATTCTGAATGACTACGCAGTCACTTCCTGGTACACTGACGGGGTGAGCATCATGGACGTCTCGCGCCCCTCCAACCTGGTGCAAACAGGCTGGTACGACAATGCCCCGAACGAAACCGGCGGCGGTTTCAACGGATGCTGGGGCGTATATCCCTTCCTGCCTTCCGGAAATATCATTGCCACCAATATTTACGGCTCCAACAACAGCGGCGGGGGCGAATTGTGGGTGCTCACACCCAGTTACAAACGCGCCTGTTATCTCGAAGGCACCGTCACCGCTTCGGCCACCGGGGCGCCGATCAACAATGCCCTGGTTGAAATAGTGGGCAGCAGCAACCAGGAAGGCACCGGCCCGACAGGGCAATTTACCCTGGGCCAGGCCGATGCTGCCACCGTGCAGGTGAAGATCAGCAAAATCGGGTTCAACTCCGTGACCACCTCTGCTACACTGATCGAAGGTGAAGTCACTTACCTCAATGTGGCGCTGGATGCGGCGCCTACCGTGGCCATCAGCGGCCAGGTGCTGGATGCGGCCAGCGGATTGGCGGTGCCCAACGCACACGTAGCCGTGTTCAACAACCAGATTTCATTCGAAACCGCAGCCGACGCAGCCGGACAATTCAATTTGCCCGCGGTATTCACCGGTACCTATTCGGTGGTGGCAGGCGCGTGGGGCTACAAGTACGCCGCCAAAAACAACCAGAACCTCAGTACCAGCCA
>Ga0075163_10009734_pt1 | contig 12597 bp, 12 predicted proteins | sample JI1023141ADNA_FD_71478 | JGI IMG/M metagenome (GOLD analysis project Ga0075163, IMG submission 71478) | Wastewater effluent complex algal communities from Wisconsin, to seasonally profile nutrient transformation and Carbon sequestration -... | ecosystem: Engineered > WWTP > Effluent > Algae...
CAGGACTTGCAGGACCAGCTGAGCCTGGGCCTGCTGCTGTGCTGCCGTGCCGAAAGCCAGTGGCTGGCCGGCGACGCCGATGCGGCCCGCGAGGCCCAGGCCAGCGCTGCGGCCCTGGCGCAGCAGGCGGGAGCGGGGCCGGAATCGGAACTCGGGCTGGCGCTGGCTGAACTGGCGCGCAGGCTCAGTCGTTGATGATCCACGGGTCCAGCGGCGTCAGCGATTCGCCCGTCCTGGTGTTGGCCAGCTTCACGTCGTACTTGTAGCGTTCGCCACTCAGGTGCCGCAACTTGGCGCAGCGGTAGCGCTGGCCGTTGGCAATGGGGCCGCAGCGGTGCTTGCCCTCGGACTGGATGACGATGCCGTCGTCCGTGAAGCGGTAGCCCGGCGTCACCACGCGCCAGACCAGGCCACCCTGATCGGCCGAGGTTCGGGCCTCTTCTTCCTGCACCACGATCTGGCCATTGACGACCTGCACGTCGATGGGGTCGCGGTCGGGGCGCGTCTGCGCCCAGGCGGCCACGGTCACCGCGAGCAGGGAGAGCGCGGCCAGCAAGGCCAGTGGGTAACGCGCGAGCGGGAAACGCGCCAGTGGGTAACGCTTGAGCATGGGTCCTCCGGTGATTCCGATGTGGTTTCTTGTCTTGCGGCCGGTGTGCGCCGCTGGCGCGGATTCTCAAGCAGGTGTGTGCATTTGCAAGCAGATCGCGTGGCCCGCTCTTGGGTGATGCGGGGCGGTGCTGGCTGAGTGGCGTATCTTTCGCGTTTGGCAACCCGGTAAACGCATCCATGGACAGTGCCCAAGCTACCCGCCACATCCGGCTCACCTCGCATCCCAACCAGGGCACGAACGGCGCACCCGCGCTGCAGTGGGGCGCGGCCGACCCGCTGCAGCGCGGGCCCGTGGTAGGCAGCACCACCAACCGCAGCCAACGCAACGTGGTGGGCACGCACAGTGGCAGCTACGGCGTGTACCGGGCGCTGGCGGTGGCGGCGGGCAACCTGGTCAAGGGCCACCGCGCCGACCTGACCAACACCGCGCCCACCGACCTCGTCGGCCCTTACCCGCAGTGGGGTGACCCGAAGAAGATCGTTTCCATCGACCCCTGGGGCGCCAGCGTGCAGGTGGTCTATGCCGACTACCTGGCACAGGGCTACGACATCCGCCCGACCATTGCCGTCACCAAAGCCCACATCCACCTGCCGGAGATCAAGCAGGCCCTGGCCTTCCAGCGCCTGGCCATTGACGGCAAGGTGCTGCTGGAAGACGCCAGCGCCACGGTCACCAAGATTGCCGTGGAGCCCGTGTGGTGGCTGCCAGGCGTAGCAGAGCGCTTCAAGGTCAGCGAGGCCGACCTACGGCGCGCGCTGTTCGAAGAGACCGGCGGCATGTACCCGGAACTCGTCACGCGCAGCGACCTGGAAGTCTTCCTGCCGCCCATTGGCGGGCAGACGCTGTACGTCTTCGGCGACGTGCGCGACCTGGCCAACCCGAACGTGACGCTCACCGCGCGCGTGCACGACGAGTGCAATGGCTCCGACGTGTTCGGCAGCGACATCTGCACCTGCAGGCCTTACCTGACGCACGCCATCGAGGAATGCATACAGGGCGCGCAGAAAGGCGGCGTGGGCCTCATCGCCTACAGCCGCAAGGAAGGCCGCGCCCTGGGCGAGGTCACCAAGTTCCTGGTCTACAACGCCCGCAAGCGGCAGGTGGGCGGCGACAGCGCCGACAAGTACTTCCTGCGCACCGAGTGCGTGGCCGGCGTGCAGGACATGCGCTTCCAGGAACTGATGCCCGACGTGCTGCATTGGCTGGGCGTGCAGAAGATCCATCGCCTGGTGAGCATGAGCAACGACAAGTACGACGCCATCACGGGCAGCGGCATTGAGGTGGGTGAACGGGTGCCCATCCCCGATGCGCTGATCCCCGCCGACGCCAAGGTGGAGATGGAAGCCAAGATCGCCGCCGGCTATTTCACCGAAGGCGCGGTGCCCACCGATGCGGACCTGGCCCGCGTGAAGGGCCGCGGTCTTGAGTGACTTCCCGAGCGGCCTGGTGATCGAACGCAGCCACCCCCTGCACAAGCTGAACGACCCCGCCACCATACGCGTGCGCTGCGGCGCCATCCTGGCCGCCGTGGAGCGTGGCGTCAGCATGCACTTCGCGCTGGACCGCAGCGCCCTGCCGGCGGTGGCCGACCGCGTGGCGGCACTCACGCTCAAGCGCTTCCCGGACCTGAAGATTCCCTTCCACAGCCGCTGGCGCCACTTCGAACCCGGCGGTGTGGACCGCAAGGGCGAGATGGACGCGCTGATGCAGGGCCTGGGCACGATGGAGCAGGCGCGCGCACGTTTTGACCTGACGGTGGTGAGCGTGCTGCTGGACGCGGGTGCGGGTGGCTCCTGGGCCTACACCGAAGCGGGCACCGGCCTGCAGTTGGGCCGCTCCGAAGGCCTGGGCGTGGCCAGCTTCCGTGCCTTTCTGGCGGGCACGTTTTCCAGCACCCCAGGCCAGCCGCTGCGTGCGGACGCCTCGGCCCTGCAGAAGATGGACGCGTCGCAGCTGCGTGCGGTGTTCCAGAGCAGCCCGTCCAACCCCATCGTGGGCCTGGACGGGCGCGCGTCGCTGCTGGCCCGGCTGGGCCAGGTGCTGCAGCAGGAAGCGCAGCACAGCGGCCTGCAGGCGCGGCCGGGGCTGATGTTCGACCGCATCGTCACCGATGCCGCCACCGGCCAGACCCGCAGCACCGTGGAAGCGGCTGACGTCCTGGGCGAACTGCTGCGCACGCTGGCACCCATCTGGCCCAGCGGCAGCGTCATCAAGGGCGTGCCAGTGGGCGATGTGTGGCCGCACCGCTGGGCCGGCAACCTGGTGGCCGACGGCCGCACCGACGCCGTCACGGCGGGCTGGGTGCCCTTCCACAAGCTGAGCCAGTGGCTGAGCTATTCGCTGCTGGAGCCGCTGCAATGGGCGGGTGTGCAGGTCACCGGCCTGGACGCGCTGACCGGCCTGCCGGAATACCGCAACGGCGGGCTGCTGCTGGACGGCGGCGTCATCCGGGCCCGCGACGCCCGCCTGCTGGACCGGCAGTGGACACCACAGGACGAATTCATCGTGGAGTGGCGAGCGCTCACAGTGGCACTGCTGGACGAACTGGCCGTGCTGGTGCGGCAGCGCCTGGGCAAGACGGCCCAGGAACTGCCGCTGGCCTGTGTGCTGGAAGGCGGCACCTGGGCCGCGGGGCGCGAACTGGCCAAGGAACGGCGCGCGGATGGCGGGCCACCGCTGAAGATCACCAGCGACGGCACCATCTTCTGAAAGCAAAACGGGCCCGGAGCGCTGACGCTCCGGGCCCGCCCAACAGACCGTTCGTTCAGCGAACAGCGCGGCGACGCGCGGCACCCAGCAGCGCCAGGGCGGCACCCGCCAGTGCCAGCGAACCAGGTTCCGGCACACGGTTGCCCGGGTCGATGGGGCTGAAGTTGTCGTTCAGTTGCCAGCTCAACACGTCGTGGTTGGCATAGGCCGCGCCCGTGCCGGACGTGAAGCCCACATAGGCATTGGTGGAGCCCAGGTCCAGGGCGATGTTGCGGTTCAGGCTCAACAGCGCCAGGGTAGGGCGGGTCACGGCCTGGGTCAGGCGCACTTCCAGCGTGGTGGTCGTGCTGTCGTAGTCCACCCAGGCATTCCAGATGCCGCCGTTGTTCATGTCGCCTTCGGTCACCTCGGCGAGCAGGATGGAGTTGACGCTGCCGCCCACATCGATGCCGACGTGGTTGCTGCTGTTGTTGTCACCACTGCCGTTGTTCCAGGTGTCGAATTCAATGCCAATGCTGTTGGGCACGCCGGCGTAACCGATGCCACCGCCAATGCCGCCAACGTTGTTGGAGTTGGTCTGGACCACAAACACCAGGCCGTCAGCGCCGCAGGTGGTGCCGGTGTCGCAGGCTCCACCTGCGTTGGAGAAACGGAACTGGAAGTAGGTGCTGAACGAAGCGCCCGTGGCCAGGGATACCTGGCTGGTGGAGAACGCACTGCCGGCTTGGCTGAAGTTGGCGTTGGTCACGCGCAAGGCGTTGCTCACCACCGAGGCGCCCCCGTTGAGGGTAAGGCCCGCGGTGTTGGAGAAATCCGGGTAGCTGACGACCGCAGTGGCACTGGCGGCGGTGGAGGCAACCAAGGCCACCGTGGCGGCAAGGTGAGACAGCTTGAACATGAAGGACTCCGGGTCAATGTGGGACCGGGCCAGACGGCGCGGCGACGGGCCTGTCAAGCACCCGCCGTGCCAGGCAGAGGCCAGTGCCGACGTGACAGAGGCTTAGCCCTAAACTGCGGTGAAAGTTGGCGCAAGCCCAAAGGCGCAGTACTGCGCACTGTCAAACCCACCGACACCTCACCGAGCCCAGACCATGAGCAGCACCGCCCCTGTCACCATCGTCAGCCACCCCCTGGTGCAGCACAAGCTGACGCTGATGCGCCAGAAGGACCTGTCCACCAGCAGCTTCCGCCGCCTGCTGCATGAGATCAGCATGCTGATGGCGTATGAGGTCACCCGTGACATGCCCACGGAGCTGATCGAGATCGAGACGCCGCTGGAGACCATGAAGTCACCGGTCATCGTCGGCCGCAAGACGGTGTTTGTGGTGGTCATGCGCGCCGGCGCGGGCTTTCTGGACGGCATGCTGGAAGTGGTGCCCGGCGCGCGTGTGGGCCACGTGGGCCTGTACCGCGACCCGAAGACGCTGGTGGCGGTGGAGTACTACTTCAAGATGCCGCACGGCATGCAAGAGCGCGACGCCATCGTGCTGGACCCGATGCTGGCCACCGGCAACAGCGCCGTGGCCGCCGTGGACCGGCTGAAGGAAACCAAGCCGCGCAGCATCCGCTTTGTGAGCCTGGTGTCGGCGCCGGAAGGCATTGCGCAGATGCAGAAGCACCACCCGGACGTGCCCATCTTCACCGCAGCCATCGACCGCGAGCTGAACGACCACGGCTACATCGTGCCGGGCCTGGGCGACGCGGGCGACCGCATCTACGGAACGAAGTGACGCGGCCTCAGCGGGCCTTGTAGGGGTCCGCGAAGCCCAGGGCAAGCATCAGTTCGCTTTCCCGCGACTCCATCACCAGCGCATCGGCTTCGACCTCATGGTCGTAACCCTGGGCGTGCAGCGTGCCATGCACCAGCAGGTGCGCGTAATGCGCGGCGACATCGATGTGCTGGTCTTTCGCCTCTTGCGCCACCACGGGCGCGCACAGGATCAGGTCGGCCATGACCACCGGTTGGTGCTGGTAGTCGAAGGTCAGCACGTTGGTGGCGTAGTCCTTGTCCCGGTAGTCGCGGTTGAGCGCGCGGCCCTCTTCGGCGCCGACGATGCGGACGGTGATCTCGCCCGGGCAAGCCAAGGCCGCACGCACCCACCGCACCACCTTGTGCCTTGGCAGCAGCGCGCGGTGCGTGGGGTCTGCAAACTGCAGCGACAGCGTGAGCTCGAGCTTCATGTGGAACCCTCGAGAGCCCGGGCCTTGTCATAGGCGTCCACGATGCGCGCGACCAAGGGGTGGCGGACCACGTCGCCCGCGGTGAACTGCGTGAAGGCGATGCCGTTCACCCGCGACAGCACCCGCTGCGCGTCGATGAGGCCGCTGTCGGTGCCGCGCGGCAGGTCCACCTGGCTCACATCGCCCGTCACCACGCACTTGCTGCCGAAGCCGATGCGCGTGAGGAACATCTTCATCTGCTCGCGTGTGCTGTTCTGCGCTTCGTCAAGGATGACGAAGGCGTGGTTCAGCGTGCGGCCGCGCATGAAGGCCAGCGGCGCGATCTCGATCAGGCCCTTTTCGAAGGCCTTGGTGACGCGGTCGAAGCCCATCAGATCATAGAGCGCGTCATACAGCGGGCGCAGGTACGGGTCCACCTTCTGCGCCAGGTCGCCAGGCAGGAAGCCCAGCCGTTCGCCGGCTTCCACCGCGGGCCGTGTGAGCACGATGCGCTGCACGCCGTTGCGCTCCAGCGCGTCCACCGCACAGGCCACGGCCAGGAAGGTCTTGCCGGTGCCGGCGGGGCCGATGCCGAAGGTGATGTCGTGGGCCAGGATCTGCTGCAGGTACTGCAACTGGTTGGGCGTGCGGCCCGTCAGGTCGCTGTGCCGCGTGTGCAGCACCACGGGTTCATCCGCGACCGTGCCCGTGGCTTCACGCAGGGGTGGCGTCGAGCCGCTTACCAGCAGCAGTTGCAGTTCGCGTTCGCCTATGGGCTTGGCCGCGCGGGCGTACAGCGTGTCCAGCAAGGCCACGGCGCGGTCCACCGCGGGGCCTGGTCCTTGGACGCGGAAGCTGGCGTCGCGCCGCTGCAGGCTGACGCCGAACGCCGCCTCGATAGCGCGCAAGTGGCCATCCAGCGGGCCGCACAGGTGCGACAGGCGGCGGTTGTCGGGCTCTTCGAAGGTGTGGCGGCGGATCAAGGCAGGGGCAAATTGCGCACGGAGCCGCATTGTCGCAGTGCGGCCGCCGTTGATGCGGCCGTGCAGAATCACCCGCTCATGCGGCGCGCCCTCTTTCTGTTGTGCTGGCTGGTCCTGAGCGGCCTGCCCGCGCCGGCCATGGCACAGGTGCAGCGCATCAGCAGTGCCGAGGTGGCCCAAGGCTACGGCCCCGAGTTCCCCGACAACGGCGGCACGCCGGTCACGCTGCCGGACGAGTGGGCCGCCACGCGGCCGGCCTACGGCGGGCCGCTGTGGTACCGGGTGCGCTTTGACCGGCCCGCGCAAGCGCTGCCTGCGGGCGAGTTGCTGGCCGTGTGGGTGGAGCAGGTCTGCAGCAACCTGGCCGTGCACTTGAACGGACAACTCATCTTCACCGGCGGCCAGCTGAGGCAACCCGTCACCGACAACTGCAACCACCCGCAGCTGGTGCTGCTGCCCAGCGGCCTGCTCAAGCCCCAGGGCAACACGCTGGACCTGCAGGTCACAGGCTTCCCGCTCACGCACTCGGCGTCGCGGCAGCGCGCGGGCATGTTGTCAGCCCTGGTGCTGGGGCCGCAGTCCGCGCTACAAGCGGTACACGCGCAACAGACCGCACTGCAAGTCATGGCGCCGCAGGCCGTGAGTGCCACGTTGCTGTTGATGGGCAGCTTCATGTTCGTGCTGGGCTACATGAACCGGCGTGAAAGCCACCTGGCCTACTTCGGCGCGCTGTGCGTGGGCTGGGCGCTGGTCAACGCCAGGCTGTGGCTGCGCAACCTGCCGCTGGGGCACTCGGAGGTGGAGTTCCTGGTCTGCGTGATGCTGGGCTTCACGGCCTGGGCTGCGGTGCAGTTCCTGCTGCGCTACGCCGCCGGGCGCTTTGCCTGGGTGGACCGCGCACTGCCGTTCCAGGGCCTGGTGCTGCCGCTGTCGCTGGTGGTGGCCGGCTCGTCGCACCTGCACCTGATGGCCAGCGCCTGGTACCTGCTGCTGGGCACCGAGGTGCTGGCCGCCGCCCTGTGGCACCTGCGCCGACTCGGCCGCTCACGCGAACGCTGGCTGATGGCGCCCATGCTGGGTGCGGTGGCCCTGGCCGGCGTGCTTGAACTGGCGGTGCAGGCCTTGGGTGCACCCAGCTGGGCGGCACACGCGGCCGAGCTCATCGTGCCCATCTTCTTCTTCGGCGTGGGCCTGCGCCTGGTGCAGCAGCACGGCCGCGCCCTGCAGGCCGCCGAGCAGGGCAAGCTGCAACTGGAACAGCGTGTGCGCGAAGCCACGGCGGAGATCGAACGCAACTTCCGCCAGCTGTCCGACCTGAAGGTGGAACAGGTCACCGAACGCGAACGCAAGCGCATCGCAGCCGACCTGCACGATGACCTGGGCGCCAAGCTGCTGACCATCGTGCACACCAGCGAAAGCGAACGCATCTCCACGCTGGCGCGCGAGGCGCTGGAAGAGATGCGCCTGTCGGTGCGCGGCCTCACCGGCAAGCCGGTGCGCCTGTCCGACGCCCTGGGCGACTGGCGTGCCGAGGTCATCGGCCGCCTGGGGCAGGCCGGCATCGACGGCGAATGGGATGCGCCCGAAGACCTGACGCAGACGCTCAGCGCGCGCGCCTACGTGCAGACCACGCGCATCCTGCGCGAAGCCACCAGCAACGTCATCAAGCACAGCGGCGCCAACCACTGCACGGTGACCGTGGCCATTGCCGACGGCGACTTCCAGCTCGTCGTACAGGACAACGGCGACGGCATCTCCAGCGAAGTGGAAGGCCGCATGGACCGCGGCCATGGCCTGGCCAGCATGAAGAGCCGCGCCAAGCAGTTGCAGGGCCAGTGCCTGGTGGAAAGCGGGCCCGGATACGGAACCGTGATACGCCTCACGCTTCCATTGGATCGCACCACCACGCCCTCGTGAGCGCGCGCTTGCCGCCGATAACATCGACGTCAACCCCTAGCCCTGCGCCCATGAAAACCATCCTGCTGCTCGAAGACCTGCCTGAAATCCGGGCCTGGTTGCGCAAGCTCGTGCTTCAGGTGTTCCCCGGCGCCACCATCTCCGAAAGCGCGCGCGTGGCCGACGCCATGGCGCTGGTGGCTGGTGTGAAGTTCGACCTGGCCCTGGTGGACCTGGGCCTGCCCGATGGCTCGGGCGTGGACGTGGTGACCAAGCTGCGTGACCTGCAGCCCGACGCGCAATCGGTCGTCGTCACCATCCACGACGACGACGAGCACCTCTTCCCTGCCCTGCAGGCCGGCGCCTTCGGCTACATCCTGAAGGAGCAGGCACGCGAGCTCATCACCGAACAGCTGCAGCGCATCGCGCAAGGCGAGCCGCCGCTGAGCCCCAGCATCGCGCGCCGCGTGATGGCCTACTTCAGCGCCAAGGCCAAGCCGCAGGCGCAAGCCCATTTGATGCCCAGCGTCAACCTCACGGATCGGGAAAGCGAAGTCCTGCTCCGCGTAGCCAAGGGCTACACCCTGCCGGAGATCGGCGTGCAGCTGGGCTTGTCCCGCCACACCATTGCCGACTACGTGAAGCAGATCTACCGCAAGCTCAACGTGAGCTCGCGGGCCGAGGCGGCGCTCGAGGCCCAGAGGCTGGGCCTGTTCCGCTAGAGAAACGCCTCGGCGCGGCTCAGCGCGCGGCCGTCTGCAGCTGCACCAAAGTGAAAAGGTAGCTGCTCTTGTCCTGCGGCTTGTGGCAAGCCAGGCACACGGCCTGGTTCACATTCGCGCGCGCCTCGCGCTTGCCGTTGAAGAGCGCGTAGTTCCAGTCCTCGTTGCGCAGCAGCGCCGGGAAGTCCTTGCCCCAGCCGGGCTCGCGCGCCATGGCGGAATAGGACACCACCTGGTCGGCCACCAGCCGGCCGTCAGCGCCACGTTGGGGCTTCTGGTCGGCACCCAGCTTGGCCGAACTGACCTCCACCAGGATCACCGCACCGTCAGCCAGCGCCTTGCCCTCACGCGCCGCTTTCACGGCCGCCGGGCTGGCCCAGAAAGCGCTGATGGTCTTGGCGTCGGCCGACTCGATGACGTGGTAACGCGTGAAGCTGGCCTGGTAGTCCGCGGGGAAGCTGATGCGCGCCTTGACCATGGCCGGCATGAAGTCCGACTTGGGGGCCCCTTGCGGGCCCGGCTGGGCGGCAAAGTGGGCCGCCAGATTGGCCATGTCGGCGGCAGACAATTGGGCCGCCACGGCGTTCATCACGCCGTTCTTGCGCGTGCCGTCTTTCAGGGCCCGCAGCTGGTTTTCCAGGTAGGCGACGCGCTGCCCCGCCAGGTGGGGAATGCTGTCGCTGACGCTGATGCCGTTGGCCCCGTGGCAGGCGGCGCACACGGCCTGGGCTTGCGCCTTGCCGGCGTCCAGGTCGGGCGCAGCGGCAGCCGCACCAGTCAGGGCCCAGGCCCATGCGGCGGCAATGACCTTGCGGCTGTGGCGGGGCATCGACGTCTCCTGTTCGGGTCGGGACGCCGATGGTAGGCGTTGGAAGTCCTAGCCGCCGACGGGGTTTCCGGCAGCGTCGAACAGGCCTTCGAACAGCACCGAACTGAGGTAGCGCTCGCCCGAGTCCGGCAGCACCACCACGATGGTCTTGCCGGCGTTCTCGGGCTTGTGCGCCCAGCGCAGCGCCGCCGCCGCCGCGGCGCCGCAGGAGATGCCCGCCAGGATGCCTTCTTCGCGTGCCAGGCGGCGTGCCACGGCCACGGCTTCTTCGTTGCTGACCTGCTCCACGGCGTCCACCAAAGACAGGTCCAGCACCTCGGGTACGAAGTTCGCGCCAATGCCCTGGATCTTGTGGCCCGCGGGCTTCAGCGGCTCGCCGTTGCGCGTCTGCGTCAGCAAGGGGCTGGCGGCCGGCTCCACCGCCACGCTGGTGACGGCCTTGCCGCGGGTCTTCTTCAGGTAGCGCGACACGCCCGTGATGGTGCCGCCCGTGCCCACGCCGGCCACGAAGATGTCGACCGCGCCGCCGGTGTCTTCCCAGATCTCCGGGCCTGTGGTGCTTTCGTGGATGGCCGGGTTGGCTGGGTTCTTGAACTGCTGGAGCAGCACGAACTTGGGGTCGCTGGCGGCAATCTCTTCCGCCTTGGCCACGGCGCCGTTCATGCCCTTGGCGCCTTCGGTCAGCACCAGCGTGGCGCCATAGGCCAGGAGCAGCTTGCGCCGCTCGATGCTCATGGTGTCCGGCATGGTCAGCGTGATGGGGTAACCCCGTGCCGCGGCCACAAAGGCCAGCGCGATGCCGGTATTGCCACTGGTGGGCTCCACGATGGCCTTGCCCGGGCCGAGCAAGCCGCGCTTCTCAGCGTCCCAGACCATGGCGGCACCGATGCGGCACTTCACCGAGTACGCCGGGTTGCGGCCTTCAATCTTGGCCAGCACCGTGGCCTGAGCCCCGTCGGTGATGCGGTTCAGACGGACCAGCGGCGTGCGGCCGATGGACAGCGAGTTGTCTTCGTAGATGCGGGTCATGCGGCCCTCCTGCGGCAGGGCCGTCAGTTGACCACAAGCCGCGGCTCAGCGTTCCCGGAAGGCTTCTGCGCTCTTGAGCAGCGGCTGGAACAAAAAGCCCAGCACGCTGCGCTGGCCGGTGCGGATCTCCACCGAGCCCGTCATGCCCGGCATCACCTGCAGCAGCTTGTCGCCATGCTTCAACGCAGCGGCATCGGCCTTCACCACCGCCCGGTACCAGGTGCCTTCGGGCGCGGCGGCACGGTCGGGGTCGCCCAGCGCGTCCGGGCTGATGGACGTGACCACGCCCTTCAAGCCGCCGTAGACGGTGTACTCGTAGGCGCTGAGCTTGATGACCACGTCCTGGCCCACTTTCACGAAGCCGATGTCTGCCGGCTTGATGCGCGCCTCCACCAGCAGCTTGTCGCCCAGCGGCGTGATCTCCATCAGCGGTGCGCCCGCCGGCACCACGCCGCCCAGCGTGTTGGCCTTGATCTGCTTGACCACGCCGCGCACCGGTGAGATGAGCGTGGTGCGACGCAGCGCGTCGTCACGCACCACCATCTGCTCTTCCAGCTGCGACAGCTCCGTGCGCACACGCACCAGTTCCGCACTGGCGTCCTGGCGGAAGCGGTTGATGCGCTCCTGCGTCTGCAGGTTCAACTCGTTCACCTGGCGGCGCACGCGCATGACTTCCACTTCGCTCATCAGGCCCTTGGCCGACATGGTTTCGGCCATGCCCAGTTCGCGCATCAGCAGTTCGATGCTGCGGCGATTGGTCTGTACCGCGTCGGTCAACGCACGGCTGCGTGCGTCGTAGCTTTCGGTCTCGGCTTCGGCGATGTCGTCTGGCAGGTCTTCGGGGAAGGCCAGCGGCTTGCCGCCGGCTTCGGCCTGCAGGCGCGCCTGCGTGGCGCGCAAGGCCAGCCGCTTGGCCTGGCCTTCGGCCTGCTGCGCTTCGACGCGCGTGGGGTCCAGCAGCGCCAGCGCCTGGCCTTCGGTGACCTGCTGGCCTTCACGCACGAGAAGCTCACGCAGGATGCCGCCTTCCAGGCTGGCAATGAGCTGCTCACGCCCGTCCGCCAGCACGCGGCCGGTGGACTTGGCGACGATGTCGACCTTGGCGACCGAGGCCCAGGCCATGGCCGCGATCAAGGCCACCAGCATCAGGTACACCGCCCACATCGCGGCGGGCGCAGGTTCCACCACCTGCGCTGCAGCCACAGGACTGACATAGGGCACGTCGGCCGTGCCTAGCGCAGGCTGGCGTCGCTGACTGGAACGGGCGAACCACTTCATGTGGGTGATCCCTGGCGAGCCGGCGATCTGCCTGCTGCCTGCATGCGGCCCGAAACGGCCGTTGGCCGCTTCGGGCCAGGGCCCGTTCCCACAGCTCCCCCGCGCCCCCTCCAAGAGGGGGCTCCAGCATGAAGGTCAAGCCGGCCCCGCGTCCGGATCGAAGCCCCAACGACCGAGCGCCCCGGCTGGTTCTGAGCGACAGGCGGCAGCGGCCGGGCGGGCTGTGAGAGGCGCTGAGCAGCGCAGTACGGCGGTCGGCGCGCGACAGCGCGCATCGTCAACTGACTCGCCGCACCTGTCTGAGCGCAGCTCACGCAGTGAGCGTAGCGAGTTGAGCGGCGCGACCGCCGTGCGAGCAGCGCAGGGGAGTCGGCGCAA
>Ga0075163_10009735_pt1 | contig 12597 bp, 4 predicted proteins | sample JI1023141ADNA_FD_71478 | JGI IMG/M metagenome (GOLD analysis project Ga0075163, IMG submission 71478) | Wastewater effluent complex algal communities from Wisconsin, to seasonally profile nutrient transformation and Carbon sequestration -... | ecosystem: Engineered > WWTP > Effluent > Algae...
CGACCGGCAGCTACTCGGGCGGGTGCTGCGGCGACTACCGCTGGTACGACGGCGTCTACCTGTCGACCGACGCCGCGCTCGACGGCGCCGACACCTTCGTCGGCAACTGGGGCACCGCCAACCAGTACAACCTCGCCGCCGGCGCCAGCTACACGACGACGACGACGATGCAGCTGCCGGCGGTGGCGGCGGGTAGCTACTACCTGATCCTCAAGACCGACTACAGCGGCAACCGCGCCTACGAGGCCGACGAGAACAACAACACCTACGCCGTGCCGCTGACGATCGGCACCGCCGACCTGCAGGTGGCGACGGCCACCGCGCCAGCCACCGCGGGCCCACAGGCCCTCGTCACCGTGGCGTGGACGATGCGCAACAACGGCACCGCCGCGGCTACCGGCGCCTACTCCGGCGGCTGCTGCGGCGACTACCGCTGGTACGACGGCGTCTACCTGTCGACCGACGCGACCTGGGACGCGGCCGACACGTACATCAACAACCTGGCCACCGCGAACCAGTACAACCTGGCCGCGGGCGCCACCTACGCCGCCAGCGGCACCTTCCAGCTGCCGGCGGTCACCGACGGCAACTACTACCTGATCGTCAAGGCCGACTACTCGGGCCGGGTCTTCGAGGCCGACGAGACCAACAACAGCTACGCGGTGCCGATCGCGATCGGCACCGCCGATCTATCGGTGACCTCGTTCACCGCGCCGGGCAGCGCCGGGCCGCAGGCGCTGGTCAGCCTGAGCTGGACGGTGCAGAACGGTGGCACCGCGGCGGCGACCGGCAGCTACTCGGGCGGGTGCTGCGGCGACTACCGCTGGTACGACGGCGTCTACCTGTCGACCGACGCTGCGCTCGACGGCGCCGACACGTACGTCAGCAACGTCGGCACCGCCAACCAGTACAACCTCGCGGCCGGCGCCAGCTACACGACGACGACGACGATGCAGCTGCCGGCGGTGGCGGCGGGCAGCTACTACCTGATCGTCAAGGCCGACTACAGCGGCAACCGCGCCTACGAGTCGAACGAGACCAACAACACCTACGCCGTGCCGCTGACGATCGGCACCGCCGATCTGGCGGTCACGTCGTTCGTCGCGCCGGCGACCGCCGGGCCGCAGGCGCTGGTGAGCTTGACCTGGACGGTGCAGAACGGCGGCACCGCGGCGGCGACCGGCAGCTACTCGGGCGGCTGCTGCGGCGACTACCGCTGGTACGACGGCGTCTACCTGTCGACCGACGGCGTGCTCGACGCCGGCGACACCTTCGTCAGCAACTGGGGCACCGCCAACCAGTACAACCTCGCGGCCGGCGCCAGCTACACGACGACGACGACGATGCAGCTGCCGGCGGTGGCCGCCGGCAACTACCAGCTGATCGTCGCGACCGACTACAGCGGCGCGCGGGTCTACGAGAGCAGCGACGCCAACAACACCTACGCCGTGCCGATCGCGATCGGCACCGCCGATCTGACGGTGACGTCGTTCGCGGCGCCGAGCAGCGCCGGCCCGCAGCAGCTCGTGAGCCTGTCCTGGACGGTCCGCAACGGCGGCACCGCGGCGGCGACCGGCGCGTACTCGGGCGGCTGCTGCGGCGACTTCCGCTGGTACGACGGCGTCTACCTGTCGACCGACACCGCGCTCGACGCCGGCGACGTCTACGTCGGCAACGTCGCCACCGCCAACGCCTACGCGCTGGCCGGCGGCGCGAGCTACACCGCGACCGCGACGATGCAGCTGCCGGCGGTGGTCGCGGGCAGCTACCACCTGATCGTCAAGGCCGACTACAGCGGCAACCGCGCCTACGAGCTCGACGACGCGAACAACACGTTCAGCGCGCCGATCTTGATCGGCACGGCGGACCTGGCGGTGGCGTCGTTCACCGCGCCGGTCGCGGCCGGGCCGCAGGCGCTGGTCAGCCTCACCTGGACGGTGCAGAACGGCGGCACCGCGGCGGCGACCGGCGCCTACTCCGGCGGCTGCTGCGGCGACTACCGCTGGTACGACGGCGTCTACCTGTCGACCGACGCGACGCTCGACGCCGCCGACACCTTCGTCGGCAACTGGAGCACCGCGAACCAGTACGCGCTGGCCGCGGGGACCAGCTACACGACGACGACGACGATGCAGCTGCCGGCGGCGGCCGAGGGCAGCTACTACCTCCTGCTCAAGACCGACTACACCGGCAACCGCACGTTCGAGGCCAACGAGGGCAACAACGTCGCGGCGGCGCCGATCTCGATCGGCACCGCGGATCTGCGCGTCACCAGCGCCACGGCGCCGGCGTCGGCGGGGCCGCTCGCGCTGGTCAACCTGGCGTGGACGGTGCAGAACGGCGGCACCGCCGCGGCGACCGGCAGCTACTCGGGCGGGTGCTGTGGCGACTTCCGTTGGTACGACGGCGTGTACCTGTCGACCGACGGCACGCTCGACGGCGCCGATCTCTACGTCGGCAACATCGCGCGCGCCAACCAATCCAACCTGGCCGCGGGCGCCAGCTACACCGCCAGCGGCACCTTCCAGGTGCCGGCGGTCGCGGCCGGCGCGTACCAGCTCATCATCGTCGCCGACTACACCGGCAACCGGGTCGTCGAGACCAGCGAGGTCAACAACACCTACGCCGTGCCGCTGACGATCGGCACCGCCGATCTGGCAGTGGCGACGTTCACCGCGCCGGCGAGCGCGGGGCCGCAGGCGCTTGTCAGCTTGACCTGGACGGTGGCCAACGGCGGCACCACCGCGGCGACCGGCAGCTACTCGGGCGGGTGCTGCGGCGACTACCGCTGGTACGACGGCGTCTACCTGTCGACCGACGCCGCGCTCGACGGCGCCGACACCTTCGTCGGCAACTGGAGCACCGCGAACCAGTACGCGCTGGCCGCGGGCGCCAGCTACACGACGACGACGACGATGCAGCTGCCGGCGGTGGCGGCGGGCAGCTACTACCTGATCCTCAAGACCGACTACAGCGGCAACCGCGCGTACGAGACCAGCGAGGCCAACAACACGTACGCCGTGCCGCTGACGATCGGCACCGCCGATCTGACCGTGGCGTCGTTCACTGCGCCGACCTCGGCCGGGCCGCAGCAGCTGGTCAACCTGACGTGGACCGTGCAGAACGGCGGCACCGCGGCGGCGACCGGCAGCTACTCGGGTGGGTGCTGTGGCGACTTCCGCTGGTACGACGGCGTCTACCTGTCGGCCGACGCGACGCTCGACGGCGCCGACACCTTCGTCGGCAACTGGGCGACCGCCAACCAGTACAACCTCGCGGCCGGCGCCAGCTACACCGCGGCGACGACGATGCAGCTGCCGGCGGTGGCGGCGGGCAGCTACTACCTGATCCTCAAGACCGACTACAGCGGCAATCGCGCGTACGAGACCAGCGAGACCAACAACACCTACGCGGTGCCGCTGACGATCGGCTCGGCCGAGCTGGCGGTGACGTCGTTCACCGCGCCCGCCACCGCCGGCCCGCAGGAGCTGGTGAGCCTGACCTGGACCGTGCGCAACAGCGGCACCGCCGCGGCGACCGGCAGCTACTCGGGCGGCTGCTGCGGCGACTATCGCTGGGGCGACGCGGTGTACCTGTCGACCGACGGCACGCTCGACGCGGGCGACACCTACGTCGGCAGCTGGAACACCGCCAACCAGTACGCGCTGGCGGCGAACGCCACCTACACGACCACCGCGACGATGCCGCTGCCCGCGGTGGCCGCCGGCAACTACCAGCTGATCGTCAAGACCGACAGCGGCGCGCGGGTCTACGAGACCAGCGAGGCCAACAACACCTTCGCCGTGCCGATCGCGATCGGCACCACCGATCTGGTCGTCACCGCGCTGACCGGCCCGGCCAGCGCCGGCGCGCAGGCGCTGGTCAGCCTGAGCTGGACCGTGCGCAACACCGGCACCGCGACCGCCACCGGCAGCTACTCGGGTGGCTGCTGCGGCGACTACCGCTGGGGTGACGCGGTGTACCTGTCGATCGACGGCACCCTCGACGCCGCCGACCCGTTGATCGGCACCTGGACCGCGGCCAACCTCGCGACGGTCGCGGCCGGCGCGACCTACACGACGACCGTCACGATGCAGCTCCCCGGCGTCGCCGCCGGCAGCTACCAGCTGCTGGTCAAGACCGATCACGGCGGGCGCGTCTACGAGACCAACGACGGCAACAACGTCTCGGCCGCGGTGCCGATCACGATCGGCACGGCGGACCTCGTCGCGACCGCGCTCACCGGGCCGGCCCAGGCGTTGCCGCAGCAGGCGATCAACCTCACCTGGACCGTCGCCAACCAGGGCGCGATGGCGGCGACCGGCGCGTATGGCGGCGGGTGCTGCGGCAGCTACCAGTGGTTCGACGGCGTGTACCTGTCGAGCGACACCGTCGTCGACGCCGGCGACGTCTTCGTCGGTGATCTCGGCACCGCCAACCAGTACGTGCTGGCCGCTGGCGCCAGCTACACCGCGACCAAGACCTTCGCGCTGCCGCAGTCCGCTGGCGGCCGCTACTACCTGATCGTCAAGGCCGACCACAGCGGCCGCGCGTTCGAGTCCAACGAGACCAACAACACCTTCGCGACGCCGATCGACGTGCTCCCGGTCGACGGGCCGGCGGTGTCGCTCGGCGACGCCGACTGGTCGGTGGTCGCCAGCCCGTCGTTCGCGCCCGACAGCGGGCGCCTGGTGGCGACCGACGGCGCGGTGGCCCGGGTGTGGGAGCTGGCGTCGTTCACCGAGCAGGCGGGCTACGCGGGCCACACCGCCAACCTCGACGCCGCGAGCTTTGGTCCCACCGGCGCGCAGGTGCTGACCTCGGGCAAGGACGGCACGGCGCAGCTGTGGGACGCGCTGACGCTCGCGCAGGTGCGCAGCTTCGCGGGCAGCACCGCGACCAACCCGTCGGCGATCTCGCGCGACGGCGCGCTGGTCGCGGTCGGCAACGGCGCGTCGCCGAAGATCTACCAGGTCGCGACCGGCGCGCTGGTCGCGACGTTGACCGGCCACACGGCCGCGGTGACGTCGCTGGCGTTCTCGGCCGACGGCACCCGGGTGGTCACCGGCTCGCTCGACGACACCGCGCGCATCTGGAACGCGGCGACCGGCGCGCTGGTCGCCACGCTGGCGCACGGCGTCGACGTGAACGACGTCGCGGTCGCGGCGGTCGGCGATCGCTTCGCGACGGCCGGCGCCGACGGCAAGGCCCGGCTGTGGGTGCTGTCGACCGGCGCCAGCGCCGGCCAGCTCGATCAGGGCTACCCGGTGGGCAGCGTCGACTACTCCGCCGACGGCGCGTACCTGGTGACCGGCGACGCCGGCGTGTCAGCGTCGCGGGCCGCCCAGGCGTACCTGTGGAACGTCGCCACCGGGGCGCGGCTGCGCGGCTTCAACGCGCCGCACGAGACCGCGTGTCCGAGCGGCGTCACCTGCACGCCGCACAACATGAACGCCGGCTCGATCACCGGCCTGGCGTTCGCGCCGGACCGCACGATGATCGCGATGACCCAGGGCAACGGGCGGGTGCGGCTGTTCGCCACCGCGCTGCCGCCGATCGTCGCGACGAGCACGGTCGACCTCGTCGTCGGCCAGCCGGCGCCGGCGCGGCTGACGCCGAACCACACGCTGACGTTCCGGTTCCCGACGGCGGAGATGGGCAACTACGTCGTGCGCTACGCGGCCACGGCCACCGGCGCGACCTACGCGGCCACCGGCGGCAGCGATCCGCTGGCGGCGACGATGCGCCTGGCCGCCGGCCAGCCGCCGACCGCGACCGCGTACGACGATCAGGCGGACGCGCACGCCAGCTTCCTCAGCACCGGCGTGCCGGTGTCGCTGGCGGTCGCCGGCTACAGCTACGTCACGATCAGCGCGCCGCTCCTCACCGGCGGCGCGCTCGATGGCACGATCACCGTCGAGGCCGCGCCGACGATCGCGGTCGCCTCGGCGTGGCCGCGCCGGGTCGGCAACACCGGCCACGCGACGATCGCGGTGCGCGGCACGCAGCTCGACAAGAGCACGACGTTCGCGCTGACCGCGTCGGGCGCGGCGGTAGCGCGGGTGATCCAGGGCTCGGTCGACCGCGCGGCGGTCACGTTCGCGCTGGCCGGCGTCGCGCCGGGCGTCTACGGCCTGACCGCGACCGACACCGCGACCAACACGACGGTGACGCTGGCGCAGGCGGTCCAGGTGGTCGCCGGCACCGGCCCGTCGCTCAGCTACGCGATCGAGGGCTCGACGCTCCTGCGCTCGGGCACGACCCGCAGCTACACCGTGCGCTGGCGCAACGACGGCGACGCCGACGCGGTCGCGCCGCTGCTGAAGCTCACGGCGCCGACCGGCGGCGCGATCGTCGGCGACGGCCTCGCCGAGGCGCCGGCGCGGCTGCTGTTCGCCGGCGTGGCCGGCTACCCGGCCGACGTCGTGCCGCCCGGCGCGAGCGGATCGTTCACGACGCTGGTGCGCATGCCGCCGCCGGGCGTGGCCAGCGGCACGCTGGGCCTGAGCGCGGCGCCGGCCGACGATCCGACGCCGTTCCCGTGGAGCGGCCTGCGCGGCACGATCCCGACCGAGCAGGTCACCGGCCCCGAGTGGGAGGCGATGTGGAGCGCCGCGACCGGCTCGATCGGCGGCACCTGGAACGACGTCGTGGCGTCGTCGCGCGAGGTGCTGCCGTACTTCGACGGGGCGGTGGCGTTCGGCGACCTGTTGCCGTACCTGCTGGCGTTCCACGCCGAGCTGGCCACCGCCGAGACGCCGCTGCTGGCGTCGACGCTCGAGCCCACGACGGCGGCGACGGCGTTCGATGCCGAGGCCGGGGCCGCGCTGACCGCGGCGCGGCCCCGGGCCACGCGGGTCGACGGCCGGCTCGGCCTCAACTTCAGCCTCTACACCTACGATCTGTCGGGGCTCACCAGCGTCGGCCTGATGCAGTGGGTGAACGGCGGGCTGTCGTCGTCGGTGACGATCAACCCGGCGTGGCCGACGGTGAACATCATCCACGGCTCGTTCACCGGGCCGAGCGGCGCGGGCGGCGCGTACGCCGACCTCGCCAACCAGATCGTCCAGAGCTACGGCGGCAACGTCAACGTGGTGTTCTCGAACTGGCAGAGCGTCGCGACCCAGACGACGGGGCTGGCGGACGCGCTCGGCTGGGGCGGTGACAGCGCGGCCAACAAGTTCCTCGGCGGCTTCACCAACGCGTCGAACGCCGCGGACGTCGCCGGTCGGCGCATCGCCAGCCAGCTCGAGGCCGCGGGCGTCGGCGACGTCATCCACATCGCGCACAGCCACGGCCGGTTCGTGGCCAACGCGATCGCCCAGGCGATGCGCGGCGTGAGCCACGGCATCATCGAGACCAGCCCGGGCGCGCCGCTCGGCAACCTGTTCGGGCCGCGCATGAACTACGGCGCGTTCGATGGCGGCAGCCTGCGCATGCCCAACCTGGCGTCGCTGATCGACGATCACACGCTGCACTTCAACAACGGCCTCGACGGCATCGTCCGCCGGGCCGAGGGGCTGGCGTCGAGCTACCCCGGCAACTGGATCTCGAACCTCCACGCCGGCGGCGTCCGCTCGCTCGGCAACTGGCTGCGCGACGCGCCGGGGCTGACGCCGCGCGGCCTGCTGGATCGCGCGCGCGCCGGCGAGTTCGGGCGGCCGCTGCCGGGCTGGCTGCGCGGCCTGGGCGGCGCGCTGCTGTACAGCGCCGCGACGGCCGCGATCTGCGCGCTGTCGCCGTACCCGACCGCGTGCAACTACGCGTTCGCGGCGGTGGAGTCGATCCTGTGCGCCTGCCCGTGGCCGTTGCTGTTGCAGCTCGCGTTCGATCTGATCTGGCCGGTCGATCCGGAAGAGCTGGTGGGCCCCGGCCCCGACGGCGCGACGGTGTCGCGCGCGAGCCCGTGGAGCTACGACGTCAACATCTGGAACCACGCCAGCGCCACCGCGCCGGTGCAGGAGGTGGTCGCGGTCACGTACCTCGACCCGGAGCTCGATCCGTCGACGCTGGAGTTCGGCGCGATCCAGTACGGCGAGCAGATCGTCGACGTGCCCGACGGCGCGACCACGTGGACGCTGCGCGACGTGCCGATCAACGACGGCTGCACCGTGGCCGGCACGACGTCGGGCGACCTGGCCGTCGATCTGTCGGTGAGCTTCGACCCGGTGACCGGCCGCGTCGCGTGGCGGCTGGCCGCGGTCGACACCGCGACCGGGCTGCCGCCCGACGATCCGATGGCGGGGCTGTTGCCGCCGCCGGACGATCAGCTGTGCGGGCGCGCGCACCTGACCTACGCGATCCGCCCGCGCGCGACCACCGCGAACGGCACGGCCATCGGCGCCAGCGTCACCGTGACGTTCGACGGCTTCGATCCGTCGGAGACCAACCTCCTGACGAACCTCGTCGGCCCGTGACCCGTCGGCGCGACCCGGCGGGCTACCATCGGCGCACGACCAGGGAGCGATCGATGACGTTGCGCTACGCGCTGGTGGGGATCGGGCTCGTGGCGGCCGGTGCGGCCTGCAAGGGCAAGCCGGCCGGGCCGCCGGCGGGCGCGTCCGGGCGCGACGCCGGCGCGGTGCGGGTCGCCGCAGCTGGGCGTGCGTTCGCGCTCACGCCGTCGGCGACGTGGGCCGGCATGACGGTCGCGCCGGTGACGCCCTCGGTGGTGGCCGACGCCGACACCTTCGCGGTGACGTTCGCGCTGGCGCCGGACGCGCCGGTCACCGTCGTGGTCCCGCGCGGCGACCGGCTCGACGTCGCGCCGCTGCCGGCGGTGACGACCGCGACGCCGCTGCCGCCGACGGCGTACGAGTTCACCCGCGTGCCCGCGACCGGCGCGCCGCGCGGCTTCCGCTTCGCGACCCGGCCCGACGCGCCCGGCCCGGCGGTGACGCTCGAGGTGACGCCCGGCGACGGCGACGCGTACACCGTCGCGCTGGGCCTCGGCGGACCGCCGCAGACCGGCACGCTGGGCGGGGCCGCCAACTGCCTCACCTCCAACCTCGCCGATACGCCGGCGATCGATCCGGCGCTCGCGGCCCAGGTCGCGCCGGCGACCGCGGCCCTCGGGCGCGAGCTCGCGGCGCACCTCGCCGAGTTCGATGCCAACGTCTTCCTGCTGCGCGTCGTGGTCCGCGTGCTCGGGCGCGAGCTGCTCGACGTCGAGCGGCTGCGCGCCACCGTCGCCGATCCGCCGTGCGGTCGCGCGAGCCTGAGCTTCGTCTGCGATCAGGCGACGTGCCCGATCGAGCAAGGCGGTCAGGCGCGGACGCTCGCGCGCGGCGACAGCCTGACGATGGGCACCGGCACGACGACGCGGTTCCTGGCGGGCACGCCATGAGCCGCCGCTGGCCGTGGCTCGTCGTCGGGGCGGCGGCGCTCGCGATCGGCGCGTGGGCGGTGTGGCCGACGGGCGCCGGCCCGCGCGCGGGCGCCGCCGACGGCGCGGCGCCGACCACCGCGGGCGCACCGGGCGCAGCGCGTGCCGGGGCAGGGCCGGCGCGCGTCGTCGATGGCCGACCGCTGGCCGGCGCGACGCGACGGGAGCCTGCGCCCGTCACCGAGGGCGCGACCGAGCTCACCGGGCGCATCCCGGCGACGCTCGACGCTCGGGTCCAGGCCGCGCTGGCGAGCTGCGCGCGCGAGGTCGGCGTCGGCGCCGGGGCGCGCGTCTTCGTCTACCTGACGGTCGTCGTCGCCCAGCGCCTCACGATCGAGGCGCTGACCACCCGCGGCGCCGAGGCGCCGCTGACGGCGTGCCTGACCACCGCGCTGACCGCGGCCACGCTGGACGCGCCCGCCGACGCGCCGCCCGGTCGCTTCCAGGTGACCATCTCGGGCCTCGTCGCCGGGCCGCCGGCCGCGCCCTGAGGCGGCGCCGGCACGCGCGCGCGTCGGCCGGGCAGGGCGGCCGCCGCGGCGACCTACAGGCCGGCGGCCGGCGCCAGGTGCGCGGCGAGGAAGTCGAGGTACAGGCGGACCTTGGGCGCCAGGTTGCGGCCCGACGGGTACACCGCGAACAGATCGATCGTCGCGCTGCGCCAGCCCGGCAGCACCGGCACCAGCGACTCGCTGCCGCCCAGGCAGCGCAGCACGAAGCCGGGGATGAACGCGACGCCGGCGCCGGCGCGCGCGGCCTCGTAGATCGCCAGCAGGTTGTTTGAGGTCAAACGGCTCGTCGGGACCAGCTCGACCGGGCCGCCGTCGCCGTGCAGCGTCCAGGTGGCCAGCCGCGGCACCGGCGCGAAGACCAGGAGGTCGTGCTCGCCGAGCCCGTCGGGGTCGGCCGGCACCCCGCGGCGCGCCAGGTACTCGGGCGCCGCGTACAGCCCCATCGACGCGGTGGTCAGCCGGCGCGCCACCAGCGTCGATTCCGGCAGCGGGCCGAAGCGGATCGCCAGGTCGAAGCCCTCGTCGACCAGATCGACGACGCGATCGGTCAGCTCGAGGTGCACGTCGATGTCGGCGTTGCTGGCCAGGAACCGCGCGGTCAGCTCGCCCAGCCGGAACGCGCCGAGGTCGACCGGCGCGGTGACCTTCAGCCGCCCGCGCGGCGTCGACTGCAGGTCGCCTACCAGCTGCTCGGCGGCGGCGATGTCGGCCACGATCCGCTGGCAGCGCTCGTAGTAGGCCTGCCCGATCTCGGTCAGCGACAGCTTGCGGGTGGTGCGCTGCAAGAGCCGCGCGTCGAGCCGCTCCTCTAGCTGCGACACCTTGCGGCTCACCGTCGACTTGGGCAGCCCCAGCGCCTGCGCCGCCGCGGTGAAGCTCTTGGTCTCGACCACCTTCGCGAACACGACGATCTCGTTCAGGTCCATGGGCCCGCGCAGTGTAGCGCGGCCCCGCGCGACGCCTCGGCGGTCGCCGCGAACCATGGTGCGGGCCTGCCGCGCTGCGGCAGCCGCCGGCCGCGGCGCTGTCCGGCTACCGGCCAAGCCACCTCCGGTGGGCGTAACGCCTCGACACTCCAGCGCCCGCGCCTGGATCGCTTCCTGCTCTTCTCGCCGCCATGCGCCAGTCCTGGACCGTGCTCTCGACCGCCCTCGCCGGCATCGCGCTCTCCGCCTGCGCCGCCGAGTCCGACCCCGACAGCCAGCCCAACCCGTTCCTGGCCGACCTGGCCGACGACAGCAAGGAAGACTCGGCGTACCTCAACCCCGACGGCTTCGAGGTCGAGGTCGACCTCGAGGGCGACGTCGCCGGCCCGGCCTACCGCCTCGAGGACGGCCCCGCCGCGCTCGGCCAGTTCGCGCTGACCAACCTGCGCAAGCGCGAGGTGATGTACCTCGAGTCGCTGGCCGAGGACGCCAGCGCGGTCGATCGCGCCGAGTGGCTGATCGACGGCACCTGGTACGGCAACGCGGCGGTGCCCGCCGGCAAGACCCGCAAGCACTGGCGCCTGCGCGGCATCAACTCGGTGCTCCTGTTCACCAAGCCCAGCGAGGTCGCGGTCGGCAAGGTCTACACCTCGAAGGTGCCGGCCAACCCGTTCTCGATCATGGCCGACGCCGGCCCGACCTGCGCCGACGACGACGATCACATCGGCCTCGACGCGTCGGTGTACTGGTACCGCTGGCTGCCCGAGCAGGCCAGCTGCAAGGTCGCCACGCAGGACCTGAAGATCACCGTCACCAAGAAGTTCCCGACCACCACCAAGGCGGTCTACCCCGAGTACGACCAGCTCACCGCCGATCACAAGGTCACCGCGGTGATCCTGTTCGGCCAGATCGACGACGGCGCCGTCACCGACAGCGACCTCGGCGTTCGCAGCTACAAGCGCTACGCGAAGTGGCTCAAGGAGGCCGGCTACAAGGAGGTCGCCGCGCCCGTCGGCAAGCGCTTCGAGAAGCCCGCCGCCGGCAACACCATCCAGATCGATCTGTACTCGCCGTACGACTTCTCGGGCCTCGGCGACTACGCCCACTTCGCCAACTTCCAGAAGGCCATCGCCGAGCACGAGATCGTCGTGTGGGACGGCCACTCGATGCTCGGCGCCTCCGACTTCTGGTCGCGCCCGACCTACCCGAGCACCTACCAGATCTTCCTCTACGGCGGCTGCCTCGGCTACGAGTACTACGTGCGCCCCATCCTCCACGGCAAGGGCGACTCGTGGGCCAAGCTCGACCTCATGTCCTCCGTCGTCGAGGTCTCCGCCACCGCCAACGAGTTCGCCGGTCCCGCCATCGCCAAGATGGTCTGGGCCATCGAGCACGGCGGCCGCAGCTCCTGGCGCCAGATCCTCCTCACCGTCCGCACCAACGTCGGCGACTCCACCTTCGGCGTCTCCGGCGTCCGCGACAACGCCTACCGCCCGTAGGGACAGGATCCACCCCTCCAAGGCTGCGGAATCACCGCTGAATTTCAGCGCATCGCGTCGCCAAAAGGGACACTTTCTGGGTCCCTAACCCCTGCAGATAGCTCAGCTTTTTCGCCCATCCCGCGCCGCGCCGCCGTCTCGCGCTATCGTGGCGCCGTGTCCACGCCGTACGCCGCGCTGGTGGCCAAGGTCGACGCCTTCGTCGCGCGGGTCGAGGCGCGCCACGCCGCCGACCTGCGCTGTGGCCCGGGCTGCGCCACCTGCTGCCACGCGCG
>Ga0075163_10009737_pt1 | contig 12596 bp, 8 predicted proteins | sample JI1023141ADNA_FD_71478 | JGI IMG/M metagenome (GOLD analysis project Ga0075163, IMG submission 71478) | Wastewater effluent complex algal communities from Wisconsin, to seasonally profile nutrient transformation and Carbon sequestration -... | ecosystem: Engineered > WWTP > Effluent > Algae...
GAGATCATCTTCGCCGATCCGTACTTCGTCCTCTATCCGCCTTTGGCGCAAATGACGGGCGCCAAGGCCGTGCTGTGCGACACGTATCCCGATTTCAAACTGACGGCGGCCCGCGTAGCGCCTCTCATCACGCCCCGCACCAAGATCGTGCTCCTCAACAGCCCGGGCAATCCGACGGGCGTCGTGATGAGCACAAAGGAATGCCGCGATTTGGCCGCATTATGCAAGGAAAAGGGCATCCTTCTCATCAGTGATGAAATCTATGACGAGTTCGCGTTCTCTGAATCGGTCACGCAACCCGCAGCGGGCGACCCGAACGTGCTCCGCTGCCCAAGCCCTGCACGCATCGAGCATGGGACGTCTAGCGGCGAGCAGGAGAACATCCTTGTCATTCGAGGCTTTGGCAAGACCTACGGCGTCACTGGCTGGCGATTGGGCTATTGCGCCGGGCCGTCATGGCTGATCGACCGCATGGTGAAGTTGCAGATGCACCTATACATCTGTGCGCCGACGCCCTTCCAGATGGGCGCGATCCAGGCCCTCAGGACGCCGCTCGGGGCGTTTGTTGATGACTATCAGAAGCGGCGCGATCTGGTGTGCGAGACGTTCCGTCCGTACACCGAAGTCCCAACGCCGGGCGGTGCGTTCTATGCGTTCGTGAAGGTGCCCGAGAAACTGAAGATGACGGCGACGCAATTCAAAGATCTGGCCAAGTCGAAGCGAGTGCTGATCGTGCCGAGCAGCGCGTTCGGGCGAAGGGATACGCACTTTCGCATCTCGTTTGCGGCGCCGCGGCAGACGCTGGAGAGCGGGCTCAAGATTCTGGCGGAGTTGATGAAGTAGGGTTCAGTTGCAGAAACGTGTGCCGACGCCCGGACTTGCATCCGATCCTCAGACATGATCACTGCCCGCCATGTGTTGCCGTGCCGCTGCCGAAGCCATCGGGCTTGAGCACGGCACCGTCGATCACGTAGAGACCCACGAGCCAGTTGCCCGTCACATATGGCTTCACCCCGAAGGTGCCCTCGACGACGCCGCTGTTGGCGAAGCGATCGTTGCCCTTGACGGCTTTGGACAATCGCACCTCGATCGCGTCGTAGGGCGTTGGTGGCACGCCGATACAGCAGCCATCCCACTGGTTCAGCATTGCGAGGACTTCTGTCGGCTCTTGCACGTACAGCGGGAAGGCGACGAATCCCTTGATCCGAACGATTTTGCCGTCGAGCATCGCGATCCCTTCGGGGATCTTGCGCGAGCCGCCACGCGGGTTGAAGGTGTGCTCGGCGGTGGTGAGCAGGTCCCAGGTGATCTCGTAGGGTGATTCGGCGGTGCCCTTGCCGCGGATCACATGCTTCTCATTCACGAGGATCGTGCCGTTGTCTTGCGTCGCGATGGTGCCCTTCGCGACGGTGTATCCCTTGTCCGTTGTGGATGTCGTACCACTGGTGGGCGTCGTCGTGGCGGGCTGTGCCGCTGGCGTCTCGGCGGGCTTGCTCGCGCTGACTGCCGTGGAAGTTGCCGGGATCGGAGCCGGCGGCTTAAACTCCGACCATTCTCCACTAATCAGCGCGTCGGCGATCGAGTCCGGGTCGGGATAGCCGGGCGGGGGCTCGGGATGTCTGGGGTTTGCGGCCTGTGGTGCAGAGGGCGCGGACGTGTCGGGGGCTGGCGAGGTCGTTTCACGCGGAACCGTGGTGCCTTCCGGTGACTTTGGCCGACGAACCAACTCTGCGGAATCCCTTCGATTCTTCGCAGGTCCCAACGCGACAAACCCCACGCCCGCGGCGATGAGCAAGACGAGGATGAACCAGAACACCTTCATGCGATGGAGGATGGTACGTCGCGATATCGGGGCCAGATCGAGCGAATTTCTCCATCGCTTATGCGATCGGCCGCAGGTTGCGGGCGACGCTGGTGCGATAGGCCATTGTCGCGGGAATGAGCCCTGCGACTGCCGCGAGGGTGAGCGTCGCGAGCAGCAAGAGCACGACTTCGCGTGCCGGCAGGCTTGGCGAGATGTAGAGCCCCAGCCGTTCGTGCATCGTGCTCGCAACGAGGCGAGCGCCGCCGAGGCTGATCGCGAGACCGGTGACGCATCCCAAGAGGCCCACGATCGTCGCTTCCGTGATGATGAGGAGGAAGATGCGGGCCTGGCTCGCGCCCAGGACGCGCAGGATTGCGATCTGCCGGCGGCGCTGCTCCATCGAGTTGTACAGCGCCAGCATGATCGCGATCGCGCTGGCAAGAATCACCACGCCCGCCATCGCGAGCAGGATCTGGTCCACGTTTGAGACCATGGTCATGAGCGTGCGCATTTCTGCACCCGGAGAAGCGACGGTGATCGACGGGTCGCGGCGGAGTTGGTCAAACACCTGCGGCAGGACCGCTGGTGCTGCGGAGTCGTCGCGAGTGGTGAGCCCGACGTAGATCCCCGTGACCAAGCGATCGGCGGGCATCAAGTCAGCGGCGTCGGTCAGCGACACGTTCGGGTTCTCGCGCATGCGGCGATCGTGGGCGTGGAGAATCCAGGCGCTCGTGATCTCCGAAAAGATGGCGCGATCGTGGGGGCTGCCGGTGGGCGCGAGAATGCCGCTGACGGTAAAGAGGTAGTCCTGGTGCTCGTGGGCCGCATCATGGTCGTGGTCGTGATCATGGTGCGCATGGTCATGATCATGAAGGTCTGCCGGCGGGAGTGAGCCCTTCTTGATGATGGTGCCCGCGCTGCCGCTGGTGCCAATGCCGTGCGTGAGGTAGATCGAGTCGCCGACTTCAAGGCCGGTGATCGCGGCTGCCTGGGCGCCGACAACGATCTCGAAATAGTCCTGGAAGGCCTGGCCTTGCGTGAACTTCCATGGTTCGCCGGGCGCGGGCTTGAACTTGATAAAGAACTCTTCGGTCGTGCCGACAACGGGCAGGCCTCGGAAACTATCGCCCTGCTGGGTTGGAATCGCAAAGCCGTTGCCGGAGATGGGCAAAGATGCGGCGAGTTCTTCGTATCGCGCGTACGAGAGTGCGCGGGGCGGGGCGTTTGCATGAAAGACGCCGTTGAGGACGCCAGTGAGGGGCGAAGCGTCGGCGGAGATGAGCAGGTGCATGTTCCCGCCACCACGGGAAAAGGCATCTGCCGCGGAGGCTCGCATCATGAGCAAGACAAGCATCAGTGCGACTGCGACCGCGACGGTGAGCGCGGTCGTGACCGTCGAGAACAACCGCGTGCGTAGACTTCGCACGACGATGGAAAAGTCCGTCATAGCCATGGGCGGACCTCGCGTGTGGCGTGCGGGCGACGAGCAATCATGCCAGTTCCTCCAGCGTCACGCGCCTTGGAAACCGTGAAGCCATACTTGGATCGTGACTGACGCACAACAGTGCGGCTCCGCACTCTTTGCACGCGTTCTGGATCAGGTCCATGGCGCCGGCGGCGTTGGCGGGGTCGAGGCTCGCCGTGGGTTCATCCGCGAGGACGAGGGTGGGTCTCACGGCAACTGCCCTTGCGACGGCCACCCGCTGCTGCTGACCAACGCTCAAGTTCTCGATGCAGGCGTGGGGCTTGGTGATGCCGAGCGACTTGAGCAACGCCTCGCCCCGGGGCGTGTGCTCTTTCGCAGGGATGTCCGAAAACAGCAACGCGGCCTCGACGTTTTCAAGGGCGGTGAATCCTTGAAGGAGGTTGAAGGTTTGAAAGATCATGCCGACGTGCCGGCCGCGGAAACGATCGCGGGCGGCATGTGACAAGCCGTGGATAGAAGTGCCATTCATCTCGATGCGACCTTCGGCGGGGTCGAGCAGCCCGGCGATCAACTGGAGCAGCGTGCTCTTGCCCCGTCCGCTTCCAGCGGTCAGGAGAACTTGCTCGCCCGGCTGGAGTGCCAAAGCGCCGATCGAGAGGTTCCAGGGGTCGCGTGCTTCGCCCGGCTGCGGCGAGTAGCGGAACTTCAGTGCATGGATGGCAAGGGCTGGTTTCATGGGAGCGTGCCAGGAGCGGATCGCAAGGCGGTTGGCCCAAAGAATAACCGCGTCCCGAGGGGGACGCGGTCGAAGTACGTTCGATTGGAAAGGAAGTTCGGAGAGCGGGCGACGGCGCTATCGCTTGCTGGCAACACGCTTTTCAGGATCGACAAAGCCAGCGTTGATCGCGATGCGGGCGAGTTCCACGCGATTGCGCACGCCGAGCTTGTTTCCGAGCGATACACGGTGCCATTCGATCGTCTTGACGCTTCGGCCAAGGTGCTCTGCGATCTGAGCGGTGGACAGACCTTCACCGATGAGTTTGAGGATTTCCATCTCACGCTGGGTGAGGCCCGTGAGCACGCCGGCCTCGTTCTCGCGCGCCTGGATGACCTCGTCCTTGGAGCAAGTTTCCTGTTCAACAGGGCGCGAGCCACGGCAGACCATCAGCACACGGGCACGCCCGCCCTCGTCCGACGGAATCGGACGAATGGTGCTGTGGATCCACCGCCCATTCACGAAGCCCTCGAGATGCATGACCTGATGGCTCGCGGCGGACTGGCGAAGAATGTCGAGGCGTTCATGCGCGAGTTTTTCATCCCAGATATCGTCGAGGTGCTTTCCCACCGGCGAGCCCGAGCCCTTGGAAAAGGTTCGGATGGCGGGTGGGTTGGCGTAGAGCACAACGCCATCGGCGTCGGCGATCATGACGCCACTGTTGGTGTCTTCCACGAGAGCCGTCCACACGGAGTTGAGAAGTTCGGTCTTGGTGAAGCCAAGGGATGCGTCGTTGGTGACCATGATGACTCCAGGGAAAATGCGGGGCTGGGGGTTCGCCCCGCAAAAAGCGGCTCGCCTCGTCAAGAGATGGGCGTTCCCACCCCTTGCGCTGTGAATGGTGCCTCAATTCGTCCCCGGCGTCAACTGGTGAGTGTACGGAAGTTGGGGGAATCATTGGGATTATCGCACGCGAAAGCTCTCGCGTCGGCTGAAAACGATTTCATTGCCGGAGTCCTCACCCGCATGATGACGCCAAAGCCACGGGGGTCAAACTGGAGCGGGTACTCGGTAGGCGTGATGGTGCTTCACGCCTGAAGCCGCCTCCACCCCTCGCGCCCAGAACTCCAAAACCAAGGACCTATAGAAGAGGTCCGTCCACGGAGAATGGCGACTTTGCTTCTGTGTCATCCTCTTGCACCCTTCGGGCGAGATGATCCCATGGGAGACCAGGTAGCCATCGTCCAAGGTGTTGCGGTGTGCGTCCACGAGTGCTGGAACCCACTCTTTGGACGGAGGTGTGAACCCGGTCTTGGGGCGGTTCATGATCCATTCCGGGAGCATCGTTGCGAGGGCTTTCTTGAGATGCGCCTTGGGCTCGAGATGGTCGTCAGGCCTGGCCTTGCGCAAGCCCACGGCGATCTCCGCGAGGCGGTAATCGCTCAGCGGCAATCGAAGTTCCACGGAGTTTGCCATGGAGAGGCGGTCACCTTGGACCATGCCATTCTCGCGCAAGTACGTTGAACAAATGAGGCTGGTAATGAGTGCGCCGACATCACCCCAAGGCCTTGGGAATGTGAACAACGCCGCCGGCAACTCCCCGCCGAGCGCCTTCTCGTAGAACGCGCGAGTGAGCACCCGCTGCGCGCCGTAGGTGCCGATCTGGTACTCCATCGACTTGTTGTAGAACACCATTTGTTCTGGAGGGCTGCCCGCATCTGGATTCAGATGGCGATAGCCATACAGGCGACCGATGGTCTGCAGCGCCCACTGCCGCATGCTGTACATGGACATTGATCGAGGCAAGGTGGCTCGGAGCCTCGAGAGTTTGTTGGAAATTGAGTAGAGTTCGCCGTCCGCCTTCAGGCGAGACCATCTCGCGGCATTCTGGGTCCATGTGTAGCCCCAGAAGAGTTCGTCGCCCCCCTGGCCCATGAGGAGCACGGGGATGTTCTTGTCGCGCGAAAGACGGGAAACTGCGAAGTAACTGTGCCCTGCCGTGTCGGCGATCGGGTCGTCACGCCACAGGGCACGCTCTGCGAACAACTCAACAAACTCGCGAACGCTGACTTCTGTGTCGTGAAACGGTAACCCGAGTTGCCGGGCGAATCGCTCCGCTTCGTGTCGTTCGTCCTGCCTGGGTCGGCCGGGATATCCAACGGAGAGGGCATGGATCTGTCCGGGACGCTTCTTCGCAACCATCGCAGCGACGGCGCTCGAGTCGATGCCTGCGGACAGCGCGACACCGACCGGGACATCCGACCGCGTGATCAGTTCGGCAATCGTGTCGAGTTCCTGCAGGATGTGCTCGATCGGATCGCCCTCGAGAGGCGGCGCGTCTTCGAGTTTCCAATAGCACTCTTCACGAACACGCCACTCGTTCAGGTCGATTGTCAGCGTGTGGCCGGCGGGCAGTTTGCGGATGCCGACGATCGGCGTTCGCGGCTCGGGAACGTAGTTGTAGTGGTAGTACATGTGGATCGCGGCGGGATCCAACTCGAACGGGACCATGCCGCCCGTCATGATGCTGCGCAGTTCGGACGCGAACCAGATCTCGCCATCCCTCTCGCAAAGGTACATGGGCTTCTCGCCCATGCGGTCACGCCCCAGGATGACTTTGTTCTTGCGAGTATCGAAGAGGGCGAAGGCGTACATGCCGCGGAGTTTGTGGATGAAGGCCTCGCCAAACTCCTCGTACGCGTGGATGATCGACTCGCAGTCGCTGCCTGTGCGATACTGGTGCCCGCGTGCCTTAAGGTCCTTCTGGAGTTCGATGTAGTTGTACACCTCGCCATTGGCGACGAGGATGATGGACTTGTCCTCGTTGTAGAGAGGTTGCCACCCACCCGTGAGGTCGATGATCGCGAGGCGACGCATCGCAAAGTGGACACGGTCCCCGGCGTGTTCGCCTTCGCCGTCGGGTCCGCGATGCACCATGGACGCGTTGATGCGTCGGGCGGCGTCGCGCGCGGGGGGAGCAATCAAATGTCGGCTGATGAGGCCGGAAATGCCACACATGACCTGAGCAACCCCACGCAAGCCGTATTGAGGGCACGGCAACGAGGCCCAAGGCACCTTTGCAGGGGGTGATGCCCTGCTGTCGAGAGAGGATATCGCCACATGGATGTTTGCGGTTTGATCGGAGCGAGAAGATTCATCTTTGCCGCTGATCGCCCGAACCTTCTCCTATCAAATCCGAGTCAAATTGGGGCGCTGCGATCTCCAGCAGCCTCCTCGAAGCGCAGTCCGTGCGCCGCAGGATTGCTCGGAAACGTTGAAACAGGACTTGGCACCAAATGATCGACTCCTATGTCCGGCAATTGGGGGAACGCCAAATCAACCCAAGCCGTTTGAAAGTGCTTCGCCGTTGCTTGAAATGACTTTGGCGTACCACTTCGCGCTTTCCTTGATTGTCCTTTTCTGAGTCGCGTAGTCCACGTGGATGAGTCCGAAGCGCTCGCGATACCCGCACTGCCATTCGAAGTTGTCGAGCAGCGACCAGTGGAAATAGCCGCGCATGTCCACGCCGTCCTTGATCGCTCGGCCCAGTGCAAGCAGGTATCGCCTCGTGTAGTCGAGGCGGGCAAAGTCCCGAACCTTGCCATCGAGGTCCACCCAGTCGTGGCTTGACATCCCGTTCTCAGTGATCATCATCGGGACCTTGTATCGCTCGAAGAGGAACTTCGGCCCCCAATAGAGCGCCTCGGGCTCGACGAACCAGCCGATCGCCGTGCGTGCGTGCCCATCTGGGAAAGGGACTTTCTCTGGCTCGCCCTTGTCGTTCATGCGGAAGCGCTCGGCGTCGTAGACGTTGATGCCGTAGAAGTCGATTTTCTGACTGATCGTGCGGAGATCGTCCGCCGAAGACAACGCGGCTCTCAGATGCGGATTGCGGCTGATGTCATCGTGATAGAGACGCAGGCCGTCTTCGGGATAGTGGCCGAAGACGATTGGGTCGGCGAACCACGTGTTGGTCCAGAAGTCCTTCTTGTAGATGCCAAGCGTTGCCTTGCGAGCCGCGTCGAGGTCCTGCGGCTTGTCGCTCGCGGGCACCTTCACGCGCCCAATCGGCGCCCAGCCGATGGTGGGGGGCAGTTTCGCGTGCTCACGAATGGTCGCGACGCTCCGGCCGTGTGCGAGGAGCGTGTGGTGCGCCGCCAGCAGGCGCTGCGCATGGCTCGCGCGGGCATTGCTCGTCTGCAGCCCCTCGTGCTCGCTTGGTCCCAGAAAGATCTGTGGTTCGTTGATCGTCATCCAGTGTTTGACGCGATCGGAAAGGCGATCGACGACGACACGCGTGTAGTCTTCAAACCACTTGACGATCTCGCGATTGTGCCATGCTCCCTTGTGCCAGATCGCGAGCGGCACATCCCAGTGAAACAGCGTCGGATACGGCGTGATCCCCGCGGCGAGCAACGCATCCACGAGGCGTGAGTAGTAATCGAGGCCCTTCTGGTTCACCGACGACGGGCCGTCGTAGATGCCATTGGGAATCACACGCGACCATGCGATCGAGAAGCGATACGCCTGCAGATTCAGGCCCTTCATGAGCCCGACATCTTCGACGAAGCGGTGGTACTGGTCCGCCGCGAAGTCGCCCGTCTGATTCGCCTGCACATTCCCCGGCGTGTAAACCTGCCCGGGAATGTCGCCCGTCGAGCCCGCGGGAATGTGATTGTGGCAATAGTCGTCCCAGTTGCTGGGGCCCTTGCCATCCGCGTTCCAGGCGCCCTCGACCTGATACGCGGACGTGGCGGCTCCCCAGACAAAGTTCTTCGGAAAGTTCAAGCAAGTCTCCATTCGAGGCGGTCGGTCAGTCTTTCCACACGAGCTCGGTGGGCAGGGTATGGAGCGTGATCGCTCCGTTCACTTCCGCCACGGGCTTCCCGTCAACGATTACGCTCGACGAAGGCGAGTTCTTCACCGATCGGACAACGATCCCGCCTTTGGGCACGGTCAGTTGTCCGGCAAACGACATGCGGATGCCGCTTTCAGCGCCCTCGATCTTTGCGTCCAGCGTGCCGAAGTATGTGCGGAAACCCTTGAATGACACGCCGCCTTCTTCTTTCGCCCAGCGTTCCGGCACACCCGCAAACAGCACCAGCGCGTCCTTCGCCTCGTCCTCGTACACGAACATGGATCGCAGCGAGTTGAGGAAGTCCGAGCCGCACCAGGTGTGTGGCATGTCGCCGATGAATTTCGTCGTGCGCGGGTTGCTCCACACGACCTCCGCCCAGTGGTGCCACCCTGCGGGGAACTGATCCAACATGAACCACTCAAGCGCGGCGAGGGCACGCTCCCGCTGACCAAGGTGTACGAACGCGTTGATCGTGCGCAGTTCGTAGGGCGTGTAGGCTTCCCACTTGTCACGCGGATTGTCGCGGCGGTTCGTGAAGAACTCCCAGTACTTGTCAAAGGTGCGTTCGATTGCGGCGTGGGGCAGGATGTCCTGCGCCTGCACTGGCCAGAGGGCGACGGTGGTGCTCGTCGCATCAAAATCGCCCAGTTCCACGCAGCCGGGCAGGTAGTCGATGCCGTGCGTCTTCATGGTGAGCGCGTACGACGCAGCGAGCGTCTCGCCAAACTCCTTCGCGAGGGTCGTCCACTTCTCTTGCAATGCAGCATCACCCACGACGCCGGCGCAGTACGCCGCGTCCTTCAAGCCTCGGTACACAAAGAGATCATCCCAGTACGAGTGCATCGGCTTGGCCGAGTATCCCTCGTGGCTGATGGATTCGGGAACCAGGCCATACATCGCCCGCAGTGGCACGGCTGGCTTGCCGGGCTCCTGCTTGGTCCTCGCCCCGTCAGTGCCGGGCATGGCCGCATACTCCGGCGTCATTCGCTCGCCACGAATCTTCTCGATGTACGCGACGGCCCTCTTCACGTGCTCGAAGTGGTCCTTGACAAACGCCGCATCGTGCGCGAAGCGGTGAACGTTGGCAATCGCCATGATGAGTTGGCCATGGCTGTCGTGCTCGGGAACGGGGTCGGGCCCGCGCGAATCCACGACGCACGGCACCTTGCCATCTGGGAACTGGTACGAGGCGTACCAGCGCACGAACTCCTTGACCATCTCCGTGTGCCCCAGTTGCAGCATCGCGGCCGAGGTCATCGAGCCATCGCGAATCCAGGATCGTTCATAGGAGCGAGAACCGGGCTGAAATCCGGGCCCATCGCGATTGATCATGATGTACGCCTGCTGGGCGTAGAAGGTGTCTTCGATGGCTTTGGCTGAGGGCGGAAGCGAAAGCGTGGCGTGTGCCAGTTCTGATTGCCATGCCTTCTCAGTCGTGAGAAGCAATGCCTTGCATGTTCCAGCGTTCAAGTTCTTTGGCAACCACGACGGTCGTGACGTGCCGTATGTCGGAATGAGTACAGCCCAAGTCTTCGACGAATCGGGATTCAGATGATCGCCCCACTCGATCACGAGATTTCCACGATCTTGTTCTTTGGTCCAAAGAGCCCAGGGACGTCCTCCGACTCTGCCGACGCGATCCTCGCCACCAACGGAGATTGGGAAGCGATGCGTCACTACGAGCGCGGGTTCTGACGCAAAGATCGGACGGCCATCAATCGTGAACAGGAGGTCTTTGCTCGCACCGTCTACGGTGTTGCCAAGTACCACCGAACGAATCGGCGAAACGCCACCCGACATGTTGAGGAACTGTGCCGGCGGGTTGACTTGGTACGGACGTGCGGCAACCGTGAGACAGCATGCCTTTGTCTGGTCGCTCGTGTTGGTGAGCGTGTAACAGGCAACCAAGGCCGATTCCGTGCTCGGTCCGACGATGGCGGAACGGATTTCAAGGCGCAGGCCGGGCATCTCGCGAACGACGGTCGCGATTGGAAGACGGCCTTGCGCAAGTGATTGTGTGTGCGTTCCATCGGCCCACGAGAGCAACGCATCGCCGGTGTCGGCGAAAGCCTCGAGCGAGAATCCCCGCTTGCCGACCTCGATCTGCCCCTCTTCGTTGATGAGAGCCTCATTCCGGTCCTCGGGGACACCAAGGGTTGTCCAGAAACTCTGTTCGCCGGTGGCCCAGCGCGGAAGCCAGCCGCGCGGCAACTCACGGGCGATCACCCCGACGAACGTGTTGAGATCAGCACCCTCCGCGATTGAGAACGTGCGGCATTCGATGATTGGTCGAAGAGTCGCAGTCGCGATGCCGTTGGTGCGTGATTCGATGCGAATGAACCGTGCTTCGGAGTCTGGCAGATGGAAGAAGTCTCTGGAGCCGCTTCCGCCGTAATCGGTCGCAATGTCGGTCCATGCGGATCCATCCGATGACAAGCGAAGTGAATAGTGATAGGAGCCGAGAGGCAGGAGTTTTCCATCCGGCGTTGCGAGGGACCACTGGACGAGTAGCCCGCCAAACTCCCGCACTTGTCCAAAGTCAAAGGTGATCGAGGAGCCGGGCTCCCTGCAGTACCAGAACGTCGCCCGATCCCCATCAATCGCCTTCTCCGGCGCATGCTCCGCGTCGAACGAATCGGTGGCGGTCGCCTTTGGCGTCCCCGTGTACGGCTTCACCACAGGCAACGCGCGAAACGTCAGAGCATCAAACCAGACCGAGCCCTTGCCGCCTTGGTTGCTCGCGATGGCGAACTCGATCGTGCCGAGTTTCGTGTGCGGCTTGCCGCCGTTGGGGCCCCAGGCGAAGGTGAAGTGGCGCTTCTTGTAGGCGACTGGCGTCCAGTCCTTGGCAAACTCGTACGCGGGTTTGTTCACCCACCAGACGCTGCTGGTGGTCGGATCATTCCCCGTGGCGGGGTCGAGGATCTTGAACTCCAAGTTGTTCGGCTTGCAATCGCCCTTGACGTTGAAGGCAAACTCATAGTTCTCCGGCAGGTCGATCGCGAGGTCGCGTTGAATGACGACGAAGCCGCCGCCGGTGGTGAAGTTGAAATCAAGACGAAGGCAGGGGCCCGTCGAACCTGAGTCGTTGTGAAGCGAGGCCTCGACGCCATCGGACGGCATGACGCGCCATTCGGAGGCACTGTTGGAAAGGTTGTCGGGTGGTGACGACGCCCGTGCGGCGCAAGGGATCACCAACCAAGCCAACAGGAGCGTGATGAGGTCGCGAAGGGAAAGGTTCATAGGGGCGGGCTCCTGCAATGTAAAGGTTTACATGCCTAAAAACCTTGTGATTGTACGCAATGGTACCCACCCCGCCGTCGGCCGTCAGGGGATTGGCTGGTTCGTGGTGCTGGAGGAGGTCGCGACCGGATCGAACAGCGCGCTCTTGGCACGTTGGGTCCAGAGTGCGATCGAGCCGGCGGCCGTCGTCTTGACTCTGGCCTGCAAGACGCCCGAGCCGTCCTGCAGGCATCAAGCCTGAGGGGCTTTCAAGTCGATCACGAGAGTGTGGCACGCGCCGGGCGGGAGTGTTCTTGCCAGTGCGACGGTTCCCAGGACTTTGGCAAAGAAAGATCTTTGCCAGCGCCGCCCGGCGCGGCGACGGCCAAGTTGTACCCGCGTGCGGACGGCGAGCCGACGCGGGTGCCGCTGAAGTGATGCAGGCTGCGAAGCGCATGCGAAGACACCGCCGTGTGACGGGACGGTGTCTATCGCTGGGTTCGGGATTCCGCTGGGCGCGTGGCTGGTCTCGTGCGTGCTCTTGGTGCTTGCGCACTTCGCGACACGCAGT
>Ga0075163_10009738_pt1 | contig 12595 bp, 10 predicted proteins | sample JI1023141ADNA_FD_71478 | JGI IMG/M metagenome (GOLD analysis project Ga0075163, IMG submission 71478) | Wastewater effluent complex algal communities from Wisconsin, to seasonally profile nutrient transformation and Carbon sequestration -... | ecosystem: Engineered > WWTP > Effluent > Algae...
TTGCAATATGAACAAACTCGTAAAGCCAAATGATAATCGGTAGAAAGTTGGTTTTTTTAACCATAAAATCCAACCGATAATGACTAAATACGAAGCCCAAAGCATTTGTTCTGAAAAAGAAATATTTTGAATGATAAAATCTTCAAACGAAGCAACCCAATGAATGATATAATTCAATAGCCAAATTGTCCATTCCAATGGTTTTGAAATCAATAATGGGATGAAACCAAAGAATGCAAAGAGTAAAGCAATTACTCCAATTGCCATAATTACTCCAAGTAATGGAAGAATTAACAAATTGGTCACAAAAAACAATCCAGGAAATTGATGGAAGTAGAAAATACTCAACGGCATAGCTCCAATTTGTGCCGAGGTTGACATGGCGGTTATTCCCCAAAAATATTTCAAAACTCGATTTTTTGGCTCCCAAATTCTGTCATATAAAGGTTGAACCCAAATTATAAAAAATAAAGCCAAATAACTTAATTGAAAACCAACATCATGAATAAACGAAGGATTTACTAACAGAATTAAAAACATAGAGACCAATAAAGTATGATATATATTTACAGTTCTTCTGATGTTGTTACCAATGGCTAAAAACGAAAACATAGTCACCGAACGAACTACAGAAGGGGATAATCCAGCTAAAATTGCAAATGCCCAAAGCGACAGAAGAATTATGGCTAATTTGGAGAAATTTCCTTTTCTTGAATTAGGAATTGGTTTTAAAAGTAAGTTTATAAATCCCAAAATAAAACCAACATGTAATCCAGAAACAGATAGAATATGAACAGCGCCAGCATATTGATAATCTTTTAAAATATCAGGTGAAATATCTTGTTGTTGTCCTAGAAGTAATGCAATAAATACGGTTAGTTCATTCTTTGGTAATGATGATTTTTCAAAAACTGAAATAATTTGTTCTCTATAATTTGAAAAAAATGACCAAACGGATTTTTCATAACCAATTACTTTGAGCATTTCTGGTTTTGCATAGATTTGAGCATAAATCTCCTGATTTTCTAGATACTTTCCATAATCAAATTGGTTGGGATTGAAAGAAGATTTATTTTTGTAAAAAGAACCTTTAACCTTGAGCAAACTTCCTGTTTTTAGGAGTTTAAAATTTTCGGTGATTGAAATATTTAAAATAGCTTTTCCATAACTTTCTTTGTTTCCAATAGATTTTAATTTTACAACATATCGAATGTTTTTTCTAGTATTTTTAAGTTTTTCGACCAGTAAAACGTTTGCAATTTGTGGTTCATCATAATCTGTGATTTGATGAATATAATGGTTTAGATTGAAAGTTTGTTTATGAATTGTAGCAGTAGTTACTCCAAAACCGATTGAAGTTATAAAGGTAAAAACACCAAAAAATGTTTGAAATGCAACTGTGTTTTTTTTAATTAAGTGTAATCCGATTAAAATAAATAATCCAACAAGAAGTACTACAAAACTAGTTAGCATACCTATTTTTAGCATTGGAAAAAGTAAAATGCCTAAAATAAATCCAATAGTAATTTTTGTTAATGGAAACTGTAAGATTTTCATTTAACTAAATTACAATAAATTTTTTATCTTACAAGATAGTTATTCTAAAACTCTGTTTATTTGTGCGAAAGTCCTTTTGTAGTAAGATTCATTTGTAGATGAAATAATAACACCTAAGCTAGTTGAAGAATGTATAAACTTGATTTCATCACCATTGATTTCTGTAATCATTCCTACGTGTGAAATTCGGCTTCCACCAAAGGTTTTAAAGAAAATTAAGTCGCCTTTTTTAGCATTATTAGAATCGATTTCTCTTCCAATCTGTGCCATTTCGTGGGATGAACGCGGAAGAGTAATATTAAATTTTTTAAATGTAGAAAACATTAAGCCAGAACAGTCAAAACCTTCTTCTGTAGTTCCACCACTTCTATATCTTGTGCCTAAATTTTCTGAAGCATTGTGAATTAATTGCTCTGCAAAATAATTAGTTTCATCGTTTTCAATTATAATGTCGTCAGCATTTTTTGTATTAATAATTGGTTCAGTTTCTTTTTTTCTAGCTTCCTTTTTCTTAACTCTTTTTGGCTCTACAGTATTTTTTTTGGGAGTAGTTGTTACGATTGATTTTTCGTTGTTTGGTAATGAATAAACACCTTTTTTTACGGCTAATTCCTTAGAAGTAATAATCGTTTTTGACTGAGAATAACCAAGGTTAGTCAGAGTCAAGAGAAGTAAAAAAACGAATATGTTTATGCTTTTTTTCAAATGAAATGGGTGAAATGCAAATTTAGGTATAAAATCTATAACCCAAAAAACTATACCAATTCTTTAACAATTAATTGGGCTGTTTTTTGACTTGCACCTAATCCACCGAGTTTGGTTTCTAAAATATCATAATTGGCTAACAGTTTATTTCGATAGGTTGTTTCAAGTAGTTTTGAAAGTTCTTCTTTGATTCTTTTTTGATTGCATTCCTTTTGAATTAACTCTGTTACAACTTCGGAATCCATTATTAAGTTTACTAACGAAATATATTTTAAAGTAATGATTCTTTTAGCAATTTGATACGAAATCCATCCGCCTTTATAGCATACAACTTCTGGAACTTTAAACAATGCCGTTTCTAATGTTGCTGTGCCTGATGTAACTAATGCTGCGGTTGAAATGCTTAACAAATCATACGTTTTATTTGATACAAATTTTACATTTTGGGTAGTTAAAAATTGCTGATAAAATTCAAATTCTTGACTTGGAGCACCAGCAATAACAAATTGATAGTCAGTAAAATCATTTACAACGCTTAACATAACCGAAAGCATTTTTGAAATCTCTTGTTTTCTACTTCCAGGAAGAATCGCGATGATTGGTTTTTCATCAAGATTGTTTTCTTTTCTGAATTGAACTTCGTTGGTTTTTTTTCTATTGTGAATGGCATCAATCAATGGATGTCCAACAAAATCAACAGGAAAATCATGTTTTACTTCAAAAAAATCTTTTTCAAATGGAAGAATAACAAAGAGTTTGTCAAAATCACGTTTGACTGCCTTGATACGATTTTCTTTCCAAGCCCAAATTTGTGGAGCAATATAATAATGAGTTTTTATTCCTTTTTGTTTTGCCCATTTCGCAATTCGCATATTAAAACCCGGATAATCAATAAAAATAATTACATCAGGATTAAATTTTTCGATGTCTTTTTTGCAAAATGTAATATTATTTAAGATGGTTTTTAAATTCATTACTACTTCGGCAAAACCCATAAATGCTAATGATCTATAGTGTTTTACTAAAGTTCCGCCAACTTCTTGCATCAAATCTCCACCCCAAAATCGAATGTCAGCTTTTGAATCTTCCTGATACAAAGCACGCATTAAATTAGAACCGTGTAAATCGCCTGAAGCTTCTCCAGCAATGATGTAATATTTCATTTTTATTGGTTTAAAATCAAAAATCCCATGTATTCAATTGTTGAATTGCGTGATGTGCTGTCATATCAAACTGAACAGGAACTACCGAAATATATCCATTAGCTAAAGCAAATTCATCTGTGTCTTCACCTTTATCTTGGTTTACAAATTCGCCAGTTAGCCAATAATAATCTTTGCCATAAGGAGTTTTGCGTTTATCAAATTTTTCCATCCAAATAGCTTTCGCTTGACGGCAAATTTTAATTCCTTTAATTTCTTCTAGTTTCAGTTTAGGGAAATTAACGTTTAAAACCGTTCCATCTGGCAGTTTGTTGGCTAAAACTTGTTCTGCAATTTTTCTTATATATGGTTTTGTGGCTTCAAAATCAGCATTCCAATTAAAATCAGCTAATGAAAACCCAATTGCAGGAATTCCTTCAATTCCAGCTTCAACCGCAGCACTCATCGTTCCAGAATAAATTACATTGATGGACGAATTTGAACCATGATTAATTCCTGAAACACATAAGTCAGGTTTCTGTTTTAAAATTTCGTGTACAGCTAGTTTTACGCAATCAACAGGTGTTCCTGAACAATTATATTCAGTTATTGTTGCATTTTCTTTTGAAACTTTATTGAGATATAAGGTATTGTTTACCGTTATTGCATGTCCCATTCCGCTTTGTGGACTGTCTGGTGCAACAACAACAACGTCACCAATTTCAGCCATAACATCAATCAGAGTTCTAATTCCTGGTGCAGTAATTCCGTCATCATTAGTAACGAGAATCAGTGGTTTTTTGTTCATTTATCTAAATTCAATTAAGGCAAAATTAACCATTTTTAAGGTTAAAATGAGTAACATTTTTTTTAACTTTGGACAAATATGCATAAAGTAGTAATCTGCTTTAACAAAAAATTAGCTGTTCCAAAAAATCTTGGCATAGTTTTTTATGTAATTTAGACAAAAATTAATGAATGTTATTTTCCAATTTATGAAAAGAAATTATAAAGTTCTCTTGGTAGTTGCCCTACTGTCAGTTGCCTTATGGAGTTTTATTCCAAAAGAGAAATCGTCCGATCCTGAGAAAGATAAATTATTAATAGAATTGTTGGCTTTTGTCATTGAAAAAGGTCATTACAGTCCATCGGCTATTGACGATACTTTTTCTAAAGGAGTTTATAAAGATTATTTAGAAGCTTTAGATCCATCAAAACGTTTCTTTTTGCAATCAGATATGGATGAATTTGCAAAATATGAAACTAAAATTGACGATCAAATTAACAATAAAGAGTTGACCTTTTTTGATTTAACTTATTCAAGATTACTTCAAAGAATGGAGGAAAGCAAAGCTTATTATCAAGAACCACTTGCTAAACCTTTTGACTATAAAAAAGATGAAAGCATCAGCACTGATTATGAAAAATTGCCTTATGCGAAATCAAAAAATGAATTAAAAGAAAGATGGCGTTTGCAAGTGAAGCTTTCTACATTGTCTTCATTGGTTGAAAAACAAAAACTAGAAGAAGATAAAGTTAAAGACAAAGAATTGGCTAAAAAAGAAGCGCCAAAAACATACGTTCAACTTGAAAAAGAAACTCGCGAAAGTGCTTTAAAATCATTAAATGATAATTTTAGTTTCATTAAAGATTTAGAGAGAGAAGATTGGTTTTCTATTTATGTAAACGCAATTGCTTCTCGTTTTGATCCACATACTTCTTATTTTGCTCCAAATGAAAAAGAGAAATTTGATGTTAGTATGAGTGGAAAGTTAGAAGGAATTGGTGCTCGACTTCAAAAGGAAAATGATTTCACTAAAATTACTGAGTTAATTTCTGGTGGACCAGCATGGAGAGGAAAGCAATTAGAAGCTGGAGATTTAATTTTAAAAGTTGCTCAAGCAGAAGGCGAAGCAGTTGATGTGGTTGGAATGCGTTTGGACGATGTAGTTAAAAAAATAAAAGGACCAAAAGGAACACTAGTAAAACTTACAGTTAAAAAACCTGATGGAACAATAAAAGTAATTACCATCACTAGAGATGAAGTGGAGATTGAAGAAACGTATGTAAAATCAAGCGTTGTTAATATTGACGGGAATAAATATGGAGTTATTTATTTGCCAAAATTCTATATCGATTTTGAAAATAAAGATGCACGTGACGCAGGAAAAGATGTTGCCCAAGAAGTGGAAAGATTAAAGGCAGAAGGTGTTCAAGGAATCGTTATGGATGTTAGAGATAACGGTGGAGGTTCATTGAGAACAGTTGTTGATATTGCTGGATTATTTATTGAGCAAGGACCAATTGTACAAATTAAATCAGCAGCTGGGAAAAAAGAAGTTCTTTATGATAGAGATGCAAGAGTGCAATGGGATGGACCATTAGTTGTTATGATTAATGAATTTTCAGCTTCGGCATCAGAGATTTTAGCAGCGGCAATTCAAGATTATAAACGTGGTGTTGTTGTTGGCAGCAAACAATCATATGGAAAAGGAACAGTGCAAAATGTGATTGATTTAAATCAGTTTGTGCGTGGAAGTACTTATGGTGATTTAGGTGCGTTAAAAACAACAGTTCAAAAATTTTATAGAATAAATGGTGGTTCTACTCAGCGTGAAGGAGTGAAAAGTGATATCATTATGCCAGACAAATATGCTTATTTAAAAATGGGTGAAAAAGATGTTGAAAATGCAATGGCTTGGGAAAAATTGATGCTACGGAATATAAAACTTGGGATAAACAAAGTAATTTTGATTTAGCAATTGCACAAAGCAAAGCTAGATTGCAAAATAACACACAGATGCAATTGATTGAAGATAATGCAAAATGGTTGGATCAACGTAATAATGAAAATGTTTACAGTCTTCAAATAGATAAATTCAAAGCAGAACAAAAAGCATTAGACGAAAAGAATAAAAAATATAAGCCAATAACTGATTATAAAAATTCACTTTTGTTTACATCTTTACCTTATGAAAATGAGAAAGTAAAAGACGATTCGGTTCTTAAGGAAAAAAGAGATAGATGGCACGAAAGTTTATCAAAAGATTTATATATAGAAGAAGCATTACATATTTTAAACGATATGAAATCTGGTAAACAAAAAGAGTTGTCGAATAAAGTTGTTAGTAAAGAAAAAGCAGTTAAGTCATAATTGTTTTAAAGTTGTAAATAAAAAAAGCCACTCGATTTTGAGTGGCTTTTTTGTTATCTTAACTTGTTTAATTTCTTTTCGTCTTTACTTATATCTTCTTCAAGTTCTTTAATTTTCAATTGTTGTTTGCTGATTTTTACATTTTCTTCTTCAATTTCAACAGGTGAAAGTTTTCCTTTTGCTCTATTTTTCGAAAACTTGACTTGCATTTTATCTAAATCTTTGATTGCTTTTTCTCTTTTGGACTTAACTTTAAGTAGCGATTTTTCGGTTGAAGCAATTTTTTTCTGTTCTCTTTCAAATTGTTTTTGCTCTTTTTCTAGCTTTTTTTGTTCCTTCTCAAGTTTCTTTTGCTCTTTTTCTTGTTGTTTTTGAGCTTTTTCTTGTTGTTGTTTTTCTTTTAAAGCTTGCTTGTCTTCTTTCAATTGTTGTTCTAATCTTGATTTTTCATCAGCTTTTTGCTTTTCAATTTTTGCCATTTCTACTTTAACTGAATCAACTACCGTTTGTGGTTGAACCTCTTGCGCATTAATGTTTTGGAAACACGCTATCAGAATTGCTGAGAGTACTAATTTTAGTTTCATTTTTTTCATTTTTAATTATTTTAAACAATATCTTTGATAGAACAAAAACTGTTCCAAAAGACGAATTTTCTTAAAATAAAGTTATGAAAAAAAATCTAATTCTTCGCATGATTTTTATATTATATAGTGTTTTGCTATTTTCATGTAAAGAGGAAATTGTAGAAAATACTAAAAATGAAGTGGTTAGCCAGCAAGAAAGTGAGCAATTAGTCTCCGCTAATTTTGATTATTTGCCAAAACCCAATACAAATCAAATTGTTGTTCATCAAAATTACACACTTTCATATAATGAAGAATATGAACAAGCTGAATGGGTTGCCTATACTCTAAAGAAAGAAAATTTAAAAGGGAACAACTTTGATAGACCTTTTTTTATTCAAGATAAAAAAGTAAAAACGGGTTCGTCAGATTGGAGGAATTATAAAAATTCAGGTTATGATAAAGGACATCTTTGTCCAGCTGGCGATATGAAATTTTCTAAAAATGCGTTTGATGAAACTTTTTTAACGTCAAATATTTCTCCTCAAAAACACGATTTTAACGATGGTGTTTGGAATAGATTGGAACAAAAAGTTAGATTTTGGGCATCTAAATACGGTAAAGTTTATGTAATTACAGGTGGAGTTTTAAATGATATTCAAAAAACCATTGGAAGAGAAGGAGTTGCAGTTCCGGAATATTTTTATAAAATCATTGCTACAAATACTAATGGAAAAATTAAGATGATTGGATTTTTAATTCCTCATCTAGATAGTGATGTTGGGTTATACAATTTTGTTACTTCTGTTGATGAAATTGAGAAAATGACAAAAATTGATTTCTTTCCAAAGTTAGATGATAAGGTTGAAAACCAATTAGAAAAAAGTAATGATTATAAGGATTGGAGTTTTAATTAACTACCATTCATTTACTTTATTAGCATCCATTTTTAGGAAAATAAAGAGCAAAACAGTAAATCCCCAAAGTCCTGAACCACCATAAGAAAAGAAAGGTAATGGCACACCAATAGTTGGAAAAACCCCAACAACCATTGCTGTATTTACAAAGAAGTGAATAAATAAAATCCCTGCTACACAATAACCATAGACTCGACTGAACTTTGTTTTCTGCCTTTCGGCCAAATATATAATTCTAATAATCAAGCCAATAAAAAGCCCAATTACCACTATTGAACCAAGAAAACCCCATTCTTCACCAACGGTTGTAAAAATATAATCCGTGTGTTGCTCTGGTACGAAACCACCTTTGGTTTGTGTTCCTTCTAGATAACCTTTTCCAAACCAACCACCAGAACCAATGGCAATTTCAGATTGATTGGTGTTATAACCAACATCTTTTAAATCAACTTCTTTTCCTAATAAAATATTAAAACGATCACGATGGTGTTGCTTAAATACATTATCAAAAACGTAATCGACAGAGAACACAAATCCAGAAACTAGCACAAAAATTATCGCACTTAACATCCAGTTTCTGTCAATTAATCGACTTCTGTAATAAACAAAAAGAATTACGGCAAGCGCTATAAAAATGATTACTAATGGTTCTAGAAGAAGTGCCAACATAAAAAGAAGTATGGCAATAAATCCTGTCCAAACATACCAAGCTGGTAAACCTTCACGATAAAGTACAATGATGAAAATTGAGAATATCAAAGCACTTCCTGGATCGGGTTGAGGTAAAATGAGAAGTATTGGCAAAAATATTATGATTAATGCTTGTACTTGACGGTTAAAATCTTTTAAGTTTACCTGAACATCACTTAGATATTTTGCAATCGCTAAAGCCGTTGCAGCTTTGGCAAATTCTGAAGGTTGTAATGTAAAACTACCAATAGCATACCAACAACGTTGACCGGCGATTGTTTTTCCAAAAAGAAACAAACCTGCCAAGGATAGGAGAGAAATTGCAAAAATAATGATAGCATACTTTTCAAAAAACTTGGCATCAATTGCTAAAACACTGAAAATAAGTGGAACGGAAAAAAGTATGAATAAAAATTGTTTTCCATATATCTGCGTAACATCAAAAATCGAGGTTTCACCTTCTATCGATGATAATGAAGAGGAATAAATATTCAGCCAACCTAATATCACGAGAATGATATAGATGACAACACTTATCCAGTCTATATTATTTGTTACACTCTGATTTTTCATTTGATAAAAGTTAGTCTACTTTTTGTTCGGTTAGAATTATTTCGTCTTCTTTTTTCATTTCTGCTTTTGGAACGATGGCTGGTTTAGAAATTGTTAATGAATCAACAATTGGTTTAGGCAAATATTTGTTATATTCTGATTGTAAACTTCCTTCTAACATTCTTTTTTCTAAATCTTTACGAGTAATTTTTCGATTGATATATTTTTCGATCATTAAAGTAGTGATTGGTCCAGCCCATCTTGCACCCCAATAACCATTTTCAACAAATACTGCTATGGCTATTTTAGGATTGTCTTTTGGTGCAAAAGCAACAAAAAGCGAATGGTCTTGAAGTTTAACTCTTTTACCATTGATTTTTGTATAATTTTCAGCTGTTCCAGTTTTGCCACAAATTTCTATTCCTTCAACGCCTAAACCTCTTGCTGTTCCAAGATTATAAACATCATATAATCCGTTAATTACAGGATCAAAATATTTTCTATCGATAGAAGTAACATGTTTTGTTCTGAATTTTTTATCAATTTGTTCGCCTTTTATTGATTTGATGATATGAGGTGTGTAATAATAACCTCTGTTAGCAACTGTCGCAATCATATTAGCTAACTGGATTGGCGTCATCAATACTTCTCCTTGTCCAATGGAGTTAGAAACGATTGTTTTACTATCCCAATCCCAACCAGGATACATTTTTTTATAGGTTTTTGACGTTGGAACTTTTCCTTTTTTACCTGTTGGCAAATCATATCCCATAAATTGTCCTAATCCAAAACTTTTTAAATGGTTACTCCAAATATCAACTCCATCAGATGCTTTTACATATTTATTAATCGTTTTCATGTATGCACTCGCAAAATAAGTGTTACACGAATTATAGAAACCATTATGTAATTTTGAAACACCAGAATCGTGACATCTCATAAATCGTCCACGCGCATAACTAAAACCATGATGACAAACAAAAGAGGTTTCTTCATCAATAACACCTTCTTGCAAAGCAACTAAACCAGTTAGGATTTTGAATGGTGAACCAGGTGTATATTCTGCTAATAAACCTCTATCGTACAATGGTTTTGCAATGGAATCGTTATAGAGTTTTGTATAGTTTTTTGAGCGTTGTCTTCCAACTAAAATTGCTGGATCATAAGATGGAGCAGTAACCAATGCTAAAATTTCTCCAGTCTTAGGTTCAATAGCAACAATTCCACCACGTTTATTAATCATTAATTGTTCTCCATATGCCTGAAGTTCAGCATCAATCGAAAGATGGATGTCTTTTCCTTGCACGGCAATGGTGTCAAATCTACCTTCTTTATACGAGCCAATTTCTCTGTTGAACTTGTCTTTCTGAATATATTTTACACCTTTTACACCTCTTAAAACTTCTTCGTAATTTTCTTCGACACCTTGTCTTCCAATTAAATCTCCGCTGTTGTAGTATTTATTTTTTTTGATAATACCTTCATTTACTTGCGTTATAAATCCAAAAACATTGGCACCACAATCGACTTGATAATCACGAAGCGAACGCTTTTGAATATAAAAACCTTCAAATTTTCGTTGTTTTTCTTGAAAGGCAGCATATTCTAATTTATTCAATTGAGCTAAGAAAACAGAAGGTAATCTTGGACTGTATACCTTTGCTTTTTCAATTTTTTTGATAAAATCTTCTTTGGTTATAGCTAAAAGTGAACAAAATTCTGTAGTGTCAATTTGTTTTACATCTTTTGGGATAACCATAATGTCATAAGACGGCTGATTGGCAACCATAAGTTTACCAGATCTGTCATAAATATAACCTCTTTCGGGATAGTCATATTTAATTTTGATGGCGTTATTATCTGACTTTAATTTTAGAGTATCATTTATGATTTGCAAATAAAAAAGTCTAATAACAATCAAAATAGTTGCAACGATAATCATTGTTGGAAACAAAACTTTTCTCATCGTTTATTTGGCTTTATGATATAGATAATGATAATACAAGTGATAATCGTAAAAAGAGTACTCAATAGTGTTCTTAAAAAAATATCCCAAAGAAAACTAATCTTGAAAACCTCTAGCACAAATAGTGTAAAATGATGAATAACTACCGCAATTAATATAAATGAAAATCGTTCAGGTGTTAGAACATCATTTAGTTTGACAGTTTGGTATTCATAACTTAATCCAAAAGAAAATTTAAAAATAGATGGTCTAAAATAGGCGAGAACCAAACAAGAAGCAGCATGAACACCGCCAGAATTCCAGAACATATCCATTATTAATCCTAAAAAGAAACTGGCAACAAGCAATCCCATTTTATTTCCATTTACTGGATAAAGAATGATGAATAAAATATAGGGAAACGGATTGATAAAACCGAATAAATCAATGCGATTGAAAATCAAAACCTGTGCTAAAAGCAACAAGATAAATCGGGCGATATTGGTTAATAAAGCACTATTCATTTTTCTTTGTTTTATCTTCTAGTTGGATGATTTCTTCTCTATCTTTATTTTTAATAATATAAACATAACCTAAGTTGGTCATATCGTTAAATAGTTTAATATCAAGTGTGTAGTAATTAGTTTCATCGTCTATATAAACTTTGTCAATAGTTCCAACTCCAATGTTTTCTGGAAAAATATGCGATTGTCCACCAGTTACAATTGTATCGCCTTTGCGAACTCCAGCTAATCTCGGAACATCAATTAATTGAACAAAACCAGTACTTTTCCCGTTCCAAACAAGTGAACCAAAATGATTGGATTTTTTAATCTTAGCATTGATTTTCGATTGAACATTTAAAATACTAATAACGGTAGAGTAGTTTGGCGATGAGTTGTCAATAATTCCAATAATTCCAGCACTATTAATTACACCCATATCTTGTTTTAAGCCAGCTTTTGAACCAGTATTAATGGTTAAGTAGTTTTCAAGAACACTATAGGAGTTGTGAATTACTTTTGAGATGATGACATCATTTTTCTTAACTCCTTTGATGGAGTCAAGTTCAGGCAATTTTGTTGTGTCTTTTTTATTGAAAAGTAATGCTTTTAGTCGGGCATTCTCATTTGCCAATTCATCATTTTGAGATTTAAGATTAAAATACTCATTAACATTATTAACCTTTTGATAAACACCACCAGTCAAAAAATTAGCAGAGCTAATAACTTTACTTTTGTGATATGAATGAGATTGTATAGTTAAACTTAGTGATAAAACCAATAGCAGCAAAAACAGTAATCGATAACTGTTTTTTATCAGGAAACTAAATATTTGCTGCATTTTTAAAAAGTTATAAAATCTCAAAT
>Ga0075163_10009739_pt1 | contig 12595 bp, 5 predicted proteins | sample JI1023141ADNA_FD_71478 | JGI IMG/M metagenome (GOLD analysis project Ga0075163, IMG submission 71478) | Wastewater effluent complex algal communities from Wisconsin, to seasonally profile nutrient transformation and Carbon sequestration -... | ecosystem: Engineered > WWTP > Effluent > Algae...
CGACTTTGTTGCCAAGCCCTTGCGCCAGCGTCGTCCATGTACCAGCACGCCAACGCATGGTTACGCCCGGCGCCAGATACGAGCCACCCGATGCATAGATGTCACCCGAGGGTGATTGCCACAATGACCAGTTGTTGGTGACGCCACTCTGCACGGTTTCGTGCCAGAGCTCGGTCCACGTGGCGCCGTCGAAGCGCCAGATGAATTCGTCCCAGGTGGTGCCATAACAATAGCCGGACGCAACGATGTTGCTGGCCGCCGTCACGGCAACCTCTTTGATTTGGCAGTATTGCGTTCCGGTCGGCGCCGGCAAGGTAAACTTGCGCCACATCGAACCGTTCCATACATCGATCGTTGGCACAGCTGGCGCGTGTGGCACGGTTACCACCGCATTGGCATCGCTGCCTGCCCACATGCGGTCTTCGATATAGCTTGGGGCACCCGGCGCCAGGGTACGCGTGGTTGCGGGCCTGGTTGTCATGTCGATTTCCATGAGGCCGTAGCTCGGCGGCGTGGCGCTATAGTCGGTGGTGCCAACGAGCACCTTGTTGTGGCCAAGCGGCCAGGCCGTGCGCGCGTAGATCGATAGGCCACTAGCTGCTGTCAGGCTGTCATCAAAGGCAGGGGTTGCCGCAAGATCAACTTCGCCGCTGCCGAAGCCTCCCACGGTCATGTAATCGCCGTCGGCCGTGACGACAACACGACTTTCATAGTCGTAGTATTGGCCGGTGCGTTGTGCCCACACCGCGTCACGCCAGACCCAAACGCCACCGCCGTTGCCAGGCACCATGCCTGCGATTACGTCATCACTCGAATCGGCAGCTTGCAGGGTTGAGCCGTTGTAGACTTGGTCGATGCTCAGTTCAATCGTTTGCCATTGTTGCCCATCGAAACAGGTGGCGGAGCGGGCAGCGTCGGAAACGGGCTTCACCAAACAGGTCCAAGCACCCCATTGATCGAGGAAGAAGTAGGCTGCACCGTTGATCAACCGGGTTTTGCTCCCATCGGGATGAATGGCCCACAGCCCATTGGAACCCCATTGCGGAATCGTGATCCACACATCGTCACCAACCTTACGAATGTTGGTAGCGATGTACATATCGTTGAAGCCGCTGCTGTGCAAAACGCGCCACGCGGTGCCGTTGTAGCCATAGATCTGTGTGCTTGCGACATAGATTTCTTGATCCGATACAACATCGATGTCTTGGCATGCGTAGGCAGGTGAGTACAGCGTTGTCCATGCAGTGCCGTCCCAGCCGAAGATCTTGCACATCTTTTCGGGCGTGCGTTCGGCGAGGCCAACCTCAGCTAGCACATAGAACTTGCCGTTACGGCCTGTGCGCATGCGGTGTACGCCAGCAAACGCTTCAGGCAGCGTGGTGATATTCCACTGGCCATTTTCACGCATGTAGATACGTGTGCCAGCGAGGCCGTAGAGCCGATGCGCATCGCCGCTGACCATCGTAAAGTCAGGGTCGTCGGCGTTGCGAGGCAGGGCGCCAACTCCATACTCGTCTTGGTAGTGCAACGTGCGCGATGTCCATTGTTCGCGGCCGTCTTGGGCGGCAACGATGTAGCGAGTACCGTCGGTCCACGCGCTGACGGAGCCAACGTCGACAACTTGTGTTGCATGCGACGTGCTGCAGCTGCCAACAATGTCCAAGGTACAGGTAGCAGCGCAGCTCAAATGGCCGAAGTCATAACCTTGGGCAACGCAAGAACTTGCCGGTGGTGTTGCGATACCGGGGTCACAAACTTCGCCTTCGTTGGGTTGCAGCACACCATCGCCACAGCCGCCTCGACACTCGGAAAGATCAAAACGGCACACTTGGTTGCAGCCAAGATTGCCGCCATAAAAGCCAAACGAACGACAGGTCTCGTTGGTAGCAACACCGCCTTCACAATCTTCGGCACCTGCAATGATACCGTCACCACACCGTCGGGTGCAGCGCGTGTCACATTGTGACGCCGCATCGTCGCTGTTGACGGCTTTGCATTGCGTTGGCTTGAGGTCTTCAGAGCGGCCGCAATCACAGGCTTCATCGCCATCGATGATGCCGTTGCCACAACTCAAGTCCGACCGACAATCACTACGACACAAATCGGGCAACCCGTCGGATGCGATGTTGTCGGTATCGCCGTCGTCGCAGACTTCGCCAGGGTCAATGATGCCGTTGCCACATCGAATCGGTTCGCAAACTTGAGCAACACAATAGCCAGGCAGGCCTAGCGCCGCACATTGACTGTTGGCTGCTTTGTCCTGACATTCGGCGATTTGTTCGGCTGCAACGCAGCTGCCACCCGCGGGTGCACAAACCTTGTCGCTTGGACACAAAATACCGTCGGCACATTGCACGCCTTGTGGCGCCAGGCAGCTCGACCACAGAAGTGCTGCGACGCATATCGTGATATAGCGAAAGTGCATCCATCCATCTTCGCTAGAGTTGCTCAACGGCGCAAGTGCGTAGATGCGCGTGCGTGTGGGACATGTAGTCAAAGCGCGTGAGGCACTTCGCTATGGCCAACGGATCGTCAGCGGCGTGCTTGGCGTTGCACGCATGCTCCATTGCGTGGCGCTGTCGCGGAAGCCGCCTTGTTGGTGCTGGGCGGCTTGCACATGGCGGAAGGCGGCGCCGGTGACTTCGAGTTCGGCGCCGTCGGTGAGGCACCACTCGCGGAATAGCGAGAGCTCCGATGACGCCCACGCTCGCCATCGTCGAAACTTGCGCGACGTTTCGAACTGTTTCGCTGCAGCGTGATTTTCACGGTAAGCCTCAGCGTGGCGAAGATCGAATATGGGAACGGCGCCGCGTGGATCAATTGCCAATGCGCCAGTCGCGTCGGATAGAAAAAACGGCAAGCCGTCGCCTTCGGTGAACGGGGGCTCGGTACCTTCGACTGCAATCAAGTAGTAGGCCGTGTCGCGCGCCGAAAGCGGCGCTTTGACGCGCCCGACGCCAAGGCGCACGATGCCACGAACGGTTGCAGGTTTGCCGTCGACGAGTTGTGCGACCGTGCACGTTTTTGTTTGGTTGAACCATCGGCCGAACACGCTGCATCGTACGCGTGATAGTCCGCGAAGTCGAATAGCGTTTCGCGCGGCGGGTGCGGGCAAGTTTGCGAAAACGTCTGAGTGATCGCTCGCAGCGCTCAATCGAGCTGATGCAAGATTGCGAGGTCGAACAGCGCATGGGCGTCGCCGTTGGCCGCTCGGGTGCAACGCTCAGCGATGTTGTGCATGAACAGCGTGGCAGCTTGTTGCGCGACTTGATGGCCGCTGGCGCCGGTTGCCCGTTGCCCTTTGAGTAGCGCGCGGCCGAGATAGTCGACGAGTGCGTGCGCAAATGCGTCGTTGGCATCGCCGGTGGAGTGCGCCTGGTCGTCGAGGGCGTTGGCGGCCAGCCCGGTTGTTGGTGTCGCGGCTTGCGTGGCTGCGGGGCGCTGCAAATCAATCGAGATCAATTGTTTCGCAAAGAACGCCAGTGGTTCCATGTACCAACCGTGGCTGGTGCGTTGCAATTCGCCGGCGACGTAGGTTGCAGGTGTACGCAGTGCGTTGACGGTGGCATCAACCGCGCCAGGGCTGACGTTGCGGTGTTGCGTGTGTAGCCGCAGCGCTGTGCCTGCTGCGTCGCGCACTGTTGCTGTCACCGATTGGCCATCGCTGCTGCAATCGATCTGTTGTACGTCGGTGATCGCTACCACAAAGATGCCCGCGCCGAGGCTGCGTGGGGTAAGGCATGCGGGCGGCAGTTTGCTCAGCCGCTCGCCATGGGCGGCGAGGTCCCGCACCAACAGTGGTGCGGGCAAGGTTTCCCAGCTGCCCGTCGACGGCAGCAGTGAAGCTTTCATGCCACGGGCGGCGCCTAGATCGAGAGCGCCATTGGCACGGCGGCGAGCTGCGCGGGTAATTAGCTCACCTTGTGCGAGGTTGGTTACCGACATGCGGCTCGATGCAAAAAGTTGTCCGAGATCCGGACCGTTTCGGGTTTCGTTGGGCCAGGTTTTGTCGAGCACGAGCACCGTGGCGGTGTCCGGGTCGGCAAAGTACATCCGCACCATGCGGCGATCGTCGTCGGCATCGAGGCGCGCACCCAGCGACAACAAGCGCACTTGTTCCATCGCGGTTTCGGCTGCTTGATCGCTGCCTAACAGCCAACGTGCTGGCAACACAGGCGCTGGCGCCGTTGCCGCACGCAACCGAGCGGCAACTTCGCCTACTTCACGGGCAAGCGCTCCCAAATGAAAACTGGCGCTTTGCCGCGCATAGGCGTCAGCGAGCCGCTCAATTGCTTCAAGACCGTCGACGATCCAAAGCCAACTAAGGCGTTGCGCTGCGCCGCGTGCAGCGCTGAGCTTGGCATGGGTGCCAGGTGCAGCTAGCCCATAGGCTGCCATGTGTTGCAGCGCTTCGTAGATAGCGTCGGCCGTCGTCGCATCGACGGTGGTGCTGGCATGGCCGGCTGGGGCGCCGCCAAGGGTGTGTACTCCGCCGCTGGGCCCAGCACGAAATGCATACACCGCCAGCGCGATATGTTCGCAACCTTGGCCCTTGGCACAATCGCACTTGGCGTAGGCGACATCGTGGGGCACCAGAAATTGTACGGTTGCGGTCGGCAACATTACCGTTGGTACAGTAGCCGCACCGGTGGTGCTGATGGCGCCAGGCACTGTGGTCACCACGATTCCGTGGCTCATCGCAGCCGTGGCGCGTGCGATGAGCTGGGCGCCGCACGCTTGCAGTAGCGCTGCATCGGTGAGTGTGCCGGGATCCCAACGCGGATCGGCCGCCGCTGCGGCACCCGTGGCGCTCGCTTCGCCGGTCGCTGCCGTCGACGATGGATTCGCAGCCGCGCTCGCTTGATACGCCAGCACCGCTGCGATGCGATGCCTGCAAACCTGCGACGCGCCGCACGAACAAGCCGTGTTTTGCAACGCTACGCCACGTACCAGCCGGGTCGACGCGCCATCACGTGCGCTTGCAACCACGGTACCGTCGGCGTCTTCGACAAGCGTCGGCAAGGTGCCGGCTTCGATCTCTTTTTGCGCGCGCTTGACCAAGCCAACGTTGGCCAGCCGCGTCAGCGCTTCGACGGTTAAGGCTAATAAATCGGCGCGCATTACTTCAACACGCCTTTGAGAAAGCCAACCAGCTGATTTGGTGTCATGGCTCCGACGCTGGCGCCGACCTTGACCAAGCGCTTGCCCAACTCGCGATCATAGGTTGGCTCGGCTTTGTCGTCGAGCGCCGCCAAGGTCACAAACTTTACGCCTGCGCTGGTTTGCCGTTTGACCGAGCGCACGAGGGCTTCGGCATCGCCGCCTTCGAACAAGTCGGTGATCAACACAACCACAGCGCGGCTGGGATTCTCGATGAGGCTTTCGGCATACAACACAGCTTTGGCGATATCGGTGCCGCCGCCGAGCTGAACCTTCATCAAGGTTTCTACTGGGTCCGCAACTTGGCTGGTCAGATCGATGACGTTAGTATCAAACGCCACCAGATGGGTTTTGACTGCAGGCAAGCCCCATAAACACGCCGCAGTTACGCCAGCGTGGATAACCGAACTCACCATGCTGCCTGACTGATCGACGACGATGATGATTTGCCACTGTTCGCCATGGCGCTTCGAGCGGCTCCAAAACAGTGGGTCTTTGATGAACAGTTTGCGACTGTCCCGATCGAAGTAGCGTAAGTTGGCGCGCACCGTGCCGCGTGGGTCGAAGTTGCGAATGCTGCGGTAGCGCGAACGGCGCCGGTTGCGTGCGCCTGCGAACGCTGTGCGCACTTCTTTGGCGAGCGCTTCCATCAGTTTGGCGACAACTTTGCGGACCAATTCTCGCGCTAGCGCCAGCACTTCGTCGTTCATCAAGTGCTTGGTGAGCAATACGGCACGCAACAACGTTTCGCTTGGCTCGATGCGCTCGAGCACTTCTTTGTTGGTGACAACTTCGTGAATGCCAAATTCTTCGACGGCGTCGCGCTCGAGGCGTTCGATGGTCTCTTTGGGAAATAGACGATGAACGTCGTTGATCCAGGTTGGTACCGACAGCGCGCTGTCGGAAAGGTCACCCGAACGATCGGTGGTACGAATGTCGCGGTCACCCAAGGTGGTATCGCGTTCATACAGCCAGTCAAGCGAAGCGTCGCGCGCTAAATCGTCGGCGGATGCACCGCAACGTTGGTCAAGTTCGCTCGCTGCCGATTTGCCCAGCACCAAGCGCCAACGCAACAACGCTGGATTTGAGCTTGGCTTGCTCACGACGCTGCCTCGCTGGTCGAAAGCAGATGATACTGAGCTGCTACGGCGAGCCAGCTGCGTTCGCGGCGTTGCGCCGTAGCAACAAGCTCAGGATCCGCAACGGTGCCAAGCAAAACGTCGGTGGCCTGGCTGGCCTGGTCGGGCGCATGCCGGTTGAGCAGCCGTTTGGCCAAGGCGCGCCGCTCGGCGGGTGGAAAAAACGTAAATGCCCGGCGCAGCGGCGGCAGTGCGTGCAGAAACTCCTCGTCGTCGAGCGCGGTCAGGCGTTCGTCGATTACCAACACCAAATCTGAATCGCGAAACGCTTCGCGGGCCAGCGCAAATAGCCCACCGAGGAAGTCGCCAAGCACCAGCGCTGGTGTGCCGGTAAGCGCGGTGCGTGCGGCTGTCGTGTAGTCGGCGCCAACTGCTACACCGGTTTGGAACGTCCATAGTGCACCTAAGCAAGCGCCGCGCACGGCTGGCGGCGCCGATGGTGCGACGAGCCGGCGTTGCCAAACGCCTTCACACATGGCTGCGATGGTCGCAAAATCGGGCAGTTCAAACTCCAGTGAGGCTCGAATGGCCGCGATGCCGCCGACGGTGGCTTGATCGAAAGGGGCGTCTGCGCCGTCGATCGCTTCGAGCAACCACAAGGCTCGTTCCATTACGGTTCGAATTAATGGTGCGATGCCGCCGGCGAGAGCGGTCTCGGTGGCATGCAAATTGGCCAGGGTCATGAGCGCGGTGCCGGTGTGGCTAAAGAGCGGCTCGCTCACAATCGCAGCTTCGGCAGCTGTGCAAAGCGACGGCACCAAACGATGGTAGCCAGCGCGTACGGCGCGTTCCATGTGTGCCACGATGGTTGCTACGCCGTCGGCGCCGCGCATCTGTTCGGTAATGCGCGCGAGCGCAGCTGCGTACAGGGTTGCGCCATACACGGCGCGTTCGATCAACGTCGCAGTCGTCGCGTCGTTGTGCACCAAGCGCCAGGTTTCGGTCGAGCGGGTTTTGCCGCGGCGCACATCCGCACGCGTCACTAGATCGACGCCAGGAATCTCGAGCCACAATAAGCGGTACAGGGTTTGCCGCTGCTGCACTGCAGTTGGGTCGTAGATATCGACGGTGACTGTGGTCGGCTTGTCGGTCCATGCCAAGCCAACATTGCGGCAGGTTTGTTCGATGTCATCGACCAATGGCGGTCGCGGCGTGCCAGCCGCCAACGTGCCGCGGGCTTCGCCGGTGAACGCATGAATGATTTCGATCAGGTATGGATCGGTATTGCCCGACATGACGCCTCGGCCCGACCACGGCGGCGGTGCCCGCAAGGCTTCTTTGATCAATGCGCCGGCGAGCCCGTCGAGAATATCGGTGCGGGTCGGCGCGGTGTGGCTACGCAGTTGGGCCAGGCCTTGGGCAAGTTGACTCGCCGCAATAGCGTCGGCCGTCGACACGCGTTGGCCGCGTTGCCGTAACCGTGCGATGGCTGCAAACATCATGCGCTCGCCGGCTTGCGCACCGTGTTGCCACAACGCTTGGTAGAAACCGGGCGACGGCATGCCAGCTGCGTAGCCGGTGAAACTGTCGAGCCGGTGAAATGAAAACGGCACAAGATAACTGCCGACGCGAGCCAGGTTGGCGGGTGGCGTCGGCACCTCGGGCTCAAATGGTGCAGTAGCAGCCACATCGATGCGATCTGCGATCACGTGCAATGCCGGCTTGTGAAAGCCACCGCACACTACCAGCACGGTTGCATCTGCAGGCGCTGCTTGCATGGCCCATGCGATCCATTGGCCCATGTAGGCTTCGCGCACTGGATCGCGGTCATGCGCCATTGGATCGTCGTCGGTGGCATGTACAACGCGACCCCGAAAGCCGTCGAAGTAGTCGGCAAGATCGGTTTCGAGCTTAGCGTTGTCACTGCTATTGGTTTCAAACAAATGGTCCCACAGCGAATCGGTGGAATCGAAGCCGCGTTCGAGCGCCACGTCGCGCAAGGTTTGGCTGACTTGTTGTTCGTGATCAGAGTAGCGATTCTCGACGGTAGCAAACGCCGGATCCCAAGCTGGCAGGTCGATGAAGCGAACCTGCGCACCAGCTGCATGGCCGTCGCTGAGTGCGACCCATTCTGGCGAGTATTCACAAAACGGGGCCCAGCTTGCATGGGCATGCATTACTGCATCTGACGGCGCCGCAAACGCGGGTGCGGCAGTTGCCGCTGCCGCCGCCGACAGATTGGGCAAACAGTAGCTGTACAGCGCGATCGGCAATGTGTGCGGCAGGCGCAGTTCGTCGAGCCGAGCGTTCATGTCGCTTGGGCCTTCGATCAATACCGCCCACGGCTTGGCTTGCGAAATAACGTGCCGCACCAGCCGCGCACACGCGGGGCTGTGGTGACGAACACCGATGATACGCAAGGTTGCCATAGTGGTGTGCTATTCCGGCAGTTGATGGCGTGCTTCGTAGTACGCCTTCCAATGCGGTCCGCTCTTTTTGGCCACCCGTTGTTCAAAATAGCGACGCAGAATCGCACCGTCGTTTTTGTCGGTTTTAACTGCTGCGCCGACCAAACATTCGACCAGGTCGCTGGGCGTTGCAGCCTTGCCACTGAGATAGTAGCTGCGCACACCGACGGCTTGCGCCACCGAGACGGCTTCGGCAGTCGACATCGCCGTGGTTGGGCGATCGAGTGGTTGGCCTTCGGTGGTTTTTCCGTCGCGCAGTTCGCGAAATGTGGTGATCAATAGTTCCAGGATGTCGTCGCCCGGCATCGTTGGCACGCCGCTGCGTTCAAGGCCGCGCTTGGTTTCGGCGCGCACCAGCTCAAGCTCGACGTCGAATTGCGCAATCGGAAACACAGTTTCAAAATTGAACCGGCGCTTGAGTGCCGCGCTCATTTCATTGACGCCTAAGTCGCGAGTATTGGCCGTGGCAATGATGTTGAAGCCAACATTGGCAAACAAGTTCTTGTTTTGCTCTAGCTCCGGAATGGCAATGACGCGGTCAGATAGTGCTGCCAGCAGCGAGTCTTGAATTTCGAGCGGGCAGCGCGTGATTTCTTCAAACCGCACGATGCAACCTTGGCGCATGCCTTCATACAGCGGCGACGGCACCAGCGAGCGTGCGGTTGGGCCTTCGGCGAGCAGCAATGCGTAGTTCCAGGTGTATTTGATTTGATCTTCCGAGGTGCCAGCGCTGCCTTGAATGGTCAGCGTCGAAGTGCCGCTGATCGCCGCTGCCAGCAGCTCGGACAACAGCGACTTGGCTGTGCCTGGCTCGCCGATGAGAATGAGGCCGCGGTTGGTGGCCAGCGCGATCATCGCGCGATCAACCAGCGACGGATGCCCAACGAACTTTTTGCGAATGCCTAGCTTTTGATCGCCGAGGATAAACGAACGCACTGCACGCGGAGACAGCTGCCAACCTGGTGGGCGCGGTAGTTTGTCGTCGGCGCGCAGCTTGGCAAGTTCGTCTGCATAGAGCACTTCGGCCGGCGGGCGCTGCAAGCCTGCGTCAGTGGGCCCGGGTTGCCCGCGTTCGGGCGCCGCAGTAGTGTCGGACTTGCTAGGCTTTTTCACAGTAGCTAGATCATGGCGCAAACTCGGCTGTAGCGCTATCGCTGCCGTTGCGGAATCCGCGCCCAACTGACTGTTGGTTATCCTGCCGTGCCCATCGACTCCACGTCGCGAATGACTTCGCTAAGCGTGACATCGTCGATGGTGCTGAGGTCGAACAGGTTGCTGCGCGTGCTCCAGTTAGGGTCGTCGGGGCCGAAGTCGATGGTGCCGAGCTTTTGGGTCGGATCGACATACTCCATGCCGCCTGCATTGAGGCCCATTTCAAACGGCAGCACTGCGACCAGGCCGGGCCGGATGTTTTTGTAAACTTCAAAAATGCAGCCAGCATCTTGGGCTGTCCCTTTGCGCCAGCCACGCGACAACAATCCGAGGATCTTTTTGGTTTCGACTACGCGGTTTTCAAACCGTTTAAGGGCGGTGCCGGTGCGTTCAGTTGGTGTCAAGGCAAATACTTCGCGCGCCAATTGCTCATAAGGCTGGGTCAGTTCGTAGTCGCCGAAGACTTTGCCCCATGCGGCTGCGACGGTGTCGGTGAGATGCAAACGATGCACGATGCCAACCACAGCGTCGGGGGCCACCGTAATGGCGTCGTCATGCTGATCGGCGTAGCTACGATCTTCGGCGACACGGAAGGTTTGCTGCATGCTGCCATCTGCTGCATAAACGCCCCACACCAGCCGCCGCACCAAGTGGGTCAATAGCGGATGCTCGACGAAGAAATTGCGAAACTCTTCGCCGCTCCAGCGTCGCGCATTGCCCATGGCCAATTCCAAGCGGGTGATTTGGATGCTTGCAAGGGCGCGCACGTCCTTCTTCATCGCTTTCCAAGTCTCAACCGCTTCGGCGCTTAGTGTTGCATCGTCTTTGCTATTGGGCTTCGGTAGATCTTTGAGCCGCGTGCCGGTGGCGTCCACGACAAACGGGCTCAACGCTTCGTCGAACCCGACGCGGAAAGAGCGCGGGCCAAAGTCGAGCGTCTTGGAGCCGTCGTCTTCGAGATCCAAGTCAGGCACCAAACGATCGGCCAACTGCTCCGCGGTCATGCCGCGCTTCGCTGCGATGGCGTCCATCTTTTCGCGCGCGCGTTCTTGCAGCGCTTTGAATTTCACCTTTTGTGCAATGCCGTTGAGCATCATGAGTGCCACGTCGGAGCCGATGGCGCCAAGCACATCGAGACCCAAGACCGCACGTTGATGTTGCGACTCGCCTGGCCAGGCGCGGATCAGCGGCGCTAGTTTGCGTGCCGAGATATCGCTGCCGAAGTGCCCAACCGCCATGAAGGCCCACTTGTCTTTCGGCGGTGTGCCGTTGGTGAGCCACGCTTCGAAGACGCGCCATGCAAATGCGTCGCGGCTTGCGGCCTGAGCATGATTGCGCACATCGGCGACCAGCGGATGCGGTGCTTCTAGCGTCGAGGCTGCCAATGCTGAGAGCAAGGTTGGCACGTGGCTGGCAGTCAAGCGTTCTTCGCCGATGATGAGATCCGGCAGCACTGCTGCGTCGATCCACGGCACGGCTTTGAGTTTGCCTGCGGCCAACAACGCACTTTGCAACCACGGTGGCGGCGTAGTCATTTCCGGCGCGCGTGGGCCGTCGTCACCGCCATCGCCGCTAGCACGGCGCAATTCCGCCAATCGGTTGGCGGCGGCCTCGGCGAGCGCACCGCGGCCGGTTGCGACCACAGCAAGGCCTTGCAGCGCGTGTGCCGGATTGTCGGCAAGCCACGCTGCGCCGATCTTCGGTGCCTTCGAGCGCGTCATCACTTCAAGCATCGGCCCGGCGTTTTCAGGCGCATGGACCAGTGCAAGCACTTCCGCGATGGCCGCTGCGTCATCTTTGTTCTTGGTGTCGACGATGCACTTGGCTGCATAGTCGAGGCCGGCGTATTCAGTGTGAGCCAACCATGCACGCATGTAATGTGGCTCGCGCAAACGCAACTTTAACCGTCGCATGTGTTTGTCGACGAGCGCTGCGCTGCCGAGACCAAATATGATGAGTTGTGGCACTTGATAGGCGTCGTGCCATTCCTCTTTGTTGTAGCGATCATCGGCCCAGGATTCGACCACGGCGAGCAGTTCGTCGTGCATGCCGAGTGCGGCTGCGAGCTGAAACTCAAACGCTGCTTCGGTGTAGTAGTCGTTGCTTTTGCCAGGCGCAGGGAAGTTGGCGGGTGTCACCATCGGCCCAATGCGCTGCCGCCACGTTTGCACCTCTGACGGCAACAAGTGTGGCACCACATCGACGCGAAAACCTAACATCAAGTCACCACCGCGCTGATAGCCCCGGGTCGAAGGCCGTGCGTCGTTGAGCAATTCGACAACTTCCATTGGCGAAAACAGCGCCATGGTGACCAAAGCGAACTCGCGTGGCACACGGTGCAATTTGCGCAAAGCAACGTAAACATCTCGCAGCGACATGGGCGCCAGTGGCTGCTTCGCCAATTGCGCTGCAAGTTTTGCTGGAGGATGCTTTTGATCAACCGTTAGCAAACACTCCAGCCAGAAGCGCGCTTCAGCTTTTGACATCGTCGGAGCTAAGCCAGCGCGAGAAAAATCCCACAGCCAACCGCTGAGTTCCGATTTTACCTGTTTGGTTAACCGCGCTAAGCACGCGTCAAGATCGAACTCGGTTGACTGCACGATCTCAGGCATAGGCGGCAGTGGCCGCCAGGTGGCCCACGCCCAATCGCTAGCTTCGATTGCAATCGAGCGCTCAGCATTGGCGACGATCGGCGCTGCAGGCTGCGCGGGCGTCGGCGCTGCCGCCGGTGCTGCC